>Ga0255054_10000438_pt1 | contig 24672 bp, 20 predicted proteins | sample JV7_2_23_MG_FD_188634 | JGI IMG/M metagenome (GOLD analysis project Ga0255054, IMG submission 188634) | Seawater microbial communities from Jervis Inlet, British Columbia, Canada - JV7_2_23 | ecosystem: Environmental > Aquatic > Marine > Inlet | place: Canada: British Columbia | collected... | reverse complement strand
CTTGATGGTGCCCTCGTCATCGATGGTTTCGGAGCCCAAACACCATCCTCCATTGAAATCCTGGTCGGTGAACCTAAACGAATCTTCCTGGGGAGCTACGTTCCCGTTTGGGCCATTCAGGGTCCTGGTAATCGATCGCCTTACAAGCTAAATAGCGTGACAACTACGGGCGTTGTTAGCGGGGTTTTCCCTGAACTTGGCGGGTTCTGGATTCAAAACACAACTCCGGATCAGGACCCGGGAACGTCTGAAGGCCTCTTCATCTCGATTGGCGAATTCTCCATACCGGTCTCCCTCGGAGATCGAATTGATGTTGTAGGAAAGATACGTGAGGTCTCGACGCAGACTCAACTCGAGATTGCCTCGGCTGATGATGTCACCGTCTTGGGATCGGGAACTGCGTTACCCGCAGCCAACCCTCTAGATCCTCCGGCGTCTATAGATGATTCCGCACTCTATTTCGAGGCGCTGGAGGGCATGCTCGTATTTGTTGATGAACCAGCCTATGTAGTCGGTCCAACAACTCGCTTCGGCGAATATGTAACTGTACTCGCTAAACACGAGATTTTCCGCGTCATGCGTGGTGAACCGAACGGGTTGCTTATCGTGGTCGATGACGGCTCCAGTGAAGAACACTTAGACACTTCGACTCTCCCCTACACCGTGTCCACTGGTGACCAGATCGCTGATTTACAAGGGCCGCTCGCTTTCACCTATGGCCAGTACAAAATACAGCCGAATTATTCACCTGAGATCACATCTATCCCACACGATCCCGAATCGCTTCCCTCAGTTGAACTCCCGGAATTCAGCCTGATGACATGGAACGTCGAGAATCTTTTCGACATCCTTGATCCGCACCCTTCCAGCCCACCTCGTCCGCGTAAGGCGAAATATGAACTCGACCTTACGAAAGTGGCGAATACACTGCTGGCGGCAGGAGCGCCCACCATAGTGGGCTTACAGGAAGTTGAAAACCTTGGCATCATGGAGGATCTTGCCGCTCATGATCTGCTCTCACCCTTCGATTATCAGCCGGTCTTGCTCGAAGGAACCGACAGCCGCGGGATCGACGTGGCTTTCCTGGTGCGCGGCGATCGCGCCCAGATTCTGGACGTGCAGCAATTTATTGCGCCGGAAGGTATAACGAGCCGACCGCCGCTCCTCATCAAGGTCCAAATTGACATGGGAGATGAGAATCGCACTCCTCTCTATATCCTCAACAACCACTTCACGTCTCTCGCCGGCGGGGAGGCAGCGACAGAGCCACGCCGGGCAGCCCAGGCCGCCTGGAACCTTGAAATCATCGACCGCCTGCGTGCCGCTGACGCGGATGCACACTTCGTCGTTCTGGGCGATTTGAATTCCTTCTATAACTCACTCCCGATTGACGTCCTGCGCGAGTCTGGATTGAGGCATATATTTGAAGCCTTGCCCGGAGAAGAGCGTTATACGTATATCTATCAAGGTGTCGCACAGACACTCGATCACATCCTGGTTTCACCCTCACTTTGGGCAGCGCTGGAGGAAGTGCATGTTCTGCACACGAACGCGGACTTCGCCATGCCGGATCCGGAAGATGATTCTCCCCTCCATAAGTCAGATCATGATCCGGTGATTGTAATTATGGACGGCGCGCGTATTGAGTAGTCTCGAGGGGAAGCTGAGTTGCTGACGGGAAGCGAGTTAATTCCTAAAGTATGACTCTTCTGTACGGGGTTCACACGTCCTTAAGCCGGTCGCGCGCATCGAGCGCCTGACCGAAAATCATTCCTAACAATGCCAGGATGAGAACCGAAGCAAAGCCGGCAATGTCTACCCACGCGCCTGAAAAGAGGTACGGCAGCACGAGCAGGATTGCTAATCCCACCAGCATCCCGATGACCGTGCCCGTGATGATTTTAGGAAGATCTGTCCAAATTTTCGCAATTGAAAAAGATTCAACACTAGCGCGGTGTTTTTTTGCTACGCCGTTCTGAACCTTCCTGTCCTTGATTTTGGGATCGCGAAGTTGGATCTGTCGATCTCTTATCCTGCGTAGGCGCTCCTGCTCATTCTGATTGCTCATAATTGCATCCGCGTTTCAGTCTTTCGGTCTAGGCACCAAATGCCAGCACTCGATTCCTGTGATTCACCTCCAGATTGTAGTCCGAAGCTCTTTCTGAGCAAACGCTTCCAGGAGAGCCAATATCTCTGGCCAGATTTGTCTTAAAACAACGGAGGCGGCCATTTCGCCGCCCCCGCCATTTCGTTCTGAACACAAACGCGACCGATTTGAGAGAGACTCTTACGAAGTCTCCTCCAACGCTTCGGCTGCTGCCGCGTTCAACTCCGCGAGTAAACCGGGGATATCTGCAACATCACCCTGCAGGATCGCTGAGAATGTGTCGCCCACATCCCGGCGAACGGATCCATAGGAGGACCATCCGGGTTCGGCCACACCGAGGGGCATCAACTCTATTCCTTCGGCCCACAGCGGGTTCGCCGCTATGTAATCGTCAAGCAAGTCGATTGTGCTCGCTCGTGTCGGGTGATAGGCGCTCGCCGCAACCCACTTCGCCATCGTCTCCGCGCTGGTGAACCAGCGCAGGAACAGCCAGGAGGCCAGCTCCTGCTCGGGGTTGGACAGAACAATGGCCGAGTTCTGCGCGTAAGCGTCTACTGCTCCATCTCCAACGCCTGGGAAAGCGATGAAGCCCCATGTATCGGCTATTGCGCCTTCAGCCTCGAAGGCACTCACCTGATAGGTATAGCCCGCCGTCGAGCTCGCAGTGAAGAGCGTTTTGCGAGTTGCGAACTCAGGGTTGGGATAGCTTTCTGTTGCGAAAGCGCAACCCTCGTCCCAGAGTTCCTTCCAGTACTCCGCGACTTCCTGCACTGCGGGTTGGGTGAAGTCGTAACCCGTGCCCGCCTCATTATAAAAATCTCCGCCGAATGCGAACGCCCAAGTAGCTACATTGGAAGCGCCGGTGTAGAGCACGAATCCGCCCATTCCGTCGTTATCGGGATCATCATCAGCAGCGTTTGCAGCCGTAGCTGCGCAGGCTTGCTCTTTAAATTCTGCCTTCGTCGTTGGTGGATTGGCGAATCCAAGTTCCTGCGCCCAGGTGTGGTTGTAGAAGAGCACGTTAAGAGATTGGCCATGCGGGAAACCAACACGGGCGCCAGCGGCGTTAATGCCGTTGTTCCAAACGCCTTCGTAGAAGTCCTCGATTTCCGCATCGCTAAAGCCCCAATCATCGTCGTAGACGAAGTCATTCATATCCGCCATGACACCGACCTGATACCAGGTATCCAGAGCGTTGGTGTACGCGACCGTCACGTTGGGCAGATCGCCGGACTGAACCGCGGCGTTCATCGCATCTTCATTATCACTGTGACGCCCCTGATCGAGCGCTTCTACGGTGATCCCCCACTCATTGGTGGCGTTGAACTCATCGACCAGCGCAGTAAGACCCTCACCGGTGGTTCCCGAACCCCATACGTGCCAGAAGGTTATCGTCTGACCACTCGGGTCAACCTTCGGAACCATGGGGGCTTCCGTCGGTTCTGGGGCAGGTGGCGCCTCGGTTGGCGGCGGGGGTTCCGGCGGCGCTTCGGTCGCCGACGTCCCACAGGCTGTCAGCAAAATGGGAAGTGCAAGCGCTAGTACTAAAAACCAAGCGAAATACTTTTTCGACATTCTAATCATCCTCCAAATAATCGGCTTTACCAATTGTATTTATTCGTCTTGATCATCTTGTTTGTCTATGTTCACCTCCCAATATAATCACCCTTTTAAGCCACTCCGGGCGATTGATTCGGTGAATTGTTTTTGCGTGAAGAAGTACAGGATCAAAATCGGGATGATCGTGATCACCGCACCAGCCATCATCATGTTTATCCGCTGCCCTGCTTCGGTGATGAAATTGAGCAATCCCACGGCGATAGGACGCCATTCCGGGGAATTCGTAACCAACATTGGCCAGGCCAAAGCATTCCACGAACCCATGAAAGATAGTACGACAATGACCATCAGCGGCGCCTTCGCCAGCGGCAGGACAACCGTAGTTAGGAAGCGGAGATGTCCAGCCCCGTCGATCTGGGCTGCATCGAAGAGCTCATCCGGAACCTGAGCGAAGAATTGCCGTAAGAGAAAGATCGAAAAAACACTGCCCATGAAGGGAACCGTTAACGCCGGCCAATTATTGAGCCACGGAAGCGGACCGATCCTCCCCAGCCAGGTCACCAGGAGGAAGTTAGGAATGATCAAGACCATGGCCGGAATCATCATTGTCGAGAGCATGACTCCGAAGATCAGATCCCGTCCAGGGAAATTTACGCGGGCGAAAGCATACGCGGCCAGCACACTAAATGTGATCTGCCCAGTTAGCGTGATCAACGTGATCTGAACGCTGTTCCAGAAGTACTCCGCGAACTGGGCCTCCTTCCACGCGTTGACATAATTCTCCAGGTGGATCTCCGAGGGGAAGAAGCGGATCCCGCTCGCCTCTGGCAGTGTCATCACAGAAGTCGAAAGCATCCAGATAAATGGGATCACCGCCAAAAAGGCTCCAAAAATAAGGATTAAATACGTCAGGGAATTTTGCATGACGCTGCCTAATACAGGATACTTGCGACCCTGCTTCCCTCGGCCCTTATGGTCCTGAGCAGAATTATCCATAGAACACTCGCGATCCCTGAATCTTATTGTTGATAAAGGTCAAGCTTAATATTATGGCGAAAAGCACAAATGCCAGCGCCGACGCGTAACCATAGCGAACCTTGTCGAAGAACTCAAGGAAGATGGTAACGCTGAAAGTATTTACTGAACCCAAAGCCAGTTCATGGCGCATCACCCAAATATGGGCGAATGCTTTAAACGTCCCGATGATGGCGATGAGAGATAGGAAGTACGTCGTTGGCGAAAGCAATGGGAAGATGATGTGTCGGAACACTTCCCACCGTCCGGCGCCATCGATCTCGGCAGCTTCGATCAACTCCGTCGAGATGTTTCCCAATCCCGCCAGATAGATCACCGTATCATAGCCGACGTATACCCATATTGAGTAAATAATAATCACGACCAGAGCCAGGCTTGGACCTGCGGCCCATTCGGGAAGTGCAAAGCCCAACCCTTCCGCGATCAAGGAAAATATTCCCTCTGGCTCCTGGATCCATCTCAGTGAATCAAAGCCCAAAGCCTTCAATAACTGGTTGACCGGCGCTTGAGGACGGATCGAGAACATCTGCCTGAATACTACTGCGCTGGCGACATAAGGCGTGACGTAAGGCAGGAAAAAGAGCATCCGGAAAAGCTCTGAGCCCGCCAGTCTCTGAAAAAGGAGCACGGCAAGGAAAAGCGATATTGCAAGCTGGAACGGGACCGTCCCTAAAGAGTAGAAGGCCGTTACTTTAAGCCCTGACCATAAATCCTTATCGCCGGCTGCGATCACTGGCGGCAGCACTCCGATAAGGATCCAACCGCCGACAAGCAGCGTTATTGCCGCCAGGAGTCTGAACCAAAAACCTCGATTTGTCGGCTGCCCCTCCGCACTCCGCCAGACGAACCACGCCGCCACAAGCAACAACACACCGGAGCCGATGGTGATTACTTGCGGCCAGAACGCTATCTCTGTCCCCGCCTCTAGAGAAATCTTGTACGCCTCGACCGCTTCGCTATACGTGAACCAAACGATGAAAAAACCGAGAATGAGCGCAAGCCAAACAAGCGCAAATTGCGCTTGGTACTGAATATTGCGGGGATGTCTCCAGAGCCGCGAAGCTGCAAATCCGCTGATGGCTGCTACTGCGAAGAGTAAAAGGAATAAATAGAAGGCTGATAAGACATGTTCAACTTTGAAAGCTTCGCCCAGCAAACGGTAGAATAACTCTTGGGTTTTCTCGACGCCAATGATTTTTTGGGCAATATCCAAGACTTCCGGCAGCTGCAAAACGGTCCAACGGACAAAGGCGACCAAGCCTACCGCGTGGAAGAAACCAGGGATCGCAAGTAACCAGGGTCTTTCGTTTTGCTCGGTGGCTTTCTGGACAACCCTGCGCAAGAATAGAACGGCTCCAATAACCGCACCTATTCCAAGTGCGAAAAGCAGGATGTAAGCCAGGCTATCTACCGCTTTAATATAGTTCGTGATCCCAAGGAAATCGCCGCGTCGTAGGCGCCATTTATGGAGACTGACATAGAGAGCGAAACCGACGGGGAAAATTCCGAACAGGAATATCAAAAACGTTGCCGGGAAAATCATTAAGTACCCGGTCAGATACTCGCGTATTTTCCGCTGGCGACGGCCAGGGAGTAATTTTTGCAACCATCCGCTGGTGGGAGCTTCCCGCTTAGTTCGCTCGACCGAACCTACCGCCTGCTGCAATGTTCCTCCTCAGGGTCACGGAATGCGAGGTAGAGTAGAATTATAGGTCAATGATTAGCACTCGACCAGTGAATTTCATCTATACTTATCTGAGAGTTATTACCAATGGCTGAACTCACAAACGCACTCATGCAGAAGCTTCGTGCCCATCGTTTGCCAGAGATCGATCTGGGCAAAGATGCACAGCATCCCGCGTATGGAGGTCTCTCCATCCTCAATATCCCGGGAAGCGTATGTAAATGGCTCGGTGCGCCGGATCTTCCTTACCCGAGTCTGGAAATCCCCGAATTGGATGCGCTTGCGGAGGGAGTTGAGCAAGTTGTAGCTGTCCTGGTGGATGCGGTATCCCTGCACCGCTTCATCTCTTGGCTAGAGGGGCGCGCTAAGTTCTTACAACCTCTTGTCGATGATGGCTTTCTGGGCGCGATTACTTCTGTCGTCCCCTCGACTACGAGCGCAGCGACAACCACTTTATGGACCGGTCGCAGCCCCGCCGAGCACGGCATCCTGGGGTATGAGATTTTTCTAAAAGAATATGGGCTGGTCGCGAATATGATCAACCACTCACCGACTGCATTTTCCGGTCGCCCAGGCCTGCTCTACTCAGCGGGTTTGGATCCGGAGAGCTTCCTGCCTGTTCCGACATTAGGACCGCACCTGACGCAAGCGGATATCGAGCCGCACGCCTTCCTCCATTACAGTATCAGCGGATCCGGACTTTCGCGTATGCATTACCGCGATGTCCAACTTCATACATTCGGCGGCGTCCCGGATCTCTGGATCGGTGTGCGCAGGCTCGTCGATCAGCCAATAAGCAAGAAACGCTATATCTGGGTTTACTACGGGGGAGTGGATGGACTTTCCCACCGTCATGGGCCGGATTCCGAACAAGCGCAGGCTGACTTTGCATCTTTCAATTCTTCGATGATGGAAGATTTCGTGCGCCAGGTGAGTCCCGAGGTCGGTGCGAAGACCCTGCTGCTGCTCTTTGCTGACCACGGACAGATCACCACCCCCAAGGACCCCGATTTCGAACTGCGCAACCATCCCGATCTCACACAGCGGCTTCACCTCCTCCCCACCGGGGAAAATCGCCTCGCGTACCTTTACCTACGTCCCGGCCAAGATGAAGCCGTCGATGACTACATACAGAAGACCTGGCCGGGGTCTTTTACAACCATCCCCTCGGACCATGCACTCAAAGCCGGCTTATTTGGTCCTGGCCTCCCTGCCCCCTCCACACCCGATCGCCTCGGAGATCTCACCGTCCTCACCCACGGAGACTCCTACATGTGGTGGGCAGAGAAGGAGAATCCGCTCATCGGTCGGCACGGCGGGTTATCTAGTGAGGAGATGCTCGTGCCGCTCCTTGCTGCCCGCCTGGGTTGACCTGCCGGTCCCCAATCTTCTCACCATCTAAGTCCTGGAAATAAAACCACCCCCAATTCCTCGATTCAAAGGAGTTGGGGGTGTATGACTCTCTATACTAGGTTTCTACGGCGTGATCCGACTCTCCAATTCTGGTAATGGCAGCAGGAAGGGATTATCCGCTGGGATCAGCATTACCTGGATACCCGGCGCCAATTTCTGGATATATTCAAACGTCAGCAAATCGGGGTTTCCCCTCAGAGCGGCAGCGATGAGATCGAGCGCCTCTTTCTCAGCTTCAGCCTCGATAACACGCGCTAGTGCCCGACCTTCGGCCTCGATAACCGCCGCATCAGCCAGACCCTCTGCAACTTGCCGCGCCTGCTCAGCTTCCTGCTCGCGCTGCTGGACGATGAGAGCCGCCTGCTGTGCCAACTGCTCGGCGATCTGCTTCTGCTCAACGGATGCAGCATACTCATCGGAGAAGGCGATGTTGCGCAGCACAAAATCATGCAGGATTAGTGCGCCCTCATCGAAAGCTGCATCCAATTCAGTCTGTATCGTATCCAGCAAGGCGAATCTCTGTGTGGTGACGACCTCTTGAACGCCAAACTGGGAAACAGCGTTACGAATCACGCCGCGGGAGACAGTTCGAACCAAGTTGTCGATGTATTCGCCCTTCCATTTAATATGCGCCTCGACCACCCGACTTGGATTGATTGAAAAAATCACGGATGCATCCACGTTGACGATCTGACCATCTGATGTTCGCGCTTCAACCGAGTCGTCGCCACGGATTGCGCCTTCCTCCGGTGCGATGGACATCGTATAAGTCTGGCGAGAGATGGGGTACGGGATGACGTTCTCAAGGAAAGGCACAACCCAATTTAAACCCGGTAGAAGTGCTTCCGGTCGCACGCCCCCTTGCCCGACGGTGATCACGACCCCTCGGTCGGTGGGCTGGATGAAGATCAGACCTGCACTGACGGTTGTGAGGGCTAGAGCGAGCACGATGATACCTATGACGATGCCGCCCGCTCCCCTGAAACTCTGCCCGCGTCCAGCGCGCACGACTGCAAGCCCTATCACACCTAACGCTGCGACCCAAGCCAGTGTGGCTAGTGCCGAAAGCAATGTTGCGACGTTCATTTAATCCTCCTTGTAAAGGTTACCCTTGGTAATCAAGACAGCTATGAATTTTCTGTCTGCGTAGATTGTACCATGCAGGCCTCTTACCTTATGACGGTAAGCTGACATGAACCTGCCCGCATGGATGTCGATCCTTTGCATTTTCATCCAATATCCGCACGGCGCTATCGATGCACCCATGAAATTAGGTACGAATGAATTGATGCTAAGCGCCAAGAAATCACGCCCAACTTCCCAAATATCGTAACTGCTCTCTTAGGGTTGGGGATCGCGCTCGAGAATGATCGTTACCGGACCGTCATTCTCGATCTCAACGAGCATGTGGGCACCGAAGACCCCTTTCTGTATGGAAATGCCCAACCCTCTCATGTGGTCTACGAAATGATCGACAAGCGGTTGGGCGATCTCCGGAGAGGCGGCTTTGATGAAGCTGGGGCGGCGACCTTTGCGCGTATCGGCGTAAAGGGTGAACTGCGATATAACGAGCACTTCGCCGCCCACATCCTGTACGGATAGATTCGTCTTCCCCTGTTCATCTTCGAAGACTCGCAGGACGGCGCACTTCTCCGCCAACCACTCCGCTTCATTCTTGGTATCAGCGTGCCCGACGCCGATCAGGATGACCAGTCCTCTCTCGATCGCGGCAATCGTATCGCCGTCAACCAAGACTCGGCCACGGCGAACGCGCTGAAGGACGGATTTCATTTATCTGCAGCCCCCTGCAAGTTCGAAGGCAGGGGCAAGATCGACACTGTTTTTGGGATGCCTATCCATGATTAGAGCACCTCTCCAACAAGCTTTGTAACTTCCCCCTGCTCCACATGCCTGCCTGTTTCCAGCTTGGAATAGACCAGCTTGTCGTCGACGATTACTTCAAATTTTCCCCCATCCGCAGGGATGAGCTTTATGGAGTCGATTCTAGACTCGTAGGCCTTGATTATTTCTGCCATCGCACCGATGGCCCGGTCTGTATAGTGTCAAGCTGCGCAGTATTCTATTGAGATAGTTGCCATAATGCCTCCTAATCATCCTGTGTTGAATTTAATACGTCTCCACATTCATTCTCTATCACTGCTTCACTAAATCGAAGCGGAGTATATCGCATATCGGGGATGCTGGATCAACTTTATTGAAATTTATTTATCGCAGAAGAAGCCATGCGAGATACATCTCAGGGATTTCTCGGAGAGTTTATCCTGAGCCCTGTCCTGAGCCCTGTCCTGCGAAGTCCCCGACCGAAGGGAGTGGGGAGCGAAGTCGAAGGATTGAAGGATTGAACTGCTCACTCGAAATGACACTCGGTGGAGAAGAGCCATTCCCAAGCATGTCATTTCGAACCCCCAGAGGGGGTGCCTGTCCTGAGCTTGTCGAAGGGAGAAATCCCTGAGACGACTCGATACCTCGCAAAAGAATCAACTGAACGCATCTGTTTATTTCCTGGGAACGAGATATCACGGATTATCATCGGGCTTGCTCAATTCATCCCCACATTTAATAAGCTGTAGATCTTGGTCACCGGCAAGAACTGCGCGATAATCATGCTGATATCAGGAGGTTCCCTATGCGCCGTTTTTCCACCTTCATCATCGGAGCCGTTTGCGGTGCGCTCGTTGGATCCGTCACTGCCCTTCTGCTTACCCCTGAATCGGGAGAACAGCTTCGAAACCAGATCCGCGAACGAACCGAAGCCTTCCGCGACGAGATCCAGAGTGCTTATACGGCCCGCATGACGCAATTGGAAACAGAGCTCGAGAAATTACGCGAGCCGACGAAATAAAAGCGGTTTGAGGTTTCGGACAAGCTCCGATTATCGCAATAACGATACCGGGCATAGCTTCTGCTATACCCGGTTCTATCTTCTTGACTGCCTCACTTCGCATCCAATCCGGATGTGATGGGAAGATCAAGCGAAACCCGATCACCACATCCGGCGCAGAGCATTAGCGCCTCGTCATTTGATCACTTTAATTCAACGATGTATGCTGCCGGCTGCCAGGTATGGCGAGTCGTCGCCGTCACTATCAGAACTGCCTCCTGTGTACCCTTATCGAATGTGATCTCAATTTCCGCATGATTATCTTCATCTAAGGTCAGTTCACGGACTTCTATCTCGCGCCCCTGCTCAACAAGTACCACCCTGTAAGTTTGGGGCAAGCGATTGTAAAGGCGCACAAAACCCGCCGCCTGCCAGTCGCCTTCATCTGTCTCGAAATCTTCAAAATAGTCAATCGCCTCGATCGAAAGATCATCGAGGAGCAGTCCATCTCCGTTCACAGCAGCATCCGTGATGTACTCGAATCGCAGCAGTATCTCCTGCCCGGCAAATTCAGAGAGGTCAACCGTCTCCTGAATCCAACGAGGTTCAACATCACCGCCGCTGTACCCTGTGTATGCCCACCCGAACGAGTTCCCTGAGAGGTCCTCAGCAGTGCCGGAGGGCGTCTCCAGGATCTGCCACGAATCCCCACCATCAGGTGACACCTCAAGATAGAGGTAATCCCACCCCTCCTCGATGTCATACCAAACCCAGTAGTTGGCCTCAATCTGTCCTTCAACCTGCCGGAGATCAAATGCGCGCGTTAAAGTCATATCCGACTCATCACCGCGGTTTGACCAGAAAGCGAAATCGCCGGAATACGCCTCCCCCGGAAGCACCGGCACGACGGAAGCGCCATCGAACGAGAGTGAATACGTACCCTCGCATTCGATATGTATGTAATCGATCCCATACTGGTTTACCTGCCGTTCCTTTAGCCCAGTCGGGCAGGCAATGATTTGATCGCTGAAACCGACCTGCGGAGCGGCATAGGAATGGAAGGAATACTGGCCGTCATAGATAGAAGGATCATTAACCAGCATCGCGAGAGCCCAATCGCGTTGGACGTCATCTGCGGTGATCGGTGCACCTGTTTGGTTGTCGATTATGCCCATGGCCTCTAGCGTTCGATCGATCGAATCGAGGCCATTCTTCGGATTGGCCACCAACGCCTGTGTCGCTTCTGAGCCGAAGCGGTCGAGAAAATAAGTAACAAACAGGAATGCTTGCCCATAATGCGTCCCGCCGCTCGTCGGCCAGTAAGTGAGGGCGAGATCGGGATCACTCGCGTAGGCATAGTCCCAACCACCCACATCAAAGCCACTCAAATGTGAGGCTAATTCAGAGAACCCTTCATTCAACCAGGATTCTTCGTTACGATCTAAGTTCCAGTGGATCATATGTTGAAACTCATGAGCCAGCACACTGTAGGTGAATTCCTCCCACAATTCCACATTGTCCGCACTCAGGTAAAACATCTCATGCCCATTCGAATACTGGTGCGCAAGCGGCGAGAGTTCATCGGCAGATGAAAAATAACCCGCTACAGAGTATCCGAGGTTTGTTGCGTAGAGAATATATAGATGCACATCTCCATCGACGCCGGGCGACCACTCACTTCCAAAGAAGGATCTATTCGTAGGATAGGCACGCTCCTCAAAGTCATCCACCAATGCTTTCGCATCATCAAGGTTAAAGTCCACACCCTTTTCTACCCAGAAGTAAACATGATCAGTTGCGTAAACCATCTCGGCTTGAACTTCGAAGTTTTCGATCGTATCGACATTGCTCACCCAGAAAGTATCGACGGTTCCGACTTGAATAGGCTCGACTTCTGTAGCAAGGATGCGGGGGACATCCTTGAGCCCGCGCAAGCGCTCAGCAAGTTCGATGGGCTCATTGATGGGCACAATCGTAGAGGCCAGCTGCTCGAGAGTCAGAATGGAGAGGTCGATATTTTCAGGTTCCTCTGAAGGGGAGATCAGGGGCGTGCGTGTTGGCGTACTTTCTTCAGGGATATAATCATATAACTCCGCTTGCTCTACCTGGATCACACCCCAACGGATGACCAGGAAAGTCGTCACTGCACAAGTCAGGCATGCCGCCATGATGACAACCAGGGCAATTACAAACCACTTTACGGTTGAACTGTTATTCGAACCCATCTAACCACTCCTGACGAAAACTTTTCAGCATTATATCGGAAAAATATGCGCTGCCTGTTCAAACTATGGTACTGCTGGCTAGATTTTTCATAATCAACTTTCCACCAAACAATGTAGAAAAGTGCCACATGATTCTCCCACGCTGGTTATGGGTTGTTGGTTTTTATGGAGTCAAGATGAAATTGCTTCGTCACTGAGTTTATACTTAGCAACGTCGAAGGGCTCCTCGCAATGACAGGCGAGAGAAGGCGCCTCACTAATACCTGTCATTTCGAGAGAAGCGAGAAATCTCTATGATGTCGCTCTTGCCAGCTCCATCTTTGAAACCGAATATAATCTCTTAATGTCATCGCGAGAGAAGCGAAGCAATCTCCTCGTTTCTTGATGGGAGATTGCCACGTCGCCCTATCAAGCTCCTCGCAATGACAAAGTCGGGAAGGGTCTCCACGATTAACTGTCCTTTCGACAGATCCGTGAAGCTGCGAAGGAATGACAATTCCGCTGGGGGGGACCTGAGTAGTAACCCTTGATTTAATTAAGAATGGGCCGACCCAAGTGTCGGCCCCAATTATTTGGTGTCGTAGCGGCCTACTCTCGATCTGCGGCCAGCGTTGTGTCGTCTGCCCGGGCCACTGGCAGCTGAACCGTAAAGCGACTACCCCGCCCTAATTCGCTCTGTGCGACCATCCGTCCCTGGTGACTGCGAACAATCTCACGCGTGATAGCCAAACCAAGACCTACGCCTCGATCCATGCCCCCCGGACGAGCCTTATCTAGTTGATAAAAACGCTCGAAGATGCGTGAGAGTTCATCCTCCGGGATGCCAGACCCAGAATCCTCAACGTGGATGGAAATCCACCCATCCACATATTCCCCCCACAGGGATACCTTTCCGCCTTCCGGGGTATGTTTAATGGCGTTGTCGATTAAGTTCATAAACACTTGCGCCAGGCGATCGCCGTCGCCTATCAAGGCCGGTAATTGACCGACCTTATTGATGACATTCACGCTCGCCTCGGCGGCTTTCACACTCAGACGTTCAACCACTGCTGACAGAAGCGCCAGGAGATCGACACGATCCTGGTGAAAGTCGATTTGGCCGGCGTCCATGCGCGCTAGCTCGAGTAGATCTTCCACCAGCCGGTGCAATCGTTGGGCTTCGTCATAGACGACCTGCGCCGCGCGTTGCTGCGAATCCTGATCTTGTACGGTGCCATCAAGGATCGCTTGCGCAAACCCCTGAATTGATGTCAGTGGTGTTTTGAGTTCATGGGAGACGTTGGCGACAAAATCACGCTGCGCTTTCTGTCCTGCCTGGACGCGCTCGACCATCTCGTTGAAAGTGAGCGCAAGACCCCGCACTTCCTCCGGACCACCCGGCTGCAAGCGTTGCTCGTAATCACCCGCCGCCACCGCCCGGGAGACCTCAGCCATCCGGTCCAACGGTGCTGCTACCCAACGCGATATCAGCCATGACAGAAAGACCGAGAGAAGCAATGCAATCCCGGCAGCCTGAAGGATGGGTCGCAAGACTGTATCCCACCACAGGCGCAGGTTCAGCAGAGTCGGGCGCGGCGTGGCAAGGATGATCCGGAAACGCTGAACCAACGGCTGGGAGATATAGAGCCAGATCCCCTCACCCGGCTTACCGAAACGTCCCCGCACAATCTCTTGGCCCTCGCCGCTCTGCTGGAGCACATCTTCGGAAACCGGACTTTCGGTTGAACGACTATCGACCAAGACTTCGCCCTGTGAGCTGACGATGATGATGCGCGCACTCGAAACCTGATCCAATCGTTCGAGCGTCGAGAGTAGGTCCTCTCCCTCCAACTCCAGAAGAAGCTTCCCCTGTCCGCGGAGGATTATTGGAAGACTCCGTTCCAAGTTAGCATACACTCGTTGGTCAGCGGAAGGACTTCTTAACATGAGGAATAGCAGGCTGACAGCGACGAAGAGCAGTACCAGTCCTGCAACCAGGAGATAGGTCAAGAACAATCGGAATTGCAGCGACCGGAACATAGAAACCTCAATTTACCAGTTTATACCCAACACCCGTCACTGTATCGATCCGTACCTGATCGCTTGCCGCGATCCGCTTTCGTAAGTGGGCAACATGGACATCTACGGTTCGTGTCTGACCATAGAAATCGTAGCCCCAAACCAGGTTTAATAACTGCTCACGACTCAAAACGATCCCTTTATGCTCCACAAGCGTGAGCAGCAAATCAAATTCTTTCGCCCGCGTTTCAACGACCTGACCAGCGACGCTGACCTCCCGGCGCGCCGGGTCGATCGTCAGGTCGCCGATGTGAAGTGGACTGTCATCCCGGCGCGGTGCGCTCTCAGCTCGTCTTAGTATAGCTTTCACCCGGGCAACCAGTTCGCGTGGGTTGAAGGGCTTGGTCATATAGTCGTCAGCGCCCAACTCCAGTCCAACGATTTTATCGACATCATCATCGCGGGCGGTTAACATGATGATGGGAACATCGCTCTCGGCGCGGACCCGCCGACAGACCTCGAATCCATCGACTTCGGGCAGCATAATATCCAGGATCACGAGCGCTGGCCCAAGCGAATCGATCTTCTGCAGAGCTTGCTGCCCTTCCATGGCCTCCTCAACGCGATACCCTTCCCGCTCCAGGTAGAGCCGGGCAAGGTCAATGATATTGGCCTCGTCATCGACAACGAGAATGAGTTCACCCGCCATTGTGCCTTCTCCGGTTTACCGCTTTCTAGTCGACCAATGCGATCGCTTCGATCTCAACGGCCGCGCCTTTTGGCAGCGCCGCAACCTCCACCGTTGAACGAGCCGGTGATTCATCCTGAAAAAACTCCGCGTACACAGCGTTCATCAGCGCGAACTCCGACATATCTTGCATAAATACTGTCGTCTTCACAACTTGTCCGAGCGACGAATCGCCAGCCTTAAGTACCTCGCCAAGGTTTTTCAACACCTGGCGTGTCTGACTTTCGACACCACCGGCTACGAATTCGCCGGTTGCGGGGTCCACACCAATCGTACCGGAGACGAAAATCAATCCCTCCGTCCGGATCGCGACCGAGTATGGTCCAATAGCCTTCGGCGCCCCCTCGGCAACAACAACTTTACGCTTTCGTGATGACATCTATAGCCTCCATCAGTAAATAATTTAGTCTCTCGGGATTGTACGCTTCAATAAAGCCTCGGTCAAAAAAATCTGAGGCGCAATAGCGCCCCAGACTTATTCACAAGACATCGCACATTTTGAATAGCGCCGATCCGATTTGTTGACTTCGAATCGCTCAGCACCGGCTTTTCGCAGCGTCTAGACGACGATGTTAACCAGACGCCCAGGGACGACGACCACTTCCTTGGGCTGCTTGCCTTCCATGAAGCGCTGCGCGGCTTCGCTAGCCAGCGCCGCAGTCCTGGCATCTTCTTCGCTGATCTCCGCGGCTACCATAATCCGATCGCGCACCTTCCCGTTCACCTGGATGATCAGGGTTATCTGCTCTTCTTTTGCCAGCTCTGGTTCGTACTCAGGCCAGGGCTGATTGTGGATCGAGTACGGTTTCCCCAGGCGAGCCCACAGCTCCTCCGCGATATGCGGAGTAGGTGGTGCCATGAGCAGCAGCAGAGTCTCTATCGCCCTCTTGAATGCGTGCGTCCCAGCCAATCCGGCTTCCCGTGATGCGTTTAATTCATTTGTCAGCTCCATAAGCGCCGAGATCACAGTATTGAATTCGAAATTCTCGATATCATGGGAAACTTGTTTGATGGTCTGGTGCATTTTTCTCTGCAGCGAGCGTTCTGCTTCTGGATCGGATTTTCCCCCCTTAGCATCCGCGGTATCGAGCACTACCGTCCAGACCCGGTTTATCCAGCGAATGACGCCCTGGATATTGTCTGGATTCCAAGAACCTCCCTCCGACCAACGGTAGCCGAACATCAAGTATGCCCGCACGGCGTCAGCGCCATACATTTTTACTTGCTCATCCGGATCAACGACGTTACCGCGCGATTTGCTCATGCGCTGGCCGTCGGGTCCCAGAATCTGGCCTTGATTGCGCTGTTGGAGCATGGGCTCATGCCCTTCCGTAATTCCTAGATCGCGAAGGGCTTTATGAAAGAAGCGCGTGTAAATCAGGTGCATCGTGGCGTGTTCCATGCCGCCAGTGTATGAGTCAACGGGCATCCAATAGTCATACTCTTCCTGATCAAAAGGTCCTTTGTCATAATCTGGACTTAGATAGCGCAGGTGGTACCAGGATGAGCACATAAAAGTGTCCATCGTATCCGTCTCTCGCTCCGCGGGGCCGCCACAATCCGGGCAAGTTGTGTCTTTCCATGTGGGGTGGAATTTCAACGGGCTTTCTCCCGTCGGACGCCACTCGATATCATCTGGGAGCTCCACGGGCAGTTGATCCTCAGGAACCGGGACGATGCCGCACTTCGGGCAAATGACCATTGGGATCGGTGCCCCCCAGTAGCGTTGCCGCGAGATCAGCCAGTCATGAAGACGATAATTAATGGCGAATTTTCCGGTGCCTTTTTCCTCAAGATAAGCATTTGCTTTCTTGAAAGAGTCATCTCCAGGCGTCCCTGTCAGCGGACCGGAGTTGATCATTGTGCCGTACGCCGGAATCGCTTCAGTCATCGTCTCGCCATCCAGTGATTCCACACCTTCCGGTAGAATCACCGGTCGAACTTCTAAGTTGAACGTTCGGGCAAACTCGAAATCTCGCTGGTCGTGGGCCGGCACAGCCATAATCGCGCCTGTCCCGTAGGTCATAAGCACATAGTCGGCGATCCACACCGGGATGCGCTCGTCGTTAACAGGGTTGATGGCGTAACCACCAGTGAAGACACCCGTCTTCTCCTTATCCAGCGCCTCGCGTTCGATATCGGTCTGGCGCACGGCTTCTTGGATGTATTCCTGAACAGCTTCGTGCTGATCGGGCGCGGTGATTTTATCGACCAGTGGGTGTTCAGGCGCCAGGACCATGAAAGTCGCCCCCCAGAGCGTATCCGGTCGAGTTGTAAAGACTTCCATCGGGTCGCCATCCTCAGTCTTGAAAACCACCCGCGCGCCCTCGCTGCGCCCGATCCAGTTGGTCTGGAGAAGTTCGACCGTCTCCGGCCAATCCAGGATGGAAAAATCAAGTAGTTCCTCGGCGTAGTTCGTAATTCGGAAGAACCACTGGTTGAGATCTTTCTTTATCACGGGGGTTTCGCAGCGCTCGCAGACTCGTTTTTCTCCGACCACCTGTTCGCGTGCAAGTGTCGTATTGCATTGTGGGCACCAATCAACCGGTGACATTTTTTTATACGTCAAGTCGTTTGCGGACAACTGTAGGAAAAACCACTGAGTCCAATGGTAGTATTTCGGATCGGCGGAAATCGCCTCGCGCGACCAGTCCCACACCGCGCCCATGCTGCGCAATTGCCGCCGCATATTCTCGATATTTTTATAGGTCCATTCCATAGGATGAATGTCGCGTGCAATCGCCGCGTTCTCCGCCGGTAACCCAAACGCGTCGAACCCGATGGGGAACATGACGTTATAACCGCTCATGCGCAAGTAGCGGGCACGCGCATCGGAGGGTGTCATCGCAAACCAATGGCCAATGTGCATATCCCCTGAGGTGTAGGGAAGCATGGTGAGAAAGTAAAATTTCTTGCGTTCTGGATCAACCTCCGCTTTATAGAGTTGATCGGCCTCCCAACGAGCCTGCCAACGCTGCTCGATTTCAACCGGTTTGTAGCGATCAATCCCGGGAGCGCCTGGTCTGTTTATCTCCCTTTTGTTTGCTCCACTCATCGCAACTCCTCCGCAAGGATTTCAACCCCTGTCAACAATACACTTACCCCTCACAATAATTACTGAGCCCAGTTGTTATTTACAATTAGACCTATCCGTATCTGATCAGTTAAACAAAATTCCCCTCGCCCATACAGGGACGAAGGGGTCTCCGTGGTACCACCCTGTTTGCTCAGCGAATGCTGAGCCACTTCACCGCTGTAACGGGCGAATCCCGCCCCCGGCTACTCATTTCACCGAGGGAGCCTGTCCTTCTGTAGGACGACAGGCGAGTTCAGCCTTTGCAAATACCTCTGCTGCTGCGCACCGTGGGCGCTGTGCCGGGCTCTCACCCTCCCCGATTCGCTGACGGTAGGCTTACTACTCCTGCCCTGGCTGGATATTTAATTATCAGGTGGACCCAGTGGGATTCGAACCCACGACCTCCTCAATGCCATTGAGGCGCGCTCCCAGCTGCGCCATGGGCCCAAGCTCGAGTGGACCTGGCGGGATTCGAACCCGCGACCTCATCAGTGCGATTGATGCGCGCTCCCAGCTGCGCTACAGGCCCTTCTTGGATGTTTGGATTGTACTTGAGAGGCTGATTCACTGTCAAGACAAACCCTCCCGGACAAACCCTTTCAGCAACTACTCGCGCCCCTCGCGGCGTTTTCATTCTCGGGAGCTGGAGCAGGGTTGTGAATGGGAGAAAGAATTGCTATGCTGAAGCAAGTGCAGCGGTGACCATGGTTTTTAGTAAGGGTACTGGGATAATATTTGATTTAGTTATAGAAAATACATTTGGAATAATTGGGAGGTAAATTTGCGATGAAAGTGATCGACCTTTGGAAATCGGGCCACAAACCGACGGTCTCCTTTGAACTATTCCCGGCCAGATCCGACAAGGCAGCGATAACCCTGGAGAAGACAATCGACCAATTGGCTGCCCTGAATCCTGACTTCGTTTCTGTAACGTTCGGGGCTGGCGGATCAACGCGTGAGGGTTCTCATCAACTCCTTCAGAAACTTAAACACGAGAAAGGGCTGAGCGTCCTCGCGTACTTTGCCTGCTTTGGATTGGGGCCTGAAGATATCATCTCAATTCTGGACAGCTATCAGGCTCTTGGTGTAGAGAGCGTCCTGGCTGTGCGCGGAGACGCCCCTCGAGATGATGCGTTCGAGCCCCACCCTGACAGCTTGCAGTACGCCTCTGACCTGGTCGCACTCATCCGCCAGCGCTACACATTCTGTCTCGGTGTTGCCGCATACCCCGAGGGGCATATCGATGCTCCAGATAGAAATAAGGACCTGGAATTCTTGAAGCTGAAAGTGGATCAGGGGAGCGAGTACATCATCACCAACTACTTCTATGACACTGGATATTTCTTCGACTTCGTTGAACGATGCCGGGGAATTGGCATTCAAGTTCCAATCGTGCCGGGTATCATGCCCATCTACAGCGTCAAGATGATGGAGATGCTCGCCAGCATGTGTGGAGCGACAATTACAGCAGAGGTGCGTGAAGGGCTTGCTTCCGTTAAGGAAGGTGATACAGATGCCCTCATCGCATTTGGCATAGATTTTGCCTACAGCCAGTGTGCAGAACTGCTTAAAGCGGGTGTTCCTGGGTTGCACATTTACACCATGGATCGTAGTGCGTCGACAGTAGGTTTGGTCAACCGGCTGCGAGCCGATGGTTTATTGTGAAATAAGCTGGTGCCTTTCCTCCACTTCCAGCACGAGGCGGCATGAGGACGCCCTTGCGAAAACCATTGCAGAGCAACTCTTGAAACACGAAGCTTTGGCGCTCCAAACCGCGTAATCGGAGGCGCACATTTATTGGGAGATCAATATGGAATGCAATCAAGAAAAAAATATGGCGGATTGTAATTGCAGCTACGAGCCCTGCTCCAGAAAAGGAATCTGCTGTGACTGCATCCGTTATCATCTTCGCAGCAGAGAATTACCAGGTTGCTGTTTCCCCGATGATGTCGAGAGAACTTTTAATCGCTCTTTTGAGCTTTTTGCCCAATTGGTCAGTGAGGGAATGGTTTAATCGACCACGCTCAAGCTCTCGTTGCGCCTTTGCTATGTTTATTGAAATCCAGCGCGCGAATAGAAACGATTGGTTGGATAGTGCATATGTCCGGTGAAACAAATCTCCAGAGACTGCTTGCGAATATGCAGCCAGAGCTTCACGACGGGGAGTTTGTGTTTTGTTCCGTCTCGCCTAAAACGTTTGAGCAATTGCGTATTCACCCAACCGGATGGTTTCGCGAATCTGAGGGGATCACCCTTATTGTAGAAAGAAGAATTGCGGATGATGAGGGTCTGGATTATGCGTTTGTCTCACGAATGATATCCCTCAATATCCATTCGAGCCTAGAAGCGGTTGGGTTTCTCGCCGTGATATCTAGCAAACTTGCCGGAGCAGGAATTAGTATGAATACCATCTCGGCTTTTTATCACGATCATCTTTTTATACCAACGAACAAGGAAGGCACCGTGATGCGGCTTCTCGAAGAGCTAATAAATGATGCGGCAGGGGATGTTAGTGTCACTTGACCCGGCGACAAAAGTCGGATTCGCTTCACTTCTCTTTTCTAACAATTCGCACATAACATCATGAGTGCCGAAGAACACCCCTGGGAAAATTTATTCAAGAAAGACGGTCGAGTATTCCCTGAACCTTTCCCTCGATTCAATGAGGGTGTTTCGCCCCTCGTTTCAGCAAATGATTCTGTGTCACCCACATCCTCACTCCACCTATTCTGGCTACCCACAGCATGTACGGCGATATTTGATCTCCCACCCACGCATGCCTATAATCGCACACAGGACGGAGGGGCGCGATGACTATTGACCATTATTCCCATCTCAGAGAGGCCATGGAAGAACAAAATGTGGATCTGCTCGCCTTGATCCCCAGCCCGACATTCTTCTACCTGTCCGGTTTAGACTTTCACCTCATGGAACGACCAATCGTTGGCTTCTTCTCACCCCGACGTCAGCCGCTGCTCATCGTCCCTGAATTGGAACGAGAACGCGCAGAAGGATCCTCCTTCGATTGCGACATCATCACCTACGGCGAAAGTGACGCCTCGCGCCAAGCTGCCTTCTCACAAGCCGTGGGCAAAGTGAAAGGGCTTTCGGCCAAAGTTGGCATCGAACCCCTGCGAATGCGGGCTTTTGAGATGCAGTTATTAGAACATGCAAACCCCGAATGGGTTTTCACTACCGCTGAAGTTCTTCTACGCGAGCTGCGCATTCACAAGGATGAAGACGAGATCGAATCAATTCGTCAAGCGATAATTGTTGCCGAACAGGCACTGCGTCAGACACTTCCGCAAATACGCTCCGGCATATCAGAGCGCGAATTGGCAGCGGAATTGACGATCCAATTGTTAAAAGCCGGCTCGGAACCTGATCTACCTTTTAACCCCATCGTCGCCAGCGGTCCCAACAGCGCCTTGCCTCATGCGACGCCCACTCACCGTAAACTAGAAGCTGGTGACTTACTCATAATCGACTGGGGCGCACGCCACAACGGCTACATCTCTGACATTACGCGCACATTTGCTATCGGCGAGATCGATCCCGAGTTGATGCAGATCGCCGAGATCGTCGTCCTCGCCAACGATTCCGGAAGAGAGGCGGTCTCACCGGGTACGCCGTGCGGTCTGGTTGATAAAGCCTCGCGCGAGGTCATCGATGCGGCCGGCTTCGGTGAGTATTTCGTTCATCGCACCGGCCACGGCATCGGGCTAGAGGCACATGAATCCCCCAATATCCGCGCCGGGGAGGAGCTTGTCCTCGCACCTGGCATGACCTTCACCGTGGAGCCAGGGATATACCTGCCGGATCGCGGCGGTGTGCGCATCGAAGACGATGTCGTCGTCACACAGTCTGGCGCCTTAAGCTTGACCACCCTACCGCGCCATTTGGAAATCCTCGAATGAGCAAGATCATCGAGCGGGGTGAGCCTTTCTTCTACCCGGGCAACGATGTGGGCTGTCTTCTCGTCCACGGTTTTCCCGGTGCACCGGAGGAAATGCGCTGGCTCGGGGAGTACCTGGCCAAGCAGGGGTTCACAACACTCGGTATCCGGCTCTTCGGTCATGCCACACAACCCGATGACCTGACACGCGCACACTGGCGAGATTGGATAGCAAACATCGAGGATGGCTATCACTGGATCCAGGGCGCTTGTTCCCAGATTGTCGTAATCGGACTCTCATTGGGTGGAATGCTTACCCTGACCTTCGCCTCACAGACCCCATTGGCCGGCGCTGTCGCCATGGCCGCACCGTGGGAGCTCCCCCCGCTCGTCAAACTGCTGCGCCCAATAATCCATCCGCTTAGCAAGGTCTGGCGCTTTCGCACGCCATCGGAACAGTCTGGTTGGCGCGACAAAGAGGCGGAGAGACTCAATGTCGACTACCCCGTCCAACCGCTGAGGGCGATTTCCGAGATCTACGATTTCAATATCAAGATGAAATCATCGCTGGCGCACGTCGAATGTCCGGTGACCTTGATCTACTCAACCGGTGATTTGAGTGTACCCACAAATCACGCAGAGCAGGTCTATGCGGAACTCGGCTCGCAGGATAAGACGCTCACCTGGGTCGAAAACAGCGGACACGTCCTCCCGCGCGACGCCGAACGCGAGAAGGTCTTTTCAACGATAGGCGATTTCGTCCGTCGTGTTACAGGAGCCGCACCGTGAAGATGATCATGCCTGGCGCGGAGACCTTCTTCTACCCTGGTGGGAGAGTCGGCTGCCTGCTCTCCCATGGCTTCACCGCAACGCCACAGGAGATGCACGAACTAGGAACGCGTCTGTCTTCACAAGGGCATACGGTTCTCGGCATTCGCTTATTCGGTCATGGAACCCGGCTGCGAGATATGGCCCGATCCCGCTGGCCCGACTGGCTTGCCTCCGTTGAGGACGGATACCATTTGTTGAGAGGACATTGCGATCAGATCGTGGTGATCGGGTCATCCACCGGCGGTTGCTTAAGCCTAATTATGCTCTCCGAGCTGCCAGCGGACGGCATTGTCACCCTTTCGACGCCTCACCAGCTTCCCCCCATCCCTTTTCTGAAACAACTCTATCCATTCCTGCCTGCGCTGGGCACCTTCCTCCCGCCCATCCCCAAGGGTCCGCCTGTTTGGGTAGACATGGAAGCCGAGAAAACCCGCGTGCAGTATGATGCCTATCCACTGCGCTCTGTCTACGAATTCGGGGCCATGGTCAAAGAGATGCAATCCAGGCTAAGCAAGGTTACAGCTCCAGCGCTTCTGATCCATTCTCTCGATGATAATTTCATCGCACCGGTCGATATGCAGCATATCCATGACTCGCTGGGCTCGACAGAGAAACGGATGGTTCATGTTGAAAACAGCAACCACATCATCACCTGCGACGCCGCAAGAGAGGATGTGTTCCGAGAAACAGCATCGTTCGTAGCACAGGTCGTCAAGCGCAACGCTTGAGAAGGGAGATTCACATGATTCCGATACTCGATTGGGGATACCCCATCATCTATTGGCTGCAAGGACTGGGAGACTGGCTTACGCCTATCATGCAGTTCTTCACTTTTTTGGGCAATGAGGAGTTCTTCCTGCTCGTTCTCCCCGCTCTCCTGTGGTGTGTGGACATTGGACTGGGGATTCGAATTGGATTGATCCTCCTCACCAGCAACGTGGTGAATTCAGTGTTCAAGCTCGCCTTTGGGACACCGAGGCCATATTGGGTCAACTCGAAAGTCAAGGCATTAAGCACGGGTACAGCCTTCGGCCTACCCTCCGGCCATGCCCAAACCGCACTCTCCGTGTGGGGCCGCCTGGCTGCTTGGATCCGCCGCACCTGGGCAATCCTTTTCTTCGGCGCCGTGATTCTGCTAATCTCCATCTCGCGCCCATACCTCGGAGTCCATTACCCAACCGACACGCTTCTCGGCTGGTTCATCGGCGGAATCTTGCTGACGGCCTTCATTATCTTTGATAAACCCGTAAGCAAGTGG
>Ga0255054_10000436_pt1 | contig 24681 bp, 24 predicted proteins | sample JV7_2_23_MG_FD_188634 | JGI IMG/M metagenome (GOLD analysis project Ga0255054, IMG submission 188634) | Seawater microbial communities from Jervis Inlet, British Columbia, Canada - JV7_2_23 | ecosystem: Environmental > Aquatic > Marine > Inlet | place: Canada: British Columbia | collected... | reverse complement strand
TACCAGGGCCGGGCTCGCTCCACCGACGCCCGACTAAATGTGAAGGTAGGGTCGATCGTTCACAGCCAGGGCAGAGATAACCGATGACAGACTCTGTGAGCGTTGCCAAACACGCTTTCGATTCACATGACTGGAACGGCGTTATCGATGCCCTCCAGGACGGAGAGAATGGTGCACTGACACCTGAAGATCTCCTTCTATTGGCCGACGCTCTCTGGTGGACGGGACAGCTTGATGAGTCTTTGGAGGCCTTTGAGAAGGCCTTTTCCCGACTCGTCGAGGAAGGTAGACCGACTGAGGCCGGTCGGGTCGCCGCTCTCCTGGCGTACTTTGCTCTGCGTCGCCAGGCGTTTGCAGTTGCAGGTGGTTGGATCGCCCGGGCTGAGGGATTACTCGATGGTCAACCGGAGTCTGTGGGCCATGTCTGGCTGAACATAATGTACATGGGTAGGGCCCTTTTCGTTGAGGGTGACATGGAGGCAACCATCCATCTGACCGATGTGGTTTTGGAGGGCGCCACCAGCGTGGGTCTCACTAGCGCCCAGTCAATTGCGAAGAGCTTCAAGGCACTCGCAATGATTCAACAGGGCGAATGGCGTGATGGTGTGAGTCTGTTGGACGAGGCGGCGTCAATGGCGATCGTCGGCGGGGATGATCTGCGAATGACCAGCGACGTCTACTGCAACACGATCGCTGCCTGTCGGAACCTGGGTGACTACGAACGAGCCGCTGAATGGACTGAGGAAGCCGAACGTTGGATGCACTCCAACTCCGTAAATGGGTATACCGGAGCGTGCCAGGTTCACCGTGCCGAGTTGAAGCGTCTACATGGATCCTGGCTGGAGGCCGAAGACGAGGCTCGTCGGGCGTGCTCTGAATTGGAGCGATTCCATCTCACAGACTATTTGGGAGCTGCTCATTACGAGATCGGTGAGGTCCGCCGCCGTATGGGTGACCTCGAAGCAGCCGAGAGCTCTTTCGAGCGAGCGTACGAGAACGGCCATGATGCCCAACCCGGTCTTTCGCTTCTCATGCTCGACCGGGGAGAAGTCGAGCAAGCTGCCCAGTCGATTGGTGGTGCCGTAATCGCAAGGAGTCTTGATGATCGCCACCCGGTGGCCCGGGGTCCGTCGAGGGCGCGTTTGCTACCGGCTCAGATCGAGATCGCATTGGCAAATGGCGATGAGGATCTTGCCCTCTCAACAACCGACGACTTGGAGGAGATAGCTGAAGCCTTTGAGAGTCAGGTTTGGAAGGCGGCCGTTGCCTCGTCACGTGGAGCCCTCCTGCTCCACGGAGAGGATTACGAGGGGGCTGTGGAGACGCTCGGTGAGGCGTGGCGGATGTGGCAGAAAGTGAATCTCCCTTACGAGATGGCGCGGGCACGAGCCTTGCTCGGAGAAGCATGGCTGGCGGGAGGAAATGAAACGGGCGCCCATCTCGAATTCAAGGCGGCCCTGTCGACCCTCCACAACCTTGGGGCGACAACCGACTCGCGTCGAGTCCGCGCTCTGCTTGGGGATGAGACGCCCGAAACCGGCAAGACGGCGGAAGGCCGAGTGACCAGAACGTTCATGTTCACCGACATCGTCACGTCAACCGACCTCATCGGCCTCATCGGAGATGCTTCGTGGCAAGAATTGCTCAGATGGCATGATCGCACCCTTCGGGCGGCGGTCGAATCCGCCGGCGGAGAAGACGTGAGACACACCGGCGACGGATTCTTCGTCTCGTTCAGCGATCCGCGCAGCGGCGTCGAATGCGCCGTCGACATTCAACGGCGCCTCGCCAAACACAGAAGCGAGCACGGCTTTGCCCCACTCGTGAGGATCGGGCTCCACATCGCCAAGGCAACTCGAACCAATGGTGACTACTCGGGTGGTGGGGTCCACGTTGCTGCGAGAATCGGAGCAATAGCCGGGGGTGAGGAGATCGTCGTCTCCGCTGATGTGCTTGCGGCTTCGGGAACGCTCCCGTTCCCCGTGTCCAAGCCCGAGTCCGTCGACCTAAAAGGCGTCAAAGATCCTGTCGAGGTCCAGAGCATCGACTGGCGCTGAGTCCGAGAGGCCCTTGTCGAAGCTTGGTTGGAATCTCCCAAGAATCGGAGGAAGTCGCGAAAAGCTTCAGTAGTTATTGATCTACGCTGTCTTGAGGTCGGTCGTGAACTTCGATAGATCCTCCAACGTCATCGTTGCCTTGCTTGGGTCGACTGGGCCGTGCCGGCCTCCTTCGGTTGACGAGAGTTGGTTGGCGAACTTTCTGAATTCGTCTTGGGGGTTCCCGCCGATGCCCAGGTGCTGAGCGATCCCTGTTCTGTCTCCGAATTCGTCCTTGGCGAGCTCATAGGCGTTGTAATAAGCTGCGTTGTCTCGGTTGGCTTGCCCGAAGACCCGGAGGGCAGCCCGGAAGCCAGGGCTCAGGGCAAGATCTGCGGCTGCCATGGAGGCGAAGCTCAAATCGTCTGAATTGCATTTCGGACGCAGCTTCGGTGACTTTGGACACCTACACCCACCCGTTTGAGGGGGATCTCGATGACGTAATGGAGCGTCTCGACGTCGCCTCCGCCAACATAGAGCGTCCTGAGTGCATCCTGAGCGAAACAGTCGAGCTTTCTCACCACTGACGAAACACCACTGACCAGCGGGTTTCGCTTGTGGGCCCGGCAGGACTTGAACCTGCAACCAACGGATTATGAGTCCGCTGCTCTGACCGGATTGAGCTACGGGCCCTAGATTGTCAAACACTACAAGGCGTGAACGCAACGTTCGGTGAGAGTGACCGTCCTGGGTTTGATGGAGACTCTGATGTTCCCCCAGTTCCGTGGAGTCAGCTTGCTTGATTCTGGAGTGCTGGGGTTGGGTCGTCGTGGTTGGGTCCGTCCTCCGGTTCGGCGTCGCTCGCCACGTCATTTGTCGTTGACCGAACGTGAAGAGATCTCGAGGAGGATTGCTGGAGGCGAGCCTTTGTGTGCATTGCTGGCCGGCTGGGACGAACTGCATCGACCATCTCGAGGGAGTTGGCTCGTAACGGTGGCCGTCTGGGTTATCGGGCCCACCGGGCTGATCGGGTGGCGTGGCGGAGAGCTCGGCGGCCTCAATCATCCAAAACTGGCGTCGAATGTGACGTTGCGACCAAGTGGTGGCGAACCATCAGGCGGCTGGTGAGCTCTGCAATGCCCCCCCAAGCCAAGACTCCTACATACCACCTCCTCGTCGCCTACTCGCCAGTGTGATAGCAGCGCGTTTCGGTGCCGATGTGGCGTCGGCTCATGAAATCTCCTGTACAACGCCCATGACATGTGCAAACAGTGCCATTCGCACCGGGATCCCATTATCAGCCTGGCGGAAAATCGCGAGACGGGGGTCTGAGTCGAGATCCTCACTGAGTTCACATACGGCTGCGCTGCTATCGCGCGGTAGCGGATGCATGATGACAATCTCGTCTTGACACCACGAGCTGACCCGCTTGGCATTCAGCGCGAAGTCGGCCGAAATGGAAGCCCTCTCCGATTCGGGCATCCGCTCTTTCTGAAGGCGGGTCATGTACACAACGTTCGCGTCGGCCAGGCCTTCCGGCATCGCGGAGTGTCGCGTGAGCTTCATGCCTCGGGCAACCATCTCGGTCTCGAGTTCGTCTGGCAGTTGGAGGCTGTCGGGTGCGACAAGTCGCGCCGTCATGCCCTCGAAATTGGAGAGTGCCCTGAGCAAGGAATGCACGGTTCGTCCGTTCCTTAGGTCGCCAACAAACGCCACGACCAGCTGGTCCAACCGTCCGATCTCCTTCTGGATTGTGTATACGTCGAGCAAGGCTTGCGTCGGGTGCTCACCTGGCCCGTCGCCTCCATTGATCACGGGTACGACGGATGCCGCCGCGAACTCAGCTACCGAACCACGTTCTGGATGCCGAACCACGATCACGTCGACATATCCCGAGATGACGCGTGCCGTGTCGTGGAGGGACTCCCCCTTCACCATCGACGAGAAGGACATATCCGTCGTGTCGACGACAGAGCCCCCAAGGCGCTGGAAGGCCGCCTCGAAGCTAAGTCGCGTGCGAGTGCTCGGCTCGAAGAAGAGGCTCCCGAGAAGGGCTCCCTGCAACACAGCCATCCTCTCGCGCCTAGCGACGGCCATCTCCATGCGTCGTGTGGTAGCGAAGAGATCAAGGAGACCGTCCCGATCAAACTGTGACGCCGTGAGGACGTGCTCACCAACGCCACGGAGATCGTGCACTGTGGTCATGGTCCTCCTTTACCTCGAACAGCAGCGGCCACGATAGCAAGGGATGATGCGGGCTCCCGGCAGCCTCGCCTGATCGCTACGGCGTCTGCAACCCGGCCGACATCCCGAAGGCGATGTCGGCGCCCGACGTTCCGCCAACAGAGGCAAGCTCTGCACACGCCGCACGACATGCCATTGCTTCGCCGGCGACCCCGGCAATGAGCACGTCATGAACGGGTGCGATCGCTTGACCTTCGGCAGCAGACCGCACGAACGCAAGGCTCATCAGACTCGTTCTACCTGCGGTCGCCGGATTGATGATCCAATCTCCAGGAGCGAGCCGTCCGCTGGCGATCGCAGTTATGAGCAGACCGGCGAGCGCATCGTCCCCCGCCGGTGTGAACCCGGGCCCGAGCCCGACAATGGACCGGGCGACCTCATCGAAGTCCCCCTGTCGGAGCCAGTCCATGCCGTCGTTTGCCAGCCGCGAGTACGGCGCCGCAGCGAGAGCAGACTTGCCGGCCACCGGGGCGAGCGCGGTAGTGATTGCCGCTTGCTGGGCGGTCAGTCGATCCGGGTCCGGAAGAACTCCTGTCCAGACACCGGCGGAAGCAAGGGTGACCGACTGCGAGCCCAGTTCCAGGTGACCGCTTTCGTAAGTGACGAAAGCTCCGTCGGTCGCAAGGATGCGGTCAGCATCGACGGTCACGTACAAGGGCCCCGGTGGTACCTGGCGGGAAGTGACGACGATGACCTCTGAGCCGTTCAAGAGATAGGCAGCTTTCTCGAACGATGCCACCACCTTCCAGGGCCCGGCTGTGGTCCGCAGCGCGGACTCAGCCGAGGCCCCAATCGTCAACGCGGCCAACTGCACCCGGCTACCCATGTTCTTGCAGTCTGGTGTCGAGTGCGAGCAGGGCCTGACGGAACAATTCAATCGGGGCCACCGCAACCCCGGCTCCAACCTGGCCGATTCCGTCTGTCTTGTGAAGGATTCCGGTGTGGATCGAAGGAGTGATCTGAAACTCGACGACCTTCCGGATGTCGATGCCCACCGGAGTTCCCACATAGTCGAGCGTCGGAATTGTGAAGCGACTGCTTCTGCCCACCGAGATGTGGGACATCTGCTCGGTCACGGCCCGGGCGTCGGCCATGGTCCCACCCACAAATGCCGCGACCGCAGGGGCTCCGGCAGATGCCGGCCCTCCGAGGCCGATGAGCTCGAGCACTGCGCTGTCTCCGATGTCAGGGGCGCTGGTCTCGGGCCCATACCCTGAGTAATACATTGCGGGTTCAACTGGAGGCGCCGGCGCGATGAGCCAATCATCGCCGGCCCCGGCGATCCGGATACCGATCGTGGTCCCGTTGCGAGCCATTGTGGTGACAACACTTGAGTCGGGCACCTCTGCTGCCCAGGTCGTCGTCGACTTGGCGGCCGCCATCACGATGTTGAGGAAGAACAGGTGGTTCGCGGTCCAAAACCGGGCGAATTCTGCCAGATTGCTGGCAGACGTCTCAACGAGGTCGCCGAAGAGATGGCGGAGCAACAAGTTTCCGGTGGCCTGGGTTCGCATGTGGAGGTCGTCACCCATCTGGAGACCCTGGGTCGCCATCGCAAAGACATCTATCGGGCCTGCCGATGAGATCGCAGTGCTGAGTATCGGCCCGGCGACCTTTGCCAACCACACCAGACTTTCCACAGCTTCCGGTTCGTCGACACCAAACCATGCCGTCTTGCCCGGTCCTTGATTGATCGGCGAGTAGGCCGTGTAGCCATCAGACCCGACGACGAAGACCGGGGCGGTCGGCCCAACGGCGGTGGCCATGGGAACAACGGTGGCATGGTGATTGGCTGCGTCGAGCATGACTCCACCCGAGGCAACGAGGTTCTCGGCCTCGTCCCGCTCACTGGCCCAGCCTTCCGCCATCACCACCGCCCGGACCGACCTGCGGAGCGGATCACAGAACTCCGTCCATTCGAGAGGAGGACCCGAATGGAGGATCGTCCGATCCGTCATCCCTGGGACCACATCTAACGCTCTTGTCACACCGGTGAGCATTGGTGACGCCGTATCAAGCCGTCGGAAGACTTCGGCGTTGGCGGTGTCAATCCGCGCTGCATGCCGTCCCATCAGTCGTTCGAGTGCATCGATACTCTGTTCGTCGCCGGCAGCGGGGATCCGCCAATCGACGTTTACGACGTCACGTCCCTGGCTGTGGATGGAGTCGGCCAGCAGATCGAGTCCTACGTTGACGATCCGGACCTTGCGAGGAAGACGAGGCGCCCGCGACCCGGACATAGACTGATCACTCATGAGAAGCGTCTCCTCCCGTTGGGACGGCGGGTACCGGTGTCACGTAAAGGTCCGACAGTTCGACTTGACAGTCGATGAACCGGTCGAAGAAGGTGGGAACGATGCCGGGCCCCGGCCGACTGAGATGCTGCTGACTGCAGTTGCGTCGTGCTTTACGCTGGCGATCGCCCACGTCGCAAGAAAACACAGCAGGAACCTCACCGATCTCGAAGTGGAGGCGTTCGGTGAGCTTGACGGTCTCCGCTTCTCCCGGATCTCGGTCGTGGCTTCCTCGGGCATACCAACCGAAGAGCTGCAATGGCTGGCAGACCGTGCTTCGCGATTCTGCTACGTCTCGAACTCGCTGGGGTGCGACTTCGAATACTCGGTAGCGTGAGTCACACTCCACTTGCCGCCTCCTTCGTCAGACGTAGAACCTCGTTTTCGGCGTGTTCATAATCCGCGAGGGAACGCTCCGCAGCAGCCCGCGCTGTTCGGGCCGCCTCGGCGAGACCCTCGGCCATGTCAACGACCAGCTCCGGCGACGCTCCGCCCTGCGCCTGACGGGTCTGCACTATACGTCGAGGATCGAGCACCTCGGTGAGATCAACGTCTCGCATTCCGATGGGTGCACCGAGTAGTTCAGTCGCGGCCTCGTCAATGTCAGCGCCCGTGATATCCAATCCACGTCGGCCGTCGCCACTCACCTTCCGCACCGTGTTGCCGACCACGCGGTATGCGGTGCGGTAGTCGATACCGCTCTCGAGCATGACGTATTCGGCGAGGTCGGTCGATTGGGAGAATCCTCGTTCGAGTCCGTCGTACAGTCGGTCGCGATTGACTTCGAGCGTTGCGACGACGCCGGTCATGAGATCGGTGTTGCGACGGGCGAGATCCATCGTCCGAGGCACGTCGCCGTACGCGTAGATGTAGTTGTCACTCCGAGCCGAAGGCGTTTTGATCACCGATAAGAATCCTGCCAAGCGTCCAATGAGGACGCCGAAGGCGCCACGCACAATCGACAATGCATAGGGGTTTCGTTTCTGCGGCATCAGGACGCTGGCACGCGTGTACTGGCCTGCCAGGTCGACGTAGTCGAATTCCGGGCTAGCGAAGATCTCCAAATCCTCGGCGAGCTTGCTCTCGTTCGACATATGACTCGTGGTGATCGAGAGCAGGGAGACGAATACGTCGGTCTGCCACATGGCGTCACGGGTGTGCTCGATGATCCCGCCGAATCCAAGTGAGCCGGCGATCAGCTCGCGATCGCCGAGAAGTCTCGTGCCGTTTACACAACCAGCACCTCCCGGGCTCAGATTCACGGTCCTGAGCTCAGTCAGCAGACGCTCGACGTCGCGGATGGCCGGGCCGGCGAACCCCAATAGGTAGTGACCGAATGTGGAGGGCTGGGCATGCTGGAGATAGGTCTGATCCGGCATGTAACTCTCCGCGTGATCGGTCGCGACGGCTGTGATCGCTTCGACGAATCCCGTCCCTGCAATGGCGAGCTCCACACACAATCGACGCAGGACGAGGCGTATCGCAACCCGAGCGGCCTCCCGCCGGGGCCGACCGGCATGCAGCCATCCCGAAGCATCGCCGATGGCCTCCGAGAAGTGCTTCTCGCGACAGTTGTAAATCTCACCGAACGCCGGATCGTATGGAAAGTCTTTGGGCGGCGTCTCGTGCGCTTCCAACAGAACGCGGGCGAGGTCGCGAAGAGCGTCCTTTGGCACGAGTTGCCGGCCGTCGAGATCGAGGACGTGTGCCATGTCGGCGAGGTTCAGCCCATGATGCAGCAACGGAGCGTCCGCGATCTCCGTGGCGAAACCCGCATCGATCAACGACTGGGCTGGAGCGAGTTCCGAGGGTCCAGCTCGCCGCTGATGTTGGTTGGTCACGTGCAGTCCTTTCGTATGACGGCGTCGAGTGCCGTTGCCGTTCCCCCCGTGTGCCAAAAGACCACCGGCCCGTCCAAGCCGTCGGCACTAAGTTGGATGAGCGCGGCGAGGGCCTTCGCGGTATAGACCGGGTCGAGCATCAGCCCCTCGCTCTCGCGTGCCACGTCTGATGCTGCTTCAGCGGCAGACCATGGCTTTCCGTACCCGGGTCCGCGTGCGTCGACCATCGTCAGGTTAGGAACCGACACCGCCGTACCAAGGAGTCGTGCACATTGTGCCGCGATGCTGTCGACCTGTCTCTCCGCCTCGTCACATTCGCGACTGACAGAAGCCCCGAACAGTGGCCAGGAGACACCCAGCGCAGCTACCCCTGAGACAATGCCGCCCAGGGTCCCCCCAGATCCGACACAAACGATAATCGAAGCAGGGTCAATCCCTGACTCGCTCAACTGAGACACGACCTCCGCCACGGCAAGGTGGTACCCGATTGCGCCAACTGCCGTCGCCCCACCTCGCGGTATCGCATATACCCGATTCCCATCGGACCTGAGGGCAGCGGCTCGTCGCTCCGCGAACGCATCTACCGAAGACCGGTCATCGTCACCTGTGAACCAGCTGACGGCGCCGCTCGCCTCGGCGAGGGCGAGATTGGCCGGTGCCGGGTTTGGTCGGTCGCCGTACAGAATCACTTCACAGGCCATGCCGACGACACGAGCCGCGGCCGCGGCCGCCTCGCAGAGGTTGGACTTCGGTCCTCCCATGACGAGAAGCGTGTCGGCGCCCTGGGCAAGCGCATCCGCGATCAAGAACTCTAGTTTTCTAATCTTGTTGCCGCCGAGGCCGAATCCCGTGAGGTCGTCCCGCTTGATAAACAGGTCCTCGAGCCCAAGCCTCGGGCCAAGCCGCATCGCACGCTGGAGCGGTGATGGCAGAGAGGCGAGTGCGACCCTCTCCGGCACACTCACGACCACTGCTCGGCCTCTTCGCGTCTCTCGGCGTCTGCTCTCGCGACAACGGCATCAACCATCATTGGTGCGGACGCCACGTCGGGTTCTTGCAGAAGCTGGTCGATCTCTTCTGCGTTGAGGTGCTGGCTCAACTCTGGATGAGCGAGTACGGCCTCCTTGAAGTCGGTATCGCTCGACAAGCCTTGCCGGAGTGCCTCATAGAGGAGTTGGTGAGCTCGATGTTGGCCGAGATCCCGTGAAAGTGCCACCAGCGCGAACTCCGAAGCCCAGTATCCGCGTGTGTGTTCCAGGTTTCGCTTCATCGAATCGGCATCGACGGTCAGCCCACGAACGAGCTCGTCCGCAACGCGAAGTGCGGAAGCAGTCAACAGACACACTTCGGGGAATGCCACCCATTCCACTTTCCAGCCACGCCCATCCCGTTCGTGGCTCTGCACAGATGAGTCAAAGAGGAGGTTCGCCTGGGAGCGCACCATGCGCCCAAGGGTGACGAGATGCTCCGAACCCTCGGGGTTCTGCTTGTGCGGCATGGTGATGCTGCCAACTGCGTCGGTCGCCGCAGCTTCTCCAAGCTCGGCCAGCTCAGGACGCTGCAACTCGTAAACCTCGTCACCGATCCGCGCCATGGTGGTCGCGATCATTGCATGCACCAGACTGAACTCTGCCATGCGGTCGCGGCTGGTGGTCCAGGACATGCCGGGGTCGAACAGCCCGAGGCGGTTGCAGAAGTCCGCCCGCACCGCGAGTCCGCTTTGCCCGAGGAATCCCAGCGTCCCGACCGAGCCGGCAAGCTGGCCCACCAGCCAGCGACTCCGACCATCCGCGAGGCGATGGACATGTCGACGGATCTCATCCGCCCACGATGCGAGTTTGAAGCCGAGCGTTATGACGGAGCCGATCTGACCGTGCGTTCGACCGGCCATGGGGGTGGTTCGATGTAGCACCGCCAGATCGAGGATGTGTTTCTCGATCGAGTGAAGCTGCTGCCAGGCGATCTCGCCCACGGTCTTCATTGTCAACGCCATCCACGTGTCGGTCACGTCCTGGACGGTCGCCCCGTAGTAAACGAATTGTGCCACGTCAGGCGGAAGGACTCTCTCAAGAGCGCGGATGAGCCCGTGTGTCGAATGCGACGTCCGTTGTGTCTCGGCCGCTGCGTATTCGAGGTCCAGCAGCTCGACTTTCGCCTTGGATTTGATCTGTGCAGCGGCCTCTGCCGGAATCACCGCATTGGCTGCCTGAGCCTCGGCCAGTGCTACCAGGATCGCGAGCCACGCTTTGAGCCGACTCTCCTCACTAAAATGCGCTCGAAGCTCTTCAGTACCCCACAAGTGGGCGTACATCTGGGAGTCGGCAATGCGGGACATCCTCAATCACCCACTTTGGCGGTAGCTTGCGGACTCACGTCGAGAGCGGAGATGACATGAGCGCGGTCGAGTCGCTCAGTTCAATCGCCGTTTTGATCCCCGCCCTGACCGCTTCGAGAGTCGATCCCCACGGCAGGTAGACAGTGCTTTGCCGCACCTCCATGCCGGACTCGAGCAGGCAACACTTTGTCAGTACAACGGTTCCAGGCTCCGTAGTGCGCTGCCTGGGGCAGAAGTCCCGGATCGGAGCTTGCTCGCCGTAGAACCACGAGTGGATCTGTTGCGAGCGAGCACAACCGACCAGGGTCCAATCCCGCCGCTCCGGTCGCTGGTCGAGGTAGCTGAGCGTCGACCGACCCTCATCCGTCGCCGCTCCGGCGCAAGGAAGGAGGAACTCACCGTCCTCGTCGATCAGATCGTCCAGATCGACGACGTCCGGGATCAGTTCGATGGCCGGCAACTCCTCGCTGATATCGATGATCCGCCTGGCCTGGTCGAGCAGCTTCGCCGGGTGTGGTGGAACGACATCTCGAACGACGATCTCGATGGCGTGCGGTTCGACGATGAAACTCAGGTGCTGGTAGCGGCCGAGCACGACAACACAGCGCTTGTCCGGGGCGTATCGGCCGGCAGCCGCCGCCATCTGCGAGGGGACGCCTACGTCGACATCGAGCTCGCGGAGAAAGACGCAATCCTCCGGGCCGGCCATCACCTCGACATTCGTGATGGGAGAGAACAGCGGTTCCTCTGACATCTTGTCGACCCGCACCAGGGCAGTGTCTTCGCCTGCGACCACAACGATGTACTGGGTCCGGCGGTATGCCTCGCGGCCGAGAAAGAACTGTCGAATCATGTCGGCCTTCAGCGCGATGTCAACATGGGCGATGGCCACTTGCCGGTACTGATCCGGCATGATATTGGTCATGACGTTCCTTCGGGGCCACGGCCGGCGCCCAGGGTGTCCGCGCGCAGCCCCCGGCGGAGCGACTCCAACCCGAGGACGTCGTGGGGCGCGATGTTCCCGAGTGACACGTTCGGACCGTAGGCTCTGATGAAGGCGGACTGCTGGGAGGTTCTCGGCGCTTCGAAAACGATCCGCTCGATACCGATTGCTTCGGTGATGGACTCGACCAGATCCCACCTCACGGAACCGTCCGGACCGTACAGACCGACCGTTCCGCTCTCACGGCCCTCGCCGATGCCCCATGTAGCGCCGGCTGCGAGGTCTGCCGTCATCTCTTCTGCCCAAGTAGAAGAGATGACGGGCTCGGCAGGATCTTTGCTCCCGACCTCCGAGAGCACCACGAAGTCGGCCGAAGCAAGCTCAATCAGGCGTCGTTTCTCCACGGTGGGCATCCCCGATGCGCCATTGGATACTTCGATACACGGAAACCCCTTGTCTTTCGCCCAAGCAAGGCACGTGCGTTCCTTCGACTCGAGCCACGCCGCCTCAAGCAGCGTGCCGCCCACGCAGGCATCAATGCCGACGTCATTCAGGACCTGAACCTTCTTGGCCACCGTCGGATCGAGGTAACTGGTTCCGAAACCGAACTTCCAGATGTCGGTGTATTCGGCGATCATGTCCAGCAGCCCACGCAGATATTCGATCGGCACGCCGGTGTCGATGACATGGGTGAGTCCCCAACGCCGCGGCTTCGTTGTCCGATCGTCCCGACCCACCGACCATGGCACCATGTCCCGTCTCCTATACTCAATGTCCATGCACTTTCATACAAGCATAGAGGGTGTGCCGTGCCCTGTTCACAGACCGGACATTGGTCGGGCACCCCGTTTCACCGAGAAAGCTGGATGACGCTTCTGGATCGGGTTGCGGAGGCATACCGCTCCCACGCCGGTATTGCGCAGAAGTCGCCTATCGGCTTGGCCACGGAGATATTCGGAGCGACTGACTGGCTGACCGGGCCGGGCGACGACGGTGCACTCGTCCCGACGCAGGGAGGTCATGTCGTCGTGGGTGGCGAAGCAATGTTCCCACCCTTCGTTGATGCCGATCCACGAGCCACCGGCTTCGCGGCGGTCCTGGCCAACGTCAACGACCTCGCGGCGATGGGCGCAACTCCACTGGGCATCCTCAACACGGTGGTGGGCCCGGCTCCCATTGCAGAATTGGTGCTCGAAGGTATGAGAGACGCGAGTGTCATGTATGACGTGCCGATAATCGGCGGGCATCTCACCGTGCGCGACGGGCCGGCATCCGTCGCTGCGTTCGGGATTGGCGAGGCGACCTCGGTTCTCTCGGTCCGCAACGTCCGGCCGGGACAGGCCCTCCTCCTCGCCTGCGCTTTGGACGGAACGATGCGTGACGACTTTCCCTTCTTTGCTTCGTTCGACGAGCGCCGCGATCAGATGGCCGGCGATATCAGGACTCTCGCCGACGTGGCCGACTTCTCTGGCGTCGTCGCGGCCAAAGACGTGAGTATGGCCGGTCTCCTTGGTTCGCTGGCAATGCTGCTGGAGGCACGCCAGGCCGGCGCGGTCATCGATCTCGACTCGATGCCGGTGCCCGAGGGCATCGCGATGGAGCGGTGGTTGATCGCCTTCCCTGCCTTTGCGTTCCTGCTTTGCACCGACATTGCCGGCATCGAGAAGTGCCGTGCCCCATTTGTTGATCGGGGTCTCACCTGTGAGCAGATCGGCGTTGTCACCGACACGGGCTTACTCGAGGTCGTCAGCAAGGGAGCATCAGAGGTGATCGTCCGCTTCCCCGACGACCGTCTCACGGGCATCGCTCCGCTATGAGCCAGTCGGTCGCTCAGCGCGGTGGCTCAGCTATCCAGACCTCCGGATAGGCCGATCCGCATCTGCATGTGCGGCAGGCGGTACCCGATGGCCGGCTCGCCGTCTCGTCTCCAGCCGAGGCGCTCGAAGAAGTGGATGTTCGAGACCTGAACCGTCGCGACCATCTCGTGCCCACCGAGCTCACCGGCAGTCTGAACTGCTGTCTGGACGAGTCGCTTGCCGATCACCGACCTTCGCAGTTGCTCGACTACGGCAAGACGATCGCCTTTCCACAGCCCGGAGTCGTCGAGACGGTAGATCCTGACAGTGCCCCCGGCGACACCGCCCACGTCGGCTATGAGGTGAATCGTTGCGTCGTCTTCATCTCGGACGTCCTGGTCACCCTCATCGAAAATCGACTGTTCGACCACGAAGACAGCGTGGCGAAGCCGGGCGCAGATCAGCCGCTCGGCTTCGTTCGCCGCCGGCCGGCACACGACCTCGGTGCGAGTGCGGCCGACGCGCTCGAGGTCAATCGACGGATCGAACGGGGATGCGAGTGCGGGTATCTCCCGGTTCTGAGAGCTCAAGTAATTCCTGCTCGATCAAACTCATGCCGGAGCACGCCTGACACCGGGCACATCCAGCCGAGACGGTCCAAGATCCGATGCCCCGCTCCAGCAGATAGGGCACGACCCGGCGGTATACCGATTCGGTGTACAGCGCATCGGGCGGCACCAACTCTTCGAGGAGGCTCCCCTGCACGGGTCGGAAGGGCACGATGAATGGATATACACCCACGTCGATCGCTCGCTTGCATCCCTCGATGGTCAGATCCACGTCCTCGCCCAAGCCGAGGATGACGTAAGTCGACACCTGACCTTCACCGAAGACTTCAACGGCACGCTCCCACGCCGTGAAGTAGCCCTCGATTCCGGTCCTCGCTTTCGGGGGTGCAATGTGTGCCAGGGTCGACGGGTCGAATGACTCGATGTGTATGCCGACCCCATTCACTCCCATGTCGTGCACCCGGTTGAGAACATCGAGGTCATCAGGGGGCTCGAACTGAGCTTCGACCGGCAGCCCAGTGGCATCATGCATGGCCTCTGCGCATCGCCCCAGGTACAGAGCTCCTTTGTCGGGACCATATGTACTGCCCGTCGTGAGGGTGATATCCACGACACCATCGAGTTCCTTCGCCGCGACTGCCACCTCGGCCAGATGCTCGGGCCGCTTTGCCGCGATGGTTCTTCCGGATTGCAGGGTTAGCTCAATCCCGCAGAACTTGCATTGGTCGTCGGTGTCCCAATAGGCACATGTCTGCACCACGGTGCTCGCCAGCGAATCGAGATGGAGCAGAGCAATCTTCCAGTACGGGATCCCGTCGTCGGTGGTGAGGTCGTAGTACTTGGGTCGCTCGGCAACCTCCGCAGAGGCGACGCGCTCGTCGTCCTTGAAGATCGCCCACTGCCCAAACACGTCCTCACGCAGCGTGTAGGGCGATTCAGCAACGAACGCGGAACCAACCGGCGCCGTTATAAAGACTCCCTCGACGCTGATCATGCCCGCATCGGCCGGGCCCGCCCCTCCGACCCGGGTGGTCTCGCCGGCCTTCTCGACGCGGAGCCCGCGGCTCTGAACGTCGGCGATCAGCGGCGCGAGTTCGGGCCGAAGGGCCGAAGGGCTACCAGGCTGCGCCATAGAGGTCCTCGAAGTTCTGATAGAACACACGATCCTTCAGCTCTTCGCTCACATCGGCACCTTCGATCTTCCAGTACTCACTCCAGAAGTCACTCCACGGCTCGTCAGACGCAAAGATGACCCGATCCCCGCCCACTCCGCGCTTCTCGATCTCGTGGAGAAGCCAGCGGCTCCCAAAACCGACGGCCCACGTCACGTCTGCGTAGACCTTGTATCCCTCCTCGACCCAATCGAGGAACCTCGGGACCAGCTTGATGTGGCCACTCACGCCACCGCCGAAATGTACGAGGTAGATCTTGACCCGCTTGCCGTACTTCTCGACCATAGGGATGTAGTTGTTGAGGTCCGAACCGCCACCGGGACTGGTGTGGAAGTGGAAGACAAGGTCGTTCTCCTCGGCCGCGTTGAAGCACGCTTCAGCGACCTCGCGAGTGTCGTCATCCCATTCGTCCGGGTTCGGGTTGCCTCCCAGGAGGAACGTGGTCTTCAGAGCAACGACGCGCTCTTCGCCGACGTGCGAGAGAGCCTCCATCGTCATCTCTTTGTTCTGTGGGAGGAACGAAACCCACAGCGCTCCGGCGAGACGATCGCTCGAGGTGACCGCGTCGAGCATCACCTTGTTGAGTGAAAACGGCTGTGATTGGACGGGAATCCCGTAGTTCGGGATCACGAGCCCGCGCTCCACCCCGAAGGTGTCGAGGTGGGCGAGGTAGGCAGCGGTGTCCGGGAAATCGTACACAGTCGGGGTGACCGGTTCCTTCAGGTCGTAGAACGCCCACGACTCCATCTCACCGATATGACTATGTCCGTCAATGACCCGCCGGGTCACTTTCGGGGAACTCATCATTTGACCTCCTTCGGTCCGTCAGGTGCACGCGCATGGTCTCAAGACACGGCCGTCTACTTTGGGCAACGTCCGTCTTCTATCGTGGCACACTAGTTACGTCGACGGCGGGGTGGTGCACTCGAGGCTCCGGGCCGTCATCGACGGACTGTTGGCCCCTTGCAGCATCGTCAACTATCCTCAACATTCCGTAGCCTTTGGTGGATAGCGGCCACTGCAGAGCGTGTTCCAGGCGACCCCCCGAAGAGAGGTCTACATGGTTTCGAACCCGACAAACGACCCATCCCGACTCCGGAGACCGGCGTGACCACCGTTGTCGTCGCATTGGGAGGAAATACTCTGACAAAGCCCGGGGAGTCTGGCACCGCTGCCGAGCAAGCTTCCAACGCCGCCGGAATGGCCGCCTCAGTCGGCAATCTCGTGACGGCGGGGCACAGGATCGTCGTGACGCACGGCAACGGCCCTCAAGTCGGCAACCTGGCCATGCAGCAGTTCGCTGCCAGGGACGTGGTGCCCGCCCTGCCGCTCCACTTGATGGGGGCGATGACGCAGGGCTACATGGGAAGCATCATCATCAGAGCTCTCTGGGACCAATTGCCCGAGCACCGCGACCAACTTGCAGCGATTGTGACGCACGCCATCATCAACAAGGACGATGATGCCTTCGCGCAACCGACCAAGCCGATTGGGCCGTTCCTCGAAAACGAGGAGATCACGGAAGCCCGGGCTCGCGGCTGGACCGTCGCGGAAGATTCGGGTCGCGGCTATCGACGGATGGTTCCGTCACCGCGGCCGCGTGAGGTGCTCGAGGCCGCAGCAATCGAGTCGCTACTCGACAGCGATTTTCTTGTCGTCGCCGGCGGAGGCGGTGGCATTCCAACCACCCGCGATGCTGATGGTCTCCAAGGCGCTGAGGCAGTCATCGACAAGGACCGCCTTGCCGTACAGATTGCACTAGCCGTGAAGGCCGAGGTGCTCGCGTTGGTTACAGGCGTGGACCACGTCCTCCTCGGGTTCGGGACGGCCCACGAGCGATCGATCCGTCAGATGACAACCACTGAAGCGGCCCACTTCATGGCCGCCGGAGAATTCCCGGCCGGAAGCATGGGTCCCAAGATCGAGTCGGCGATCGAATTCGTGGATGGCGGCGGCGAATATGCCGTTATCACGTCGACCGATCAGCTAGCGGCGGCGCTACGTGGTGAGGCTGGTTCGCGAGTGGTCAGAAACAGCGCGGTATGACTCACCACAGCATCCGAGGCCACCCGAATACATACGTAGACTCCGTCAAACTGCTCGCAGGGTCGCGAGCGATTATCGAGACGCCAGGTATCGAGTGGGGGGCGGTCGTCACGGGAACACCGGCCAACATCGAGTTCTTGATAGCGGAGGGCTTCGATCCGTCGGAACTGGCCGCGATCGGCGCCAACGATCTGGTCATGGCCGCCCGAGGCGGTGAAGTCGAACGTGCCTTTTCGAACGCCGAGACGGCGATTTTCACAGTGCCAACGGCAGCCACGTCCGCCTCGGAGGGCTCGTCGATCCGCAGCATCGAGGAGACCGCGACCCTTCCCGAGCCCCCGAATCTGGTGGTTGTCTCCGTCGGCGGTGCCTACGCCACACTCGAGGCGCACAAGGCGATCAGCGCAGGGATGGACGTGCTGCTGTTCAGCGACAACGTGCCGCTCGAGGACGAGATCGAACTGAAGCAGCGAGCTCAAGAGCGATCGTTGTTCATGATGGGTCCGGGTGCTGGAACTGCGATGATCGACGGAGTCGGTCTCGGCTTCGCCAACGCAGTTCGAAAAGGCCCGATTGGCGTGGTCGCTGCTGCAGGTACCGGCGCGCAGGAGGTAATGAGCCTGATCGATCGGGCGGGCCTCGGTGTCACGCATGTGATCGGCGTCGGTAGTAGAGACCTCTCTGAATCGGTCGCCGGGCGGATGACGGTCCAGGCGATCGCCAGCCTGGAGCACGACCCGGAGACTGAGGCAATTCTATTGGTGTCGAAGCCGCCGTCGACCGATGTGGCGGAACGGTTGCTCGATCGACCGCCCGCCAAACCGATCGTGGCGGTGCTGATCGGCATCGACAAACCAATAAGAGTTGCTCCCCATGTCACGCTGGCTTCGGATCTCGAAGAGGGTGTTGTTGCCGTTACCTCGGTGGTCGGGACGGCGTTTGTTCCAACAGAGGCTGGACTCGTCGACCTGGCCACAGAAGCGATTGGGCGAGTCGACCATTCAAGAACTGCGATTCGGGGACTGTTCTCTGGAGGGACGATGTGCTTCGAGGCTATGACGCTCATGCACGAGCATGGCCTGCGGGTCCACTCGAATACGCCGCTCAGGCCCGACCTGATGTTCGACCTCGCCGAGATCAACAGTCACATCTGCCTCGACCTCGGCGAAGAGGAATACACAAAAGATCAGCCGCATCCGATGATCGATCCGGCAGGGCGATTGGATTTGATCGAAAGGGAAGGAGCCCTCCCCGAGACGGCGGTTGTCCTGCTGGATGTGGTCTTGGGGTACGGCAGTCACGACGATCCAGCCGGCCAACTGGCGCCGGCCTGCGCGGATGTGATGGCGATCGATGGCGGACCTCAGGTCGTCGCGTACGTCCTAGGCACGGACTCGGACCCGCAAGGCATCGCGGGCCAGCGTCGCAAGCTCGAAGATGCAGGGGCCATCGTCGCCCCGACCAACGCCCGGGCCGCCCTGATGGCCGTCGCCATTGCCACCCGGCGACCAGAAATTAGCGAGTACCGGCGGATTCGGTGATGCGGACGGACACGCGAGATCGGCAAATCCGACATTGGGTCCTTCCAGCCCCATCTGACGGGCTCGGCGAGGTCTGATGAACCTCGCACTTGTCACATACTCGACCAAACCCCGGGGCGGCGTTGTCCACACCCTCGAACTCGCGGAAGCCCTGCTTGCGGATGGAGTAGCGGTCCACATCATCGCACTCGGCGATCCCCGAACCGGGTTCTTCCGTGAGACGAAGGTCCCCCATACCTTCATTCCGGCTCCGGCGTGGGCCGACACCCTCGACGAGCGAGTGTTCAGATCGGTTGATGCCCTCGCGGACGGTCTCCGACCGCTGGCCAAGGAGTTCTCCATTCTCCATACTCAGGATTGCATCGCCGCTCGAGCGGCTGCCCGCGTCAGAGACGAGTTCCGGTCCGGTGACCAGCAGCGGCCGTGTGTGGTCCGAACGGTGCACCACGTCGACGATTTCACGACCCAGGCCCTCATCGACTGCCAGCGTCAGGCGATCATCGAACCGGACGAATTGATCGTGGTCAGTAGAGAGTGGCAAGGGATTTTGCGCGACGAGTTCAGTCTCGAGGCCACGGTCATCTACAACGGCGTCAACACCGCCAGATTAGCGGCCGACGAGGTCGACCGCGCCGGTTTGCGCGCGTCGATTGGTGCCAGCTCGCGATTCCTGTTCCTGACCGTTGGAGGAATCGAGCCCCGTAAAGGCACCATAGAGATGATTGAGGCGCTGGCGTCCCTCAAGGCCTCGATGGCGGTTTCACCACTGCTCGCCATCGTCGGCGGCCACTCCTTCCAGGACCACACGCCGTACCGGACCGCCGCATTCGCTCGCGCCGAGGAGCTGGGCATTTCCATGAAGGACGACATCGTCCAGCTCGGTACGGTCTCAGATCGCGAGCTCACCGCTTGGTATCACACAGCGGACGCATTCCTGTTCCCATCCGTCAAGGAAGGCTGGGGCCTGGTCGCAATGGAGGCACTCGCGGTTGGCCTGCCTTTGATCGCCACCGACATCCCCGTCTTTCGGGAATACCTCGTCGACGGTGAAACTGCGATGCTCGTGCCGCCCAGCGACCACGACAGTCTGGCCGCGGCAATGCGATTGCTCGTCGAGGATCAGAGTTTGCAGAATCGGTTGGCGGCCGCAGGCCGCGAGATAGTGCAGCGATTCACCTGGGCTCAGGCCGCGACCGACCATCGCAGAATCTACGAGCGGCTTGGCGTCGAGCGACGGTCAGCCGTCTAACTTTCGACAGACGCTTTGACCTCGGCAATCGCCACAAGCCATTCTTCGCGATCCATGAACTGCCGGCGGTCGGGACGGGCACTCGTGTCAAGCTGCTCGCCGGTCGTAGGATCGAGTTGGAGGACGTCAATGCCGTAGAGGGGCATGTAGGACGTGGCATCGATATCGATGTACGTGTACATGCCGAGACCGTCGGGGACTCGCATCTCAATATGCTGAAATCCTGTTGCGGCGGAGGGGCCATCGTCGCCGGCTTTCCCGAGCTCGACCCATGCGGGCCCGTCGCCGCTTTCCGCGATCCGACGTGCAGCTTCGGTTTGCTGGTGCTCTCCGGGGATCTCTCGATAACGGTTCAAAAAGGCGGCGTCGATGAGCAGGGGCGCCACATCCATCGATGGGGCGGCGACCTCCAACCGGTCAACCGAGGCCGCCAGCAGCTCTAAGCGACGCTCGTACTCACCGACCAGATCGTCGATCCTGCTGACCTCACTCAGATCGTCGGTCATGGCCCGCACCAGACTGAGGTTGGCCTCATACCGGTGCGGGCTGACCACAATCATCGGATACAGCTTCGCCTCCGAGGCGCGCCATTGTGCGAGCAGGGCCTCCATCTCCATGCCCACTCCGATGGTCGTCCGCTTGGTTAGAGGGTCCAGGTGGTGATGATGAGTGCCCCGGCCTTGTACGCCGTCAGGGTCGCGTCAAGCACATCGAGGGGATTGATCGGCTGCACCCCTTCCATCATGTCGGCCTCGCGCATGCCGTAGAGCATTGCAGCGGAGAATCGACACGCATACACGTGCGCCCCTTCGTCGAGCAGTGTCTGGATCTGGTTGTTATAGGCCATGGCGCCGGGGAACGCAGCATCGCCGACCGTCGGGAAGCCGCGGGAGGCCGATGCCATCAACGAACCCGGTCCGTAGAGAACGAGGTGGGTGTCAAATCCCTTCCGATTGATGCGCGTGGTCGTGAGCATGTTGACGAGGCCGACCGAACCTTCGAACGGCACCGTGTGCATGAACACCCACGCCTGCTGACCTTCTTCAGCTTGATGGTCGGGAAAGACCTTGTGCTCGTAGTCGACGATGGCGTCGCCGGGTTGTACCCGACCGCTTACAAAATCTGCCATGTGGGCTCCTTATTGTCCCAGCCTTGCTGTCTGGCCTTATGTCTCAGCTTCGACAGCTGGGCGTATCGTTGGTGGCGGCCTCCTTCGGCCAGCCTCACCTCTGTCTCTTCTGCCCGGCACGACGCGTTCTGTGCGTCAAGTCGCGCATAACTGGTTCGGTCTAGTTTGCGGCCCTCCTTTCCCAAGAACGACGGTGGCTCCCCGGCATGGCACGCATGACCGCCCCCCGGACCGACCACGGCAGCAGCCGATAGACCGGGACGAACACACGGCGCCAGAAGAACGCGCCGGCCCTCTCTGGCTGCAGCGGCTCCGAGCCACTGCGGTATTTCCTCGCCATGTCGACTTGTGCCGCCTCGAGCAGGTAGTACTCGGCATTTTGGCGAAGCCAGAGGAAGAATTTCATCGCCGCCTCAGAGCTTTCCTAGTGCGTTCTGAGCTGCCAGCGCCATTGGCTCGTTCAGGGCACCGATCGGAGGGGAATAGACGTTTTCCATCCATGCAATGTCGTCGATCGGGATCTTTGCCCGCATCGCCATCGCAAGGAAATCTGCACGCTCCTTGATTCCTTCAACGCCCGCCATCTGGCCACCGACAAGGGTCCTGGTCTCGGGGTCCACCAGCAGCTTGACCCGGATTTGAGACCACCCCGGGTAGTAGCGCGCTTTGGAGATACCGTCGGCCATCCCAACTACATGGGGGATCCCCAGGGCGGTTGCAAGCGTCTCCCCGAATGACACCCCGCCGATCGTCCACGTGCCGGCGACCATTCCCCAAGGGACTTGAACTGCCTGATAGGCGCGCTCACCGCCGCCGGCATTCACCCCGGCGACCTTGCCCTGGGAGTAGGCATGACTGCCGGAGAGCCCGCTGATGGGGACCTTGGTCAGTCCATGCGGTATTTCTACGCAGTCTCCGGCTGCCCAAACGCTCCCGTCCGAAGTTGCCATTCCGTCGTCGACGATGATCCCGCCGGTCGAACCCGTCTTGATGCCGGCAGAGGTGGCCAGCTCGGTGTTCGGCGTCTTGTGTGTCGCCACCACGACCACATCGGCGGCAAGCTCTCCGTTGGACGTTGCCACGGCCCGAACCCTGTCGTCACCCACAAACTTCTCAACACTCGTTTGCATATGGAGGTTGACGCCCAACTCGCGCAGCGAAGCCTCGACCGGCTCCATGATGTCCGGGTCGGCCACCTCCGACAGTGGCCAGCCACCGGGGTCGACGAAGTGGGTTTCGAGCCCGCGGTGTGCAAAAGCGGTCGCCATCTCGATGCCGATTGGCGAAGCATCGACCACAACCGCGACCTTGGCGTTATCGAGCACCTTGTCGAACTCCATGGCACGGCGGATGTTCTTGACATAGTGAAGCCCGGCGAGATCACTCCCGGGCACGCCCGGGTCCTGATAGTTCCATCCGGTACCGAGAACGAGACGGTCGTACCGGACGGCTCCCTCGCCGGCTGCCTCGAGCTTCTTGGCAGCGGTATCGACACCTTCGACCTTGGTCGTGTAGCGGATGTCGAAGCCGGCATCCTCGTAGAACTTCTTGTCCTGCAGAATGAGATCCTCGAACCTGTCGATCTCTTTGCCATGGACGAACGGGATTCCGCACGGGCTGTAACCCACATCTTCGTATTCGGTGTACAGGACCACCTCGGCATCCGGCGCGGTCCCTTTGGCGCCACCAGCCGCACCGATACCCGCGGCCCCACCGCCCACGACAACTATCCGCATGGCCAAAAACCTTCCATTCGTCGACTCGCAACCGTTTGCCGGCGCGAATCGAGGTAACTACTAAAGTACGAAGACTCGTTTACAATAGTATCAGCCACAACTCGACGGGGTCGGGCCACCGGGTCTATATCGGGATTGGCATTCTGAGGCAAGCTCAGATCGGTCGAAGTGCCATCCACACCGCTTTCGCAGGCTTCGATCTCGGGTTGTGCCAGCGATGGGTCAGGTCTCCACGGAAGTGCACCGAATCGCCGGGAAGGAGGGTCACCGTCTCGTCGTCGAACTCAAAACAAAGCTCACCCTCCAGCAGGTAGACCAACTCCTCACCAGGATGCTTAGTCCGCCCAGGCCCGGACTCACTGCCCGCCTGCGCTTCTGCGTAGGCGGCCGCTAAGAAAAAGCGGCCGTATGGACCTGAGACACTTTGCAATTCGAGGCCGGGAATCGTGGTGAAGACCGATCGACGATTTTCCGGCGTTGTGTGCACCGCCGGCTTGTCGCTCTCCTCATCTTCTGAGATGAAATAGCTCACCGGCCGGTTCAGTGCTGCCGCCAGTTTCATCAACGTGGTGATGGTCGGGACCATGCCGTTGCGTTCGATCTTGTGAATCGCAGCGGCCGACACGTCCGCAACGTTGGCCAGCTGTTGCAACGAGTGGCCCTTGCGGGTCCGCATGAGCCGGACCTTGGCACCGATGCCGTTGATCACCTCATCTAATGAGTTCGGCTCAGGTCCGAGATCTTCTTCTTGGGACTCGGTGTTCTCAGCGATCTCGACCGGGTCAGACATGAGGCACACCACCGACCGTCGGAACGGTCGACACCCTATTCACTATCGTCATACGTTGGGTTGATGATAGTTGATGTTCGGTCAAACACAGCCGGCGCGGCCCACTGCCACGCCGGCTGTCACGCCGAGGATCGCTACGGGATGTCGTTCCCCGTGACCAGGATGATGATCGGCACGAAGAACGTATAGATGGCCACCCCGAACGCCAGGATTGCACCGAGGAGCTTGGCCGAGAATTTCCCATAAACTGTGGCTGTGATCGCCAGGAAGGCCACGGCCCACACCACGAGAATCGACCGGAACATCCATCCGCCGCTGAAGAAATCCCACCAAGCCAGCGGGACGATCGCAACGGCGAATGCCAAGTTGCCGATTTGTCGAAGGTCGAGACCCAAGATCTCCGTGATTCCCAGGGCCACAAAGAAGAGGCCGTAGAAAGTGATGAGCCCGGCAAGAAGGGTCGTTGCGTCTGAAGCGAGGCTGAGGACGTACCAAGCCGATACTAGGTCGACGATTCCCGCCGTTAGGGACACCCACCCAACGGACACCAAGGGATCTTTTGCCCCTTCTTGTTTATCGGAGGCCATCCCGAGGAAGTAGAGACCGTTCACCCATGCGGCGAGGCCAGTACTAATAAAGACGAGTGTGATAGGAGGCATAGAAAGCCCTTTCGTCGATTGCTGGCGTGCTTTTGTCGGATCGTAAACGATCCGTGTCAGAAGATACTACGAACTGAGCGAGCGTGTCGACCAGATCTCGTCAAGTATCCACAGGGCATCGCCCGGCATCCTCCAACGCCTCCGAGTCGGCGATTCTTAGTATCCATAACCCCTGGGGAGAGAGAGCGCCGGATGTGGCTCCCCGGTATGGGTGGCTCGATAAGGGTGCACCCGTGGCTGCCTCGTCATGCGAGCTCGGGGCTGGCGGGGTAGGTGGATTGGTCGTCGAAACCGGGCTCGT
>Ga0255054_10000435_pt1 | contig 24684 bp, 19 predicted proteins | sample JV7_2_23_MG_FD_188634 | JGI IMG/M metagenome (GOLD analysis project Ga0255054, IMG submission 188634) | Seawater microbial communities from Jervis Inlet, British Columbia, Canada - JV7_2_23 | ecosystem: Environmental > Aquatic > Marine > Inlet | place: Canada: British Columbia | collected... | reverse complement strand
TTTCCGGAGTCGCGGAACTGCGTCAAACCAATGGTCATATCCGCATGGCCTTTAGCCGGCTGGTGGCAATAGGTTCCAAACAATCGGTCCCACCACGGAAGATTGAAGCCATAGTTGCTGTTGGTCTCGCGGATAATCACCGAATGATGCACCCGATGCATGTCGGGGGTAACGATAAAGTATCGAAGTATTCGGTCAATTTTTAACGGCAGACGAATATTTCCATGATTGAACATGGCCGCACCATTCAATATGATCTCAAATATCAGGACAGCTACAGCCGGAAGACCAAAGATGACCACAACCGACAACTTAATGCCCATGGACAAAATAATCTCGATGGGGTGAAAACGCAATCCGGTGGTCAGATCATAATCCAGGTCTGCATGATGCACCATGTGCAGGCGCCACAAAATCGGAATTGCATGAAACATAACATGTTGCAGGTAAATTACCAGATCCAGCACCATAATTCCGACAACGATATCCAGCCAGTACGGCAATTCAAAATTGTTTAGAAGACCCCACCCGCGCTCCTGAGCTTTTACGGCCATATTTACGGCCAGAATCGGAAACAACAGGCGCACCAGCAAGGGGTTCATGAAGGTGATGCCCAGGTTGCTGACCCAGCGAACCTTTTTGGAAGTGGTCAAACCGCGGCGTGGGGCCAGAAGTTCCCAGAGCGCCACGAGGGCAAAAATAAGGAAGAAAAAACCCAACCGTATTGCATTTTCAGTGTGTATCATCGCACTATTTGTTAAAGTCCTGCCTATGAAATTCTAATATTTCTTTATTTGGATCTATGGCAAAAAAATCTATCTTCTCGCGCTATTGCGTAGAAAATAGGCAACAAATTGCGCAGATTTTCACCAGGGGATTCGGCCTCGTGGATAGAAAGCATCCAGCTCTTATCTAAAGAACCTCTTTTTTTTAGATTCGGGTGGAGGGAGGCCAAGTTTTTTGCAAATGACCTCTTCCAATTCTTTATCAGAAACGTCTGATCCCTCCACCACGATCTCTTCGCCCACCATGACCGCCGGTGCGACCGGCAGATCAAGCTCGAAGTATTCATCGGTCATGTATTCGGCGTTGGGTTTGGCAATGGTTTCGATCTCGATGTCGTATTTTTCACCCAGCCCGGGGGTCATTTTCTTAAAATGCTTTCACGGTTTACCGTTGGGCAAATTCATAAAAAATCTGATTTTCAGCATGCCAATCTCCATTGGTGTTCGTTGTTAGTTGTCCGGTGACCGTTGTCTCCTTGTCTTCAGAACAGCAGCTGCCCGGATACATCCGCCACATATCCGTTACTTGGATTTAATCTCTGCCATCCGTACTAGGAATTGATCGGCAGGCAGAAAATCAACCAGGCGCAGATTGCTCTGTTCTTTTCCCTGCCGATCCAAAAAAACAACCGTGGGTACACCTTTGACTCCATATTGCCGTAATAAACTTTCATGAACCGGGTTGCCTTTTCGGGTCAGGTCAATTTTGATCATGATAAAGTCATTCTTGGCCTGTTTAACAATCTCCGGATCATGAAAAGTGACCTCATCCAGCTCGCGGCAGGGGGCGCACCATGTGGCGGAAAAATCAATGATTACCGGTTTTTGTTCTTTAACCGCTTCCGACAACAGCTGAGCCGAATATGCATGCCACTGCACACCGGGTCCCTGCATGATTAATGAACCAATCATGTAAGTAGCCACGACTATCCCAATAATGCCGGCGCCTGACTTTAGCCAATCAAAGGCCTGAAATGCGGCCCGGGTACGGTCGATCCATCCCAGGTGTAAGCCGGCCGCCAGAGCTACAGCAGCCAGCACTAAAATACCTGCGGTTTGAGGCAGAAGCGGTCGAATAAAATAGGCGGCCATACCCACCAGCACCCAGCCCATGAGTTTGCGAATCCAAACCATCCACTCACCGGATCGCGGCAGTTTATCCAATTTCCCCGAGAACATGGCCAGAAAGAAAAGCGGTAAGCCCAGGCCGATGCTCAAAGTAAAAAAGATTAGAAAACCCAGCCATGGATTGCCCATGCCGGCCACCCAGGTGAGCAATCCCAGCACAAATGGCCCGATGCAGGGTGCGGCAACGACTCCCAGGGAAATACCCATGAAAAGACTGCCGAAATAGCCGGTGTATGATTTTGAGGCAGCTTGAGTTAGCCAATATGGCAGTCGCAATTCCCAGAACCCGAGGAGGCTAGTGGCAAAAAATACCAAGATGGCCGCAACTGCACCCAGTACAACAGGGCTTTGTAGCATAGCCCCCATTAACCCCCCGGTAAGGGCGGCAGTTACGCCTATCAGAGAATTGGTGACTGACAAACCACCGATGTAGCAGACACCGTGAAATAGCAATTTTCCTTGACTCTGACCCGTTCTGCCGCCAAAGTAAGAAACCGTGATCGGGATCAGAGGATAAACGCACGGTGTCAGATTAAGAGCAATGCCTCCGGCAAAGATACCCAGAAGCGTCCAAATTATGGCCCAGCCCTGGAGAGGTTTAGATGTTTCGGCCTCCGATGACATTTCAACGAGTCCTGCTGGGGAAGTGTCTACGGGAAAGCCCCTGGCATGCCATTCCGGATAGCCCACGGGATCACGAAAGACATTTTGATAACCGAGCTTTACGGCCACCCGGGCCGCCGAGTCGCTGCGGACTCATGCCAGCCCCGCTCAGTAAAATACGATCAAGCGATTCTTATCCGGCCCTAAAAATGTCTCCAGTGCACTTTTTTTGCGCCAGCGCGACAACCAGGTCGGCTCTATCGGGAAATTCACGGCCTTTTTAATGTGGCCGGTGCGGTATTCCCATTCTTGGCGGGTGTCCACCAGAAACAGGGATTCCGGTTTCGCTTTATAGCGCTCCCATAACTTATCCGTGCTAATAAGCTGATAGCCGCCCTGCCTGGCTTCGGCCTGTACCTCATCCCAGGTTGCCTCTTGCGGGGCAACAACACGGTTCGTGTACCAGAGGGCACCCATTGTAATGGCAACGGCCACCAGGGCGAATAGGGTTTTACCTGCATTTTTCATTGACGTACTCCCGGGCTATTCATTCTCATAAATTCAAGTTCCAATTGCTGCAAGGCCCTTAAATCCTCTCCTGACCCTCAGCGATTGGAAACCCCATGGCCCGCAAGTCCTGGATTCCCTCTTCAAGACGGACTGCGTTAAAACCCTGGGCACGTAACATTTCAACGGCCTGAACAGAAAGCACGCAGTAAGGACCCCGGCAGTAGGCGACGATATCCTGATCGCGGGGCAGCTCGGCCAGATGCTGCTTTAGTTCTTTAAGGGGGATGGATAAGGCTCCGGGAATGTGGCCGGCGTTGTATTCCTCGACCGGCCGGACGTCCAGAACGGTCACCGCCTCTTCCCGGACGAGGTCCAGGAGCGCTTTTCGATCCACCGGTTCCATTCCGTCTCTTCCTGCCAGGAAGCGGCGCTTGATCTGCTCAACCTCTGCCAATTGACTCTCAGCGAGCACGCGCATGGTGCGAAAAAACTCACAGACGGTCTGATCGGCGAGGCGGTAGATGACAAACAGGCCCTCTTTCTCTGCCGCCACCAGGCGTGCGGCACGCAAAACCTGCAGGTGCTGGGAGGCATTGGCGATGGCCAGGCCGGATTCTTTGGCCAGAACCTCGACGGTTCGCGGTCCCTGGCAAAGGAGGTCAAGGAGTTCCAAACGTTTGGGACTGGAAACCGCCTTGCCAATGCGGGCAAACTGTTCATAAATCGCATCTTTAAAAGCACGGTTTGGATTTTTCACCGTATTTTCCTCAAGTATTATTTAAATTAATTGAATAATAAATTAATTGAATACTAAAATGGATTTATGCCTTTGTCAAGAAAAAGGCAACAACCGTTGAACAAATGTTGGGTTAAAGGCCTATCGGAAAGATTTAGAACCCGTAGCGGAAAATCGGGCAGGTCGGATAAAAAACTTGCAATCAACTGAAATTTTAAGAAAATTTAGAGATCGGACTTCTGATACATTTTTGTAGATTTATACTCCGCCAAAAAACGTTGTCATGGTGTTTAAAAGTGCGTTAACCAGGCCGTCACCCATGCGAAAATGCGCTTTGTGAGCCCAGCTATCTTTGAACGAAGCGTGGTAAATGGGCCCCTCCCCTTCAAATTGTCCACAACCCGGCGGACGTCCGGTAGGCATCATTTTCCGTTGGGGTTTTTGGTGGTGCACTGACATGACCCCATCTTCTTTTCGGCCTTTATCTTTTCCATAATCAGCGAACGGCCGTTAACGATGAAATCCTGCTTGATATCTTCGTCTGTGTATTCAAAACAGTAGCAAATAAGATCGCTCATGCGTTAATTCTCCAAAAACCGGTGGTGAAGTGCCTTATTCCTTTTAAAAAATTTATCTTAAGGGTTGTCCGATGCCGGCGGCTTTCAGGGCTGCCTCATCCGGACCCCGCCCTGCGCAACAATCTGCCAGTTTACCATCAATAGCTACTGCCGGTACTGATCTTACGCCAAGACCTTTGGCGCGACTGGCTATTGCCGGGTCATTCATATCCAGGATATGCACCTCACAATCCGAACAGGTAAAATTTTGCACCATTTTGACGGCTTCCTGGCACACAGGGCAACCGGCGCTGAAAATTTCAATTTTACGTTTAGTGGCCATTTTTACCTCCATACAATTATCTCTTGTTCAATATCTCTAAAATCGGACATTTCCCCACAGGCCCTTTTCCGGATAAAATATTTCCTTCCTGTGGGTGGATTCACCGTTATTATTTAATGATCAACTTGCCCACCATACCGGCTTCGGCATGACCGGCAATTGTGCATTTTAGATCGTTAAAAGTTCCGGCTTTTACCGGAACAAACCACCATTCCGCTGTGCCTTGCGGATAAACTTCAATTTCGCGAATCGACCCTTTAATTTCGGCAATCGGCTTGCCGTTTTTTCCATTAACCTGCACCTTTCGGGTATAAACCGCCCGTGACATGCCATCCGATGAAAAATAATGTTTCACTGAACTCGGGTTACTTAGTATTAACCGGTAAAGCTTGCCTGTTTGCAAACTCAGGGTATGCGGGAAAAACCGTAATTCTCCATTTTTATTTCCAAGCATCGCGGTCAGCTCGATAGATTTTTGTTTGGTAAGATCACCTTCTCCCCAACCGGAAAACGGGATCAGCAAGAAAATAAGCAATAAGGTGATTATAAATGTCAGAGTGTATGCTTTCATGATTTACCTCCTCAAACTCTTTATAGAAATTCTTCTGATTCCACCAAATAAAATAACCTGCAGCCCTAGAATAAAATAGATCATTTCTCTTAAGACAGCGACCTTGGGAGAGCTGAAATATCCGCTTTGACCGGCAGAAAAACACCCGCAATCAAATTCATGGCCGCGGATGAGATTGATGGACAATACCGTGATAAATGCCAGTAGCAGGGCGTTGATAATGACCGCAGCGGAGCGGGGATAAAAGCCGAGCAGAAGCGCCAGGCCGCCGACGAGTTCCAAGAACGGTATGATAATGGCGATCAGATTAATTAACCCTGTCGGGAAAAGGCCGTATCCATAAACAATTTTGGCAAAATCTGCGGGTGAAACAATTTTGTATGCGCTGGCATAAATAAAGGTTAAGCCAAGTATCCAGCGCGCCGTCAGTTCGATCCAGCTGTTGTTTCCTATGGATTGTCGCAGATTACTCAATCGGGTACCCTTTCGCTTCCCAGCCCGGGAAGCCGTCGATGAAAATCCGCACATTGGTGAACCCAGCGTCTGAGAGAAACTGAGCCAGGTCGTGGCTGTCTTCGCAGGTTCTGCCGGAACAATAGGTCACAATGGGCTGGTCGGATGAATACCGGTTTAGCAAAGATTCGATCTGCTCATCAAATTGGCCTACCGGCAAGGATATTGCTCCCGGGATATGTCCATCTTCATAGTTGTCCTGCGAACGGGCGTCTACAAAAAGAACATTACCGTTATCAAATATTTCCATTGCACGGGCGACGCTATTAATTTCCTCCGGCTTTTCTTCTTCAGTTCCTGATGGACTGGCCGTAATCACCCCCTGTGATGTATCCCACTGCCCGACCAGGGCAATACCCCTCGGTGAAAAGAAGTTAACCAGCATAGCCAGGCCAACAGATATGCTTAGCAGAATAAAAATTTCTTGAATCGTTTTTCGATTGACCATTGAACTAATCCTGGTTCGGTTTGAATCAACCGGCAAATTGTAACCCGCCCTACGAGGGTTATATTTCTGGTGCTGGTGCGCTTACCGGCCAACGGGCGAAACGGGCCAACCGGCTAACCCTATTTAATGAAGGTTCCGTTTTTAAGATCTTCCAGCGTCTGCTCAATCTCTTCCTGGGTATTCATGACAAACGGCCCCCAGCGGGCGATGGGCTCGTTTAGGGGTTTGCCTGAAACCAGCAGAAACCGCACGCCCTGATCTACAGCCCGCACGGATACCCGATCACCGTCCCCCAAAACGATCAGACGCGGGTGGGGAATCGGTTTGCCTGCTTCGGCGTCACCGGCTTCAAATAAGCCTTCACCTTCAAAAATATAAGCAAAGGCAGCCTGACTGCTTTCGATGGGCTGCGAAAACGTTTTGTTTGGCGGAATCGAGATATCCAGATAAGTAGGGTCGGCGACAATCTCTTTTACAGGGCCGCTGACACCGTCCACCTCGCCGGCGATGACGCGGATTCGGACACCGTCTTCGTGCTGGATTTCCGGTATCTGATCAGATGTAATATTCTGATAGCGCGGGCTTGTCATTTTGAGCCTGGCGGGAAGATTCACCCAGAGCTGAAAGCCGACCATTTCGTCCTCATGGGGCCGGGGCATTTCCTCATGCATAATACCGCGGCCGGATGTCATCCATTGAACGTCGCCGTCCGTTATGCTTCCTGAATTGCCGATGCTGTCTTTATGGTTCACATGTCCGCTGATCATGTAAGTTACAGTTTCAATTCCCCGATGGGGATGCATGGGAAATCCTTTGATATAATCGGCAGGATCTTTGGACCCGAAATGATCAAACAGTAAAAACGGATCGACATGATCCAATGTGCTGGTGGCAATACTCCTGATGAGTCTCACCCCGGCGCCTTCCATGACCGTTGTGGGCTTAACGATTTTCATAACGCTTCTGAGTTGAGAAGACATAATGTTCTCCTGTCACAAAAATGATACTAGAAGTCATCTCAAAATTAGGATTTTGGTCCCATATCAAGGCGGCCGCGAAATTCAAGCCGGAGGAATACGTTGGTATTTCGAGGACTTGAAGTGAGCGCCCAACGCAGAGATGGGGACAAAAGACTTTTTTGAGATGATTTCTAATACAATAGGCCCCAGATATGCATTTACATTCTAAACTGCCCGATCTTGAGGTTACCATTTTCTCTGTAATGACACAGCTCGCCATTGAGCACGGTGCGATTAACCTTTCCCAGGGATTCCCGGATTTCGATACCTACCCCGAACTAATTACACTGGTGGAAAAGTATATGAGTGAGGGGCATAACCAATATGCCCCCATGCAGGGTGTCATGGCGCTGCGCGAACGAATTGCCGAAAAAGTAGACGACATGTATGGCGCCCAATACGACCCGGCGACCGAAATCACCATCACATCCGGTGCCACCGAGTCGGTTTTTGCAGCGATTTCCGCAATCGTACAGAAAGATGATGAAGTCATTATATTCGAGCCGGCCTATGACGCCTATGATCCCATTGTCAGATTAAACGGCGGTATTCCGGTTTATGTCCAGTTAAAATTCCCGAGATATAATATTGATTGGAATGAGGTCAAAAATGCCGTCAACAGCAGAACAAAGCTCATCATTTTGAATTATCCGCATAACCCCACCGGCGCCGTTCTGGCAAAGGAAGATATTTCAAATCTTTCGGAGATCGTTAAAGACACCAAAATCTTTATTGTCAGCGATGAAGCGTATGAGCACATTATCTTCGATGGGCTGCAGCATGAAAGTATGTCCAGACATCCGCAACTGGCCCGACGAAGCTTTGTTATCTGTTCATTTGGCAAAACCTATCACACCACCGGCTGGAAGATCGGATACTGTCTGGCACCCGAGCCGCTTTCAGTCGAATTGCAAAAGATTCATCAATACCTGACATTTGCATCCAATACCCCTATCCAGATGGCCTATGCCGAATTTATGCAAAACAAAGACCTGTATCTGGATCTGCCTGATTTTTATCAGCAAAAAAGGGATCAGTTTTTAAGTCTGACAGGCAAATCCCGCTTTAATCCCCTTGCCTGCAAAGGAACCTACTATCAAATGCTGGATTATTCGCATATTTCCAACGAACCGGATTTCGAATTCGCAAAACGCCTAACGGCCGAACACGGGGTTGCCGCCATTCCGCCATCAGCGCTTTATCATCAAAAGGATGATCATAAAGTGTTACGGTTTTGTTTTGCGAAAAAAAGCGAAACCCTTGAAAGCGCCGCTGAAAAATTATGTCAGGTTTGAGGTCAAACGGTTCCGGGAAATCAAAAATAATTCAGGCCCAACAGGTGCTGGAACGTCACATCCTGCACGGGATGGCCTGTGAGTGGAAAGCCGCACTGCTCAATTTAGAACCGATCAAACGTCAGCTCATCCCCAGACCGCTTTTTGGCATAAAAGATCTGCAGACCCGGTGGGGAAACTGGTCCCGGGAAAAACGTGAAATTTCTTTGAGTCGGCAGCTGGTGCTGAACTACCCCTGGGATTCGATTCGCGATGTTTTGCTGCACGAAACGGCGCATCAAGTTGCCCAACAGCTGTTTGGCGCATCTGTGCAAACCCCTCACGGACCGGCCTTCAATCAGGCCTGTAAACTGCTTCGAATTGATCCGGCGGCTTCCGCCAATTACCAACCACTTAAAGACCGCCTCTTGCAGAATCATGTCAGTCATTATGATAAGCGCATGCTGCGAATCAAAAAGCTGCTGGCCCTGGCTGAAAGCAAGAACCGTTTTGAGGCCGATGCCGCCATGACCAAAGCCCACGAGTTAATTGCCAGGCATAATATCGAGATCAACCGCCACGAAGACAAGCGCCAATTTCTCAGTATTTTTATCGGCTCCCCTGCCCTGCGCCATCCCCGCGAGGATTACCATCTGGCCAATTTGCTGCAGGATTATTATTTTGTTTCGGGAATTTGGGTGGCGGCTTATGTCATTGAAAAAGGCAAGATGGGCCGGGTCCTGGAAATCAGCGGCGTCGTGCAAAACCTAAAAATTGCCGAATATGTACATGATTTCATCGGGCAGTTCATTGATGCCCAATGGCGGAAATATAATCAGGGAAAAAGATTGAACCGTTACCGCAAAACCGATTTTGCGGTGGGCATTATCGAAGGATTTCGCGACAAACTGGAGTCAAATGTCGTGAGTAAAAAAGCGCAAAAAGACGTTTTTGCCCTCATTCAAAAGCGAGATCCGCAACTGGAAAAATACTTCAAGTTCAAATATCCGCATACCGCCTCGGTGAAAAAAGCAGCATCCCAACAGGACACCCGGGTTTTAAATGACGGCAAGAAACTGGGCAAAAAATTAGTCATTGCCAAAGGAATCTGTGAACGAAAAACCGGCAAAACAAGATTGATCACAAGCAGGTAGTAATTTAATAATGTCATTCGGTTACATCATGCTTTATCATCACCGAAGTGTGCAGATTTCTTTCAGACAACAGCCTGAAAAATGGTTTTGGCGGCACACATGCCTCGGCCGGCAATGCGCCTTTTTCTGTAATTTCACCACTGGCAAGCAGCCGGCTGGTTACACCAACCGGTACGCCAACCGAATGCACACCGGTTCCCATCTCCCAGGGCTCATACGGATGACAAATCATCTCCAGTCTAATTTCCTGCTTCTGGCCATTCTTTGCGCCGGATACATCTACTCTGAGGACTTTGTGATCATTCGGTTTGGTTGTGGGTTTTGGCAGCTTGTTGGATAGCGCAATAAGGAAATCACGTGGAACAACAGGAGATCCGTTAACCTCGATAGGTTCTTTTGCGCCTAAACCAAGATCAATAAGAAATTGCAGTTTTTCTTCAAAAGCTTTAGGAAGTGCCAGTTTAAAGCTCATATGTTTAAGGCCTTTTGATTTAAATATTGTGGGTATCGTTATCTCCTCTGAATGAATTGTACAATATACGGTTTGGGTGCCCACAGGCTCCGGGAAATCAATCACTTCGCCGCCATAAAAGGGCGGAACTTCATTTAATTCGCCATCTTCAAAAATGAAAGCATTCATCATGAATTCATCAAGTATGGTCCCAAGTGCATAGGGAATGACCAGAGGTGTGTCCATTTGGGCCAGATTGACAATCCCATCACGGATGTATATCGATTCTACACGATCCAGCATATCAACTGCATATCGGCTCATGACATTGACAATGCCCGGTGCGCTGCCCATGCCCAAAACAGCTGTTAATCCCTTTTCAGTCCATTGGTCATTTAACTGCAATTGTTTTTTGGCGACATGAAACAAACCACCCATATCCACATAATTAACGCTTTCTGCATAACACGCATCCATTACTTTCAGGTTTAAATGGTGTGTCGTGCAATTTGCCAGCGTAGCACTGCCACGAATAATTGCTCTGAAATTGTCCGCATCGTTAATATTAACCGAAACAACAGAAGCCTTATTACTACACCAGCTTTTTGCTCGTTCTTCCACGAGATGTTTGCATTGTTCAAGATCAACCAAGACCATTTCTGTTACTTCAGGTGATTCAGCCAGATCCCGGATGGTACCGGTTGCCATTTTACCTGCAGCGCCCAATACTGTAATTTTCATTTCTTCCCCTAATCTATTGATGTATTGGTGGTTGATTTACAGATCTCTCCGCAAATATACTGTGATAAAGAAATAGCCGAATTGTTAAATGATATCAATATCACAAAGGATTAGACTGAAAAGCATCTCAAGTTCAAAGAGTGGAAAAAGCCCTTTTATTCTTCTTTCCTCTTTATCTTTATAATCATCGTGATCGGCTGCAATTGCTAATAGTTCCATCTCCGATAAATTCCCGCTGCCTAATAGTCTTGAAGGTGATAAATGAATTAATTTCAGTAAAATACTTGGTTTTAATTTGCCACGTAGACAAAGCAACAGTGATGTACCAATGAAACCTAAAAACAATGGTATTCTTGCTAAAATTGGGAAAGATAAATTTTGCTGACTTTTACAAAGCTCATTACTCCTTGATATTATTTTATCAAAAGAGAACAATTCGTCGTTGATTTTTAAATAGTTCGTATAGAATCCTTTTTTACTGATTCCTTTAGGTTTGTAAACCAAATTGCGAATATTAAAAAGAGAATGGTCATTACTTGAAATTAAACCTTTTGATTTCATTTCTTCTTGTAAATCTGTTCCAGGATATGGAGTAAGAATATTTGTTAAAACATGTAAAACTTTTGTTTTATTAATTAAGGCTATTAAAGAATCGATCGCTTCACGTTTAATTGAGTTGTCGTCAAATATGGTAGAATATATTACCCTTATTCCCTTATCGTGAATATTTTTGATTATCATTGAATAATCTTGTGGAGAATTCATTTTCTTTTTCATTGATTTCAAGCTTTCAGGTTCAAGGCTTTCAAATCCGATTAATAAATAATTACAATTTGATTCAGCCATTAGTTCTAATAATTCATTGTCAAAACCAACTGAACTATTGACCTGTGTAAACCAGGAAAAATATATGTTGTTATCGTCTTGATATTTTTTAATTGCCTGACAAACAGCGACTGCATGTTGCCTGTCTATTGTAAAATTATCGTCTGCAAAACCAAAGATGCCTTTAAATTTTCTTGTTTGATTGTCACGCTTGTTATGAATTAACCCATATGTTTTTTTTAATTTTATAATGGAATCAATTTCTTCAATTACTTGATTTATGCTTTTTTTCCTTAATTTATGTCCGTTATGTTTTGTAACTATACAAAAACTACAGTTATATGGGCATCCTCTTGTTGTCTGAAGCCAGGTGTAGACATAATGCCTATTCGTAACAAGGTCATATCGTGGTGGCAGGGAAGTTTTTATATCAGGGAATTCATCCTCTTTATAAAATTTATGCAAATTATTATTTTGGCAGTCCGCAAGCATTTTAGGCCATATCTTTTCTGCCTCACCAATAACAACAGAATCAAAATATTCTGAAGCTTCATTAGGACACATTGAAGCATGAATTCCGCCCATAACGACTTTCGCTCCAGTTTTCATGAATGCTTTTGCGAGCTTGTAAGCTCTTGGCGCCTTATAAGTCATGGCCGTTATGCCAACCAAATCATATTTTATATTAAAATCAATTTGTTCAACTTCTTCATCTATTATTTCAACTTGATGTTTAGAAGGCGTATGCGCAGCTAAAGTTGGCAGCGCTAAAGGTAATCCAAATCCCATTTTTGTAAAAGGCTGAAATGCAAACAATGGTCCGGCGATTGGGGCTGTATATAAATCTCTCCCGTTATCTTGTGGGCTTTTGGGATTTACAAGCAGAATTTTCATTTATCTTTTTTGGGGGGCAACTTTATACAAAAGATGGCGTTTTCTTTTTTTGTAGCCTTCTAATGGTTTATTGTTCTATTTACCAATAAAGATAAGAATTTGCTTTTTCAACGCGGATAAATCGAAGATGGTGAATTTTGTACCGGCTTCAGCTTCAGCCAACATATTGAGGCGCAATTTAAAATCAAAAGCTATATTTTCTGCAAATTAGCGTTAAGGACCTCTAATCATAGGAGGATAATATTCATATTCCCGCCAAACGCGTAATTTACTACTCTCAATTTTGAGACACGGACTGGGACAAGATTCAAGCTTTTCTTATTTTGATTATCATACTCCAAATAATCTTGTAAACAGATTCATGATCTTTGTGATATTCCCTCCGTATCTGTAAAATTGCCAAACTATGATAATCCTTGACCTCCTAAGCCCCTTTGGATATTTGTAATATTAACAAAATGCCTTAATTGATCTCCATATTCGTTTTAAAACCTTAAAAAATGGAGCCTTCCATGACTCAAGAAGGTTTTAAACGTAAGCTCTGCGCAATTCTCAGTGCGGATGTTCAAGGATACAGTCGTCTTATGGGCGAGGATGAGGATGCGACAATCCGGACCTTGACTTCCTATCGCGAATTGATGTCCACACTTATTCAGAAACACCGGGGCCGGGTGGTGGATTCCCCTGGAGACAATCTTCTGGCTGAATTTCCAAGTGTGGTGGATGCGGTGCGTTGCGCTGTGGAGATCCAGGAGGAACTCAGGGTTAGGAACGCTGAGTTGCCTGAAAACCGCAGGATGGAATTTCGAATCGGTATCAACCTTGGAGATGTAGTCGAGGAGGGAGAGCGGATCTACGGTGATGGAGTCAACATTGCAGCCCGTGTGGAAGGGTTGGCTGAGGGAGGAGGAATCTGCATCTCCGGCACCGTCCATGACAGCATCAAGAACAAACTTTCCCTTAGCTACGAGTCCCTGGGCGAGCATACCGTCAAGAACATCAAGGAGCCCGTTCGGGTGTATCGGATGCGAATTGGCCCCGAGGCTGCGGCTCCCGTTGTAAGAGAGGAAAAGGCAAGACCAGGACACTGGCAGAAATCAGCTCTGGCTGCTGTGGTGGTTCTAGTTGTGGCAGTTGGGGCTTGGGCAATCTGGAACTTCTATTTCCGTCCACCCGCGATTGAACCCGCCTCTATTGAAAAGATGGCATACCCCCTGCCCGAAAAACCATCCATAGCTGTGCTCCCCTTTGACAACTTGAGTGGTGATTCTGATCAGGAGTACATCGCTGATGGGATTACCGAAAATATTATCACGGCCCTGTCCTATATCCCGGAGATATTCGTAATCGCTCGCAACTCGACTTTCACCTACAAGGGCAAAGCGGTCAGAGCCCAGGAGGTGGCCGAAGACCTGGGAGTGCGTTATATCCTGGAAGGCAGCGTTCAAAGGGCCGGAGACCGGATCCGGATCACGGCGCAGTTGATCGACGCCGCCAGCGGGCGTCACCTTTGGGCGGACCGTTACGATCGCGACCTTCAAGACCTGTTTGCCCTACAGGACGAAATCACTCTGAAAATCGTGCTCGCCCTTGAGGTGGAATTATCGGTCGGGGTGCAAACCCGGCTGGCCCGCAAGACGATGCCAAATTTTGAGGCCTGGAGTTATTACGTCAGAGGGAATGCTCACAGGATGCGACATACAAAGGCTGACAACGCCAAGGCCAGGGAGTTTTTTGAGCGAGCGGCGGGCCTGGCCCCGAGATATGCCCCGGTTATTACTGCGCTTGGTTGGACGTATTGGGAAGACGCGTTCCATGGATGGAGCGAATCTCGGGGTGAGTCTCTCCTGCGAGCTGTTGAACTGGCGGAAAAGGCCCAGGGCCTGGACGACTCCGACCCCTGGATCCATGCCCTGTGGGGAGCTATCTACTTGCGGCAAGGGCGGTATGACCAAGCCATTGCCGAAGGAGAGAAGTCCGTCGCCCTCGGTCCCAACCAGGCTTTCCCTCACTTACTGCTGGGGACGTACTTGTACCACATCGGCAGGTACAAGGAGGCGCTCCCGCTGGTGAGGAAGGCCATGCGCCTCGATCCTTATTATCCTTCCGTTTACCTGGAATTATTGGGCCAAGTCTATTTGTCATTGGAAGCGTATGAGAAGGCAGTCGAGGCATTCAGGGTGTTGGTTGTTCGGGAGCCACATGGTATTGTGGGGCACGTGGGTCTGGCTATCGCCTACATCCGCCTGGGCCACAAAGAGCAAGCCCGGTCAGAGGTGGCGGAAGTTTTAAGGCTCTTTCCTGAATACTCATTGGAAGTGGCCAGGAAGCAGGCTCAATTGATGAATATGGACCCCACGGTAATGGGGAATTATATCGAGGCCCTGCGCGAGGCTGGGCTGAAGTGAGGGCAAGTTTCCACGAATAGCATCAAAATCTCATTTTGTCCGTCACGAATTATTAATTTTTCCGTCTAACCAATAGGGATTGATCTGATCTTCAAAGATGGTCATGGCGGCTTCAGCGCCCTGGCCCGAAGCGGTGACGATCTGCTTGTAGCCTCCTTCCACATCACCGGCTGAATAAACGCCGGGAACCGTGGTGCGGTGCTTGCCGTCCTGCTTAATATAGCCTTCTTCATTGACTTCCAGACCGACCTTCTGAGCCAGCTCCACCGCCGGGGTGTAGCCGATGGCAATAAAGACACCATCGGTCTCAAACTCGGTTGTCTCGTTGGTCTTGCTGTTAAACAGTAAAATCTCGTTTACGCGTTCTTCTCCGCGGATCTCTTTGACTGCCGTGTCCCAGAGTATGGGAATGTTATTATCGATCAGCTGCTGGACCAGAAATTCCTGGGCGCGCAATTTATCCCGGCGATGGATCAGCGTCAAATCAATGCCCATGTGGAACAGGTGCAGGGCTTCGGTGACCGCACTGTTGCCGCCGCCCACCATCACCACTTTTTTGCCTTTAAAGAGCGGCCCGTCGCATGTGCTGCAATAGCTGACCCCTCTTCCGGACAGGCGGGCTTCGCCGGGGATGTTAAGGTGGCGATGACTGGCACCGGTGGCCAGCAGGATGGTTTTGGTTTGAAATTGTCGGCGGTTGGTCTTGACGGTAAAGGGCGGGCCGGACTGGATATCCACCACCGCTTCACCCTGAAAAATCTGCACGTATTGCAGGGCATGGCTGACCATGATGTCAACCAGTGATTTGCCGCCGACCGACGTAAATCCCGGATAATTTTCAACGATCGGGGTGGTTGCCACCTGACCGCCAAGAGCATCCCGTTCGACAATGGCCGTGCGCAATCCGCTGCGGACCGAATAAATACCGGCGGTTAAACCGGCCGGGCCCCCGCCCACAATCAGTAGATCGGTTTCAATCAGCTCGGCATCACTTTCCGGAATAAAGATGGTCTGGGCTTCCAATTTTTCCAGCGAAAGAACAAAGACTTCTTCCGGTTGTGCGCCCTGCCCGATGAGGACATCGTTGGCAAAAGCCTGGGGCACACTCTGGGCTGAATATTGATCGGCCAGTTCCGGTTCGCTCTGAATATCGACAATTTCCAGAGAAACCTTATCCGGCAGTTCGATAGCGGCTTTGACTGCATTTATGGCCTGCTGGGGACAGTACGGGCAGGTCGGGCTGACAAATATCTTAATCTGTCGGGCGGAATCAATCCGTTTGATCACCTTTAAGGATTGCTCACTCAGCTGACTTTTCCCCAGACCGATAAGAATCAATATTTCAAGAAACGTTCGGGCCTCTTCTCCCATCGGGGCCCCAAGCCACTGGATGGAATATTTTTCCGGGGCAATCAGCAGTGTGGGGGAATAAGTCACATTCCACTTTTTGGCCAGCTCATGTTCCAGATCATGCTCTCGCAGCGTAATCTTGGAGCTGAGTTCGCGAAAAGCGCGAATCACCTGCCGGTTGGCATGCGTAAAAACATCTTCGTGCCCTTTGGCGGTAAACAGATAAAGCGGAATTTCATTGGGTAATTGTTCAAAGGTCGCTTTCAGCTGTTGAAGATAAGCCTGACTGGCCATCTCGTTTTGCCCGGTATCCATATAAGACGTATCCTGCATCGCAACTCCTTCCTTTGTTTTTGTTCAATTTTTCGCCGGTATTTCTCAAAACTTTATCCTAAATTGACAAACATATTAGTTTAAGTATAACAAAGTTGTGTGTCAACCGGGATTAACTCGCTTCAACAATTCTCGGTGAGATATCAGAGCGTTGAGATTGCTTCGCTCAGATTATTTATCCGCAGATTTCGCAGATTAACGCAGATTTAAATAATTAATATTAAGAGCTATTCGTGAAAATTATTTCAGGGGCATAAAAAGTTCCCAATAATTTAGAAACTGCGTACTAAAGTAACGTTTTTAACCTATTGTAATCTGTGCAATCTGCGTAATCTGCGGATTATTTCTTTTGAAGTTTCGTTTGCTCAGAGACTCTCGTTATTATGGATAAGAGGCTGGATGAGGCTAAAGCTCAGATGCATTTATTTGCAACAGGGCCTGAGCCAGCTTAAGATCTTCTCGATTGGTTATCTTTATATTGCTGCGGCTGCCGGGAATTATTTTAACAACCTCTCCCAGGCGTTCCACAAGTGAGGCATCATCCGTCCCGATAAAACCATCCTGTTTTGCAGCCAAATGGGCTTTTTTGATCAGTTTCAACTGAAAGGCCTGGGGTGTCTGAGCCAACCACAGCGTATCTCTCTTCCTGGTTTCAATAATCTCGTTTTTAGCATTTACATGCTTAACGGTATCGAATGCCGGTATGCCGAGAATACAGGCGCCATGCTCTTGGGCGCCCTTGATACAGGCGATCAGATGTTTTGGTTTCACAAAAGGACGCACCCCGTCATGGACAAGAACGATGCCATCGTCCGTTTCGATCGTTTTAAGGCTGTTGTATACGGAATCCTGCCGTTGTGTCCCTCCGATGACAAGACTTACCTCTTTTTGAATATTGGCATCGGCTATAATTTCACTGCGGCAAAAATCAATATCCTCTTTGGGCACGGCCACGATAATTCGATCTATCAGATCACAACGATCAAATATGCTCAGGGTGCGGGTTAACATCGGTATTCCGTCCAATGCGACATACTGCTTGCGCTCAGCAGCGCTCATACGAATCCCTTTGCCGGCCGCCACGATGATTGCATTTACCTTTGCCTTCACTCAATTTCCCTTAATGTTTCAAGTAAGTGATATTTTTTTAGAGCCTTTTGGTGTTGAGGCCAATTAAAATGATCTAAAATTTAAAATGCCTAAACTTAAGGAATTCTGTCTTTTAAATATAAAAAGATGGAGCGTAGCGACACCATAATTTTAGGCACTTTAGCTCATTTTAGTTCATTTTAGGCATTTTAAACACTTTAGCTCACTTTAAATAACTCAACTCCTTGGGCAACGGCACCCCCTTGCCCATGGTGTCTTCGCCGTAATTCACGCCGGCAAGGATTTCAATATCTTTTAAGGTGCGCACATCTCCTTCAAAAATCACCCGGTCGAGTTTTTCCTTTTGTATTTTGCCCCCGGCCCACTGAAGATCCAGAACACTGCTGGCATCGAATCGATCCGATCCCACACACAGCTCGACCTGTCCGCCATAATGTTGAACAATTTTGGCGACCAGCAGACAGGGGCGGCTGTGAAACCCCAATTTTACCGGTACGCCGACCTTAATGGATGAACGCTCAATGTTTTCATTGAGTATTTTCTGAGCCAATTCGATCCCGGTGGTTAAAAAATGGCAGGCGTTAAATAGACCGTAATTTATGGTGCGATCCAGAAGCGTTTTAGGATTAACCAATTTGGACAAACGGATCTGAACTTTTTTATAAATCGTTTTATATCCGGCCTTATGCAGGTGGCGCTCATAAAAATGAAGCAGGCGCCCCACCATTTGAAGAAGATGTAAAACAACCGAAAAATAACCCCGCAACTGCTTGAGCTCACGATTACCGAATCTGAATCCTCCGTGGATAACGTAGGTGTCAAATGAGGATTGAAGGTTGTGCACCAGCATCTCATAGCGTCTGATTTCAACCTCGTTCACCCGGTTGGGAACAAGGGTCAAGATCTCTTTATACGGATAAGGATCATAAAATTTGAGCTGATCAAAACTTTTGGCAATATTTAAAAATTCACTCGAAATTTTGACGATATTTTTTTTCTGCTGATCTTTATCTTTATCGTCAATGTCATAGTCGAGCATTTGACTGGTGACAACACTCGGAAAATCAGCTGCCTTATACTGGGTCGCCGGCATTTGAATTTTAAGTTGCTGGGCTTCTTTCAACACGACCGGTGCCATTTTCATTAGGACACTGGTTAAAAAATCAAGTGTTGTTTCACCTTGCTGCGGGAAATCATCGACATCCGCCAGATCGTAAAACACAAGGCGATTGGATATATGCTTCTGGAAGTTTGCCGCCAGGCTCAAGTGACGAATGGCAGCAGTTAGCTCCCGATAAAAATACCAATTTTTGTTATTTTTAGCGCCATGAAAATCAAGAAAATCCTCCAGAAGCATGGAGGTCGAGATAAGGGTTGTATAAAGCTTTTGAGTAAAAACGACTTCGGGCCGGTCAACACCGGAGATGTATATGCAGCACTTTAGGTAATCATTTGAAAATATGCGTACTTTTTCGGCAAATGAATTCTCAATTGTTGTTTCTGTCTTCTCCATCGATCGTCGCTATTCTTTTTCAGGTTCAGGGTTCTGGGTTCAGAGGTTCAGAGGTTGAAAAGCGTCGGGTTTCTGGTTTCTGGTTGACTTCAACATTCCGCAATCCGCAATCACTTGGATCTGTCTTCTGTTAATTAACCACTGAACCTTTGAACCGGGCGACTGAAACCTGAAAAGTGTAACGGTCAGAGCAGCCCGTAAGCCGAATTCTGTTCCCGGATCGGGTTACCCCTGCCGGGCAACGATCATTCATCTGTGGGTGCCGGTTGCCCGGCACCTCTTGCGACCTACCCGGGAGCTTGGGCGGGCCACCCTCAACCGCTCCCCTATTTGGTCTTGCACCGGGTGGGGTTTGCCGAGCTTCCCCGGTCACCCGAGGAACTGGTGCGCTCTTACCGCACCGTTTCACCCTTACCCGGAACCAAACAAACCCGTTTGATTCCTGGCGGTATACTTTCTGTTGCACTTTCCTTCGCGTTACCGCGACTCCACGTTATGGAGCACCCTGCCCTGTGGTGTTCGGACTTTCCTCCGGATTTATTAAAATCCAGCGATCGTTTGGCCTACTCTGACCGTTTATTTTCGTTTTTCCAGTAAATAATTCGCTGACAGATCGGACATCTTTTCAAACTGTCACCGCGTTGCAGTTCATTGTACATCTGAGGAGGAATATTCATATGACAACCCTGGCATACGGCTTCTGTAACAGCCACGATGCCAATTGTATTACTTTGATTCGATTTTACCTCGTTAAAGATGGCAAGCAGTCGGTCATCGATACCAGCGGAAACCGTTTTCCATTGCGCATCGAGGTTTTCGAGTTGAAGTCTTTCCTCCTCGGTTTCTTTTTGAATGGTTTCTTTATCAATGTTCAACCGGGTTTGAAGCTCAGAGTATTCCGTCATTTTTGCCTTAAGCGTATTTTCAGCTTCTTCAATACGATCCAGAAATTCAATCATATCATCTTCTAATTTTGAGTTTTTGCCTTTAAGATCATCTATTTCCTTTAACGATGATTGATATTCTTTGTTGGTCTTAACCAAACTGAGTTTGACCTCACTTTTTTTTATTCTATCAAGATTCATGCGTACATCTGTTTCATAACCGCGGTATTTCTCGTTCAACTCATTAATCACAGATTCCTGTTCCTCGATCACCTGTTTAAAATCAAGCAATCTGTCATCGAGCTTCGCAAGGCGTTGATCGACATGGTTTAATTTTGTTTGAATGCTGCTGGTCTCTATTTCAATCTGCTGCAGCTTTACAAGAGAAACAATTTTTTCTTTGGTAACATTTGACATTAGCTTTTATCCTGTCCCTATAAGCTATATAATCTTGAATGGATCTTTTTCAATGGTGCAGGCTATGATTTCAGCCTCAATTCCGGCTTTGGAGATTATGCTTTCCAGCTGTTGTGCGAGCGCGTCTACCATGAGGTGTTCCGATGGAAAATGACCGATATCGATAATGGCGCGATTTGCGGTTTCCGCTTCGCGGGCATCGTGATAATGGATATCTCCACTGATGTAAGCCTGGGCTTTTGAAGATAAAAATGTTTGCATCAGACTCGACCCGCTGCCGCTGCAGATCGCTACCCGCGTGACCTTCATTGCGGGATTTCCTGCAACTTTTACAAAATCAAGCTTGAGTTTTCTTTTAACCATCGAAACCAGTGACTTCAAGCTGCTGGCTTTGGCAAGTGAGCCAATTCGTCCAATCCCGTGTTCCGTCTCGCCGCCCGTCAACGGCGAAATATCTTCTTTAGACCGTTCCCCTGCATGGACCGGTTGCAGCATTGCCAGATGTCGCAGCCCCAACCGTAGTGCCAAGACATCATTGACTCCGTCTCGGACAATGTCAAGATTGGTATGGGCTGAAAAAATTGCCAGTCGATGGTGTGCCGCCATCTGGATAATAGATCCGCCGGGAGTGTCAAAATCAATGGATTTCAGGGGCCTGAAAATTAAAGGATGATGCGTAATCAATAAATCAACTTTTTTTTCGCAGGCCGCTTTGACCACTTCCGGGCTCGGATCCAGCGCAACCCAGATTCGCCGAACCGGCAACCGCGGATCGCCGATCTGAAGCCCGACATTATCCCATTCCTCAGCCAGCCACGGAGGTGCCACCTCGTCCATAATCTTTATGATTTGCGCTACGGTTGCAGCCATTGCATCCCATTATCGTAAGTTAGGGGCTGCGCCCCAAATGTTCTGAAACAAAAAAAAGGCGTGGTCTTTTAATCCCACGCCAGGTAAAAAACCTTAACCGCATCCGGTTTCAATATTCGCGGTTTTGCTAGAACCGCGAATCGTTTGCGTTTAAAATTCGATAAACGATTTTGTCTATTCGTTGAAAAATTAACGTTTTTTTTTGTTTGAAACATTTCTTGCGGATTAGACATGGGCCCACCTGGGATCGAACCAGGGACCTACCGGTTATGAGCCGGTGGCTCTTCCAACTGAGCTATGGGCCCCCAAGGAATAGGGTTATCTAACGATAGCACACGAGTTTGTCAAGTCTTGTTAATCTTTTGGCGCATGTGGTTTTGCGTCGGGTCTGACATCTTAGGTTTCAATAAAATTTTTCAACTTACGGCTGCGTGTCGGGTGGCGCAGCTTTCTTAAAGCTTTGGCCTCTATTTGTCGGATTCTTTCACGCGTCACCGCAAAATCCTGTCCGACTTCTTCAAGCGTATGGTCGGCTTTTTCCCCGATGCCGAATCGCATACGCAAAACTTTTTCTTCACGAGGGGTCAGTGTGGCCAGCACTTTTCGGGTTTGCTCTGCGAGGTTCAAATTCACAGCTGCATCCGACGGCAGCATGAATTTTTTGTCTTCAATAAAATCGCCCAGATGGCTATCTTCTTCTTCACCAATCGGGGTTTCAAGGGAAATCGGTTCACGGGCGATTTTTAAAACCTTGCGCACCTTTTCAAGGGGTATCTCCATCTTTTCAGCTATTTCCTCAGGCGTAGGTTCCCGCCCCTGTTCCTGCACCAGATAGCGTGACGTTCGAATGAGCTTATTGATCGTTTCGATCATGTGCACGGGGATCCGTATCGTCCTCGCCTGATCCGCAATCGCCCGTGTGATCGCCTGTCGAATCCACCAGGTGGCGTAAGTGCTGAATTTATAACCGCGGCGGTATTCAAACTTATCCACGGCTTTCATCAATCCGATATTTCCTTCCTGAATTAGATCCAGAAACTGTAATCCGCGGTTGGTATATTTCTTGGCGATACTGACAACCAGCCGCAAATTAGCCTTTGTCAGTTCGCTTTTGGCCAGTTTGGCCTTAAAACGTCCCTCGCTAACGGCAGAAATCACCCGCTTTAGTGCTCGGTTGGAAGCTTTTAATTCATTTTCCCGGGTCGTGACACCTTCTCTAACTTTCTTTAACTCTTTGTGCAAAGCGCCTAATTGTTCTTTTGATAACCCACATCGCGGGGCGGCCCATTTAACGAATTTGGTCTTGGTATTTAAATGCTCCCGGAGCTCCTTTACAGGCGTATCCACAATATCCGCACCCCTGCTGAACAGCTTGTTCATTTCATTAAACCAATGAATTTGAGCACGGATATGTCCTTCGATCCCATCGATAACCTTGGCTTCAAGGCGCCAGTCCTTCAACAGATGAAATACTTTATCGATTCGTTTCGTAATGTTTCGTTTAAGTTTTCTTTGTTCTTCTTGATCTAATTTGGCTGAAAATAATTCTTCGCGCGCTTTTCCGTTTTCGGCATGCAACTTCTTAATTTTTCGAATCGTAGACAGGAACTTCTCCATCTGAGCCAATTCATCAACATAGGCGTCACCTTCGTCAATGTCTCGAAAGACATGTTTGGGCCGGATGTTTTCGTTTTCAATTTCATCCCCGAGCCCGATGATGCTTTCTGCACAGGTTGTCGTTTCAAGAAGGGCGTGCAGTACTTCCTGCTCACCGGCTTCTATTTTTTTCGCGATCGTGACCTCACCTTCTCGACTGAGAAGCGTCACCAGGCCCATTTCCCGCAGATACATTTTCACCGGATCCGTCACCGTGCCGAAATCCGTATCCGAAATTTTTCCGGTTACAGGCTTTTTTGCAATTTTCTTTTTCTTGGTGATCAGTTTATTTTTGGTCTTCTCATCGACGACTTCGATTTCGTTTTCATCGAACATGATAAGGGTTTCATCGATTTGTTCGGGAGATAGCATTTCTGCAGGTAACAATTCATTAATTTCGTCGTAACTTAAATATCCCTGCTTTTTGCCCTTGGCCAACAATTTCTTAATGGCTTTCTTGGTCGTTGCCCCGACCTTCAGGGTCGTTATCTTGTTCTTCGTTACCGGTGCTTTAGCCTTCTTTGCGGATGCCTTGGCTTTCTTGGGCGTCGCTGCGGTCTTTTTGGCGGTTGTTTTGCCACCCTTTTTGGCTGCCTTGGCCACCTTCGAAGCTGTCTTTGGCTTTTTCGTCGTTGTTTTGGCCTTCAATGCAGCTTCACGGGGTGCCTTTGTTTTCTTTTGGGTCTTTTTTGCCGCAACCTGAGTCTTTGTAATCGTTTTTGAGGCTTTCTTTACTTTCGCTTTGTTTTTAGCGCTTTTGGTGGGATTTGGTTTTACCCCAACTTTTTTTGCAGTCTTTTTTGCGCTTTCCTTTTTTGTAGCAGATTTCTTTGCCATAAAATCTTGCCCTCCGGAAAAATCAAATATTCAGTCCCGCCTCGTCAGCGGATACCATCAAAAACCAGTGGTTTATAAAATCTATATGCTAAATGGGCATAGTCAAGCCCAACCGCCCATTATTTATCTGACTGTCATGCCAACTGTTGTTTTTGGCTGCTTACGGCCAGCTTTTGCTTTTTTCTTAATAGCCTGTCCAGTGTTTCCTGGTCGTTTTCTTTCTCAGCGGCTTTTATCTGATCAAGGATCTGAAGATCGCGACGTCTTTGACCTTTCTTTACAAATTGAATAATCAATGTCATACAACCGCTTTCATCCCAGAATTCTTCAATCATTGCCAGGGCGGATATCAGGCGTTGCTGTTCGGGATTATCAATGCGGCTTAACAACTCGGAAATTTGTTCAACCGAAGAAAGCTGGTGTTCTAAAATCGTCTTGGCAATAGATTGCAGATGGTGGTTTTCAATGAATTCGATAACATTATATTTTTTAATTTCAGGCAATATGGCGGGAAATTGAAGCATCATGGCAATAATTTGCTGCTCCAGCCGGCTTCCCATCTTATCCGCATTATCTTTTGGCCTGCGAATATCCTTTTTTTCTTTTTCGGAAGAACCTTCCCGAACCTTTTCCAATATAATATTTTCTTCAATACCAATCTGCTCGGCGAGTTGTTTGATGTATAACGACCTGGCCACATTATCATTGATGGCAGCCAGAGGGCGTTTCAAATCGGTAACAACGCGAATTTTCC
>Ga0255054_10000434_pt1 | contig 24697 bp, 27 predicted proteins | sample JV7_2_23_MG_FD_188634 | JGI IMG/M metagenome (GOLD analysis project Ga0255054, IMG submission 188634) | Seawater microbial communities from Jervis Inlet, British Columbia, Canada - JV7_2_23 | ecosystem: Environmental > Aquatic > Marine > Inlet | place: Canada: British Columbia | collected... | reverse complement strand
CAAGAAGGAGCCTCAGGAATGAAGAAAACCATCGCCATTGCGCTAATCCTTTGTTTATTTATAGCCATAACAGGCTGTTCAGATTCCAAAAGCCGTTCCAAAGGGGTATACATGCTTCTGGATACCTCCGGCACCTATGCCCTGGAACTGAAAAAGGCCCAATTGATTTTAAACTATCTTCTGGGCGTTCTTCAACCGGGGGACACCCTGGCAGTGGCAAGGATTGATACCGGCAGCTTCAGTGAAAAGGATATCGTCGCTAAAGTCACCTTTGACGAGCGCCCCTCGTACGCCAATAATCAAAAGCGCACGTTTCAACAGGAAGTCAATTCCTTTGTCTCAACCGTTAAGAGCAGCCAATACACCGACATCTCAGGGGGAATACTGCAGGCCATCGAATACCTCAACGAACAGGGGTCGGGACAGAAATATATCCTCATTTTTTCGGATCTCAAGCAGGAGCTGGCCAAAGGATACAAACGCGATATTCCTTTCCAGCTGCAGGGCTTCAATGTGATTGCCCTCAATGTGACCAAACTGCGGGCGGACAATATTGACCCGAGAAAATACCAGGTCCGGTTAACAAGATGGCAAGGTGAAGTCGAAAGCGGCGGCGGAACCTGGAGCATCATCAACGACCTGGAAAATCTGGACCATATTTTTGCAAACTAATAATTTCAGCGGAGCGGAAATTATATAGTGTTTGGTGTTTTGTTTTTTGTGTTTGTTAAAAACCGCATACAGATCATTATTTAATCATTAAGTTTAAAACCGGGTGCCCTGACACCCGGTTTTTTTTAGAAATGATTATTTTGAACTTTATTGCGCAACACAAAACACCAGATACGAAACACTCCTTTAAAAAGCTCGTAAATCAGACCTGACCCTGGACGACTAAATCTTTGTTTCCTTCATCGCATCAACATGAAAAAATCCCCTGCTCCTCAATAGTATTAGGCACTTAGGAATTATATATTCAAAAGTGCACCCTATATTATTCCGATTTGTAATTAGCCAGGATTTGTAGTAATTAATGACAACCGCTATTATTGGAGGAAAATTTATTGAACGCCAGTGAATCCGCGAACACGCCCCCTGTAAAATCTCCTTTTTCAATTCGAAATGTCCGTTTGTTTATTGCCTTTCGCGTATTCTTTAACTCTCGTTTTTATTATCCTGTTTTCACCATCCTTTTTTTGGATTTCGGGTTGACCCTCGATCAATTTGCCCTGCTGAATGCCGCCTGGGCAGCCGCCATCGTTCTGCTGGAAGTCCCTTCCGGTGCCCTGGCCGACACCATCGGTCGACGTAAACTTCTGGTCCTAACCGGAATTCTGATGGTGATCGAAATCGCGTTGTTGTGTTTTGTCCCCCTTGGCAATGCCAGCCTGCTTTTTGCGGTATTCATCGTAAACCGCATATTGAGCGGAGCCGCCGAGGCTGCTGCCAGCGGTGCTGATGAGGCGATAGCCTATGACAGCTTAAAAAAAGAAGGCGATGCCCATGATTGGCCCCGGGTGATTGAAACACAGATGCGAATGCAGTCTATTGCATACATCGGGGCCATGAGTCTGGGAGCGGCCGTCTATGATCCGGCCCTGATGCAGCGGTTAATGAATCTGTTGGGGCTGGGCGTAAATCTGACCCAGGATATTACCCTGCGGTTTCCGCTGTATCTGACCTTCATAATGGCGATCATGACATTGCTGACCACCTTGCGATTGGAGGAGGACAATTCGCCACCCGAACCCGGATGCGAGCCAGAGGATAACTGTGCACCCACCATCTGGCAGGCCTTTAAATTAACCCTGCAAGCCGGCGGCTGGATAATTAAAACCCCCTTTGCCCTGGTGATCATTCTTGCAGGTCTCATGTTTGACAACTGTATACGAATGGTTGTCACTTTGGGTAGTCAGTACTACCGGCTCATTGATCTGCCGGAAGCATCTTTTGGCTTGATCGGATCAGCCCTGGCCGTATTGGGCCTGATCATTCCACGGCTGGCAAACAATATGGTGAACCGGCACTCGCCGGCCTATAACCTGGGCGTTATGGCCGCGGTCACGATACTCGGCTTGATCGGCATGACATATTTCTTTCCCATCATCGGCCTGTTGCCGGTAGCGCTGCTTGTCGTGGTGATGTACATGGGGCGGTTTTTCCAGAGTCACTATCTGAACCGGATCACCGCTTCGCACCAGCGTGCAACCGTGTTGAGTTTTAAAGGTCTGTCATTCAATCTGGCTTATGGTCTTATCGGTCTCCTGTATGCCATTTTGCTGGCAACCCTGAGACCCCGGATTGACGCTTCCCAGCCGGGTCTGGAGCATACGGCGCTCGAAAACCTGGTCTTTATAAAATCCATCGGCTGGTTTCCCTGGTATTTTCTTTTTACCATGGCCGTCCTGCTGGTAATCGCCCGCCGGCAATTGAAAAATACCGATGTACACAAAAGGGTGATGTAAACGGGATTGTCGCACAGGAAAAAAGAATTCGAGGATATACATCCATTGCATCCTACACCGAAATATAAAATCCCAAATAACAAGCACCAAATCTCATAACCGTTCAGGATTGGACTAACCTCTGAACGCTGAAACTTATTTTTACTGTTGCCTTTCTATCAAAATAGGATTATCAGGAATTCAGACGGCACCAGGAGTATCCGTCGTCCGCGGTCAGTTAATTAAAACTGCCATCGCTTTTTTTTGCTTGATGATAACTTGATTCACATAAACAAGAGGAAGGTGGGATATTATGGTCGACTCCCCAAAAGATACGCAGGAAGATTTTGTCATCAGTAATGGCTATGATGAAGAAGAGGAAGAAGATTTGGGCCGGGAAGATTATTACAGCCGACCAATGGGGGTATTGCAGGATAAATCAAACCTCCCTTATATCATTGGCGGCGTCGGGTTGGTTATCATCGTCATCCTTTTTGTTATTATTCTATCCGGATCTTCGGATGGCGTTAAACTGGAACAATTGCAATCGCTTGAAAAAAGAATTGAGCAGTTGGAAAAAAGAATGGCCACCATGGGGGTGATGGATCAGGCCCTTGAACGAATTGATAAAAATGAAAAAGAACTTGGGTTGATCATGGAGCGCGTCGATCGCTTCGAAAGCACCCTTACGACCCAGATCGATCAGATTATAAAAGAACTGGGCATGTTGCATCAGAAGACGGGATCATCGCCGACTCCCAAAGCCCAGGCACCGAAACCGGTTGCCAAGACAGGCACCGAAAAAAAGGCCAAGTTTCATGAGGTCAGCGTTGGTGAGACCCTGTATTCCATCAGCCGCCATTATGATCTGACGGTGGATCAACTGCGAGAATACAACAACATCGGTAAAGATGCCGCCATTCGTCCCGGTCAAAAACTTAAATTGAGTCCGCCCTAAAAAAGAGATTCGGGATTTAGGATTTCGGATTTTGGATATATATGAGGATATTTGTCTGATTTAATACCTTCGGCCTTGAGCCTTAATCTTTTAGCCATAGACACTTGCCTGCCAGGCCATAGTCCCGCCCTATCCTGACGACGGTTGGCGCCTTACGCCTTGTGCCCTGTGCCATATGCCTTTAACCATTTTCCTTCTATCTTACACCTTCTACCTTTCTCTTATTTCACCGCATTTTTCCCAAAAATTCGTAAAGTTTTTTACATAAATGCCGATAACTTAAATAAGCATTTTGCCGACCGGAGCATTTATTGCAGGTAATTATCTCACAAAAATCATGGTTCTGGGTATGGTGCTATCCTGGTTGCTGCAGGTTTTTGTTATATAAGGGACACAGATTAATCAGTATTCAACCGTGTCCAGTTAAAAATTAAACAAGGGGAAAAATCATGATAATGCCAATCGCATTGGGAGCAGCGCTTTTCATCGCGCTTATTCTGAGCATCATTCTGTTTTTTGTTGTTCTGATCAAGATGTTTAAAAACGAAGGGGCGCTAAAGGGAATCCTCGGGTTTTTCTTCGGTATTTACACCTTCATATGGGGCTGGATGAAACACAAACAATTGGCCATGACCAAACTCATGACCGTGTGGAGCCTTGCGATGTTGCTGCCGTTTATTTTAATCCCGATTTTGGGAGTCAGCAGCGTGCTTGAAATGCAAAAATACGCGAGCGCGTATACCGGCGACGGGAATATCAAATTGTCAAAACCGAAATCGGGTATCAACTTGAAAAAGAAACTGACCGCCCAAAAGGCTAAAAAAGCATCCAAAAAGAAACTGGCCAATAAAGTAGCAGATAAAAACGCGGACTGGAGTCAGAAGGCTATGGCACTGTGGCAAAACGGCAAATTTAAAAATCCCCGAAAAGCGGTCGATTACTGGGGTCGCGCCATCAGTCAAAAGCAAAATACTGTTCAGGCTTACAATAACCGGGGACTGGCCTATTCCGAAATAAAGCAGTACCAAAAAGCGATCAAAGACTATAGCCAGGCAATCAAGCTGGATCCCGATCATGTTGGCGCCTACAACAATCGGGGGAACTCTTATTACGAGTTGAATGAATATGAAATGGCACTGACGGATTTCAATCAAAGCCTGCAGCGCAAGCCGGATTATGCCAAGGCGCATCTAAACCGGGGCCTGGCTTACTATCAATTGGATAAGACCGACCAGGCCTGCAAAGATTTCCGGAATGCCTGCGATCACGGTGAATGCGACGGCGTGAAATGGGCCATGAAAAACGCGATCTGTAAGTAAAAAAATAAAGAATTTGGGAAAGGTGGAAATTTTCCCGGAAGCGGCTTGTCGGCCCTATTCTTAAGGGCCGGCAGGCCGTATTTTTTGTTGGCTAAGGATCAAAGCGTGGTATGCAGGTAACCCCCCACAACGCCCAATCCTCATCCGGTCTTGAAACCATTTGGGAGATATCGGCCTCGATCCTGTTTCGCTGGCAGGTATCCAAACCAAGATGATCTAATTTTTTATCCACGGCCACCCAGAAAAGCCCTTGATGGAATTCTCTCATATTACGAACTTTTGTGGTCAGAAATTTCTCCTCGATGGCGCCTAAATACTCAACCACTCGATGTTTTACCGAGCCATTGTCCTGATACTGTTCCACAAGCAACGCCTTGAGGTTGGCAATTTTCCTGTTGGATCCACTTGGTGGGCACTGGTTTTCCCACTTCACATGCATGGCATCAAAATACCAGGTAGCGATCACTATTTTTTATTATTTCCGCATTTTTGGCCTGGGTGGCAAAATCCTTGAATCCAAATCCCGGCACATCACCCTTAAGCCCCAGGGCCCGAAAGCTTTGATCGCACAACGACATTTTGGCTTTGCCGACCAGTTTGCTGAAGTCCTCAGATTGGGTTAAAAGCACCCCCTGACCGGTGAAAAATATTTCAACCTGTTTTCCTTTGGCATGAGCGGCATCGGTCAGGTTTATAATATAATCCAAATGCTTATCCGAACTTACCAGAATTCCTAAGTTTTCAACCATAACGATTCTCCTTGTCGAATGGATAATGACGATTGTCGAATGACGATTTAAGGAATTCTGTCGATTTTTATAGTCGACAGGATACTATAAAATTATCTCTAGACCTGTCGCTTCAAATGATTCCTGAGTCCCTATACAAAACGAACAAATAATCGATTGAAATCCTAAAATAGCTCCGCCGGAGGTTGATCATTCTTCATTCGACATTCCTCATTCGTCATTCCTATCACCACCAGCAGATGATTTTATCGTGGGAAAATATGTCATCCACCAGACTGGACCAGTCGATTTCGCCTTTATAGAGTTCAGCTGTTTTGGATTGGTCCCCGTTGGTAGTAGAGGCTACAATATCTTTTACTGTTTCGTCCGCTTCGGTACGCAAAATATGCAGTATTTTCATCTGTTTCACCCTCCTAAAAAGGAATAACCACGTCAGCCTGTCTCAGCATCTCCCCGATCTGTTCAACGGTTGCATATTGGAAACCGTATTTTTCTACATTGATCTTATTGTTTGAGAACCGCTCACCTTCCATTTCATCGAGAAATCCCATGTTATCCTCATAGGCCTCGTCCATGTTGGCAATCCTATCATTCAGGACAAACATCTGCACCTCGGTGTTGTAAAGCAACATGCCCAGGCTGGAACGCAATCCCTCGTACTGCTGCTCCGGATTTTTTATCAGGACAGCTACTTTGCTCATAATTATTATCTCCCTTTAGATTAAGTCATCTAAATTCATTTTGGCGGCAGTTCAACTGGTGGTCTGCATGGAGCCACGGTCCGCCATTGTAAACAGAATTGGACGTGCCGTGAGGCAGGATGCAAGATACCACATTGTATCATTATATTCAAAATGTCACAATGTGGCGGAAAATGTCAAGAAAAAATAATTGCAAAATAAAACGTAAGCGTTCAGGGGTTCAAGGTTCCATTCTCGTCCCTGGACTGCATAAGGGATGCGTATTTACGAAAATAGCGTCAGTTTCATCAGGCCGAATCCAAAGTTTGGAGCCAAATTGGCAATTATTTGGGAAATGAGCATTTTTAACGAGGACTTCGGGTCTTTAATGCCTTCTTTGTCCTTAACCCTGAACGTTGAACCCTGAACCTGTGAACGGTTACAAAAATACCTTCTTGACATACCCCGACCCGGCGCTTTAGTGCACCAGGGCATCGGCAACAATGGAGCTTAAAAATTCCACCTGCATTCCCATTTTGTAATGGCCGTTTAAATCGCTCAGCTGGGTGTGACAGTTCTCACAGGCGGTTGCCAGAATGGTGGCACCGGTGTCTTTGACCTGATCGGCTTTAACCCTGGCCGATTTCATCCGAAAATCCAGGGTTTCCTCACCCAGGGCAACCAGTCCGCCGCCACCGCCGCAGCACCAGTTATATTTGGGTTCCGGCGTCATCTCACGAAAATCGTCTGTCAGATGCTGCAGAATATAACGCGGCTCGTCCATCACGCCGGCGTTTCTGGCGATCTGGCAAGGATCGTGGTAAGTGATGGCACCGTTCAATTTTGTTTTGTCCAGTTTGATGCGACCCTCACGCAAATACCGGGCATGCACTTCGGTAATGGAGACCACCTCAAAAGGCTGCTTGCCGGCAAGCTGTTTCATCACCCGGTAGGCCGTTCCGCATTCGCAGACGCACACCCCCTTGACCTTTAAGCGCGTGGCCTCATTGACGATGCGATCCAATATCAGTTTGGTCTTGGAAGGATCGCCGACAAAGGCCCCGAAATTGACCGCCTCAAAAAAACTCAGGGTCCAATCTTCACCGGCGGCGTTAAAAATCGCGGCCGCCGGGATGATGGAGTGGGCGCCGGCCAGAGCCACATAAAGCAGGTTGGCGCCTTCTTTGTCCACCGGGATGGGGGTGCCACCGGCCTCTATTTTCCATTTGGCAACGACGTCTTCTTCGAGTCTCTTGATACCTCCCAGAAAGCCTTCTTTGAAGAGATCCAGTGATTTGCCTTTTTCAATGGAGGTATCTGCCAGCATTGACAAAATTTCCGGTTCGGCATGAGCGCCGATTAACAGCTGCTTGGCAATCGACATAAGCATCTGGGTGTCAATGCCGAAGGGGCAGTAAACCATGCAGCGCCGGCACCCGGTGCAGGAATAAGCCGCATCGAAAAGCTCTTCGACAGCCATTTCGGTCAACTCTTTGGCTTCTCCGACCGACGGCCAGAATTTCCCCCGGCCTTTGAAATATTTTTTGTAGAGCCGGCGGACAATCTCCGCCCGGTAGGCGGCAATATATCTCACCTGTCCCATGGATGCGTACACGTGGCAGGCCTCGGTACAAACCCCGCAGCGGGTGCAGGTTTCCAGATAAAATCGCATCGCCTCATTTAACTTGCTCTGGAAAAGATTGAGCAGATCATCTCGTGTTTTCTGGTCCATTCTAAAATGCCTTTCAATCCTTAATAAATTCTTATTGCAAAACTGATTTTAGGAGTTCAGATTATGTCCGAAGGCAAGGCGCGAGGTGACTCAAAAGCGGAGCGTACACGTTAGTACGTGAGCATTTTGAGTCAGCTTGCAACGCAGCATGCGGACATAAGATGGACTTATAAAATCAGTTTTTAGCCGCGCCTGAGCTTATTCATAGGCAGCGATAAAAACGAATGCATGCTCTGGCTGAACGGAAAAAACAGCAAAAACAGGTTGGCGAAAAAGACATGCAGCACCAGCATGAAAGAGTGACCGGTTTCAGTCACCGCGTCCGTCAGATAAGGCTTCAGATACAACAGACTCAGCAAATATTCCTGATATTCTTCGCCGGTTAACTCCTCGTAACCGTACCATCGCCTGGCCCAGTCCATCTCACTGCCGAATATGACGATCAGAAACAGCAAAATAAGCAGGTAGTAATCCTCGGGTACCGACAGATCTCTGACCGGCGATGCAAATCGACGAAACAGAAAATAAAGCAGCGAGATGGCAAGTAAGAGACCGATATAACCTTGGCCCAGAAAGATTTCATGGGGGATGATTTGGAAAATTTGGAACTCACCGAACAGTTCTATATGCCCGATGATAAGGAGCAAAAGACAGATATGAAAAAGCATTAAAAAGACCCACAGCAGCGGCTTGTGCCGTCGTACGGTGGGAAATAAAAATGTATCGTGAAGGGCCCACAGCCAGCTTGGACGTTTATCGGGAAAAATCTGCAGCGTGGTGGGATGCTTGGGCTCCCGAAAAATCTTTACCAACCGCGCCGCGGTACCGATAAAAAAAACAGCAAATGCAATATAGACCATCGGTACCAGAATAAAGTAGATCACTTTGTCCACTATCGCCTCCTGTCTAGTACGCAGAGCGCATGGTGCAAAGGGCTAAGCGCAGAGGGTGACTATGGCATTGAGCATAGCACCGGGTTCAAGCAAATTAGACTCAATCTGCCCAAACCCCGCACTATAACTCTATGCGCTTTGCCCTATGCGCCTGGCCCTATGCGCAATTCGCGCTATGCCAAGCGTTTAATATAAAATTTGATCAGTATTTAAACAAAAAGTTGAACCTTAGAATTCTGGGCTTCCTGCAAAAAGGTAGCCACGCCGGCAAATCCCATATCCTTGTAGTCGATGAATTCCTCGCGCTTAAAACCCATCAAATCCATAGACATTTCACATACGTAAATGCGCACACCGAGTTCCTCGGCCAGCTCAATCATTTCTTCCAGCGAAGCCACGTTTTTCTTTTTCATCAGGGATTTCATCATGGCGGTTCCCATTCCGCCCATATTCATGTTGGAAAGTTTCACATCGCCGGTGCCGGTGGGCAACATGGCACCGAACATTTTACCCATCACATCTTTACCGCCAACTTTCTTTTTCTTGTCTCTGAGGACCGTCGTTCCCCAGAAGGTAAAAAACATCACCACGTCCATCCCCATGGCCACCGCTCCGGTGGCGATGACGAAGGCGGCCAGAGCCTTATCCAGATCACCGCTGAATACGACCATAGACAGTTTGTTTTCGACGGTCTGTTTGCTCAAAGCGTCCACCTGGGATTTTAATTCCTCAAACTGAGTTTCTAAGTTTTGCATATCCATAGCGTCCTCCTTTGTGTTTAGTGTCAACTTTTATTCTTTCATTATTTTAAATGGTTACGATAATCATATCAATTTTTTAGTATATACCATGAACTTTCAAATTAAAAAAATTTTCCGGCCGCTAAAAGTCAAATCCAATAATCAAAGCTCCGCCGGCGGCCTGGAAAGGCCCTTGAGCATCACACCATCATTTCTTTTACGGCCTCCATGGAGGCCTTGAGAATGTCAAGATTGGTAAGCATGGCGTGGCGCTGATCGGTTGCCATCCGGGATAGCACCTCGCCATAGACTTCATCCAAAAACTCATTGATTTCATTCATTTTTTTTTGGCCCTGCGGTGTCAGGCTGAGCAGGTGAACCCTGGAATCTTCAGGGTCTTTAATACGCTGAATCAAGCCTTTCTTTAAAAGACCGTCAATGATCTTTGATACCCGGCTTTTGACCACATTCATTCTGTGGGCAATGCTTTTGGCGGTTAGATAGCGCTCTTCTCCAAACATTCCCAGACATCGAAACTCCGCATCCGGAAGCTGAAACCTTTCACATTGATACTGCATGCGCTCCTGGCAGCACTGAAACAATCTCGCGATAAGATCCTGAAATTTATCTAATTGATAGCCGGTAACCTCGTCATTTTTATTACCTCTCAGATTGTTCATAGAGAGAACTATAACAAAAAAAACTTGTGTGTCAAGTTTTTTTTAGTCAGGTTCAAGATGCGAATTTACTTTAACGGGATTATATATTATAATTAAAAATTAATAATTCGAACACCTTTGGCGGTCCTCGCCGCTGTAACAAGGAGGAAAAAATGCAAATCAAATGGACTTACGCTCTCATTTTCATAGCGGTTGTTCCGGGTTTGTTAACCCTACCGGCATGCTCAAAAAATCAGGTCCAGACCGAGGCACCGGTCGTGCAGGAGCCAGAGCAGGACATGAAAGCGGAAAAAACACCGGAAGAACTGGAGCAGGAACGTCAGGAACGCGAGGCCGCCAAGCGTAAACTGCGGGCGGAAAAAATCAAATTCATGTATGAGGACATCTATTTCAATAAAGGCCGTTACAGCCTGAATCCTGAAGTCCGTGAAATTTTACAGCGCAAGGCCCAGTGGCTGATGAAAAATCCGGACCTTAGCGTCCTCGTAGAGGGGCACACGGATGAGCGTGGTTCAAAGGAGTATAATTTTGCCCTGGGAGATCTGCGGGCCGGAGCCGTGAAATCCTTTCTCATCCGCCGGGGTATCGAATCACCCCGTCTGATTGCCGTCAGCTACGGCAATGAACGTCCCAGTGACACCAGCAAAACGGAAAAAAGCCGGGAAAAAAACAGGCGGGTGCACTTTGTGGTAGAAGAGTAGCATGTAAGGCATAGGGTAGAAGGTAGAAGCTTGTCAAAAATTCGGAAGTTGGAATGCGGAAAACAGAAAAAGGTGTAAGGCTCAAGGTATAAAAATCAGACATTTAACCTTATTCAATTCCACATTCCGCATTCCCAATTCCGAATTCAAAAATCAGAGGTCAACTGATTTTCGATATCTCTTCAAAGGTTTTAATTTCCGAGGGTAGATCATCCACCTCAATAGTCAGATCCACTTGCAGTGCAAATGCCCTTTCGATTACGTTCTCTAACTGGATCACATTGCCCGGCCAATTGTATCGCAACAAGACGTCCAGAGCATCCGGCGATACGTTCATAACCTTGTTTTCGCTTTTGGTATTATACCGATTTAAGAAATGGTTTATAAGCAGACATATATCTTCCCTGCGCTCTCTGAGCGGCGGCATGATAATTTTTATGTCGCTAATACAACTCAAAAAATCCTGGTTAAAATTCCCCTTTTGGGTTGCTTCTTCCAAATTCCTATTGCTGGCGGCCAACAACCTGACGCTGGACCCCGGGTTGCTGTCGTCGGCCGCCGGACTGAGATGGTTTTCCGTATATGCCCGGCTGATCTCAGCCTGCACATCCAGCTTAATTTCGGCGATTTCGTTAAAAAAGACGGTGCCGGCCTGTGCGGATTTAAACAGCTCAACGGCATGATCATATAGCTGATCGCCGGCAATCCCTTTGCCGAAACTTTTGCAGTTAACGGGAATAAACGCTTGCCGGCTCCGATCACTGTTGCGGTGTAAGCCGTGAGCCGTCAACTCCTTGCCGGTGCCACTTTCACCCTGTATCAACACATTGGGACTGGCGCTGCTCATATGATCAATTTGTTCATAAATTTCCTGCATCTTGAGGCTTATCCCGATCAGTTGATCGTATTTATGCCTATCTTTTAACCGTTTGCGCAGGACGATATTTTCCCGCTTAAGCCGTTTTTCCTCAAAGAGTTTATTTATTACGATTCTTAACACATCCAGTTTAAACGGCTTTTGAATGTAATCATAGCTTCCGAATTTCATGGCCTGAATGGCAGATTCCATCGTTCCGTGCCCGGTGACGATAATCACCTCCGTCGCCGGCCGGTACTCTTTGATCATGGCCAGAAGCTCAAGTCCGTCGATGTCGGGCATTTTAAAGTCGGTAAAGACAACGTCAAAATCTTGGTCCTTGATGAGTTCAAGCGCTTTAAGGCCGCTGTCCACAATACTGACCCTGTAATCAAAGGCAGCCAGATACTCTTCAACCATATTCAGGATTGTCTGGTCGTCATCTACAAATAAGATTTCAAAGTCGTCCATGGTTCCCTCCACCTGCTCGTAGGTTTTTACAGTCCATTTTGCAAAGCGAATTCCTAACGGATTCTGATATTCAGTTAACTGAGGGGTCGGGGAGTTTCTCCCCTAATGCCTTTTTGGTGAACCGTTAGCACATCACCAGTTGTCATCGGTCCGCCTGGGGAATAGCCCGTGCGAGCCGAAACAAATGGGTACCATGCTCCGTACACGCCCCCTATCTTTTGCGTTAAGCCCATACAGGCAGAGACGATCATCGCCGCCGTGGAAATATTTCTTCTGGGGCTGGTTCCGATTGAACCTCAACGAGATAGCTGCCGTTGGCTATTTGCTTGAAAATATTGTTACGGCTCGCACGGGCTATTCCCCAGGCGGACTGCGCGAAGATTGAAAAACCCCCGACCCCTCAGTTAACTATCTGATTCAGAGTCTTTTTCCAGGTTATACCGCTTTATTTTTTCAACCAGAGTGGTTCGTTTAATTTTGAGAACCTGGGCCGCCCTATTTTTCACCCAGTTGGTTTTATCCAGCGCACTGATAATAAGGGCCTTCTCAAACTCGCTGACCGCCGTATTAAATGATATTCCCCCGCCATCCACATCCTTGCGCCGAGCCGCCCGACCGCTCTCGATCCTGATCTTTTCCGGCAGATCCTCGGGCAGTATCTGTTCGCGTTCGTGCAAAACGATCAGTCTTTCAATCAGATTCTTCAACTCCCTCACGTTACCCGGCCATGAATAATTCACCAGGACCTTCATGGCCTCGTCGGAAAACTGCGCCGGTGAAGAATCCTTTTTGACGGCAAATTGTTCGATGAAATAAGAGACCAGATAGGGGATGTCGTCCTTGCGCTCCTTTAAAGTGGGCAGCATGACCGGTATCACATAAAGACGGTAGAAAAGATCCTCCCGGAAATTTCCCTTTTGCACTTCTTCTTCCAGGTCTCTGTGCGTGGCGGCAATAATCCTGGCGTCGGTTTTGATGGTCTCGTTGCCGCCGACCCGCTCAAATTCACCTTCTTCAAGGACCCGTAATACTTTCACCTGCAGATCAGCGCTCATATCGCCGATCTCATCTAAAAAGATGGTGCCGCCCTTGGCGATTTCGAATTTACCCGCTTTGTCCGCGGTAGCCCCGGTGAATGCCCCGCGCCGGTATCCGAAAAATTCGCTTTCCAGCAAACCTTCCGGTGTAGCGCCACAGTTAATCTGGATAAAGGGTTGGTCGCTTCGACCAGAGGCTTTATGAATCGCTCTGGCAATTAAGCCCTTTCCAACCCCCGTCTCCCCGTTCAACATGATGGTTGTATCGCTGTTGGCAACCTTTTCAACTATTTTGAATATCTTGCGCATGGCGGTGCCGTGGCCAATAATATCCTTGAATACAGCCTGGGACTGGGCTTTTATAGGAATGACCTTATTTTTAAGCTGCAGATTTGAATCTGTCATGGGATTATTCCCCGGATAAATAAGACCTCGGTTAACTGCATCATTCAAATTAAACCGGTACTATACAACCAGGTATTTTCCATGGTAATAGAATTCTAACTTTCCTACTAATGTGTTCAATAGGGGATAAAGTCAAGACAAGCATACTAAAAATTAACAGTTTTTCAATACTTTAACTTAAATTACGCAATTTTTTACCTGATTTGAAAAAAACACTGAAAATCGCTGTTCGGGACCTGGTGTCCCATGTGCTCCGCTCAGGGGATCTATCATTTGAATTTTTAGCCTCCGCCCGCCCGGTGGATGCCATTCGAATCCATCAGAAAATCCAGCAATCACGCCCCGAGAATTATACGGCCGAAGTTGCGGTCGCCCATCAAATGGAAACCGACCTGTTTATATTAAAGCTCGGCGGCCGGATCGATGGGGTCTATCACCAATCCGACGGTGTGCTGATTGAAGAAATCAAGACCACCACGCGCAGTCTGGATTATTTAGAGAGCCATGAAAATCCGATCCACTGGGGGCAGGTAAAAACCTATGCCTATATCTATGCCAGGGACCGGGATCTGAGCGATGTTGATGCCCAGCTGACCTATTTTCAGGTGGATACCGGTGAAACACGCAATTTTAAGAAGCACTTTACCGTGGCGGAACTAGAGACCTTTTTCCAGGACCTGGTGGCCGTTTATCTGCACTGGGCCGGTACCGTTGTCCGCGGGGAGCTTCGGCGTGATGAATCCATCCGCCAACTTGAATTTCCTTTTGGCAGCTATCGCCCGGGGCAGCGTGAGATGGCGGTCGGTGTTTATCGAACCATTAAGCAGGGCAGCCAGCAACTGGTCCAGGCCACAACCGGCATCGGCAAAACCATGGCGGCCATTTTTCCGGCGGTGAAAGCCATCGCTGAGGGTCTGACTGCCAAGGTCTTTTATCTGACGGCCCGCACCACCGGCCGCCTGGCAGCGGAAACGGCACTGGATGAAATGCGCAAGGGACGACTTAAACTCAAGTCTCTGACCATCACCGCCAAGGACAAGATCTGCTTTAAACCCGAAAGCGCCTGCAATCCGGATGAATGTGAATTCGCCCGCGGTCATTTTGACCGAGTGAACGCGGCCGTAAATGAAATCTTCGACCAGGACGCTTTCACCCGCACCGTCGTGGAGGAGACGGCCCGGCGCCACCAGGTGTGCCCGTTTGAGTTTTCTCTTGAACTGTCACTGTGGGCGGATTGCATTGTCTGCGATTACAATTATGCCTTTGATCCCCGGGTCTATTTACGCCGCTTTTTCCTGGAAGAAAATGGTGCCTATACCTTTTTAATCGATGAAGCCCACAATCTGGTGGATCGGTCCCGGGAAATGTTTTCGGCTGAGATCTACAAACAGCCGCTTTTGGACCTAAGGCGCTCCATACGAAAAGAGCTGCCTCAGGTTTACAAGCGCCTTGGAAAAATTAATTCGTGGATGATCAAGGCCCGCAAAAAATGTGAGGAATCCGGGCCCACAGCCCACGAAAAACAGGCCCCGGAAGATCTGTTTCCCCTGCTGCGAGGCTTTCTCAGAATCAGCGAGCGCTGGTTGTCGCGCAATGTAAAAACCTCATTTCGCGAAGATTTGCTGAATCTGTTTTTTGCGATATCCGGTTTTATCAGGGTAGCGGAACAATATGATGACAGTTATGTAACCTGTTTTGAAAAAATAAAAAAAGATCTGAAACTCAAACTGTTTTGCATCGATCCATCTAACCAGCTGAGCAACGCCCTGCACCGCTGTCAGGCAGCGGTTTTTTTCTCAGCCACCATGACTCCCATGCAATATTTCAAAAAGATCCTGGGTTGCAATGCAGACGCCGGCGGTCTCATTTTGCCCTCGCCCTTTCCCGCTGAGAACCTGAGACTTTTCGTTTACGATACGGTATCCACCCTTTATCGGCATCGAAATAATACCAAGCAGGAAGTTTCCCGGGCAATCGGCAGCCTGGTCAGTCAAAAAACAGGCAACTATCTTATTTTCTTTCCGTCATACAAATATATGCTGATGGTATTTGAAACCTTTTCATCCGATTGCCCGGAAGGCGAAGTGATTATCCAGACGCCCGGAATGAGCGAACTCGAAAGAGAAGAATTTCTCAACCGCTTCGGGATGGAAAACCACCGGTCGCTGGTGGGATTTGCAGTGATGGGCGGTATATTCGGTGAAGGCATTGATCTCGTGGGCGAGCGGCTGTCCGGGGCGGTGGTCGTAGGCGTCGGGCTTCCCGGAATTTCCCTCGAAAAGGAATTGATCCGGGACTATTTTGCCGCCACTCATAATGCCGGCTTCGAATATGCCTACCAGTACCCGGGAATTAACCGGGTGCTCCAGGCCGCCGGCCGGGTTATTCGTACCGAAACCGACCGGGGAGTCGTTCTTTTAATTGACCGGCGTTACGCAACCTACCGCTACCGGTCGCTCCTGCCCGCAGAATGGCGTCCCGTCAAAGTACGAAGTGGGGAACAGTTGGCGGAAGATTTAAAAGATTTTTGGAATCATTAAGTGTTGCGCAACTATCTTTTATATTTCCCCATCAACTGGCCTTCGGCCAGGAGGTGTCCTTCCATGGCGGCTTCAACCTGGGCCTTGGTTGCTCCGCTTTCCAGCTCAAGATCAGTATCCAAGGCATAAAGCTTGAAGAAATACCGGTGGGTGCCCCCGGGAGGACAGGGCCCGCCATAACCCAGCCTTCGAAAATCATTAAGATTTAAAATTGGAGTCAGACAGTTTGACAGTAACAACATATATCAATATAATCAAGATAGTATACATAGACCTTCAGTGATCCTCGGAGTCCCTGATGAAATATTTATTTGCTACGGCCATTTTGCTATTCAGCTTATTTGCGGCTACAATCCTTGGTGCGCAAAAGCTTTACACTTGGACAGATGAAAACGGGGTATTGCATATCACCGAGCAGCCGCCGCCGCAAAGCGCCAAAGTTGAAGATGTTGTGACTTACAAAGAACGCACCCCCGAGGAATTGGAAGTCATTGAGCGCGAAAAATATAACATCCGCCGGGAATTTGAAAGGCAGGAACAACTTGACCGGGAACAGGAAGCCCGATTAAAAGCGAAGCAGGCAGAGGGGCAGGCAAAAAAAGCAAAAGAAAAGGCAGAAAAAGAATACGAGTACAACAAAGAATACATCAAACGGCTTAGCTCTACCAAAAGAAAAAGAAGGCAGTTCAGAAAAAAAATTGAGCGGCTGAAAAAAGAAACCGAACAATCCTTCGACGAGGCCAAATCAGCAGCTGAGAAGGCAGAGGAAGCCAGACAGACAGCTGCTGAAGAGGGATCTGCCGGCGAAGCAACAACGGATTCGCAATAGCCATCCAATTGGGATTTGGGATTCATCCGATTTCGGATTTTAGATTTCGGATTGCGGATTTAAAAAAGGGAGAATGGCTTATTTTAAAACCTTGAGCCGTACGCCGTGCGCCTTTAACCTTCTACCTTTCCATCCCTATAAAAATAAGAAAATAATCCTTTTAAAAATCCCAAATCCGATATCCGAAATCCCCAATCGAGAAGCCTTACGCCCTGCGCCTTTTAGCTTGACATGCCCAGCGGCAAACTCTATCTTCCCTTATATTTAGATAAGCACCTTGCAAGGAATTATTATGAACATCTATCGTAACTGGTTTCTGGCCAGTCGGCCGTGGTCCTTTAGTATGACCGCAATTTCGGTGAGCGTCGGTGCTGCCCTGGCCGCTATTTATGGAAATTTTTCCTGGTGGTTGTATCTGGCGACCCTGGTCGGTACGGTACTTCTGCATGCCGCCACCAACCTGATCAATGATTACTACGATGTGAAAAGCGGCGTCGATACCCAGGAAGTCGCCACCGCCCAGTACCGGCCCCATCCATTGGTAGAAGGGAAACTGGCAGCCAGGCACGTACGGGCTGCCGCCTACATTCTTTACAGTCTGTCATCAGCCATCGGAATTTATCTGGCGGCCACCCGGGGCTGGGCGCTTTTGTGGATTGGAATCATCGGCGCATTTGCCAGTTTAACCTATACCGCACCGCCGTTAAAATATAAATACAGCGCTCTGGGGGAAATTTCAGTTTTCTTAATGTGGGGGCCCCTGATGGTGGCGGGCTCTTTTTTCGTGCAGCGCCAGGAATTCAGCATGAATGCCTTATGGATTTCACTGCCCTTCGGAGTCCTGGTTGCGCTGGTATTGCTTGCCAATAATATCCGTGATATCGCCCATGACCGCGATAAAGGCATTTTGACTCTGGCCATTGTACTCGGTCGTCACGGGGGCATCCTGTTGTACGCAACCCTGGTAGTGATAGCGTACCTGGGTATTATCTTCATGGCTATTTTCGGGCCGCTTTATCTGTGGTCCCTGATCGTACTGGCTTCACTCCCTCTGGCCGTACGCCTGTTGCGTAAAATGAAGGAGCGCATACCGGCGGATGCCGATGCCCGCACGGCCCAACTCGACACAGCCTTCGGTGTGCTACTGGTCATCTCCCTGATTCTGGAAGGTGTGTTTTGAATCGCAATGAATTCAGGCCGCTTCCGTTAATAGGAACGGTTTTACTGGCTACGGTTTTCTGGTTCGTTACCTTTTATCTTACCTGGTCCAGCTTCTGGATAAAAATTTCATTTTCAGCAGCTGCGTTAGCCATATTGTCACTTCTGTTGCAACCCCATCGAAAAGAGCCCATCCGATTCGACGCCAGGGCCGCCGCCCTTGGCCTGATATCGGCCGCCGTCCTTTATTTCATCTTTTGGGCGGGAAAGGCCGTTTCCACGGCAATATTACCATTTTCCGGCGGACAGATCGGCGGTATTTACGATAAGGGAGCCGGTACCCCGATGTGGGTGATAGCCCTGTTGCTATTTTTCGTGACCGGTCCCAGTGAAGAGTTGTACTGGCGAGGATATCTGCAAAAAAACCTGGCGACACGTTTCGGTCAATGGCAGGGCTGGCTGCTGGCAACCACTCTTTATGCAGCGGTTCACATCTGGTCGTTTAATTTCATGCTTGTCGGAGCGGCTGCTGTGGCGGGAGCATTCTGGGGGGCCATGTACTGGCGCCTTAAAAATCTGGCACCGGTGATCATTTCCCATTCAATCTGGAGCGCGGTTATATTCGCTGTGTTTCCGATGCACTAGTTCGTTAGATCGTTTTGATCGTTGGGATCGTTGTGTTGGTTTAGATCGTTATGGTCGTTTGGATGGCTGGGATCGTTTGGGTAGTTATTTGGGTTTGTTCTTATTAGGCAGAGTTGAACGGAGATATCGAAGTAAACCATCAATTATTTTTATCGTTTTTAGCGCCTGGTCGTAGAGTTCCTGAAAGGTAGGTTGAGAAATATATTCTTGGTCTAAGGCTACATAAGAGCAATTTTGCGTTTCGGCACACGACCTGCGAGAGTATCTCAAAAATCTTATAAATTCGGCATTCGACTGACTGGCCCAGCCCTCCACAATGTTGTTCATGACCGATATGCCAGCTGCAGTATATTGACCAACTAGACGGAAATCTCTTTGAAATTCAGGATTTGCCTTAATTACAGAATAGATCATATTGACCAGTTTTCTAGCCTCCTGCCAACACTCCAAATCCTCAAACCGTTTTATAGTCGTCATGATGCTCTCCTCCCCATTCTACCTGCTTATAGCTATCAAAGCTGGCATTAAATTCTAACCTTCCCAACCATCTAAACGACCATAACGACCTCAACGATCATAACCAACTAAACCATCACAACCATCTCTTTGATTACGTCCAATAGCGGTGGCTTGAGGGTCCGCCACTTGGGTTCAATGGCTTTATCCTGGACCCAGTTAAAGTCCACCACATCGTATTTTTCTTTAATGATATGTTCCCCCTTCTCGCCGTATTGAGTCTGTGGATAATACTCGATAAACATCATTCGATGCGGCCTGATGTCGAATTCGATAGTGACACGGGTGGCAATATGGCCACAGCAGCTTCGCACCGACATCCGGCTATCGGGAACATCCGAAGCAATAACGATGATCGGCCTTAAATGCGCCAAACCGGCTCTGTTTCTGTCTTTAAGATCAAAAATCCGAAGGCGGCATTTGCCGCTGGCCAGACGCAACGTTCCCCCCCAGCCTTCCCAGGAATAAATGTCATCATATATGAGCACTAAAACCCCCCACCGCTACTGCCAGGGTTACGTCATTAACGCAGATAATTGACCGAATTTACGAAAGTTATTTGCTTAGCGCTTCCATCTGGATCAGTTAGGGCTGACTTTGAGGTTACCTTGGCTACTGCATTTCACCTTGCCTTACCATGCGCTATGTCATATATTTAACACATTAAAAAATAAAGGAAAAAATTAATTCATGACCACCACCGACAACTCCCAGACAGTGCACCGGCTCGATTATGATGACAAACAGGTAATTCTGGTGGGAACCGCCCATGTCTCCAGGGAAAGTGCGCAACAGGTCCGACAGGTAATTCAGGAAGAGCAGCCCGATACGGTATGTGTTGAGCTGTGCCAATCCAGATATCAATCCATCCGCCAGAAGGAACGGTGGCAGGAGACGGACATCGTCAAAATCATCAAAGAAAAAAAAACATTTCTCCTTCTTTCGAATCTTATGCTGGCATCCTTTCAGAAAAGGATTGCCAAAAAGCTAGATATCAAACCCGGTCAAGAGATGATTGCGGCCGTTGAAACCGCGGAGGAAGTGGGCGCTGAAATTCATCTGGCCGACCGCGACATTCGCACCACCCTGTCAAGAACCTGGCGGGCCATGGGGTTGTGGAGCAAAATCAAGCTCTTTTTTCAGTTGATACTGTCACTGGGGGAAGTTGAGGAGATCACGGAAAAAGACATTGAAAAAATGAAGCAGCAGGATGTCCTCGAAACACTGCTGGCTGAGGTCGGCAAATCTCTGCCGATTCTAAAAACCATTCTGATCGATGAACGGGATCAGTATCTGGCGCAGAAAATCCGGACCGCTCCCGGTAAAAAAATCGTCGCGGTGGTCGGGGCCGGTCACATTCCGGGAATTAAAAAATGCTGGAAGGAGGATATCGATGTCCTGGCCCTCGAACAGCTTCCACCCAAGAGCAGCACCGCCGGCATCTTAAAATGGCTTATCCCGATGGCCATTCTGGTGATGTTCGTAGCCGGTTTTTTTTATGGGGGGGCGCAGGCCGGAAAAGATATGATTTTATGGTGGATCGGTGCCAATGCAATTTTAGCCGGGATCGGTGCCATCATTGCCCTGGCACATCCGGTCACAATTGTTTCCTCCATGCTGGCAGCACCATTGACGTCATTGAACCCGATGATTGCCGCCGGCTGGGTGTCGGGGCTGGTGGAAGCCTTTTCCCGAAAACCCAAAGTCAAGGATTTGGAAAAACTGCCCGAGGACATCCTTTCGATCAGGGGCTTCTGGAGAAACAAAGTAACCCGGATTCTTCTGGTGGTCGTTTTTACCAATCTGGGTAGTTCAATCGGTACGTTTGTCGCTTTTCCGGTTATCGTAAAGTTGTTGCTGGGGGTTTCCCCGTAATCGACGCAGAGTGCTTGTCTGGATTATTTTTTATATTTCAATAGGGACGATAAATAAATCATTTGATTTCGGATTTCGGATTGGGGATTTCGGATTTTAAATAGGGAATCACTTCGTTCAATCATTTTAAATAAAAATGGTTACCAACAGTAAATACCAGAGTAAGACGACCCGATGGTTGAACATGCAGATCACGATTGCCTGGTGGTTTCTGGTTTTTATCATCGGTTGCGGCGGTGGTGCGACCGTTTCCCGCGATAAGGCTGAATGGACCCCGCCCAAAAAACTTCCTCCCATGCGCCACAGCATTCAGGTCGGCGCCTTCTCGAATATAAACAACGCGGTGCGATTTACCGAAAAGCTCCAAACAAAAGGATTAAACGCCTACCATTTTCGACATGATTCGGGGCTCTATAAAGTGCGTTTCGGCAATTACGCTTCCAAAAATTTCGCCCGCAAAAAAGCTGATAATTTAAAGACCGCCGGAATGATCGAAGAGTATTACATCATCGACCCGAAAGATTACGCCGCGCTTAGCTATCAGTCAGGAGATAATGATTATCTGAGAAGCGAGATTGTAAGAACTGCTAAACAGTATATCGGGGTTCCCTATCGATGGGGTGGCGAATCACCTGAGACGGGATTTGATTGCAGCGGGCTGACCATGGTGGCTTACCAGCTGAACGGCCTGGATCTTCCGCGATCATCGAGGCAACAGTGGAAAGCCGGCCAGCCGGTCAACCGCAGTCAATTGGCCCGAGGCGACCTTGTTTTCTTCGCGACTTCCGGCGGTAAAAGGGTATCCCACGTGGGCATTTACACCGGCAACGGCCAGTTCCTGCATGCGCCCCGCAGAGGCCGGAACATTCAGATATCGTCTCTGTCAAACTCCTATTATAAATCCCGTTATCTGGGTGCCCGGTCGTACCTGTGATTTTGGATGCTTACGATCGTTTTGTTAACTCCACCCAAATCGAAGCTGCGCTTGACCACCTTTATGCGCCCCTGGGCAAACAATTGAATGCACGCCGGATACAGCTCCCATTCAATTGCCAGCCCCTTTTTGCGGATCGATTCGAGGATATCATCCGGCTCAATTGAAAACACCCGCTGACCTATGATCGGCCCTGTATCTTCTCCATAATCAATAAAGTGAACCGTGCAACCGCCAACCTTGCAACCATAGCGCAAAGTATCTCCGTATCCGTCGGTGCCGGGGAAGGCCGGCAGCAACGCCGGGTGAATATTCATAATTCGCAGTCTATGGCGATCGGTATTGACGCGGTCAATAAAATAGGGGGTTAAATTGCGCATAAAACCGGCTAAAACCAGGAGGTCGAACGAATGGGGCTTCATGGCCTCCAACAGCTTTGCTTCGGCAATCACACGGGTCAGCAAAAAGGATTTGACCCTTGCCGGGTCATCTTGATCCGAAAAGATCGTCTGTTTCGCCAATAATTCGTTAAGGTCAAAATCATCCGGAAGCATTGCCTTTTGCGGATCATTTTTAAATTCACGGATGATTGATTTATAGTCGACGACAAACGTGGCGATGTCGTTCCGGCGGGCCCTCTCAAGGCCTCCGGCACCGGGAGTATCGGATCCGACAAAAACCATCTGCCCGTTTATTTGGGTGCGGTGGCAGGCGTCGATAATCGCCTGTAAATTAGTTCCTCCTCCGGAAATAAGCGCTCCGATTTGAATGTTTCTATCCAATTTGGCCACCTCCAATGTAACCGTTCACAGGTTCAGGGTTCAACGTTCCGGGTTGAAAAACCCCGGACAGCTCTTATCAAAGGGATCGTGTCTTCATCTGGTTATAAATCCGTTTCACCCAATGGGGTATGACGGGTATTCCAGACTTTGATTAAAATTATGAGTAGTGTCAATTAGTTGTAACCTTTGAGCCCTGAACCTGGAACCGCTCCGTTTAGATATAATAAAATTAGATGCTGATTCCCGCTTTGCGGGGTGAAGCTCATAGCTCACAGCTCATAGCCCATAGGAAAAAGGAAGTCAACTCCGGCGGAACACCTGAAACCCATGCTCGGAGTCGGTCAACGCTAACTTTGAAGCTACTCTGGCCTTAATTTGGTCAAGGTTGACAACCCACAGCCCCATCACTATAATACAACATTTGTTTACTGTGGGGCTTGGCCCTGCTAATAACTGGAATGCTGGAATACTGGATTAATCCAAAGAAAGGATGTAATGTTATGGCAGAAGGTATTATGGAGATAGATGACGGAAATTTTGAATCTGAAGTGTTGCAATCCGACAAGCCCGTGCTGGTCGACTTTTGGGCGCCGTGGTGCGGCCCCTGCAAAGCCATTGGACCGCTGGTTGAAGATCTTGCGAATACGTTCGGTAATAAAATTAAATTTACCAAGTGCAACGTCGATAACAGTCCGGTTACGCCGGGAAAATTCGGAATCAAAGCCATCCCTACGCTTATTTTTTTTAAAAAAGGTGACGTTGTCGAGCAAATCACAGGTATGGTTGCCAAATCAAAATTGGAAGAGGCTATAAACAAGTTGTTGTAAGAAATATTCTGACAGGACGGGTTCCTGGGAGTACATTCGGGTTTGTCGACCTGTCGTTAGTTGCCATTCATGCGCTTACAAGGCAAAGACATGAAACGTTTGATTGTTGTCGGGATCGTAATCTTGCTGGTCTGTTCCGGATGCAACGCACTTAAAAAGACCTGGAACTCCATCACCGGCAAGGAATTTAGCGCCTCTGCCCAGCAGTTGGCCTGGGACGGTATGGATGCCTACGAAGATGGTGACTATAAAGAAGCCATCGAATATTTTCAGCAATTAAAAGACTGGTATCCATTTTCCAAATATGCAATTCTGGCTGAACTAAAAATTGCCGATTCCAATTATCATTTAAAAAATTATGAAGAAGCCATTTTTGCTTACGGAGAATTTGAAAAGCTGCACCCGCGCAATGAGGCCATCCCCTATGTTATCTACCAGATAGGGCGGTGCTATTTTGATCAAATCGACACCATCGATCGGGATCAGACACCAGCCCTTAAGGCGTATGAGACCTTCCAGCGTCTGGACAAACAATTTCCAAATGACAAATATGCTCGCAGCGGGGCCGAGCATCTCACCACTTGCCTAAAAAGCATGGTCGGCAACGAATATTACATCGGTGTCTTTTATTACAAATCAAAGCACTACAAAGCCGCCCTGCATCGTTTTATGGCGGTGCTTTCCGACTATCCGGACGTGGGATATCACCAAAAAGCCCTGGAGTATATAGCCAAATGCGAGGCCGAGTTATCACCGGAGGTAGAAACTGGGACCAATTAGACTGGGCCTGATCACATCTTCAGCCGATCCGAGCTTTTTAAATTGGGAAAAATAAACAACCACGCCCAGAGGACGTGGTATTGATTAAGCCCCCTAAAAGGGGGCGGAAGCTTGCCCCCAGAGAAGGCAAGCTGGAGTTGTCCCCT
>Ga0255054_10000430_pt1 | contig 24941 bp, 34 predicted proteins | sample JV7_2_23_MG_FD_188634 | JGI IMG/M metagenome (GOLD analysis project Ga0255054, IMG submission 188634) | Seawater microbial communities from Jervis Inlet, British Columbia, Canada - JV7_2_23 | ecosystem: Environmental > Aquatic > Marine > Inlet | place: Canada: British Columbia | collected... | reverse complement strand
CTGCAGCGGAACGAGGCGCAGGTGATCGGCGCCAGCGTTCCATTGGCCGAGATGTTCGGATACTCCACGAGCCTCCGGTCGATGAGCCAAGGCCGCGCGGTCTACTCCATGCAGTTCTCGCACTACGCCGAGCTTCCCAAGAGCAAGGCGGAAGAGATCATTAGCAAGGTCCGGGGATAAAGAGGCGAGGGAACGACCATGGCGAAGGCAAAGTTTGAGCGTACGAAGCCGCACGTGAACGTTGGTACGATTGGCCACGTGGATCATGGCAAGACGACGTTGACGGCAGCTATCACGGAGGTCCAGAGCAAGCGGGGCCTGGCGGAGTTCGTGCCGTTCGATCAGATCGACAAGGCTCCTGAGGAGAAGGAGCGTGGGATCACGATTGCCACGGCGCACTTGGAGTATGAGACGGAGAACCGGCACTACGCTCACGTGGACTGTCCCGGTCACGCCGACTACGTGAAGAACATGATCACGGGCGCGGCTCAGATGGACGGTGCGGTCTTGGTTGTGAGCGCTGCCGACGGTCCGATGCCTCAGACCCGCGAGCACGTGCTATTGGCTCGTCAGGTGAACGTTCCCTACATCATCGTCTACCTGAACAAGACGGACATGGTGGACGATCCGGAGCTGTTGGAGTTGGTGGAGCTCGAGGTACGGGAGCTGTTGTCGAGCTACGAGTTTCCGGGCGACGAGATTCCGGTGATCAAGGGTTCGGCTCTGAAGGCACTGGAGGATGGTGAGCCGGGCACGGAAGCGACGAAGAGCATCGACGAGCTGTTGGCTGCCCTGGACAACTACATCCCGGTTCCGGAGCGTGAGGTCGACCGGCCGTTCCTGATGCCGGTTGAGGACGTGTTCTCGATCACTGGTCGTGGTACCGTGGCGACGGGTCGTATCGAGCGCGGCAAGGTGAAGTTGCAGGACGAGGTTGAGATGGTTGGTCTGGGTGCGGACCGCAAGACGGTTGTCACGGGCGTGGAGATGTTCCGCAAGCTGCTCGACGATGGGCAGGCTGGTGACAACGTTGGCTTGCTGCTGCGTGGTGTGGACAAGGACGAGGTCGAGCGCGGCATGGTGTTGGCCAAGCCGGGCTCGGTGACTCCGCACACGCATTTTGAGGGCGAGGTATACGTGTTGACGAAGGAGGAGGGTGGTCGTCACACGCCGTTCTTCAAGGGGTATCGTCCTCAGTTGTACTTCCGCACGACGGATGTGACGGGTTCAGTGGAGTTGCCTTCGGGTGTCGAGATGGTGATGCCGGGGGACAACACGAAGATGACGATCACTCTGATCACACCGATTGCGATGGAAGAGGGTCTCCGGTTCGCGATCCGCGAGGGCGGACGCACCGTCGGCGCCGGCGTGGTCACAAAGATCCTGGAATAGAAATGGCCGGTCAGATTCGCATCCGATTGAAGGCGTTCGATCACGTCGTGCTGGATCAGGCGGCGGCTGACATCGTCCGTACGGTCGAGAAGTCCGGGGCAGCGGTATCGGGTCCGATCCCGTTGCCGACCAAGACGCAGCGCTGGACGGTCTTGCGCAGCCCCCACGTCGACAAGAAGAGCCGTGAGCAGTTTGAACTAAAGACGCACAAGCGCCTGATAGAGATCCTGGATTCGCGCCCGCAGACGGTGGACGCGCTCACGAAGCTGGATCTCCCCGCAGGTGTGGACGTCGAGATCAAGGTCGAGTAGCGATGAATGGACTGATCGGCCGCAAGCTCGGGATGAGCCAGGTCTACAGTGACGAGGGACACGCCGTCCCCGTCACCGTGATCGAGGCCGGTCCCTGTCCCGTGGTGCAGGTCAATGAGGCCAAGGGCCAGGCGCAGGCCGTCCAGCTGGGCTTCGGCAAGCGTAAGGCCAAGCGTACGGCCAAGGCGTTGGCCGGTCACGCGGCGAAGGCGGGACTCGAGGCCGCGCCGCGCGTGCTGCGTGACTTCCGCCTCCCCGGAGGCGATGAAGCGGCGCCCAAGCCGGGCGATGTGGTCACGGTGGACATCTTCCAGCCCGGCGACACGGTGAAGATCACGGGTACGACCAAGGGCCGTGGGTTCCAGGGTGTCGTGAAGCGCCACGGCTTCGCCGGCGGCCCGGCCGCGCACGGCAGCACCCGGTACCGCAATCCGGGGAGCATGGGTCCGGGGACGGATCCCTCTCGCGTGATCAAGGGCAAGAAGCTGCCCGGACAAATGGGCGCCAAGCGTAAGACCGAGATGGGGCTCACGGTGGTTCGCGTCGACGCTGAGCGGAACCTGCTCTTCGTGCGCGGCGCCGTGCCCGGCCCGATGCGCGGCATCTTGCTGGTGCGAAAACAGGGAGGCCGCAGCCGGTATGCTTGAGGCACAGTTCTATACGGCGGCAGCGAAGCAGAAGGGAAGCTACGCGCTGCCAGACGAATTCGATGGCGCCGTCAACAAGCCGGTGCTGTACCACGCCGTGCGCGCGTTCCGCAACAACCAGCGTCAGGGGACCCATTCCACCAAGACGCGGGCTGAGGTCTCCGGCGGCGGCCGCAAGCCGTACCGCCAGAAGGGAACCGGCAGGGCACGCCAGGGCACGATCCGGGCGCCCCAATATCCGGGCGGCGGGATAGTGTTCGGCCCCAAGCCGCGCAGCTATCAGACCGACCTGAACCGCAAGGTGAAGCGGTTGGCGCGCCAGTCGGCGCTGAACGCGCGGGCCAACGAGAAGCGGCTGTACGTGATCGAGGCGCTCGATTTCGACGGGCCCAAGACCCGGCGCATGGCCGAGCTCCTCGAGAGTCTCGGCATCGACGGGCTGAAGGTGCTCGTCCTGACGGCCGACTCGCGTCCCGAGGTGTATCTGTCGGGCCGCAACCTGCCCGGTGTGAAGGTAGCGCGCTACGCCGACGCGTCGGCCTACGACGTGCTGTGGTCCGACGTCGTGTTGGTCGAGCAGGCGGCGATTGGCGGGCACGCAGCGAAGGGAGCGGCCAAGGCTACGGCGGGCCGCGCCGCGCGTGCCAAGCGGGCTTCCGAGGGCGGTGCCAAGAAGAAGACGACCAAGTCGGCCAAGAAGGCGACGAAGAAGAAGAGAGGGTAGGAGCCGTGCCGGATCGTTATCGCGCAGTCGTGAAGCCCGTGGTGACGGAGAAGTCCTCCACGGCGTATGCCGAGCGGCAGGAGTACACGTTTGAAGCGCACCTGCAGGCGACGAAGCCCCAGATCCGTGAGGCCATCGAGTCGCTCTTCGGGGTCACGGTGACGAAGGTGCGTACCCTCGTGCAGCCGGCCAAGCGCCGCACGCGGGGACGCAGCGCAGGCCGCAGGCCGCGATGGAAGAAGGCGTACGTGCAGCTCAAGGACGGCGACTCGATCGAGATCTTCGAGGGATAACCAGATGGGCATTCGACAGTTTCGACCGATGACGCCCGGGACCCGGTTCCGCTCGGTCTCCGATTTTGCGGAGGTCACGCGGGCCGAACCCGAGAAGTCCCTCATAGAGCCGCTCAAAAAGCGCGGGGGGCGCAACAACAAGGGGCACCTGACCGTGCGGCACCGCGGCGGCGGTCACAAGCGGCGCTACCGCAGGATCGACTTCAAGCGGACGAAGTTCAAAGTGCCGGCGAAGGTCACCGAGATCGAGTACGACCCGAACCGGACCGCCAGGATCGCGCTGCTGACGTACGCCGACGGTGAGAAGCGATACATCGTGCACCCGCGCGGCCTGAGCGTGGGCGACATGGTGATGTCCGGTCCCGGCAGCGACATCCGCACGGGAAATGCGCTCCCGCTGGGCGACATACCGCTGGGCACGACGGTGCACTGCATCGAGCTTAAGATCGGCAAGGGAGCGCAGATGTGCCGTTCCGCCGGCACCGGTGCGCAGGTGATGGCGAAGGAGGGCAAGCATGTGGCCCTCAAGCTGCGCAGCGGCGAGGTCCGCATGGTGCGCTGCGAGTGCATGGCGACCATCGGCCAGGTTGGGAACGCCGAGCACGAGCTCGCCAGCGTCGGCAAGGCCGGAAAGACGCGGTGGCTGGGGCGTCGCCCGAAGGTCCGCGGCGTCGCAATGAACCCGGTCGATCACCCGTTGGGCGGCGGCGAGGGCAAGGCCTCGGGCGGCCGCCCGCCGGTCACGCCGTGGGGCAAGCCGGAGGGCAGGAAAACTCGAAAGAAGAAGAAGGCGAGCACCAAGCTCATTCTGCGCGGCCGCAAGCGCGGCAAGGCGACTAAGTAGGACGGGGACTGAGAGTCAATGGCCAGAAGCGTCAAGAAGGGACCGTTCGTAGCGGATTCGCTGATCAAGAAGATCGGCGCGCTCAACGAAGCAAGCGAGAAGCGGGTCATCAAGACCTGGTCGCGAGCCTCGACGATCACGCCTGACTTCGTGGGTCACACGATCGCGGTCCACAACGGCAACAAGTTCATTCCGGTGTACATCACCGAGAACATGGTGGGTCACCGGCTGGGTGAATTCGCGCCAACGCGCCTGTTCCGCGGCCACAGTGGCAGGATGGCGGCGGACAAGAAGGCGGGACCGGCGTAGGGGGCCGGCGACCATGGCTGGGAGAGCGATTCAGCGTTGGGTGCGCCAGTCGCCGCGCAAGATGCGTCTAGTCGTGGATACCATCCGCGGAAGAGACGTTAACGAGGCGTACGCGGTGCTCAAGTTCTCGAAGAAGCATGCGGCCAAGCAGATCGACAAGGTCCTGCGGTCGGCCGTTGCCAACGCGGAGCAGGACGCGCTCCGCAACAATGAAGCCTTCGACGTAGACCGGCTGTTGGTGGACTACGCGGTGGTGAACGAGGGGTCGACTCTGTGGCGATTCCGTGCGGCGGCCATGGGCCGCGCCGCACCGATTCGGAAGCGTACGAGCCACGTTGAGATCCGAGTCCGTGCGAAGGAGGAGGAGTAGTGGGCCAGAAGACGCATCCATACGGATTCAGGCTCGGCGTCGTCAAGCCGTGGCGCTCGCGCTGGTTCGCGAATCGAGAGTTTCCGGAGCTGCTCAAGGAGGACGGGCTCATCCGGAAGTATCTCAACACGCGGCTGTCGCATGCTGCCGTCGCCGACATCCACATCGAGCGCAAGCCCGGCAAGGTGACCGTCACGGTGTTCACGGGCCGTCCGGGGGTAGTGATCGGAAAGCGCGGCGCCGAGGTGGACAAGCTGCGTGACGAGTTGGCGCAGCTCACCGGCAACGAGGTCGGGATCAACGTCGAAGAGATAAAGCGGCCCGAGCTGGACGCGCAGCTGGTCGCCGACAACGTGTCGCACCAGCTGAAGCAGAGGGTCTCGTTTCGGAGAGCCATGAAGCGCGTGCTGCAGAACGCGGTCCGCATGGGCGCGTTGGGGATCAAGGTCAAGACGTCCGGACGCCTCGGTGGTGCCGAGATCGCGCGGACCGAGGGCTACCACGAAGGACGCGTACCGCTGCACACGCTGCGGGCGGACGTCGACTACGGAGTCTCCACCGCGAAGACCACGTACGGCACCATCGGGGTGAAGGTGTGGATCTTCAAGGGCGAGGTCGTGGAAGATGGGCGCGGCCGCACCTATAGCACGGGAGCGTAGCCGATGCTGGCGCCGAAGCGGGTAAAGTACCGCAAGCAGATGAAGGGTCGCATGAGGGGCCACGCGACCAGGGGCAACACCGTTGCCTTCGGGCAGTTCGGCCTGATGACTCTCGACCCGGCCTGGATCAGCAGCCGGCAGATCGAGGCGGCCCGTGTGGCGATGACCCGTGAGATGAAGCGTGGCGGGAAGATCTGGATCCGGATCTTCCCCGACAAGCCCATCACGAAGAAGCCCGCGGAGACGCGGATGGGTAAGGGCAAGGGCAACCCGGAGGGCTGGGTGGCCGTCGTGAAGCCCGGCCGCGTGATGTTCGAGTTGGAGGGCGTAACCGTGGAGGTGGCGCGGCGGGCGTTGCAGCTAGCGGCGGCAAAGCTGCCAGTCAACACGCGGTTCGTCACGCGCGAGGAAACCTAGAGCCATGGCACTGAAAGACACAGAGCGGAAGCCGCTCGAGTCGGTTCAGATCCGTGAGTTGAGTACGGAGGATCTCCAGGAGGAGTTGGGACGCCTCAAGGAGGCCAGCTTCCGTCTCAAGTTCCGGTCGGCGACCGAGGCGATCGACGACACGAGCCAGTTCCGGACGCTGCGGCGGAACATCGCGCGGATCGAGACGGTGCTCCGCGAGAGGGAGCAAGCATGAGCCAGGAAGTGCAGCCCCGGGCACGGCGCAAGGTGCGTACCGGCGTCGTCGTCAGCGACAAGATGACCAAGACGGTCACCGTCCAGCTGACCCGGCAGTTCGCGCACCCGCTGTACGGCAAGCAGGTCAAACAGATGAAGAAGGTCAAAGCGCACGATGAGCAGGGCGCCAAGGTTGGCGACACGGTCCGCATCGCTGAGACGCGACCGCTGTCCAAGACCAAGAATTGGCGTGTTCTGGCGATCGTGAGCCGGGCCGAGTAAGAGAGGGCGTCGTGATTCAGCAGGAATCCATCGTCAAGATCGCGGACAACTCCGGCGCACGGCGTGCGCTGGTGATCCGCGTGCTCGGCGGCAGCCGGCGCCGCTACGCGCGAGTGGGAGACATCGTGGTGGTGGCGATCAAGGATGCCCTACCGGCCGGACAGGTCAAGAAGGGCGACGTGGCCAAGGCCGTGGTCGTGCGGACCGCCAAGGAAACGCGTCGTCGGGACGGGAGCTACATCCGGTTCGACGACAATGCGGCGGTGCTGATCGGCGACAACGGCGAGCCGCGCGGCACCCGGATATTCGGCCCCGTGGGGCGTGAGCTGCGAGAGAAGCGTTTCATGAAGATCGTCTCGCTAGCGCCGGAGGTACTGTAGATGAAGCCGTTGGTCTACAAGAAGTCGGAGCGCAAGAAGCGCGGCACCAAGCCGCTGCGGCACAAGATGCACATAGCGAGGGGCGACCGCGTGCGCGTGGTCCGCGGCGATGACCGCGGCAGCGAGGGTTCGGTTATCCGCGTGCTGCCGAAATCGAACCGCTTGGTCGTCGACGGCATCAACATCGTGACGAAGCACCGGCGCGCGACACAGGCGGGCGAGGAGGGCGGCATCATCAAGTTCCCGGCCCCGATCCACGCGTCCAACGTAATGCTGCTGGATCCCAAGTCGGGCGATCCGACGCGGGTGCGGCGCAAGAAGGACAAGGACGGAACTGTGGAGCGGCTGAGCCTGAAGTCGGGTCAGCCGATCCCGAGGAGCCGGTAAGTGATGGCGAAAGCGCAGAAGACTGATTCCAAGCAGACGAGCGCGGCGCCGCCGCCGCCCCCCCGTCTGCGGCAGTACTACAGAGACCGGGTGCGTCCGAAGCTGATGCAGGAGTTCGGCTTCGACAACCCGCACGAGTTGCCGCGGTTGACGAAGATCGTGATCAACGTCGGGCTGGGCGACGCGCCAAAGACGCCCAAGATCCTCGATGCCGTAGTGGAGGAGTTGGGGCTCATCACGGGGCAGCGGCCGGTAGTAACGAAGGCGAGGAAGGCTATCTCGAACTTCTCGCTGCGGGCGGGAATGCCCATCGGCGTGCGCGTCACCCTGCGTGGAGCGCACATGTGGGAGTTCCTGGACCGATTCATCAACGTGGCCGTGCCGCGGGTGCGCGACTTCCGCGGGTTTCCGACGCGCTCGTTCGACGGCCACGGGAACTACTCCGTGGGAGTCAAGGAGCAGATGATCTTCCCCGAGATCGACTACGACAAGGTAGAGAAGATCCACGGCATGGACATCACGTTCGTTACGAGTGCCGGTCGCGACGACGTGGGCATGGCATTGCTCAGGGAGATGGGCATGCCTTTCCGTGGCGAAACACCGGTTCCGATCGGATAGAAGGAGAGCGCGACTGTATGGCGAAGAAGTGCCTGATCGAAAAGGCGAAGCGGACTCCTAAGTTCAAGGTGCGGGCGTACAGCCGCTGCCAGCGCTGCGGCAGAGCCCGGGCCTTCATCCGCAAGTTTGGCGTGTGCCGTATTTGCTTCAGAGAAATGGCGCTCCGGGGCGAGATTCCCGGTGTGCGGAAGGCGAGTTGGTGAGATGACAGATCCTGTCGCCGATATGCTGACCCGCATCCGGAACGCCTGCCAGGCAGGACACCGGAGGGTCGACATGCCGGTCTCGAAGTTCAAGGCCGAGATCGCACGCCTGTTGCGCGATAACCGCTATATCCAGGACTACGCTGTTCTGGACGACGGAAGGCACGGTGTGCTACGGGTCTTCCTCAAGTATCACGGCGATAAGTCGGTGATCCACGAGGTGCAGCGGGTATCGAAGCCGGGGCTCCGGCGCTACGTGCGGGCCCGCGAGGTTCCCCGCGTGAAGAACGGACTCGGTATGGCGATCCTGTCCACCCCGCGTGGTGTGATGAGCGACCGCGACGCGAGACGCGCCCGGGTGGGCGGCGAGCTCGTCGCGGTGCTCTGGTAGGGGGGGAAGATGTCACGGATCGGGAGGATGCCGGTGGTGGTGCCCGATGGCGTTACGGTCACGCTGGATGGCCAGACCTGCGCCGTGAAGGGCCCCAAGGGTGAGCTCAAGCGCACCCTTCCGGATGAAATGAAGATCGAGATGAAGGACGGGGTCGTGACGGTCGAGCGCCCCACTGATGCCGGCCGCCACCGTGCTCTGCACGGCCTCACGCGCTCGCTCGTGAACAACATGGTCGAGGGCGTGACCAACGGCTTCACCAAGCAGCTGGAGATCGTCGGCGTGGGCTACAAGGCCGAGAGCCGGCCCGGCGGCGTGCGGCTCGTGGTGGGCTACTCACACACCGTCGACTACGAGGCCCCGAAGGGGGTGACCATCTCCGTGGAGAACCCCACGCTCCTGAAGGTGGAGGGAATCGACAAGCAATTGGTGGGACAGGTGGCCGCCGAGCTGCGCAGGGTCCGCCCGCCCGAGCCATACAAGGGCAAGGGCATCCGGTATCGGGGCGAGCAGGTGCGGCGCAAGGCCGGCAAGACCGGAGGCAAGGCATGAGGTCGGTGCACAGACCCAAGACGCGCGCGGAGCGGCGCCAGAGGCGTCACTTGCGCGTGCGCAGGAAGATCAACGGTACCGCGGAGCGGCCGCGGCTGGTGGTATACCGGTCGCTCAAGTACACGTACGCCCAGCTCGTGGACGACGATCGCGGCGTGACGCTGGCCCAGGCGAGCAATCGCGTGAAGGACTTCACACACGAGAAGCCCGGCAAGGTCGGGGCGGCGTTTGGCGTAGGCGATTTGCTGGCCCAGCGGGCCGGCGGCTTGGGAATCAAGAGCGCAGTCTTCGACCGCGCCGGCTACCCCTATCATGGTCGAGTGAAAGCGGTTGCCGACGGCGCGCGCGACGGCGGATTGGAGTTCTAGCACGATGGCGCAGCATGGAAGAGACCGTGGCCACCGCCGCGAGCGCGAGTCTGACCTGATCGAGAACGTCATCAACATCAACCGTGTCGCCAAGGTGGTGAAGGGTGGCCGGCGGTTCTCGTTCAACGCCCTCGCTGCGGTGGGAGACGGAAACGGCAAGGTCGGCGTTGGTACCGGCAAGGCCAATGAGGTGGCTGAGGCCGTGCGGAAGGCGGTCGAGGGAGCGCGCCGCGACATGCGCGACATCCCACGCGAGGGGACCACGATCCCTCACGAGACCGTGGGTCGACACGGCGCTGGTCGCGTGCTGCTGAAGCCGGCGACGTCCGGTACCGGCATCATCGCCGGCGGTCCGGTGCGCGCGGTTCTCGAGTGCGCGGGCATCAGCGACATCCTCACCAAGTCGCTCGGGTCGGCGAACCCGCTCAACATGGTGTGGGCTACCATGAGCGGTCTGACCAGCCTGCTCACCCTGGACAAGGTCGTGCGTGAGCGTGGAGTGGACCCGTCCGAGATCGACTACCGGCCGCGGCAGCGTCCGCAGGAGGCGGTCGATGCCTAAGAAGGCAGCCGGGTCGACGAAGAAGAAGGTGACGAAGGCCGCCAAGAAGACGACGGCCAAGAAGAAGACTGCGAAGAAGGCCACGAAGGCCACGAAGGCCACGAAGGCCACGAAGGCCACGAAGGCCACGAAGGCCACGAAGGCCACGAAGGCGCCGGCGAAGGCAGCTGCCATGCCGGCTGCAACCAAGTCGGGGCGGGTGCGGGTGCGCCAGGTCCGCTCCGGGATCGGCCACGCCGCTGCGTACCGTCGCACGCTGCGGGCGCTGGGGCTCAAGCACCACCAGGACGAAACGGTCGTGCCGGACAACCCCTCCACACGCGGCATGATCCACAAGGTGCGACACCTGGTCAGCGCGACCCCTGAGGAGGCTTGATGGCGAAGAACGAGGGGCTCGGATTGCACAACCTTCCGGCACCGGAAGGGGCCCACAAGGAGCCCAAGCGTAAGGGACGGGGCATTGGGTCGGGTCTGGGCAAGACAGCCGGCCGCGGCCACAAGGGGCAGCGCTCCCGCGCCAGCGGCAACGTGCGTCCCGGGTTCGAGGGAGGCCAGATGCCGCTCACGCGCCGGGTGCCGAAGCGCGGATTCACGAATCCGTTCCGCGTCGCGGCGCAGGTCGTGAACCTGCGCGACCTGGCGGACCTGGCTGACGAGACAATTTCGCCGGCCGTGCTCATGGAGCGGGGGCTGGTGAGCCGCAAGAACGCGCCGATCAAGATCCTGGCGATGGGAGACGCAACGCGGGCGTACGTGATACAGGGCTGCGCCGTGTCCAAGTCCGCGCGCGAGAAGATCGAGCAGGCGGGCGGGCGGATCGAGGACTAGGGATGGCCGGACCGCGCATACCCAATCTGTTTGCAGTCCCGGAGCTCAAAGAGAAGCTCCTTTTCACGCTCATGTGCCTGGTGATCTACCGGGGAGGCGCCCACATCGCGACGCCCGGAGTCGACGTCCAGGTTCTGGCAGACTTCGTCCGCAACCAGGGTGCCGGGACGTTCTTCGGCATGTACGACATGTTCGTGGGCGGTGGGCTGTCGCGTGCGACGGTGCTGGCCCTGGGAATCATGCCGTACATCTCCGCGTCGATCATGTTCCAGCTGGGCGGCGCGGTCTTCCCGCACATCGACAAGCTCCAGAAGGAAGAGGACGGGCGGAAGAAGATCACCCAGTGGACACGCTACCTCACGGTGGTGCTGGCCAGTTTCTCTGCCTACGGCTTCGCGATCTTCGCGGAGCAGCAAGGCGCAGTGCCGGAGCCGGGGTTGGGCTTCCGCATGACGAGCGTGGTTACGCTCACGACGGGTGCTCTCTTCGTCATGTGGCTCGGTGAGCGGATAACCGAGCGGGGCATCGGCAACGGGATGAGCCTGATGATCTTCTTCTCGATCATGCAGGGCTTCCTGCCCGGAACCGCGCTCACGCTGCAGTTCATCGACACGGGAGTGATGTCGATCCAGGGCCTGATCATCCTGATCGCCGTCATGCTCTTCGTGGTGGCCGGCGTGATCGCGGTGACCGTCGGGGCGCGGCGTATCCCGATCCAGATACCACGCAAGGTCATGGGCCGCGGGCGGATCAGGGAGGGGCAGAAGACCTTCATCCCGATTCGCATCAACTCCGCCGGCGTGATGCCGATCATCTTCGCGCAGGCGATCATCGTCGTGCCCGGCACTATCGCGATGTTCAGCAATTTGCCGGCGCTGCGGGCGATGTCGGAGATGTTCCAGCCCGGGTCGTCCGTGTACTACGTGACGTACGCGTTCCTGATCATCTTCTTCACGTACTTCTACACGTCGATCATCTTCAACCCGCTCGACATAGCCGAGAATCTGAAGAAACAGGGTGGGTTCGTCCCCGGTGTGAAGCCGGGCGCCGCGACGGCGGATTACATCGACGAAGTGCTCACGCGCGTAACGCTGCCCGGATCGATGTTCCTGACGATCATCGCGCTACTTCCGTTCTTCATATTCAACACCTTCGGCGTTCCGTTCCGGTTCGGTGGGACGGCCCTGCTGATCGTGGTCGGCGTGGCGCTCGATACCTGGATCCAGGTGCAACAGCACCTGCACCTCAGGCACTACGACGACTTCATGAAGCAGGGACGGGTCAAGTTCCGCGGCCGGCGCGGCCGCTTCATGTAGGCCCATGAACATCATCATGCTCGGCCCCCCGGGTTCCGGCAAAGGGACCCAGGGGGCCCTGTTGTCTGAGAGCGCGAAGCTGCCGCGGGTCTCCACTGGAGACGTGCTGCGCAGCGCGGTGGGGCGCGGTACTCCCCTGGGGCTGGAGGCGAAGGGGTACATGGACCAGGGGCTGCTCGTGCCCGACGAGGTGATCATCGAGTTGATCGAGGAGGTGCTGGCCTCGCCTGAGGCCCAGGGTGGAGTGATCATGGACGGCTTCCCCCGCACGGTGGCGCAGGCCGAGGCCATCGGGGGGTTGTTGGAGACTCGCGGGTCGGCGGTGGATCGTGTGTTGTCCATCGAGGTGCCTGAGCGCGAGCTGGTGCGCCGGATGCTCGGCCGGGCAGCCCGGGAGGGCCGCGACGACGACACCCCTGACGCGATCCAGCAGCGGCTCGAGGTGTACCGGGAACAAACCGAACCGCTCGTATCCTACTACAGTGAGCGCGGCGTGCTGGTGGAAGTGGACGGCACCGGCGCCGTAGAGGAGATTGCCGCTCGAGTGCAGGAGGCGATCGGCTGATGATCACGATCAAGTCCGCGCGGGAAGTCGAGACCATGGCGGCGGCGGGCCGGATTCTGGCCGACACGCTGGCGCTGATGGCGGGCCACGTGGCTCCCGGTGTCTCCACGCAGGAGCTGGACCGGATCGCGGAAGATTTCATCCGCAGCCACCCGGGCGCGCGGCCGTCCTTCAAGGGACTGTACGATTTCCCGGCGTCGCTGTGCACCTCGATCAACCACGAGATCGTGCACGGCATACCGTCATCGGAGCGGGTGCTTGAGGACGGGGACATCATCAGCATCGACTGTGGGGTGTGTCTGGAAGGCCTTCACGCCGACTCCGCTACCACGGTGCCTGTGGGCGATGTCGGCGAGGACGTCGAGCGCCTGCTCGGCGTGACGCGCGAGGCGCTGGACAGCGGCATCAAGCAGGCTGTTGCGGGCAACCACGTGGGCGACATCGGCCACGCGGTTCAGCAGATCGCCGAGGGCGCGGGCTATAGTGTCGTGCGGGAGCTCGTGGGCCACGGCATCGGTACGAGCTTTCACGAGGAGCCACAGATCCCCAATTACGGCAAGCCTCGTCGCGGAGCCCGGCTCCAGGTCGGCATGACGTTGGCCATCGAGCCCATGGTGAACGCGGGCCGCCCCGAGATCAAGACGCTGGACGACAAGTGGACGGTCGTGACCGGAGACGGATCGCTGTCGGCCCACTTCGAGCACACGGTGGTGATCGAGCCCGAGGGACCGCGAATCCTCACCGCGGTACCCGCTGCAGCAACCGCCTGAGCCAGTCCGGCTACTCCGGCAGCACCTCGAGCAGCCACTCGTGAATGGCCGGATTACCGGCCACGAAGGCGCCGTGGCGCACCACGTCCTCGTTGCCGTCGAGGTCGGTGACCACGCCGCCGGCCTCCCGCAGGATGAGCGCGCCCGCGGCGACGTCCCAGGGCGCCAGGTAGAGCTCCCAGAAGCCGTCGAAGCGGCCCAGGGCCAGGTCCACGAAGTCGAGCGATGCCGCTCCGGCCCGACGGATGCCGCTCGTTCGCTCCAGCAGCACGGTGAGCTGCCGCAGATACCGGGGCAGCAGGTGGAGGACCTTGAACGGGAACCCGGTCCCGATCAGCGCGTGGGCGGGATCGCTCACCTGTGAGACCCGCAGGCGACGCTCTCCCTGCCACGCACCGCCCCCGGCGGTCGCGTGATACGTGATGCCACGGTCCACGTCGACTACGACACCGGCCGCGAGCACGCCGCCGGAAACGGCGGCAACGCTCACACCGTAGGCCGGATACTGGTGCAGGTAGTTGGTGGTCCCGTCGAGCGGATCGACCACCCAGACGAGATCCGCGGCGGCGGCGTTCGGCGAGAGCTCCTCTCCCAGCACTACCGAGCCGGGGGCGCCCTCGAGCAGCGCGTTCGCGATGAGCGCTTCCGTGTCGCGGTCCACCTGGGTGACGAAGTCGCTCACCCCCTTCAGGCCCCAAGCGGCCGGATCCGCCGGCCGCTCCACCGACCGCACGTACTCCGCGCCGCGCTCCGCCGCTGCCGTCGCGAGGCACAGTAAGTCCGTATGTTCACTCACCTTGCGGTCCCTCCAGTGGCCCAATAGCTTGACGCCATGGCAAGAGTCTTTTCGGGCATTCAGCCCTCCGGTGAGCTCCACATCGGCAACTACCTCGGGGCGGTGAAGAACTGGGTCGAGCTGCAGGAAAAGCACGAGTGCTTCTTCTGTATCGTCGACTACCACGCCATCACCCAGGACTACGAAGTCGAGCAGCTGTCCTCCCGCACCTTCGACATGGCGGTGAGCCTGCTCGCGTCCGGGCTCGATCCCGAGAAGTGCGTGCTGTTCGTGCAGTCGCACGTCCTCGAGCACACCGAGCTCGCGTGGGTGTTCATGTCGGTTACGCCGCTCGGAGAGCTCGAGCGGATGACCCAATTTAAGGACAAATCGCAGCGGCAGGAAAGCGTGCTGGCCGGGCTGCTCAACTATCCGGTGCTGCAGGCCGCAGACGTGTTGCTGTACAAGGCCGGTGTCGTGCCCGTGGGTGAGGACCAGGTTCAGCACATCGAGCTGATGCGGGAGATCGCCCGCAAGTGGAACTCGCGCTATGGCAGGGGTTTCTTCCCCGAGCCGGACGCGCTCGTGGGCCCGGCACGGCGCATCCTGGGACTCGACGGACAGGCAAAGATGTCCAAGAGCTTGGGCAACACGATCGGGATCCTCGACGAGGAGGACGACATCTGGCAGCTGTTGCGCCCTGCCGTGACCGATCCAGCGCGGGTGAGGAAGACCGACCCCGGGAATCCGGAGGTATGCAACCTGTACAGCATGCACCGGCAGTTCTCGCCGCCGGCCACGGTCGAGGAAGTGGCCCAGAAGTGCCGCAGCGCCGGCTGGGGCTGCCTCGAGTGCAAGCGTGTGCTGGCCGACAACATCGCGGAGGAGTTCGCGCCGATACGCGAGCGCGCGGCGGAGCTCCAGAGCCACCCGGAGCGCGTGCGTGACATTCTCGAGGCGGGAGCGGACCGCGCCCGCGCAGTCGCGCGCGAAACGATGCGCGAAGTGCGGGAGCGGATGGGCTTCCTCCCGGCGGCCGCGGAGACGACATCGACAACGTGATCACGATCTGGCCCGAGCTGGTCCGCGAGCTGCGTCTCGACCTGTTGTGGTCGCTCGTGATGGCGATGGTGCTCGGCGCCGCGGTCGGCCTGGAGCGGGAGCTCCACGGCAAGGCGGCGGGCCTCAGGACCAACGTCCTCATCTGTGTCGGCGCCACCCTCTACACGCAGCTCTCCATCTACCTGGCTGGACCTGGAGGAGACCCCGGGCGCATCGCCGCGCAGATCGTGACCGGCGTGGGGTTCATCGGTGCGGGGACGATCCTCCACGCACGGGGGAGCATCAGTGGGCTCACCAGCGCGGCCACCATCTGGTTCGTGGCCGCGATCGGTATAGCGGTGGGAGCGGGAGCGACTCTCGAGGCAACGGGGGCGACCCTGCTCGTGCTGCTCGTGCTGGGGCTGTTGAGACCGCTCGAGAAGTACGTCAATCGCTACGGCGGAGTGAGCCGCGTGACGGTGGACGTCGAGCCGCGCCCCGAAGCTGTCTCGGAGATCGAGCGCATCGTGGTGCAGTCCGGTCTGGAGGTCAAGGAGATCCGCTCCGAGCAGCACGGCGATCGCATGACCGTGCACATATCGATGCGCGGGCCCGCGCGGCTGCACGACAAGGTCCGGCTCGAGCTGATGCGGGCATCGGGGGCCTACACGGTATCCGTCGAGGAGTGAGACGGGCGGTAGTCGACCTGTCTTCCCCGCGACCGGTATGGCGGGTCCCGGTGCGGACGGTGAGCGCCATTCGGCGGGCGCTGGGGCGTGGTTGGCGGGTGGTGAGCGTGGCCGCACCCGCCGTGAGCGACGGTGACGGAGCGGTGGGCTCGGACGAAGCGGTCGAGGCGGTGCGAGGGGCGGAGCTCTACTTCGGCTGGGGCGTACCGAAGGCCGTAGCCGAGGCCGCGCACCCCGCGCTGCGCTGGGCCCACTCGGCCGCCGTGGGAGTGGGCGCGAGCCTCACGCCCGGGCTACTCGCAGGCGGTACACTTCTCACCAACTCGCGCGGCGTCCACGCGGAGCCGATGGCCGACTGGGTGCTGGGTGCGGTCGCATTCTGCACGCGGGGCTTCCACTGGGCCGCGGCCGGCAAGTACGAGGGCCGCTGGGAGCGCGATTCGTTCACAGACGGCACGGTGCCGGTGAGGGAGTTGGCACAGACGCGCGTCGGGATAGTGGGCTTGGGGGGGATCGGCAGCGCGGTCGCCCGGCGCCTCGCGGCCGTCGGAATGCGGGTTCGGGGCATCAGGCGGCACCCGGGACGCAGGCGTCCGGCCGGCGTCGAGTGGGTGGGAGGACCTCGGGACGCCGTGCGCCTCGCGCGCCAGAGCGACGTCCTGGTGATCGCCGCGCCCCGGACCCGCGAGACTGGCGGGCTGGTGGACGAGAGGGTACTGACGGCGCTTCCTGAGGGCGCCTTCGTAGTGAACTGCTCGCGTGGAGCGCTGCTGGACGAGGGAGCGCTCCTGGTGCAGCTTGAACGGGGACATCTGGCGGGATGCGTGCTGGACGTCTTCGCCGCCGAGCCCTTGCCGGCGGACCACCCGTTTTGGAGCAATCCGCGGGTGTTCTTCACGCCACACGTGAGCGCGGTCTCCCCGCAGTTCTGGGAGCGTGAGACCGCGTTGATACTGGACAACATCGGCCGCTACCTGACGGGGCGGCGTCTCAAGAACCTGGTGGATCCCGAGATCGGGTACTAGCGCATGGAGAACATCATCAAGGCGGCGGTCGAACGCGGCGCGTCAGACATCCACATCAAGGCCGGCGACGTCTTCCGGGCCCGTATCGACGGCAAGCTGGTGCCGCTGACCAAGCAGCGTCTCACGCCGGAGCAGACCAAGGCCATCGCGATCAAGCTCATCCCGGTGGAGGCCGACCGGAAGCGAATCGACCAGATTCGGGACTACGACTGCTCCTGGGGCGCTGCCGGCATCGGGCGCTTCCGGGTCAACATCCTGCGGCAGCGCTCCTCCTTCATGGTCGTGATGCGGGTCATCCCGTTCGAGGTCCCGACGTTCGAGAAGCTGGGGCTGCCGGCGTCGCTGGCGGAGATCGCCGAGCAGGAGCGCGGCATGGTGCTCGTCACGGGAGTCACGGGGAGCGGCAAGAGCTCCACGATGGCGGCGCTCATCAATCACATCAACTCGAAGCTGAACAAGCACGTCGTCACGTTGGAAAACCCGATCGAGTTCCTGCACCGCGACGCGAACTCATCGGTGACCCAGCGTGAGATCGGCCCGGACACCGAGAGTTTCCGGATGGGGCTGCGCGCGGCGATGCGACAGGACCCCGACGTCATCCAGATCGGCGAGATGCGCGATTCCGAGACCGTCGACACGGCGATGAAGGCCGCCGAGACCGGGCACCTGCTGATCTCGACGCTGCACACTCCGGATGCGACGACGACGGTGGCGCGCATCGTCGCCATGTTCCCGCCGGAGGAGCAGGAGATCGCGCGCGTGCGGCTCGCCGACTCGCTCCAAGCTGTGGTGTCGCAGCGACTGTTGCCGCGGGCGGACGGGCACGGACGGTGTGCGGCCGTCGAGGTCATGGTGTGCACCGCGGCGATCCGCGACCTGATCTGCGACCGCAGCCGCGTGGGCGAGATCAAGGACTACATCGAGGAAGGCCGCGACCAGTACGGAATGCAGAGCTTCGATCAGCATCTGATGGACCTGGTGGCAGAAGGGGTCGTGACGTTCGAGACTGCCAAGGGAGCCGCAAGCAACCCGGCCGACTTCGAGCTCAAGCAAAAGACGCTGCGGCGCCTCTCCCGCAAGGCTACCACCATCGAGACCGAAGGCGTCGATCCGGAGGAGGGGAAATCGGGCGGAAAGAGCGGGAAGAGCAGCAAGAACAAGAAGGACGAAGACCTTCCCGAAGGCTTCACCGACGGGTTCGACATGAACTCCGGATGAGCGAGCGGCCGCGGGGGCTGCTGGTCCCCATCACCACACCTTTCGATCCATCCACCGGCGACGTAGCGCCGGTTCACCTGCGCGATCACGCCCGCACCATGCTGGGCGCAGGCGCAGCGGGCATCGTGGCTGCCGGCTCCACCGGTGAGGCCTCGCTCCTCTCGGAGGAGGAGTACCGGCAGGTGCTGGAGTGGCTGCGCGACGTAGTGCCGGACGATCGCTGGCTGGTGGCGGGCGCCGGACGGGAGTCCACGCGCGCCACTGTCGCAGCCTGCCGCGCCGCCGCCGAGGGCGGTGCCAACGCGGTGCTGGTGCGGGCGCCGGCCTACTATGCGCCCGTGATCACGCCAGCCGGGTTGTTGGGCCACTTTCGGGAAGTGGCCGACCAATCTCCGGTTCCGCTGCTGCTCTACAACTTCCCCAAGTACACGCACGTCGCGCTCAGCGAAGCGCTGGTTGCTGGGTTGGCGTCGCACGAGAACGTGTGGGGGATCAAGGACTCGTCGGGCGACCTCAAGAACTTCGCAGCGTATCGCGATGCCGCACCCAACTGGACGCTGTTCATCGGCTCCGGCGCTCTCTACTACGCGGCCCTCGAGCTCGGGGGTGCCGGGGCCATCGCCGCCGCGGCGTGCTTTGCCCCCGACGCCACCGCCCAGATCGGAACGGCATTCGAGGCGCGCGACCGCGCGGGGGCGGGCGCGGCGCAGGAGCGGGTAGCGCCGCTACACGAGGGCATCGTGTCCCGCTGCGGCGTGCCGGGCGTCAAGCTCGCGATGGACATTGTCGGTCTCCCGGGCGGTCCGGTGAGGCCGCCGCTCACCGGTCTCGGGTCCAAGGAGCGCGAGCGCATCACCAAGCTGCTCCGGCGGGCCGATCTCCTCTAGCACGCGGATGCCTTCGGCCTGGGTCGGAGGGCTGTTCCACCGGATCGCCGTGCCGCGCCTGCCGGGTACGGCGGCGCTGGGACCGGTCGAGGATGCCATAGCGGAGCGGCTCGAGGCCATTGGCTTCGAGGTGGAGCGTGCGGCGTTTCAGGCGTCTCCGCGAGCCCTGGTGGCCGGCTCCATCGCGGGGGCGGCTCTGGGGTGGGTAGCTCTCGGTATCGCCCCTCTGCTGGTGATCTCCGTTCCCGGGTGGCCCGTGGCCGTCATCGGAGTCGCGGCGCTGGCCTTCGTTGCCCTCCTGGCACAGGGGGTTGCCACAGGTCACCTGTCGTTCGCGGGCGGTGAGGTGCCCGCCGTCAACCTGGTCGCGACGCGCGGCGTGCCGGCTCTGTGGCTCCTCGCCCACTCCGACAGCAAGTCCCAGCGGCTCTCGCTGCGGGGCCGAGTGCTGGCCACCGCGGCGCTCGGGCTCGGCACGGTCGGACTCGCCCTGCTGCTCGGCTGGAGACTGGTGGGGCCCCTCCCGTGGTGGGCGGTGCTGCCGGCGGTGGCGCTCGCTGTCGTGGGTGGGGCGGTGCTCTCCCTCGGCGCTCCCCGGAATGGGTCTCCGGGTGCGGTGGACAACGCGACCGGGGTGGTGGCGGCCCTCGTGGCAGCCGAGAATCTGGCGGGGCGCGCGGACGTCGGGGTCCTCGTGACCGGAGCCGAGGAGTTCGGGATGGCCGGGGCCCGGGCCTGGGTGGAAGGGGGCGCACCCGGCGGTGTCTTCGTCAACTTCGACGGGGTGGACGGTCGCGGTTCCTATCGGCTCACCGCGCACCGGGCTCGCGGCGCAGCGGCGGTCTGTCTCACCGACGGCGATGTGCGCAGCGCGTTGACCGACGCCTTCGCCGCCGCGGGCGCCCGCATCGCGCCCGGCAAGCTACCGATCGGCACCTTCGTGGACGGAATGGTGCTGGGCCGCGCCGGAATGCCCGGCGTGACGGTGAGCCGCGGTGATTGGCACACACTTGGAGTGGTGCACACGGCGCGCGATTCGGCGGACCGGGTGGACCTGACGGCCGCCGTCGAGGCCGGAGAGGCCACTGCCGTTGCCGTGCGGCGACTGCTCGGTTGACGGGGTCTCGCCTCCCGAATAGCTTGCTTCAAAGGATGCCCCGCCGGGACCCCGCGGGGCCTTTTTTGTGTCCGTCAACCAGCGCGGAGAATCATGTTCGGTCCTGATCGCCGGTGTGTGGTTGTGGTGGGTGTCCAGTGGGGGGACGAGGGCAAGGGCAAGATCGTGGACGTGCTCTCTCGAGACGCCGACCTGGTAATCCGTTATCAAGGTGGGGCGAACGCCGGGCATACGGTCGTCCTGGGCGACCACCAGTTCATACTGCACCAGATTCCAGCGGGTATTCTCAACGACGGCACGGCCTGCGCCATCGGCAACGGCGTGGTGCTGGATCCCGAGACGCTGATCGAGGAGATCCGCGAGCTCGAGGAGCAGGGAATAGAGGTCGCGGGACGGCTCTCGATCTCCGATCGCGCGCACCTCGTGCGTCCGTACCACAAGGTGGTGGAGCGCGCCCTGGAGCAGCGCCAGAAGATCGGCACCACCGGCAGGGGTATCGGACCGGCTTACGAGGACAAGTCGGGCCGGCGCGGCGTTCGGGCGGGTGACCTGCGCGATCTGGAGGCCTGCGCCCCGCGCGTGCGCGAGCGCGTCGCCCTGGCAAACGACCAGCTGCAGATGATGGGCGCCCCGGAGCGCGTGGACGCCGACGAGCAGGTGGCGCTGCTCGAGCGCCTGGCGCCAATCCTGGTGCCGCTCGTAACCGACACCGGCAGAGTCGCGGCCGGCGCGCTGCGCGCGGGCAGCAACGTGTTGCTCGAGGGCGCACAGGGCGCACTGCTCGACGTGGACCATGGCACCTACCCGTTCGTGACCTCCTCCAATACGACGGCGGGTGGAGCCTCGATCGGCGCCGGCATCGGTCCCACCACGATCGACTCGGTGCTGGGCGTGATAAAGGCGTACACGACGCGCGTGGGCAACGGTCCTCTGCCATCCGAGGCCGGCCCGGAGGAGTCGGAGCAACTCCGCGTCCTGGGAGGGGAGTTCGGCGCCACGACCGGGCGGCCGCGGCGTTGCGGCTGGTTCGACGCGGTCGTGGGGCGCTACGCCAAGCGGGTGAATGGACTCACCGACCTGGCGCTCACCAAGCTCGACGTGCTCGACACCATAGCCGAGATTCCCGTCTGCGTGGGTTACCGCGTGGACGGCGAGGAGCTCGACGACGTCCCCGCCGACCTGAACACGCTGGGCCGGGTCGAGCCGATCTACGAGACCGTGCCAGGTTGGAGCCGTCCGACCGGAGACGCCCGCACCATGGAGGATCTCCCGGCCGCGGCCCGGGCATACTTGGAGCGGATAGAGACTCTGCTGGAGACGCCCGTTCGGTTCGTGAGCGTGGGGACCCGGCGGGATCAGATCATCGAGTCCCGCTGACGCGGGCGCAGCGACCACCCCCGATCGAACCAGTGGGAATGAAGGAAACCCCTAGGGCCGAAACCCTAGGGGCCCCGCCTGCCGCACACTGTGCGCCCTAGAACCAAGTGCGTGGTCAGGCTCCTTCAAGGACGGTCTGCCCTTGCCCTCCGGTCAAGCGGGAGACCGGGCGGGCAGGAAAGAATCTTGCGCCGCGGCGTGAGTCGGGCGTTTTGAGGAGGTAACTTGTTGTTACAGAGGGGCTTAGAGCATTCCAACGATGCGTGAGCGGAGTGACTTGGCCACGCCGCGCCGCCTCCAACTGGTGCGGTCGGAGCTGTAGTAGCTGTAGTAGCGGTCCCGGCCCCGCGTCACGCCGTTGAGCACGGCTCCCGCGATCCTCGCCCTGACCTGGCGCAGTTGCTCCACGGCCCGCTGCGCGGCCGACTCCTCGGTCTCCCCGCTGCGCAAAACCAGGATGGTGGCGTCCGACACGCTGGCCACGACCGCAGCGTCGGTGACCGGGAGCGAAGGCGGAGTGTCCATGATGATGTACTCGTAGTCGCGCCTCAGCTCCGAGACCAGCCTCCGCATCGAGTCCGAGCCCAGGAGCTCGGCGGGATTGGGGGCCGACTGCCCGGCAGGCAGCACGTCCAGGTTGGGGATCACATCGGGCCGGATCGCCTCGCGCTGGCCGGCCTCCCCGATCAGCACGTCGGTGAGTCCCGGCTCCTGGATCAGTCCGAAGGCGTGGTGTACCTGGGATCGTCGCAGGTCCCCGTCGATCAGCAGCGTCTTGGAGCCGCCCTGTGCCAGCACGAGCGCGAGGTTGGCGGCCGTGGTGGACTTGCCCTCTCCCGGTCCGGGGCTCGTGAGCGTGATGAACTGCACCGGCCGCTCGGCGCCCACGAACGTCACGTTCGTGCGCAGCGCCCGGAACGCCTCCACGGCCGGATCATCCGGGCTGAGCTGGCTGAGAATCACGACCTGCCCGCTGCGGCCGTTCGCCCTGGTGAGCTTCGACTCCAGCGGGATCCGTCCCAGGACCGGTGTCCCGACCGACCGCTCGATGTCCGCCACGCTCTTGATGGTCTGGTCCAGGTACTCCAGAAAGAACGCTGCTCCGAGCCCGAGCAGCAGCCCCACCAGCAATCCGAGCAGGATCTTCTGCCTCAGGTTGGTGCCGATCGTGAACGCCGGAGAGGCGCCGTCCAGGATCGCGACATAGGGAGTGATCGTCATCTCCTGCATCCGCGCCTGCTGGAACTGTGCGAGCAGATAGCGGTAGGTGTCCTCCAGGATGCTGGCCTCGAGCTGTAACTGCGCGATCTGCGTTTCCTTGCCCGGGTAGGACATCAGTTCGCGGCGCAGCGCGGCGACCTCGCGCCGGACGGCCGCGTCGCGCCCCTGGAGTCCCTCGAGCGCGGCGTTCACAGCTGCGCGCAGCGAGCGGTGGCTCGACTGGATCCGCTGGTCGATCGCCTGCACCTGCGGGTTGCCCTCACGCAGTCCGAGCGCTCCGGCGGTGGCGCTGCGCCGGTCTTCGTAGAGCTCGAGCAGGCGGCGGATCTGGAATGACAGCACCTCGTTGGTCTGGGTTCCCTCGACCGCCGCCAGCCGGTTCAGCGCTTCGACTCCGAACGTGTCGGCAGCGCCGACTGCGTCCCGCAGCGTGGCAATCCGCACCTGAATACGCTGTCGCTCCTGCTCGGACACGCTGATGCTCCGTACGAGGCTCTGCTCTTCGGCCGTCAGGTCCGTGATGCGCTCCGTCTCCTTGTAGCGCTGCACCTCGCCACGCTTTTGCTGGGCGGATTCCTCGGCGCGGGTCAACTGTTCGGCTATGTACTGCCTGCGCCGCGCCGCGCTCACCCGTGCGCGGTCGGCCCCGTCCTCCCGCAGCTCCAGGGCTGCCTGGTTGAGCACGAGGGGCACGAGAGTCTTATCGGTGCCGGTGAACGTGATGTCGACGGCGTTGGTGCCGCTGCGCACCTGGTATCCAAGCCCGGCCCGCACCCACGCTGCGGCCTGATCGGGCGGGATGATCGAGAACTGCACTGTGCGTGGGCCGGCCTCGGGCGGGAGCACCTCGAACGAGAAGCCCGGTCCGGCGACCCGCTCGTAGTAGGACCCGGTGGCGATCACCGTGCCGTCGGGGTAGCGCAGCTCGAAGCCCTCATCCGGCGCGTGCTGCACGATCTCGTAGCTACCCAGCGGCGCTTCCGACCCCATCATGATTCCGACCAGCACGTGCTCGCGGTGGACCTCGGGATCGCCGATTTCCAGTCGGAGCTGGAGTTGATCAGCCACGCGCATGGCCAGCGCCTGGGTCGTCAGGACGAGGGCTTCGGAGAGGATCGGATCGGTGCGCAGCGCCAGCTCGTCGAAGTCGAGGTCGTTGGTGCGCGCGAAAATCTGCTTGGGCGAGGTGACCTGAACCGTGAGCTGGGACTGATAGCGCGCAACGGCCCCGCGGCCCGAGAGCCACGCGCCTCCACTCACCAGGAGGGTGACGAGGACCACGATTCTCCAATGCCTGATGACCACCGCCCAGAGATCCCGGAGGTGGATCTCTCGCGGTGGTGCAGCGGCCCGTTGTCCGGGCGCCTGGCCGTTGCCCGCACTTTCGACCATCACACGTCCTCGGGCGCTAAGCTAAATGACTCCTTGAAATTGCACAAGTGACCGCCTTGCATAATCTTACACCACTTCCTGCTGTGAGTCTGCGATGTTGCGCACACTTTGGTCAGAGAAGGCATGAGCGGCGCTCGCGTGGTGGTCGTGGCCCAGGCCTTCAAGGAGACTCTCACGCCGGACGAGGTGGCCCGGGCGCTCGAGGTCGCAGTGCGGGGAGCCGGGCTGGATCCGGTCGTGGTGTGCGGCAGCGATGGTGGAGACGGCCTGCTGGACGCTCTGCAGGGGCTGCTGTGCCGCCGCACCGACCACGCGGCTTCGGACCCCCTGGGACGGCCGATTCGAGTGCAGGTGGGATGGCTCGACGGCGAGACGGCCGTGATCGAATCCCGTCTGGTGTGTGGCCTGGGTCTGCTGGCGACCTCCGAACGTGATCCTCTACACGCGACGACCCGAGGCCTGGGCCTGTTGATCGCGGAGGTTGCGGCGGCGGGCGCGCAGACCGTGTACGTGGGTCTGGGCGGGAGCGCCACGATGGACGGCGGTGTGGGGATGGCCCGCGCCTGGGGATTCGTCCCGCGTGATGCGTCGGGGATGGAGCTGGACGAGGGTGGAGGCGCGCTCCCGGAGCTGGAGCGGATCGACGTTGGGGAGTGGCCCGCGGTGCGGTTGGTGGGGCTGTGCGACGTGCGAAGTCCGCTGACCGGCCCGCGGGGCGCGCGGCTCTACGCCCGCCAGAAGGGAGCTGCTCCCGACGCGGAGGACACGCTTGCAGCCGGGCTGGAACGGCTGGTGCGGGTGACG
>Ga0255054_10000429_pt1 | contig 24987 bp, 18 predicted proteins | sample JV7_2_23_MG_FD_188634 | JGI IMG/M metagenome (GOLD analysis project Ga0255054, IMG submission 188634) | Seawater microbial communities from Jervis Inlet, British Columbia, Canada - JV7_2_23 | ecosystem: Environmental > Aquatic > Marine > Inlet | place: Canada: British Columbia | collected... | reverse complement strand
GCCTGCTCCTGGCTGCCAGCGCGTATCGCCGTGCGCCGAACGCGTCCCCGAAGGCGACGCCAAACGGTGTAGCCGAGAACGATGATGACGATGACGATCCAGAAGCGAACCATCACACGCGCCGTTCGCTCACGGGTCCTTGGGCAGGCCGAGGATTCGCTCGGCGATGATGTTCTTCTGGATGTTGGGCGTGCCGCCGCCGATCACCACCTCCGCCCAGGAGAGGGCGAAGTGCTGCCACTTGCCGTCATCGGGCACCAGGTCGGCTCCCCGGGCCAGCGGCCCGCGGCTTCCCTGGATCTCGAGGGCCAGCTCTCCGAGCTCTACCTCCAGGTCGGCGCGGAGGAGCTTGTTGATGGAGGTCTCGCTGCCGAGCTTCTCGCCGCGCAGCTGCTTGGTGAGGAAGCGGAAGCCGTTGAGGCGCATCGCCTCGATGCGCGCGTCCGCCTCCGCAATGCGCCGGCGGATTCGCGGGTCCTCGGCGGCGGGCCTGCCGCTGCGGACGCAGCTCCGGGCCAGCTCGCGGATCGACTCGAGACTCCGCTGCAGGCTCGTCACCTCGGCGATGCCCGAGCGCTCGTGGGCCAGTGCGGTGATGGTGACCCGCCAGCCCTCGCCCTCTTCTCCCAGCCGGTTCTCGACGGGAACCCGGACGTCGTCGAGGAACACCTCGGCGAACATGGTTCCCCCCGACATGTTCTTGATCGGGTTCACGGTGATGCCGGGGGTGTCCATCTCGACGAGGAGACAGGTGATCCCCTTGTGCCGGTGCTCGGCGTCCATGTCGGTGCGCACCAGCAGGATCATCCACTTCGACCACATGGCGATGGAGGTCCAGGTCTTCTGCCCGTTCACGACGTACTCGTCGCCCTCCCGAACCGCCTTGCACTTGAGGGAGGCGAGGTCGCTGCCGGAATCGGGCTCCGAGTAGCCGGTGCACCACTGGTAGGTCCCGTCGAGGATTTCGGGAATGAAGCGCTTCTTCTGCTCTTCGGTGCCGTACTCGATCAGCGACGGGCCGACCCAGGCGAGACCCATGAAGCAGTTGCCCAGGGGCGGCGCCTTCCGCCTCGCCATCTCCTCCTTGAGAATCACCTGCTCGGCGATGCTGCCCCCGCCACCGCCGACCTGCTTCGGCCAGGAGAAGCCCACCCAGCCCTTCTCGCGGACCTTCTGCTGCCACCCGGTCATGAAGGCGAGGTCGCGCTCACCCTCGGGCGGCAGATTCTCGTCCAGGAACTGGCGGACCTCGGCGCGAAAGGCCTCCTCTTCGGGGGTGAAGTTGAAGTCCATCAAAGACCTCCCAGTGATGCGACACGTTCGTAATGGTAGTCGGCGTCCCCGAACATGGGCCGCGCCCACTTCGCCCGCTTCAGGTAGAGCTGCGCGTCGTACTCCCAGGTGTAGCCGATCCCGCCGTGGAGCTGGATGGCATCGATGCCGATGCGGGCCAAGGCCTCCGAGGCGTAGGCCTTGGCTCGCGAGGCGGCGAGGGCGGCGTCTTCGTGACCCTCGTCCAGACACCATGCCGCGTAATAGACCAGGGACCTGAAGGACTCGATGTCCACGTACATCTCGGCCAGGGGATGCTTGACACCCTGGAAGGTGCCAATCGGCTGGCCGAACTGGACGCGCTCCTGGGAATAACCGACGGTGAGCTGAAGAGCCGCCTCCGCGGCGCCGACCATCTCCGCCGCCACCGCGACTGCGCCGAGGTCCTGGAGGCGGGTGGTGACGGCGCCCGCATGGCCACCGCCTCCCAGCAGGTCTTCGGGGGCGAGGCGCACTCCGTCGAAGCGGACGCGCCCGAGCCGCTTGGTGAGATCGATGCCGGGCAGATCCTCGCTCGCGACCCCCTCGGCGCCGCGCTCGACCACCGCGAGGCGGAGGTCCATCGGTCCGTCGCCGGAGCGCAGCGCCACCACGAAGAGATCCGCGGCCCCGGCATCGCAGACGAAGAGCTTCTCGCCGTCGAGAAGCGTCGCGTCCTCGGTCGCGCGGAGCCGGATTCCCTCGGCACCCTGGATGTCGTCCGCCTCGAGAAGCGCGAGCGTCCCGATGGCCGATCCGTCGGCGATGCGCGGGAGCCAACGCGCCTGCTGCTCCGCGCTACCGCTCTCGCGGATGGCGGCAGCCGCCAGCGTGGTGGAGATCAGGGGCGAAGGGAAGAGCGTGCGCCCGGCCTCCTCGAGGATGACCACCAGATCGACCCAGCCGAGATCGGCCCCCCCGTGCTCCTCGGGGACGGTGAGACCGAGCCAGCCGAGCTCGGCGATCTGCTTCCACACCTCCCTGGAGAAGCCTTCGGGGGACTCCGAGATCTTCCGGACCTCTTCCAGGGGACAGTTGTCGTCGAGGAACTTCCGGACCTCGCTGCGCAGCAGCTCCTGCTCCTCGGTGAAGCCAAAATTCATCGGGCCGCTCCATGAATTGATCCGCGAGTCGGCCGAAGGATCCGCGAGGGCAGGATGCCGGTCAAGCCCCTCGGCCGGAACCACCGCCGGGCGAATCCGCCAGGCGCTGCCGATACCGGCGGGGAGGCAGGAAGGCCAGCCACAGTGCGACGACGGAAGTGAGACCGAAGCACCCGCTCGCAGCCTGGGCGAGCGGGTGCTTGGGAGCGAGGAGTTGAAGGGCGATCACCGGGATGACCGCCGCGGTGGCGATCGCCCACATGCGGAAGCGGTCGACCACGAAGGGATCGAGATCGGGGACCCGACGGTAGATCTTCCAGTAGCGGAAGGACTCGCCGGAGGTCCAGGCGAAGATCGCGAAAAGCAGGAGGCCGTTGCCGAGGCCCAGCAGCCTGTCGGGTCCGCCGCCCGCGATCGGCTCCGAGAAGGGAATGATGGAGGCGGAGACGACAAAGTAGGCCGCCACACACGCCGTCAGCCACGGAAGCACCCGGCTCTCGGGATGGTAGACCTCGTAGGCGAAGCGCATCACGCAGACACCGCCGATGGCGGCGCTGATCAGATAGCCCGCGTGCACCAGCTCCCAGTAGGCGGTCGCCGGACGGGTGCCGACGGTGGAGAGGAGCAGGCCGAAGGCCAGCACCGGGCCACCGCCGAACAGCAGCGCGATCCCGAGCATGCCCGTCGGTGTGCCGTTTCGCACGCACATCACCAGCAGCCGCGCGCCGAGTAGGGCGAAGCTCACCACGCAGACGACCACGGCGATGATGGCGAGAAAGTCCATGCGCCTCAGCGAGACCCCCGGGCAAGACCGTTGGTCTCAATCGGCATCTCTTCACCGAACCGTTAGACGCTCGGCAAGCCCCGTGGGGAAGGGGGATTACCGGTGATCCACCGGTGACAGGTGAGCGGGCTCCTGCTGGGTCAGGCAGTGGACGGCGCCGAGACCCACCACCAGCTCCCGGGCCGGGATCGGAACCACGTCGCGACCGGGGAGTAGCTCGCGGAGGACCGCGAGGGCCCGGGCGTCGCTCGGGACCTCGAAGACGGGGACGAGCGCGACGCCGTTGGCCAGATAGAAGTTGGCGTAGCTGGCCGGGCAGCGCAGGCCTGCGATCCGCAGCGGAGGGGGCATGGGAAGGGTCGCCACCGCCAGCGGCTTCCCGTCCTGGTCGCGCATCTCCCGGAGCCTGCGCAGGTTCTCGGAGAGTGGCGCGTGATTCGGATCCCGCGGATTCCCCTCCCATGCCGCCACCACCGTGGAGCAGTCCACGAAGCGGCAAAGATCATCGACGTGGCCGTCGGTGTCGTCGCCCTCGATCCCCCCGGCCAACCACAGCACGTTGGTGGCACCGAGTGTGTCGTGGAGGAGGTGCTCGAGCGCCTCTCGGATCCGGGAGGTCCCCTGGTGCGGGTCCAATGCGCGCCCCCGGTCCGGACTCAGCACGGGTCCGCGGTTTTGGTTCAGCAGGCAGGACTCGGTGGTGAGCACGCTGCCGCATCCGTTCCCGTCCACCGAGCCGCCCTCGAGAACGGCCTCCACGCCGAAGCGCCGCATGCGCCGGACGGCGGCGACCGCCTGGGGGATGCGGTCGTCCAGATCCCAGGGCGGGTACTTCCGGCCCCACGCGTCGAAGCGGAAATCCACCACCGCCACCTCGCTCCCGGTGGTCACGAACAAGGGGCCGTGGTCGCGTATCCAGGCGTCGTTGGTAGGAAAGTGGTGGAACTCCAGGCCCGTCTCGATCCCCGCCCGCGAGAGGCGGCCCCGGGCCGCCTCCTCCATGGCCGCGTCCAGGACGGTAATGCAGACCTGCTCCCCGCCGTGCAGGACCCTCACCATCTCGACGAAGCTCGCGACGACGGCCTCGAGACGGCCGGGCCAGGTCTCCTCGTTGTGCGGCCAGGCGAGCCAGGTAGCGCGGTGGGGTTCCCATTCCGCCGGCCAGCGGAATCCCTCGGCCTGGGGGGTGGTGCCCAAGGGTCGCACTAAGAGCTCGAGATGGAGAGAAATGTCGCGCCCAAGTTTGGCCCTCAATCCCGGAAGCGGCGGAGGAGATCCGCGTAGGCGTCGATGCGGCGGTCGCGGAGGAAGGGCCAGTCGCGTCGGACGCTCTCCACGGCGGAGAGATCGCACTCCACCAGCAGCAGCTCCTCCTCGCAGTCCGAGGCCCGCGCCAGCACCCGGCCAAAGGGATCGGCGACGAACGACCGGCCCCAGAAGCGGATCCCGCCCTGCTCGCCCGGCGCGGTCGAGCCCGCGGCCTCCGCAGGGGGCTCTCGACCCACCCGGTTCACGGCCGCCACGAAGACGCCGTTGGCGATGGCGTGGGCGCGCTGGACGGTCTCCCAGGCGTCGTGCTGCGCCGCCTCCACCTCGGGGCCCTCGTCGAACTGCCAGCCGATGGCGGTGGGGTAGAGAAGGATCTGCGCCCCGGCGAGCGCGGTCAGGCGGGCCGCCTCGGGGAACCACTGATCCCAGCAGATCAGAACGCCGAGCCGGGCGGCCCGGGTGGTCACGCTCTGGAAGCCGAGGTCGCCGGGGGTGAAGTAGAACTTCTCGAGGTAGAGGGGGTCGTCCGGAATGTGCATCTTCCGGTAGCGACCCCGCTCGGCTCCGCCCTCGTCGAGGATCACCGCAGTGTTGTGATAGACGCCCTCGGCGCGCCGCTCGAAGAGCGGCGCCACCAAGGTGATCTCATGGACCGAGGCCAGCTTGCCCAAGACCTCGGTGGAGGGCCCGGGGATCGGCTCGGCCAGCTCGAAGTGCACCGGATCCTCGGTCTGGCAGAAGTAGCGGGAGCGGAACAGCTCCGGAAGACACACGATCCGCGCACCCCGGAGGGCCGCCGCCTCCACCTGGGTAAGCGCGCGCGCCAGGTTTTCCGCGGGATCGGCGGAGCAGCGCATCTGGATCAGGCCCACCTTGACCACCGACATGAGCTCTGGGGTAAGGCAGGCTCCCGCGCACTGCAAGCCCCGGCCCGTGACCGGTGCTGTCACACGCCCGGCCAATCCTTCGGACCCGGTGGGCACACCGGAGAACAGGAGGATTTGCGATGGCGCACCGATCCCTGCCGCCGTTTCTCGCCGGCGTGCTCCAGAGCGTCGGGATCACCGCGGCCCTGGTGGCCTTCGGGCTGGCGTGGGCCAGCCTCTACAATGTCGGAGCCTTCAGTCCCTACCATCTCGAGCGGATAGGAGGGATCGGAGGGATGGGGGTCATTGAAGTGGAGCAGCCGGCGATCTGGCTCGTGGACGGATTCAACGTGCTCCACGCCGGAGTCCTGCGGGGCAGGGATCGGGGAGAGTGGTGGCGGGAGACCGCCCGCGCCCGGCTTCTCGAGCTGGCCAGCTCCTTCGACGACCCGGAAGCCGAGGTGTGGATCGTCTTCGACGGCCCGCGAGCGGCGCCCGCGACCTCGGAGACGCCGGGGCTGCGCGTGGTATTCGCGCCGTCGGCCGACGAGTGGCTTCTATCGCGCCTGAAGAGCGCCCCGGACCCTTCCCGGCTCGGCGTGGTCACCGGAGACCGGCGCCTGGCCGCCCGCTCGCGCCACCGCGGCGCACGCGTGATCGGGCCCCGCGAGTTCCTCGAGCGCTGCCGTGGCATCGAAGCCGACTCGAGGGGCGAGCTGGGTTAACCCGCACTCTCGGCGTGTGGCCGACCGGTATCCCACGCCGCATCGCCTCCCGAGCCCCCTCCCGGAGCGCCTCCGGCGCTGGAGCTCCGCTGCCCTGCCAAAGGCGCATCTCCGACGCCCCGGCGAGGCGCGAGAGGGCCTCGCCACCCCGAACGCGGGGATCCACACCCGCCACCACTCGAATCGGAGGCTCATTGGGCTTGCTCTTCGATTCGATCGGAAATAGGCTGCGTCTGGGTGCCTGCGGGTGGGGCCGCGGTGCCTCCAGCTCGCCCGTCGACCGCGAGCCCGGACCCCCCCCAATGGACTTCACCAGCGCAGGAAGCTCATGGCCAAAGTACCCGAGCACCACGTTCGCGAAACCACCACCCTTCAGGTCGCGCGTTTCATCGTCAAGTATCGCGTGTTCGTCGCGGCCTTCCTGATTCTCACCACCCTCTTCTTCCTGTACCCGACGGTCAACGCGATCTCGACGGGGCTCGGATTGCCGTTGCCCGGACCGGTGGTGCGCGTGGACGCCAGCGAGCGCGCTCTCTGGCCCGACCATCCCTTCATCCACGCCCAGGACAAGTTCTCCAAGACGTTCGGATCCTCGGCCATGGTGGCGATCGCCCTGGTGGTGGAGGACGGGACGATCTTCACGCCCGAGACGCTCAACAAGCTCCGCCGCATCACCACGTCCCTGGACGGCGTCGAGGCGGGCCCCGAACTCCCCTCCTACGACAGCCACACCGACGAGCGCGACCAGCTCCGGGACCAGATCGAGGAGGCCGAAGAGGAGATCTCGCCCCGCGAGCTGATCAAGAGGCTGGACCGCGCCTACCCACCCTATCCGGTGAATCACGACCGGGTCCAGTCGCTCTACCACGGCAGCACCCGCGTGGTGACCATCGAGCCGGACGGCGCCATCACCTCGGACGTGCTGATCAAGAAGGAGCCGAAGACCCAGGAGGACGCCGACCGGATTCGCGACATCGTGCGCCAGAACCCGCCCTACATCTTCGGCCGCCTGGTGAGCCGGGACGAGAAGGGCGCCTTCATCATGGCCAACTTCATCGGCGATCGTCTCGCCAGCCGCGAGGTCTACCAGGCCGTCTTCGAGCACGTTCAGCGCATCAAGGCGGTCGAGGAGGACGAGAGGCACAAGATCTACATCTCCGGCGGGCCCATTCACACCGGCTGGATCCTCAAGCACGCCTTCGAGATCGGACTGTTCGTTCTGCTCACCGTGATCGTCACCTTCGGCCTGCTGCTCGTCTACTTCCGCCGGCTCCACGGCGTGCTGATCCCCTTCGTCGCCGCCATGGCCACGGCGATCTGGGGCCTCGGCTTCACCGGCTGGACGGGCATCACCTTCGATCCACTGGTGCTGGTGATCCCGATGATCATCACCGCCCGTGCGGTCTCCCACACCGTGCAAATGGCCGAGCGCTTCTTCGAGGACTACGAGCTCTTGATGCCGCAGTTCGACAACGACCAGGAGAAGGCGAAGGTCGAGGCGGCCACCGTGGCGATGGCGGAGCTGATCGTGCCGGGAAGCCTCGGCATCGTGACCGACGTCCTGGGTCTACTGGTCATCCTGATCACCTCGATCCCGCAGATGCGCGACCTCGCCACCTTCGGCGCCTTCTGGGTCATCACCATCATCTTCACCGTGGAGATTCTCCACCCGGTGATGATCTGCTTCCTGCCGCCGCCCCACGAGCCGGAGCACTACCTGCCGGGCTTCATGATCCGCACGATGGGCTGGATCGGTCGGACCGTGACCGACCCCGTCGGGAAGTACGTCGTGGCCGGCACCGCGGTCGTCATCCTCAGTGGCTCCACCTACATCGTCTTCACCCGCTCGACGATCGGGGAGGCGAACCCGGGCTCCTTCCTGCTCTGGCCCGACCACGAGTTCAACGTCGCCACGGCGGCGATCGCCGAGAAGTTCGGCGGAGTGGACTCGATGGTGGTCTACGCCGACGGCGACCGCGAGAACGCCACGGCGGACCCGGAGCCGATCCAGCGCATGGAGGAGTTCGAGCGCTGGATGGGGATGAACACCACCATGGGCATCTCGGTCTCGATCGCGCCGATCATCAAGTCCTACTGGCGCCAGAACCACTACGGCGACCCGAAGTTCTACTTCCTTCCGCGGCACCCCGGGACGGTGCGGAGCGCGCTGTTCCAGCTCAAGACCAACGGGCCGCCTGGCTTCCTGCGCCCCTACACGACCGACGACAACCGCAAGGCGAACCTGTCCTTCTTCTACCCGGACCACCGGGGCGACACCATCATGCTAGCCGTGAAGGCGGCCAGCGAGTTCATCAAGCGCAACCCGATCGGCCAGGTGAACCTGCGGCTCGACAAGGACGAGGCGGGAGCCGACGAAGGCTTCTTCTCCTACGACAGCCTGGCCGACAAGCTCTACTACATGATCGGCCCGATCCTTCCGCCGCGGAACCACACCATGAGGATCTCGATCCGGAAGAGGGACGGGAGCTACCAGAACGTCGAGATCGCGCCCGCGAACCCGAGCGCGCTCCCGGAGTGGCTCGACGATTTCAACGAATCGGCCATGTACGACTACGAAGAGCAGCTCGACGCCACCGAGGAAGGCGAGTACTTCTTCTGGCCGGATGATCTCGCCGAGTGGGATGCCGGCGACGTCAGCGCCTGGTGGGAGAGCGATGAGCTCGGCATCCGCGCGGTGGCGACCCACACCAAGAACCTGATCGTCCACGATCTCAAGGCCGTGGAAGGCGTCCCCAAGTACCAGCCCACCAGCTCCTGGACCCGAGGCGTGCAGTTCGTGATGGCGGGAGGCGTGATGGGCATCCTGGCCGCCATCAACGACGAGGTGGAGCGGGGCCACGTCGCCAACATCTCGCTGATCCTGTTGGTGATCTACGTGCTGCAGACGCTCACCTATCGCTCGCTCTGGAGCGGGACCATCATCGTGATCCAGCTCGGCACCGCGACGATGTTCTCGCTCGCCTACATGGCGCTCAAGGGCGTGGGCCTCAACATCAACACCCTGCCCGTCCAGTCGGTGGGTGTGGGGATCGGGGTGGACTACGCCATCTACGTCGTGGACCGGATCCGCCAGGAGGTGGCGGAGACCGAAGGGGACATCGACGAGGCCGTGCGCCGGACCATCAGCACCACCGGTATGGCGGTGACCTTCACCGCCAGCACCATCGTCGCCGGGATCGCTCTCTGGATGTTCTCGAATCTTCGCTTCCAGGCCGAGATGGCGCAGCTGCTGGTGATCCTGATGGTCGTCAACATGCTGGGAGCGATCACCATCGTCCCGTCCTTCTACTCGATCGTGAAGCCGAAGTTCGCCCGGGCCCTGCTCGAAGAGCAGCGCCGCGCGGCCGCCGAGCAATGAGGCTTGGGAGGGCGCCTACGGAAAGGCGACCTCCTGCTCCGCTGCCAGCAGCTCCAGGATCCGGGAGGCGTTCTCCTCGACCGCCTTGCCGGAGATGTCGACGCTTCGCCAGCCCCGGGAGCGGAAGAAGCGCAGGGCCCAGCGCAGCTCGGTGGCGACGGTTTCGGGATCCGCGTAGGCCAGGCGGTTCAGCGACGGCAGCGAGCGCAGCCGGGCCCGGCGGATCGCCACCAGGGTCGCGGGGTCCAGCGTCAGGCCGAAGACCCTGCTCGGGTCGATCTCGAGGAGCTCGCTGGGGGGGTCGATGTCCGGCACCAGGGGAACGTTCCCGGTCTTGTAGCCCCGCTGGGCCAGGTACATGGAGAGGGGGGTCTTCGAGGTCCGGGAGACCCCGGTGAGCACGATGTCGGCCTCGTAGAGGCTGCGGAGGTTGGTGCCGTCGTCGTGGCGAACCGCGAACTCCACGGCGTCCACGCGCCGGAAGTGCTCGTCGGTGAAGCCGTGCTGGGGACCGGGGCGGAACTCGCGCTTCAGCTCGTAGTGGCTGGCCACCGTCTCCATCACGGGCCCGAGAAGATCGACCACGGGAACGCCCATCTCGACGCCGCGCCTCCGAATCGCCTCGGCGACGGAATCCCTCGACAGGGTGTAGAGCACGATGGTCCCCAGGTCGCGGGCGAGCTCCATCATCCGGAGCACCTGGGATTCCTCACGAATCTCGCCGAAGAACCGGTAGCGCCACCGGGTCCGGAACTGGCTCATGGCCGCACGCGCTGCCGACGCGGCCGTCTCGCCGGTGTGGTCGGAGACCAGGAAGATTTCCGGTACCCTTTCTTCCTTCCTCTTCGCCATGACGCGAGGCTAGCCCGCATTGCTCACCGGGTCGCGTTGCGGGGGCGGCGTTGACGGCCGCCGGGAGGACCGGCACTTTCCCTCGACCATGCCCTACGACCCCAAGCAGATCGAGCCTCGCTGGCAGCGCTACTGGATCGAGAACCAGACCTTCAAGGCAACGCTCGATCCCGCCAGGCCCAAGTTCTACGTGCTCGACATGTTCCCCTACCCGTCCAGCGAGGGACTCCACGTCGGACACCCGAAGGGCTACATCAGCACCGACGCCATCTCGCGCTACAAGCGGATGCGCGGACTGAACGTGCTGCACCCCATGGGCTGGGACGCCTTCGGCCTGCCCGCCGAGCAGCACGCCATCGAGACGGGTACCCATCCACGTGAGACCACCCGGAGGAACATCGACAACTACCGGCGCCAGCTCCAGAGCCTGGGGCTCAGCTACGACTGGTCCCGCGAGATCGACACCACCGATCCCAAGTACGTGAAGTGGACGCAGTGGATCTTCACCAAGCTCCACGAAATGGGCCTGGCCTACGAGGCCGAGGTGCCGGTGAACTGGTGCCCGGCGCTGGGCACCGTCCTCGCCAACGAAGAGGTGATCGGCGGAAAGAGCGAGCGCGGCGGTCACCCGGTGGTGCGACTGCCGATGCGTCAGTGGATGCTGCGCATCACCCACTACGCGGATCGACTGCTCGAGGATCTGGAGGAGGTCGACTGGCCGGAACCCATCAAGAGGATGCAGCAGGAGTGGATCGGAAGATCCGAGGGCGCGCGGGTCGAGTTCCCGGTGGTGGGCCGCGACGGCGAGGTCATCGAGGTCTTCACCACCCGTTCCGACACCCTCTTCGGCGCCACCTACATGGTGCTCGCGCCCGAGCATCCCCTCGTCGCGAGGATCACCAGCGACGAGGCCCGGACCGCCGTGGACGCCTATGTCGACGCCACCTCCCGCAAGAGCGAGCGTTCCCGGCAGGCCGAACGCGAAGAGAAGACCGGAGTCTTCACCGGCGCCTGCGCCGAGAACCCCGTCAACGACGAGCACATCCCCATCTGGATCGCCGACTACGTCCTGGCCAGCTACGGAACCGGCGCCATCATGGCCGTCCCCGGCCACGATGAGCGCGACTACGAATTCGCCAAGACCTTCGACCTGCCCATCGTGGAAGTCGTCACGGGAGGCGACCTGTCGCGCGAAGCCTACGTGGGAGTCGGGACCTCGGTGAACTCCGACTTCCTGGACGGCCTCGAGACCCCGGCCGCCATCGCGAAGATGAACCAGTGGCTGGAGCGCGAGGGCAAGGGCGAGGCCGCCATCAGCTACAAGCTGCGGGACTGGCTCTTCAGCCGACAGCGCTACTGGGGCGAGCCCTTCCCGGTGATCCACCTCGAGGACGGAACCTCCAAGCTGGTGCCCGGGGACGAGCTCCCGGTGCTGATCCCCGATCTCGAGGATTTCGCCCCCAGCGGCGAGTTCGAGACGCCGCTTTCGCGGGCAGCGGAGTGGATCGAGACCCGGGACCCGGACTCCGGCGCCCCGGCTCGCCGCGACCCCAACACCATGCCCCAGTGGGCCGGAAGCTGCTGGTACTTTCTGCGCTTCTGCGACCCGACCAACGACGAGGCCCCCTTGTCCCGGGAGGCCGAGAACTACTGGATGCCCGTGGACCTCTACGTGGGCGGTGCAGAACACGCCGTGCTGCACCTGCTCTACTCCCGCTTCTGGCACAAGGTGCTCTACGACCTGGGGGTGGTGCACACCAAGGAGCCCTTCCAGAAGCTGCTGAACCCGGGAATGATCCTCGGCTGCAGCTACCGCTACTACGACGACAACCTCTCCGATGACCCATCGGCCAACCCCCGGGTCTACCCGGCCTCGGCGGTGCGCCTCGAGGGCGAGACGGTCTTCGCCGCCGACAGCGGCGAGGAGGTGAAGGCGCGCTGGGTGCCCCAGAAGGAGGTGCGCCGCGACAAGGAGGGGAGGCCTCTGCACCCGACACTCGAGGGCGTCGTCCTGGAGGAGGTGGTCGAGAAGATGTCCAAGAGCCGGGGAAACGTGCTCTCTCCCGACGAGGTGATCGAGGAGTACGGGGCCGACAGCATGCGCCTCTACGAGCTCTTCATGGGGCCGCTGGAAAAGGGAGCACCCTGGTCCACCGATGGGATCCCCGGCTGCTTCCGCTTCCTGCAGCGCGCCTACCGGCTGATGGTCGACGAGGGGAGCGAGGGAGAGCCGCTGCGCGAGCTGGTGGAGGGCGAGGGCAACGAGAAGCAGGCGAGGCTCACCGCCCGCACCATCGACGAAGTGACCAGGGAGCTGGAGCACATGCAGCCCAACACGGCCATCTCCAGGCTGATGGTCTGGAGCCGCGACATCACCCGGGACGGCCCGCTGCCCCGCGAGGGCGCCGAGGCCTTCCTGCGGATGCTCTCCCCCTTCGCGCCGCACCTGGCCGAGGAGCTCTGGAGCCGCCTGGGGCACCCCCAGTCGCTCGCCTACGAGCCGTGGCCGGAAGCCGACCCCGATCTCCTGGTGGCGCCCACCATCACGCTCGCCGTCCAGGTGAACGGCAAGCGCCGCGATGAGATCGAGGTCCCCATCGACGCCGACGAGGAGGCGATCAAGGCCGCGGCCCTCGCCTCGGAGAAGGTGCAGAGGCACGTGGGGAGCCGGGAGCCGCGCAAGGTGATCCTGGTGAAGGGGCGGCTGGTGAACGTGGTGGTGTGAGGCCGGCGCTCTGCGAGGAGGCGTCCGATGCATCGCCTGGTCTGCCTGGGCGACAGCGTGACCCAGGGATTCAAGAGCGGCGCGATCTTCGAGCCGAACCTCTCCTTCCCGGCGATCATCGCCCGGGAGATGGGTCTCGCCGAGGCGAAGTTCCGCCACCCCGCCTTCTCCGGAGAGGGTGGCCTTCCCATCAACATCGAGCACCTCTTGCGACGGCTGGACCGCGAGTTCGGCCGCGGAGTTCGCCCGTGGGAGATCCCGCTCGCCGCAATCCAGCTGCGGCGCTGGATGGATCGCATCGAAGACTACTGGGAACGGGGCGCGGGAAACGAGCCCCTCCCCCATGGCGGCCCTCATCAGAACCTCGCGGTCTGGGGCTTCGAGATGCAGGATGCCTATCAGCTGAGCGCCGGGCTGTGCGAGGAGATCATCGATGGCCCGAGCGACGCGTGGCTGGTCCAGGTCCCGGAGTACGCGATGTACCGCACGGCGCGACGGGTCTTGAACCCCACTCACTCCACACGCCGAGAGGACCTGGAGGCCACCCAGCTCCAGCGTGCCGCGGAGCTGGCCAGGGACGGCGGGATCGAGAACCTGATCGTGTTCCTCGGCGGCAACAACGTGCTGTCCACCGTGACCCGGCTCCGCCTCGAGGAGAGCACCGACGAGGACCTGGAGCAGATCGATCCCAGGGGACGCAAGGCGACGCTGTACCGGCCAGAGCACTTCGACGAGCTGCTGAAGCGACTGATGGGGAAGCTCGAGGCCCTGGGGGACAACGGGGGTCGCGTGGACCGGATCTTCTGGGGGACGGTCCCACCGGTGACGATTCCCCCCGTCACCAACGGCGTCGGCGGCCGGATGGCGTCCGCCGGGAACCTCCAGTCCCCGTACGGGTCCGACGACGATCCCCGCTGGTTCAGGCGCTACTTCGAGGCCTACACCCGACCCTGGGTGTCCGCCTCCGCGTTCCGCGAGAGAGAAGATCCGCACCTGAGGGGCGCGGAGATCATCCGCATCGACCAGGTGATCGCCCGGTACCGGGAGATCCTGAAGCGCAGGGTCCGGGAGCACAACGAGGCGCGCGGCAGGGCCGGTCTGCCGGAAGACTGGCTCGTCGTCGACACACACTGGGCCCTCGAAAGGATCGCCTACCGCCGCTACCTCGAGGATCCCTCGGTGCCGCCGCCGCCGGGCTGGTCGCGCTACCAGATGCCCGAACCCTACCATCGCGCCAAGCTCGACACTCGCTTCCTGCGGGCCCGGGAGGGAAAGCGGGTGGCCGGCGGCCTCTTCGGCCTCGACGGGGTGCACCCCACCACGGCGGGCTACGGCCTGGTCGCGCAGGAGTTCATCGACGTGATGGAGGGAGCGGGCGTCCCGTTCTTCCACGGCGACGGCCGCACCCCGCGGAGCAGCCCCATCGCGGTGGACTTCGAGCGCGTGATGCAGCTCGACTCGTTGATCGAGAACCCGCCGCAGACGCTCGACGATCTCTGGGAGAAGCTCGTGGACAGCGATCAGATCCTCGCTCTCTTCGAGCGGGCGTTGCGGGCATTCTCCTCCGGATGATCGGCGGCGCGCGGAGGATCGATTCGGGCTTGCGGCGTCAGGATCGGTACCACCGACGCATCCACCTCGATGGACAGCGGCGTCGTGCCGCGGTAGTCGCCGTCGATCTGCACGGCGGTGGGCTCCTGCGCCTCGATGACGATGCGACGTCCGGTCCGGTAGGCGACGTCCGGGAGCCGTGACACCCGCCGCGCACCCGCCGCGCAGGCGTAGCGAAGGAGATCCCCCACGCGCCCGCCGCTAAACACACAGATGTCGAGCACTCCCGAGTCGGGGCGCGCGCGGTCCGCGATGGAGAAGATGCCCCCGTAGTTGCGGATGTTGCTCACGACCGCGAGCGCGCCGGGGAGCGGCTCGGCCCCGTCGACGTAGACGCGGAGTCGGGGAGCGCGATAGTGGCGCAGGGCGCGCAGGATCGGCCGCGCGTAGCCGGGATAGCCGAGGGTGCCCCGATGGGTCCGCGAGATCGCGCGGGTCACCATGGCGTCGAAGCCGCTGCTCGCCACCAGGAGAAAGCGGCGCGATCCGGCCCGCCCGAGATCGAGGCGGCGGCAGGTACCGCGCTCGACCAGCGCCGCCAGCGCTTCCGGATCGCGCGGGATGCCGAGCTCGCGCGCCAGCATGTTGGCGGTTCCATAGGCCAGGTGTGCCAGGGGAATGCGAGAGGGATCCTCGAGTCCGTTCAGAACGTCGTTCACCGTGCCGTCGCCGCCCGCCACCACGATGCGGTCGAGGTCCCCCTCCGACTCCCGCTTGCGCACCCGCTCGCCGGCTTCTTCGGGACTTCGCGTCGAGAAGCACTCGACCGCGTGGCCCCGGTCCCCGAGGCGCCGGACCAGCCGCTCCGCCCCGCGTGCGGCGGCGCCACCGCCGGCGATGGGATTGACGACGACGAGGACCTTCATCCCCCGGCCGCTTCGAGGCGGTGGCGGCGCCCGAATACGGCCAGCCCCGCGACGCCCGCGAGCACCAGCCCCAGGCTGATCGCCTGGTTGATGGTGATGTCCGCCCCCGCAGCCCGGAACAGGATCACCTGGCTCTCGTAGTAGCGCACGAAATCGAGGGCGATCCGATAGCCTGCGACGAGGACGATCGAGGTGAAGAAGAGCGCGCCGGGAAAGGGCCGGCGCCGTGCCAGCCAGGCCAGAAAGGCGAAGCTCGCGAAGGCGAGCAGCGCGGTATAGAGCTGGGTGGGGTGAACCGCCGCACCGCGAAACAGCTCCGCCGCCGGGCTGCCCTCGGGAAAGCGCACGCCCCAGGGAGCCGTGCACACCAGCCCAAAGCAGCAGCCGTTCAGGAAGCAACCGATGCGGGTGATGCCTTCGCCCAGCAGCACCGAGGGCATGATCACGTCCACGTGGGGCAGCACCGGGAGGCGGTGGTAGGCGAAGAAGGCCACGGAGCCGAGGACGGCCAGGACGACGCCGCCCAGCATCGAGAGCCCGACGATGCCGAAGCTCCCTTCGCTCTGGAATGGATTCACCGCGTCGAGCCAGGTGCCCTGCGGCGGGCGGAACACCTCCGGATGGGTCACCACCCAGAGCAGCCGGGCTCCCAGGATCGAGCTCACCAGGATCAGCATGCTGGCGTCGAGGACGCGGTCCGCATTCAGACCCTGCGCCCGGGCCCGCCAGACGGCGACTGCGATTCCGACGACGAAGGCGAGGAGCAACGCCGTCCCGTAGGCGGCGACCGGGTATCCACCGATCTCGAAGAGGATCGGGTGCATGGCGTACGGGTAGCTCAGGATCCCGGCGAAACGTACCGCCCGGCCGCCGGGGGCCTTCGTCTCGCCGCGGAGGGGGCACGTGCGGCGCATCTTCCCCTATATTGGTGGGCCGCAGAATTAGAACGTGTTCTACCTGTCGCGAAGCCTCCACCGGAGCATCGCGACACCGCGCAGACAGAGGACGAAGACCTCCATGGCAGGCGACACGGCGACAGTACAGGGGAATGAGACGCTTCCCTCCGAGCCGCGACGGCTTCGGGACATCGCGAAGTGGGACATGGAGGCGGACGTGGTCGTCGTGGGTCTCGGTGTCGCGGGGGGCTCCGCGGCCATCGAGGCGGCGCGGGCCGGCGCCGACGTGCTGATCCTGGAGCGGGCGGCGGCCGGCGGGGGAACGACGGCGGACTCCGGCGGCCTGATCTACTTCGGCGGCGGGACCCCCGTCCAGAAGGCCTGCGGCTTCGACGACACCCCGGAGGAGATGTTCAAGCACCTGATGCAGGTCAGCGAGGGGCGCAACGAGGAGAAGGTGCGGCTCTACTGCGAGCGGAGCGTCGAGCACTTCGAGTGGTTCGTCGGACTGGGGCTCGAGTTCAAGGAGTCCTTCTACCCCCACAAGGCTCCGATCCAGGAAACGGACGACTGTCTCATCTACTCCGGGAACGAGGCCGCATTCCCCTTCAGCCAGAACGCGAGACCGGCGCCCCGGGGTCACAAGACGAGGAAGGAAGGAGATGCCGGCGGCCTGATCATGCAGAAGATCATCGCCGGCGCGAACCAGGCCGGCGCCAGGACGGTGACCAACGCGCTTTGCGAGACACTCGTGACCGCCGAGGATGGCCGCGTCGTGGGACTGGTGGCCGAGATCGACGCTGAGGAGAAGCTCGTCCGCGCCGGCCGGGGCGTGATTCTCGCGGCCGGAGGCTTCATCAAGAACAAGGAGATGCTCGCCAGGCACGCACCGCAGCTGCTCCACTGCAACTATCCCCTCGCCACCGACGGAGACGACGGCCGCGGCATCCGCATGGGCATGGGCGCCGGCGGTGCCGCCATCCACATGGGAGAGGGCTTCGTCTCGGCTCCCTTCTACCCGCCCTCGGCGCACGTCAAGGGCATCCTCGTCAACGGACAGGGCCAGCGATTCATCAACGAGGACGCCTACCACGGGCGAAGCGGCGATTTCGTCCTGAATCACCAGGGCGGTGTCGCCTATCTGATCGTCGACGACGAGCTCTACGGACCGACCCCGGCCTTTCACAAGATCGTGGCCGTGGAGGAGACCATCGAGGCCCTGGAGAAGGCGGTCGGGTTTCCCGAGTCGACGCTCACCACCACCGTGGCGTTCTTCAACCGGCACGCGGCCAATGGCGAAGACCCGCTCTTCCACAAGGCGCCCGGTTACCTGCGACCGCTGTCGGCTCCGCCCTACTCCGCTCTGGACCTGCGCGTCGGGAAGTCGATCATCCCGGCCTTTACCCTGGGTGGCCTGGAGACCTCGCCGGGCGGCGAAGTGCGCACGCCCGACGGCAAGGTGGTTGCGGGCCTCTACGCGGCGGGCCGCACCACCGCGGGCCTCCCCCACTCGGCGAGCGGCTACGCCAGCGGTCTCTCCATCGCCGACGGCAGCTTCTTCGGCCGCCAGGCGGGGAGGTCGGCGGCCAAGGCGGAGCCCTGGTAGCGCGCCAGCGGGGACGTTGTTGAACGTTCAACTTCTCGGGGATCCCCGAGAAGTTGAACGTTCAACAACGTCCCCGCTTAACTAAGCTAGGCACCGTGACCCCTTTCGAGCTGCTTCTGGTGCTGGCGTCGGCGCTGCTCCACGCAATCTGGAGTGCTTCGATCAAGGGCAGCCGAAACCCACTCGCCTTCAACCTGCTCCAGTCAGCCGCGGCCGTGGTCGCGGCCCTGCTGATCCTCCCACTCTTCGAGCTGGATGAGATCCCGACTGCGGTCTGGCAGCTGACCGCCGCAACGGGAATCGCCCACGGCCTCTACTTCTACTTCATGAGCCGGGCCTACCAGGAGGCGGATCTGAGCCTGGTCTATCCGATCATCCGCTCCACACCGGCCTTCCTCCCGCTGATCGCAGTGCCCCTGCTGGGGGAATCGGTCTCGCCGTGGGGGGCACTCGGAATCGCGATCCTGGTAGCCGGCATCTGGCTGATCCACGCCGACCGGAACCTGGGGCTCCGAAAGCTGCGCTCGCGGGGGATCCGATTCGCCTACCTGACCCTGGCGGCCACCGTCGCCTACTCCCTCATCGACAAGCAGGCCATGGTGCACTTCTCGGAGGCCAGCTGGACGGGCCCCCTGCCCCGGACCGTCGTCTTCTACTTCATGCTCTCGGTGGCGAACGCGCTGGTGTTCGTCCCCCTGGCACTGCGCCGGGTTTCCTGGGCGACCCTGCGCGAGGTGGCAAGGTGCGAGGGAGGGCTCGCCATGGCAGCGCTCGCGGGTAGCTTGATGAGCTACGGCCTGATCCTGGAGGCCTTCCAGACCGCGCCGGCCAGCTATGTGGTGGCGGTGCGACAGGTGAGCGTGCTCTTCGCATTGCTCTTCGCGGTCGTGTGGCTGCGCGAGCGGCCGGACCGGCGCCGGATCATCGGAGCCACGGCCACCGTGGCGGGGGTCGCCCTGATCTCCCTGATGCCGTGATGCGGACCCCGACCCGGAGCCCTCGCTACGCGACCGAGTGAGAGATGCGGGCTAGGTTGGCGAGGATGCGGCTTCCGCGCAACTCGCGGCGATACCGGGCCTTCCTCGCCCTCGCCGGCTTCGCCGGAGCGCTGCTGCTGCGCGTTCTGGGCGCGACCTGGAGGGTGCGCACCATCGGGGAGGATCCCCTCTCGCGCGGCGATCCCCTGGTCCTCACCACCTGGCACCGGGGCCTGCTGATCGCCGCCTACTGCTGGAGGAATCGCGGCATCATCGTTGCCATCAGCCAGAGCCGAGACGGTGACCTGGCGAGCTCGGTGATTCGCCACCTCGGCTTTGCCGCGAGCTCGCGAGGCTCGAGCTCGAGTAGCACCACGGGCCTGCTGCGGAAGCTGATCCGGCAGGTGCGGGCGGGACAGCCGGTGGGCATTTTGCCCGATGGTCCCCGGGGACCGGCCGGAACGGCCAAGCCCGGCGTGATCGCCCTCGCCCGCGCCGGCGGCGCCCGGGTGGTGCCGATCGGCATCGCCGCTTCCCCCTCGAAGCAGTTCGGCAGCTGGGACCGAGCTATCCTCCCTCTGCCTTTCGCACGGGTCACTTGCAGCTACGGAGAACCGATCCAGGTGCCGAAAAAGGCCACTGGCGAAGCACTCGAGAGATTGCGCAGCGAGCTCGAGGCGACCCTGGATCGCATGAACCTCCAGCTGGATCGGGAGCTGGGCATCGCCGACTGATCCAGAGTCGTTCCGCGGAAGCAGTGACTCGAGCAGATGGGAAGGAGATCGTCGTTGGACGAGAAAAGCGGCCATCTGCGGGTGCTGTCCATGAATCTCTGCAACGGCCGTGCGGAGCGCGAGGCCCTGGGCCGGAAGATCGAGGAGCTCGACGTCGACGTGGTCGCCGTCCAGGAGCTCTCCCCCGGCCTGGCTGGCGTCATCTCTGAGCTGCTCCCCCACGGCAAGCTCGAACCGACCGCAGACGGCCTGGGGATGGGGATCGCTCTTCGCCACCCGGGGAACGTCGAGCGCCTCGCGCTGTGCGACCGAGACGCCCGGGTCGTGGAGCTGGCTCCCTGTGAGTGGCCCGACCTTCCCGATCGCATCGAGCTCGTGAACGTCCACATCCAGGCGCCCCACTGCTTTCCCCCGTGGCGCGCGCTGGCCCGCCGCCGCGACCAGATCCGGTCGCTGAACGCGTATCTCCGCGGCGTGCCCAAGCGCCGCCGCGCGGTGGTCGGCGACTTCAACGCCACGCCCCTCTGGCCGGTCTACCGCGCCCTCGCCTCCCACCTCGAAGACGCGGCAAAGCTCCACGCCGAGGTCACTCGCCGCCGCCCGTCTCGTACCTGGGCCCCCTGGAAGCGCGCACCCCGCCTGCTCCGCATCGATCACGCCTTCCTGCGCGGTCTGACCGTCGACCGCTTCGAAGTCGTCGAGGTGACCGGAAGCGACCACGGCGGCATCCTGGCCGACCTGCGGCTATAGCGTACAGTGGGGACGTTGTTGAACGTTCAACTTCTCGGGGACCCCCGAGAAGTTGAACGTTCAACAACGTCCCCACCAGCATCGCTACGATGCCAGCGCGCGCTCGATGGCCCGCTCGAGCCAGCCGCCGATGTCCGGATGATCGAGAAGTCCGGAGCTTCGCAGCCGCTCGGCGGCGATGGCCTCCACCTCCGCGACGCTACCCGCCTCGAGGGCCCTTCGAGCATCGTCGGCCACCTTGCCCACCTCGAGGGAGCGGACGATCTCCTTCACCACCGGCACCGCACTCGCCACACCCGAGAGCTCACCGATACCGAGCCCCACGAGAAGCGGAACGGCGAGGGGGTTGCTCGCCATCTCGCCGCAGACGGAGACGGGGATGCCCGCCCGGCTCGCCGCCCGCACCGTGCGGTCGATCAGAGCCAGGACGGCCGGATGAAAGGGAGAGTAGAGATGGGCGACCTTCTCGTTGCCCCGATCGACCGCCAGGGTGTACTGGGTGAGGTCATTGGTCCCGATGCTGAAGAAGTCGCAGTTCCGGGCGAGGGAGTCGGCGATCAGCGCCGCCGAGGGGATTTCGATCATCACGCCGATGGGGAGATCGGGATCGAAGCACGCACCGCGGCGGCTGAGCTCCTCCTTGGTCTCCTCCACCAGGACGCGGACCCTGAGAAGCTCCTCGATGGCGGAGATCATCGGGACCAGCAGCCGCACGTTCCGTCGGGCGCTGGCCCGGAGGATCGCGCGCAGCTGGGCGCGGAAGGTCTCCTCGTCCGAGAGGGAGAGACGGATCGAGCGCCAGCCGAGCTGGGGATTCTCCTCCGCCAAAATCACCAGGTTGGGAATCGCCTTTTCCCCACCCAGATCGAGGGTGCGGATCGTGACCGGACGCGGCGCCATGGCCTCGGCCACGCCTTCGTAGAGCTGCTCCTGCTCGTCCTCGCTGGGAAAGCCGCGGTGGGCCAGGGCGATCAGCTCGGTCCGGAACAGCCCGATGCCTTCGGCGCCGTGCCGCTCGCAGAGCCGCAAATCGCCCAGCAGACCGACGTTGGCGGTCAGACGGACGCGGGTCCCGTCGCGCGTCTCCGCCGGCCGATCGGCGAGGGCGTCGAGATGCTCGACGGCGACGAGATCGCGATGCTTCACCCGCTCGTACTCTCGCCGGATCTCTTCATCCGGCGAGAGGTAGATGCAGCCGATATCGCCGTCGACGATCGCCAGCTCGCCCGGACGTGCCGCCTCGAGAATGCCGGCCGCACCCGTGACCGAGGGAATCTCGAGGGCGCGGGCAAAGATCGCGCCGTGGGAGGTCGGACCGCCGTGCTCGGAAGCCACCGCGGCGATCTTCTCGGTCTCCAGCAGGGCGAAGTGGGCCGGCAGCAGGTGGGAGGCGACCACGATCGCCCCATCGGTGAGCGGTACGTTGTGGGTTCGCACACCGAGCAGCTTCGCCATCACCCGCTGCCCGACGTCCACCACATCGATGCCCCGCTCGCGGAAGAACGGATTCTCGATGCGCTCGAACACGTCCCGGTAGGCCGCGAGCACCTCCCGGATCGCCTGGAGCCCGCTCCCGGTCTGCCCGACGCTCTCTTCCAGCTTGGCGACGAATCCCTTGTCCTCGAGGATCTGGATGTGCGTGTTGAAGACGGCGGCGAAATCCGGACCGAAGCGCTCACCCACCTCGTCCCGCACGTCGTGCAACTCCCGCCGCGCTTCGGCGACGGCATCGAGAAGATCGCGCCGCTCCTGCTTCGAATCCGGGTTTGCGACGTAGTCGACGCTCTCCAGATCGACGGGATCATCGAGGAAGTGGACGGGCCCGATGGCGATGCCCCGCGATGCGGGAATGCCGCGCACCTCGACGTTTCGCTCGGCACGGGGGGGGGCCTTGACCGCGGCGAAGCCGAGACCGGCGCTGCCGAGCTGCGAGACGATCCACGCCCGCACCTCTTCGGGACCCGACATCAGAGCGAGGAGCTGGGAGTTCATGACCAGCGGGGCGATGAGCCGGGCGCAGGTTTCGAGCAGCTCCACGTCTTGCGGCTGGAACTCGCGGCGCTCGCGGGTCTGCACCACCAGCACGCCGATTGGGAATTGCCCGAGACTGGACGGAAGGCTCACGATGAGCGGTGCCGCCATCAGCGATGGGAACCGCTCCTCCCCGGTCTCGGGGAAGTAGCGGTACTCGGGATGGGAGGGCGCATCCACCACCGCCACGGCCTCGCCGCTTTGGGCGGCGTGACCGACGAGCCCCTCTCCCAAGGAGAGACGCACCTGGCCGAGCGCGCTCTTGTCGAGACCCATGGTGGCTCTGAGCAGCAGGTGCTTGAGGTCGGGCTCGGTCAGGTAGATCGAGCAGACCTCGGCGTCCAGGCGCTTGGCGACGAGATCGACGACGTTGTCCAGGGTCTCGTTCAGGTCGTGCGACCGTGAGACGATTCCCGCAACATCCGCAAGCAGCGTGTTTCGGTCCGGAATGGTACCCCCCTGGTGTGCAGACCACCGAAAGAGCGACTGGTAGTCATGTTACAGGAAGCGAGGCAGGGCTGCGGCCCCCACGGGGCTCAGCGGGCCGGGCGCGCAGATCGCCCCCGTGGCGCGCCAGGTAGAATGCTCTTCGTCGCGGCGCGGAAGCTAGTGGGACAGAAACGGATCGCTCTCGTGAGAGAGCCGGAGCACAGGCGGGAATACGTGATCCTTGTCCTCGAAGCGGAACCCGAGAGCGAGAAGGATCTTCCGCTTCGTGTCCATGCGGCAGTTCATGCCCTTTTCGACACTGTGAATGGTGCGAAGCGCCACTTTGGCCTTGCGGGCCAACTGCGCTTGCGTCATGAGCCGATTCTCGCGCAGTTCACGTACTCGATTGGGACGGTCCCGGGTGTCGCTCACGTCGTATTTCCTCGGTCGTCGTGCGGCTCGGCGCTCTGGCAACTGCCGAACGTTTCGGACAGTCCCGGGATTTCTTTAGAAAAATTCGGAGCTTGGCGGCTTTTCGGTCAACGGGCTGCGCACCATCCGCAAGTTCAGTATTCCCGAGGGGATAGGCGCTTGGACGCATACTCCCGAGGGCTCATTGAACCCAAACTTCGCTTCACAGATGTGCAATCCCGCCCGGCCAAGGGCCCCACCGGAGCCGACCTTCGCATGCGGGCGCAGGGGTCCACGATCATCCCGGGAGATGCGGGGAGAGGATCTTGCGACGCGCCCTGATCGTCGGCCTGATGGGCCTGGTGCTCCTCGCCGCTTCGGCGTGGGCGGGCTTCCGTCTGGCGGCTCGGATCGCGCCCGAGCGCCTCCGCGTCGAGACCGAGCGGCGTCTCTCGAGCCTCCTCGACGCCCCGGTGCAGATCGACCAGACCCGGCTCTCGCTCGGTTGGGGTCTGATCCTGGAAGCCAGGGGGGTGGAGGTGGAGCCAGGAGGGGCGGCAGGTCGACTGCGGGTCGAACGCGCATTGGCCCGTCTGGATCCGGTGGCCCTGCTGATGGCGCGCTTCCGGCTCGACTGGCTCGCCCTGGAGGGAGCCAGGTTCAGGATCGCGCTCCCTGCCCGCGCCTCGGGGCGCAGCGGCGAGTACGACCTGCGAGACACCGTCGAGGCGCTCGATCGAGCGGCCCGCTCCCTGCTCGAGAAGTGGCCCCCCATTCGCAAGCTGGAGATCCGCAGCGGGACCATCCTCTTCGCCGACTCAGCCCTGGACGAGCCCCTCGCCATCCGCATCGAGGAGGTGAGCGGCGAGGCTCGCCGGGCGAGCTTCCGCCGTCGGACGGAGCTTCGGATCCAGGCGCGGATCCGGGATCCAGAGGGGAGGGGGGGGACGATTGCCCTGCGCGCAGAGGCCGATGGGAGAATCCGCGCCACGCTCACTCTGGAGCGGATGGATCTCGCGATCCTGGCGCCCTACGCGTCTCAGCTCGGTGTCGCTTCCGGCCTGGGCGGAGAGGCGGAAGGCACCGTCGGCTGGCAGCACCAGCCGGGACGACCCCACCACCTCGACATCCGGCTGGAAGTCAGCGGCCTTCGCGCCTCGCTGCTCCGAGGCGAGGAGAAGAGCCCCTTCGCGATCGCGCTGGACCGGTCCGCCCTGGCCGCCCGGATCGAGGCCCGCCCCGATGTCCTGCGCCTCGAGGAGGCTGAGATCTCGGACGGTCAGGTGACGCTTCGCGCGGAGGGAAGCCTGGCGCTTCCGGTCGAGAGACGCGCCGACCTGCGGCTGGCGGTCCAGCTGCTGGAGCTTCCTCTGCTGCGGCTCCGCGAGGCGCTCGCCTACCTCTCCCCAGAGATCCGGGCATGGCTGGAGCCCCTCAGTGATCGGGTGGAGGCCGGCCGGCTGCTGGAGCTCCGCGTCGAAGCGCGCACCACGGTCGCGGGCTTCCGAGAGCTCGTCGAGAGCCGCTTGCGGAGCCGTCCGGGAGAGATCACCGTGCGAGCGGAGATCGCCGACGCGGGGCTGCGCATCGGCGCGGACGACAGACACCTCGAGGCGGTCAGCGGCAGCGCGATCTGGAGCGGAGACGTCCTGGAGCTCCGCG
>Ga0255054_10000426_pt1 | contig 25039 bp, 11 predicted proteins | sample JV7_2_23_MG_FD_188634 | JGI IMG/M metagenome (GOLD analysis project Ga0255054, IMG submission 188634) | Seawater microbial communities from Jervis Inlet, British Columbia, Canada - JV7_2_23 | ecosystem: Environmental > Aquatic > Marine > Inlet | place: Canada: British Columbia | collected... | reverse complement strand
ACACCGCCCACCATCAACGTTTTGGATTCAAGCGCGAAGATGCCGTAGTGGAGGCCGTGACACTTCGCGTGACCGCTCGTGCACACGTAACGAGACCGCAGACGACCGAGTTGAGGTCCGCCCACGCAACGGCCAACCCGATACGATCCACACGCGTCTATTGGGAGGGCGCGTGGCGGGACGTGCCGCTTTACCAGCGGGAAGCCCTAATGGCCGGTCACAGCATCGAAGGCCCAGCTATCATCGCCGAGTATAGCGCCACGACGTGGGTGCCATCCGAATGCCGTGCAGAGTTCCTACGATCGGGGGACTTGCTACTTGTCCCCAGCAGTTGAGCACCGCAGGCCGCTTACCCGGACTGGCGTGATGGGGACTCACGGGTATATATAGAGCGCCGCTCGGGCTGAGCGGAGTTCCGCATCGGGAGAATCGAGGGGGTAATGGGAGCACGAGAGCAGGCGAAGCTCGGCCGACAGGCAGGAAAAGCAGACGAGGCCAAGTCCGCATCGCCGTACAAGCCGCCGTACACCTGGGCCGCATTCATGGGGTTGGGGATCTTCATTCTCTACGCCATCACCTTGGCGCGCTCTACGGCCTTTTGGGACACCAGCGAGTATATCGCCACCGCCCACATTCTGGGCATCCCCCACCCGCCGGGTAACCCTGTCTTCGTCCTGTTGGCCCGCACCTGGGAGATTCTTCTCACACCGTTCCCTCTGCCCGTCGCGATCAAGATCAACCTTTTCTCGGCGGCCAACGGTGCTGTGGCCGCAGCCTTCTGGTTCCTCGTCGTCCATCGAATACTCGCCTTCTTCTCTGACGAAGAGCTCTTCCAGCGTGTTGGCGCGGCCGCTACGGTCTTGATATCCTCGACGGCGTTCACGGTTTGGAATCAGTCGGTAGTGAACGAGAAGGTCTACACGGTGAGTCTGATGACCATCGCGCTACTCACCTTCTTGATCTTCCGCTGGCGCGACAATCTGGGCCGGGGCAAAGACGACAACCTGCTGATCCTCATCGTCTTCCTCTTGGCTCTGTCTTTGGGGAACCACTTGATGGCGTTCCTCGTGGCACCCGCCATGTTCTTCTTCGTGCTCTGGGTGCACCCGCGAACGTTGGCGCGCTGGCAGCTTTACGCTTTCGCTTCCCTCGCCTGGTTTCTCGGGCTGTCGGCTCAGCTCTTCTTGCCTATACGTGCCGAGAATCGCCCGGTGATCAGCGAGGCGGATCCAAGGTGCGAGTCATTAATCGATGCCACGATAGACATCGTGCGGTTGCACCCTCCAGTATCTCTGCTGGGTCCGGACAAGGAGAATGACCGCTGCCAGGCACTGGCCGAATCGCTGCGCCGAGAGCAGTACCGCAAGCCACCTCTGACTCTGAACCCGCTTTACTACCCGCGAGAAGTCCCGCGCGACCTGCAGCTTGTCCGCTGGCAGTTCATCAACTATGCGCAGTACTTCGACTGGCAGTGGGCCCGAAGTCTCGATGGGAGCAATACGTTCTTCGCCTGGCTCCGAGCACCGTTTACGCTGCTCTTTGTACTCTTGGGGATATACGGAGCGTGGCGTCACTTCCATACAGACCGTATCTCATGGATCTACGTCGCCGCACTCTTCGCTACCGTTTGGATCGGGCTGGTCCTCTACTTGAACTTCAAGTACGGCTACTCCGTCGGCGTTATGATCGATCCAGGCACGGGTCAGCCAGCGCCACCTCCCCGCGAATGGCGTGAAGTCCGCGAGCGAGACTACTTCTTCATGATCTCTTTCTCGCAGTGGGGTTTGTGGGCCGGAATCGGGCTGGCCGCTTTTTGGCAGCGGCTGGGGGAGAAGTTGGCCGGCGCCAAAGCGATCCCTTCATTGGACCAGCTGCGGCGAGCAAGCCCGATACTCGTTCTCGCCTTTCTGCCTTTGCTGCTCAACTGGAAGTATGCAAGCCGAGCCGGCGACTACGCGGCACGCGATTGGGCCTACAACGTTCTGATGTCCGTTGACCCGTATGCCATCGTCTTCACCAACGGCGACAATGACACCTTTCCTCTCTGGTACTTGCAAGAGGTGGAAGGGCTGCGACGCGACGTCACCGTTATCGTCTACTCGTACCTGGCAACTCCCTGGTACACCAAGCAGCTACGCGATCTCACCAAACCGTGCGGCGGACTCGATCCGCTGGCCGACCCGACCGTGATAACCTGCCAACGGCCGTTTGAGCCCGACAACGCCATCGACATCTACGATGGCAAGGATTGGCCCGCGCCGACTCGGTCAATCCTCCAGATGGACGATGCCGAAGTCGAGAGCGTTCCCGATTGCTACCCGGTCGACAATTACGGACGCTGCCAGCTGTTCGCCGACACCGTCGCCGTTCCCATCGGCAACGACGTGGAAGGCCTCGTAGCGAGAGGCGACTATTTGAGCCGCAACGACATAGTCGTCCTGCGCATCCTCCAGACCTCGGCCGGCGATCGGCCGATCTACTTCGCCAGTACGACGGGTACTTACGAGAAATTCGCTCTCCAGCCTTGGATGGTACGCGAGGGTGTGGCGCTCAAGCTCTCCCCCGACGACATACAACCATCGCCCACGATTATGCCGTTGCCACCACAGGCACGTTTCAGCGGCAATCGTCTCCTGCCCTTCTGGGTCGACGTCCAGAAGACCGCCGAACTGCTCGACAGCTCGTACATCTACCGGGACCTAACCGACTGGACGTTCTGGCCGGATCTCTCCACGAACGGGATACCCCTCCAGTACTACCAAGCTTATGCGGCACTGGCCAACGCCTACATCGTGCTGAACCAGATCGAGGCTTCGAATCAGGCCAGGGACCGGGCGCGGGAGTTCGTGGAAGTGGCTTTGGGACCTGTCGATTTCGGTGCACCTGCGGCGGCGCCACCCCCCAGAGATCCTACGCCGCCACTCGAGCCTCCGGCTGACAGCGGGGAGCCGTCTGAGAACTAGGAACCTCAGGGGATAGCAGGCGGGCTGCCAGCTGGCACCTCAATTGCCGACGAGCGCGGTAAGATCCTCTGACAAGAGGCTCTCAGAACTTGCGCCGGGACTCTCGTCGCGGACCATGCTCATGCCCGTGCGCTCGTCGAAAGTCACGCGCGTCACCTGATCCATTCCCTCGCGGATCGACTCGATGTGAGTGATGAGGATCATCTGCTCGAAGTGGTCTTGTAGCCGCTGGAGTAGACGAACCACGTTCTCTCGACGTTGCTCGTCCAGCCCTCCGAAGACTTCGTCGAAGATGAGCAAGGACAGCGTCTGGCCGGCGCGGTCTGCTATCATCTGGCTGACCGCCAGCCGAAGGACAAGGTTAGTCAGGTCTTCTTCACCACCCGAGATAACCGGCTTCTCCTCACCCGCGTCCAACACCACGACATCGAAATCCCGGTTGATCTCGATCTGGTCATAGCGCCCATCCGTCAGCTCGGCCAAGAACACACTGGCTATCTCCGACAACTCGGGTCGCACACGGTCGTTCAACTCGTGGCGGAGATCACCCAACGCCTCGTCCAATTCATTGTGCAATCGGTATTCTCTCTGACGCTCGGCGATGCTCTGCGAAATCTGGCGGAACTCTTTCTCCGCGTGACGGGCCGCATCCGCCGCTTGACGCGCCGCCTCTGCCTCGCCTCGCACCCGTTCGAGCTCGAGTCTGGCACCTTCCAAGGCGGCTCGAGCCTCCTCGTACTCGGTCGCCACCGACCGATAAATCTCCTCGGAGAAGCCCAGCTCCGCCCGGCCCTGCTCTAGTGCGTCAGACTGAGCACTGATCTGACGCTCTTCCTCTTCGGCCTTGGCTTTGGTGCTCCGCACCGCTGGCTGCCTCTCCAAACGCGTCTCGAGTTGAGTGATTCGCTTCTCGATTTCCCGCAGCCGCTCCAAGTCCGCGCGAACCGTAGCGTGGCGCTCCGCATCATACCCCTCGGGAAGCGCGGCAAGCTCACCGGCCATCGAGCGCGCCTCCTCTTCCTCCACAGCCAACTCCGACTTCAGAGCCACAGCCTGTGATATCGCCGAGTCCGCCGCCGCCAGTTCGCTCTTAAAACGCTCGCGTTCCTCCCGCGCCTTGCTCAGTTGCTCTCGCACAGCGATCACTTCGTCCGGCTCCGACTCCAGCTGGTCCAGGCGCTTGTGATGCCACTTGCCGTCCTGCACGACCTCCTCGTACTGGCCACGGACGAGCTGCAGCACCTGATCATACTCCGAACCGAGAGGTCGCTTGCACGTCGGACAGGCTCCCTCCGGACCCTGCGACTTGAGCTGCTCGATTTGCGTCTTCAACTCTTCCGCCTGACCTCGCAGGATACGGAGATTCGCGCGGGCATCTTCTTTGTCGCGCTCCCAATGCGTGGTCACTTCTTCGCGCCGAGCTTCCGCACGCTCGCACTCCTCCTCCTGGACCACCAGCCGCTCGGCGATCTCTCCACGCGCCCTACCCTTCTCTTCCTGCTCAGCAACTTTCTTCGCCAGCGCAGCGACGCGAGTTCGCTGATCTGCCAGCAGCTTCTCCAGACGGATACGTCGCGATTCCGCTTCGGCGAGTTGTCGCAGCTGTTCTTCTCCTTCCCGAAGCTCTTCCAACGGCCGGACCTCTGACCTCAGCGCGCTCAACTGTTGACCGGCCTCAGCCAGGCTTGCCAGCTCGGTCTCCGCTTCCTTCTGCTCCTTCAGCACACCCTCGAGACGCGTCTGTGCCACTCGCAGCTCTTCGTGAAGCTGGTGGTCCCGCTCGCGCGCCGTTTGCAGCTCGTTCCACGCCGGCTCCAGCTCCGCCAAGCGTGAGGCAGCACCTGTTTGCCTCTGCTCGGTATCCCGCAGTGCCGCCTGTGACTCTTTTAACCGAGTTTCCGCCGCTTCCCTCGCCTGTTTGATCTCCTCGGCATCACCGAGCGTACGGCGCAGTTCTTCCACCTGACCCTTCAGTACCTTTCGCTGCTCACGCACCATACCCTGGGCGGCCCGCAGCCGCTCATATCCGAGCACTTGAGACAGGAAGCGGGCCCGCTCCGTCGGCCCCATGGCCGCCAAGAACTGCAGTTCCTTCTGTCCCGTGAAGTAGGTGTTGAAGAACTCCTGCCGGGTCATCCCCAGCCGGCGGGTCAACTGCCGTGTTACCTCGTTGATACCGGCGGCTATGGGCTCGCTTTGCTCGACGCGATACAGCTCCGCGTTCCGTGGAGTACGTTCGACGCGATAGCGCTCGCCTCTCAGCTCGAATTCGAGCTCAGCGCGCACCGCCGAGCGCCCGGCCGCGCGGTTGAAACGGAGCGTGTCTTTGGTACCACGGACCGCGGGGGCTCCATAGACCGCCCAGGCGATCGCTTCGAGTATCGTCGTCTTTCCGGCTCCGTTTGGCCCAATGATACCGGTGAGGCCGGGTCGGAATTCCAGCTTGGTGTCCGCGTGCTGCCGGAAGTTCTTGAGGGCTAGGCTAATCAGTCGCATCTCATTCTCTGCCCTCGAGCGCTTCCGCGTCCTCGGCTTGCTGGAGGTAACGCAATCCTAATTCGACGAGTGCGTCCCGGTTCACCCTGTCCGACTCGGGCTTCCACCGGTGTTTGATGAACGCCGTCACCTCCTCCCTTAGGGTCAGACGACGTCCGGGCGCAGCGGAGCCTTCGCGACGAACGGCCTGCGGCGGTCGGCTCTCAAGATGAAAGTGGAGCGCTTGCGTTCGGTACTCGCGGATCTTGCGGTGGTCGAGCTCGCGATACACTTCGCGGGGCAGGTTGAAGATACGGAGTCGAATGATCTTGTCCTCGACGCCACTGGGCACCGCGGCCAATGACGATTCGATCGCATCATCCAGCTCGCTGGCTGAAGAATCACCGACCATGATCGGTTCGAGATCGATAACCGTCCTTGGGCTCTGCAGTTTGTGGAATTCGGCGCTACCCGACTCCAGATCGAACTCGACGAAGCCCTTTCCCCAGGCTGCCTCGCCCCACGTGTCCGCGCCACCGGGCTCAGCGTTGTCTGCCTCCGCCCAAATGTTCAAGCTGGTTCGCTCGATCGCGCCCGCGTAGAACATGTTGGGCGCCAGCTTCGAACGGAGGTGGTAGTGGCCTAACCCCACGTAGCTCCACTGCGCCGGATCGATGGCCTCTCTGGCAAGCGTGGCCGCTCCGAAATCCATCAGAAGTTTCAGCCGCTGGTCATCGACGGACGCGTGGGCCAAGAGGATGTTGAATTCCACACCGGGCTCCGGCTCGATGGCCAGCTCGGTACCCGAGATCAGCTCGCTGTGCGGTAGGCACAGAACGGCAGTATCCAGCTCCGGGAACGTCAGCCGCCGGGCATCGTGATGAGCGACTTGTACACCTTCGATCTCATCGAACAGCCTGAGAATGCTCCCCGTTTCCGTGGCCTTGGGCGAGTCGTGATTGCCGGCAACGATTACAACCTGAGTTCCCCGCGACCTGGAATGGAAATGAGAGAGTTGCCGGAACGCATCGGCGATCGCAGCATTGGACGGTCGTACCGTATGAAAGACATCGCCGGCTATCAGCAGAATGTCAGGAGCGATCTCCGCAGTTCGATCGAGAAGTTCGCGGAAAGCCAGGGCCACATCCGCTTCCCGGATGTTGATCCCCTGTGGATTCGTCCGGTGGTAGGCCCGATAGCCGAGGTGCAGATCTGCTGCGTGGACAAGCTTCATCGTGCATCCACCAGCTCTAGATCTCCGTTCGCGTGCCCGGTAAGGCGAATCTCGACACCTTCCGCAGCGTGAAGCGCGAACATGTCGATCTCGTATCGTCCTCCCACGAAGCGACCGTTGTCGATATCGAACAACGACGAGCCCGTGAGGCTGGCCTGCATGTGCATCGGTACACCTAAACCGCTCTCCTCGAAACCCTGCAGTTGGGAGTAGGATCCGGCGAGCTCGATGACGGCTACCCGACCCTCGGGCGCGGCCCTCACTTCTCGCAAAGTGTGCTCGAGCTCCAAGTTCAGGCTGGCTCCCGCGCTCATTCCCAGCGGAATCTCCGCCGTGCTACTCCAGCTATCCCCGATTTCTACCGGCCCCTCGGGCAGATACGTTGGCATACCGCCCCGCTCCAGGCCCTTAGTCAGGCTTGATAGCTGCGCGTGTGCGTAGGTTACTTCTGTGGTTCGCCCGCTTGGGGTCGTTCGGACTCGCGCCGTCTGAGATAGCAGATCGCGCACGGACTCCAGATAACCCGGCGGGGGCGGAATTTCTTCGCCGCCCAGTTCGCCAGTGAACTGGTAGTCATGCCAGCGGACATCGAAGACCCGCAGGCTGTCAGGCGTAACGGCCACTAACCTCTGCGAGTACTCCACGGCGGTTCGCATCTCCATGCCAGACGCCAGCGTCTCCAAGAGCTGCCGCGTTCGTGCATCGGGTTCGCCCTGACCGGAGATCTCCGCACGCATGCGGATATCGAACGTAAGGCGATAACGGCTGGTCTGACCGACCGAGTCAGAGATTCGCAGTTGGTGAGCAGGGCTCTGGGCAAGGGCTGGCACCACCGCGACTACCGCGAGAACCACCCACCACGTCGCGGCCATCACTATTCGAAGCCTGGCTTCCATCGAATCACGAACTCAGAAGCGCAGAGCGCCCAGAAACACCAGATAGGCCAGCGCCACACCCACCAAACTTCCGACTATCGCTTGGCGCCTAACGCGGGAGGTGAACTCCGGCGAGAATTCGCCGGCCTCGACTGCAGTCTCCGCCAGAGTCGCCAACGCTCCACCATTGGGTAGAATGTAGAGAAGCGTTACCAGAAGCACGATCGTTCCGATCACCTGCATCTGGAATAGCCAGTGCTCTGGAAACGGGCGAAACCACGGCCGGTTCGCCAGAAGCATGAGAACCGCGCCCGCAGCAACCGTGAGAATTGCGGATGTACCAACGACCCTCTGGTACAACCGTCGGGCTACAGCGTAGGTGAAAGCGACGACCCTAAAGTCTCCGCTAGCTCGAGCCCGCGAGGTCCAGATACCCATGGTGAACATACAGCCCAGCCAGAGCGCCATGCTGAACACGTGTACGAATATCCAGATCCGAATCATCCCGCCTCCTAGCGGCCAGCGAACTGTGCCTCCCAATCGATGAACGAGCGACTCGGCGGCAGCCCGCTCGTGTCCTCCCACTCGATCTCGAAGTTCGCAATAGCCATCAGCCTCTCATACCGTCCTCTGTCCACCGCGAACACACTTTCGCCGAAGTAGCGACCACTTACTTGGACGTCGGCGTCACCGCCTCCAGACACCGGTTCCCCGTCGAACTCGATTCGCGCATACGTGCCATCGGGCCCGGTCTGTATCTCCCTTAGGCGATAGGTGACCTGAACGGCGGCCACGAAGCCGGAACCGTCCGGTGCCTTCAACGTCATCGCCACATGGTCCTCCCATTGACTTCCCTCGGTGACCGAATCTTCCGGCAAGGCCAGCGCCATTGCGGACAGCGCATCGGCCAAGGCTTGACCCACCGGTCGATGCGCGTCGGAGCTGACCTGGACACCTCGGGGATGGCCGCGCGCCGAGAACGTCAGGACGGCCCGACGGCCCGTCTGCTGAAAAAGGGTATCCCACTGAAACGCGCTCAGCGTCTCCAGTGCGTCCCCGGTCACCCGGTACCCTAGCCAGTACGCCAAGTAGCGACGATCCTCGTCGGAGGATCGAGGAGTCGACACGATGGTGGCGGCGATTTCCGTACCCGTCGCCTTCGGCTCCGTGGCCGAAGCGAGCAACTCGGCACGAGGATCATCCGCCGCAATGTCGAACGCCAACCGCTGTCGCTCCTTCACCGTGAACTTGTAGTGACCCACGACGGCGGAATCCCCAGCCATCCGCATTGTGACGAACCGCGCGGAACTGTCCGCACTTTGCTCTTGCGAATTGGCCGGCTCAGCCATCGATACACCGACGGCCAAGACCGCAAGGCAGAAGGAGAGACGCCGTCGTGCCATGCCCTAATCGCTTCCGTAGGGGTCGTCGGGCACCGGTACCGGTCGCCGCGATGTCTCCACCAACTCCGACGAAACACGTTTCTTCAGACGCGAGCGGAAAAAGGCGAGCACGTCGCTAGGCTGGCTGCGTTGAGCGTGGTGGTACGCTTGCAGAACCTCGGCACGTTCCCGGTCCACGATGAGGTCCTTCACCTCGTTCACAGAGATCCGGCCATCGAGTCGCCGCAACCCATTGGCGATCGCGTCTTCGAAGGGCAACGGCTGGCGCGGCGGAAACTTCTCTATGCCATCACGCCCACGCATGACCGCCGGCCGCGGGAAACGAACGAAGATCGGCTGTGTGAAATGCGGGTGCCGCACCATTAGGTCGCCCTTAGGCAGGCTCGCCAGTTTCGTCTTGGTAGCGGGTGAAAGTACCGAGTAACCCGGCGTCGCAAGTTCGTCCATGTCCATGCGGCCATACACGGCTGATCCGCAATTCCCGACCACGCGACGGTGGACTTGCGACCGGAACTGCTGAGCACCGAACAGCACGAGTCCCAGATAACGGCCGCGCTCACTGATGTCGAGCAGCATCTTGCGCACGTAAGTGTCAGGCCCATCGGATGGCGCGTACTTGTTCAGCTCGTCCGCAAATACAACGACATGTTTGACGCCAAGCGATCCGGCCTCCAGACCCTCACGCAGCTTCGACACCGTCCGCGCGAACACAAGATCTTGAGCCTCGGGCTCTACGTTGGCCACGTCAACCACGTAGACGGCCCGATCTTCGAACGCGCCCCACGGCAGATCGCTCACTGCATCATCGTTCACTACCAAGCCGTGTGCGCGGCTCACGATGCCGTTCAGTCGATTTCGTACCTTCCGGATCGTCGCCGTGTGGTGAGTCATCCAGCGGTCCGAACCGCTTTGCTCGCAAAACGCCAGCACATCGTCGAACCAAGCCTCTAGGTTTTTGAATGTGTGGACGTGATGATTCCGCAACAACGGCTGACCCGCATCAGGACCGAATGCTTGGTCCAACACCCGATCACGAATGAAGTCGATCAGTGCGTCCGCCTTCGCATCCAAGTCATCGCGCGTCAGCAGCACTTCGGAAAACTGCAGCACCTCCTTCAGCCCCCAGCGCAGCGGCTCCACGTTCCCCATCAAGTCTGGATGAGTTCGCAAGGTGTTGAGGTTCCAGCCGTCAGCTTTGTAAGGAGCGTAGTAACGAACGCTGTCAAAAGGCCTCGGCGGAATCTGGAGCCGCTGGTACATCCGCACGTCATCCCCATCCAGATCACCGGGCTGGTCCAAGAACAGCAGGTCGGGGCCCTTGACGTTGAAACAGATCGCCGCGACGGAGCCCTTCGCCGCCGGCATGTGCTCGAAGATCGAAGCCAGCAGGAACTCGACCAGGCTCGTCTTCGTGGCCAGCCCGCTCACGCCCGTGATGTTGAGATGAGCTGCTTCCGGACCCAGTAGGAAATCGGCGTCAAGGTAAACCGCCGCCTCGAGCCCTCCGGAGGTATACAGGCCCAGCGGGATTCCAGTGTCCCGTTCCCCGTCGACGTACGCGTCCATGCGCAGGCCGACGACCACGTCGTGGTCACTTGCCAGATACACGGCTCCCATCGGTACAGGCTGGACCGGCTCTTCGGGCTCGCGCCTCAGGACGGCGGCCGTGTAGAGGTTGATCTCGGGTCGTGCCGAGGGCGATCGCGATTCCGACGAAGGATCGGCGTCGGCACCGATGTAGTCGTGAAGGGCCGACATCAAGTCCGTGTAGCTGAATCCTTCTACGACCACGCCGTAGACTACCTGGGCATCCGCGACGACCTTCACGATCGAGCCGATACCGATCGACGCTTCGCGTCCCGTCCAAAAATGGAACTCGTGGGTCGTATTCGGCTTGCGCTCGGTAGCGACGACGCGACCCACCAAGGGTGAGACATCACCTACGTTCAAGACTGTCTCCTCGCAGCGAACACGGCCCTACGCTTCCACTTGTTCAGCCGCGCGCAGCGCCCGGTCCTGCAGACTCAGCACCTCCAGGGTACGGTGCCGCAGCGCGATCACCGCATCGCACATCGCCGAAGCGCCAGACAACGTAGTGGTATAGGGGATGCGGTGCTGAATGGCCGTTCGCCTGATGGCATAGTCGTCGTACTGCGCGTGCTTGCCCAACGGTGTATTGATGAGCAAGGCGATGTCGCCCGAGATCATGTAGTCCACGATGTGTGGCCGACCTTCGTGAACCTTGAGAACCGGCGTGGCCGAAATACCCCGGGCTCTCAGGTAACGCGCCGTCTCGGCCGTCGCCCAGATCTCGAAACCCATCTCGTGGAACCGGCGTACAATCGGCGTGGCTGTCGGCTTGTCCTCATCGTGCACCGTGACCACGATCCTACCCGACAGCGGCAGTGGGTTGCCCGCAGCGATCTGGGCCTTCGCCATCGCCAACCCGAACGAATCAGCAATCCCCATCACTTCGCCAGTGGACCGCATCTCCGGACCGAGCAGCGCGTCGACCCCGGGCAGCTTCTCGAACGGGAAGACCGACTCTTTCACCGCAACCCCATGGATCTCATCACCGATTCGCAAATCGAATTCCGCCAATCGCCTACCGACCATGCACCTCGCGGCCACCCGCGCCAGCGGTATCCCCCTAGCCTTGCTGAGGTAGGGGACTGTGCGGCTCGCTCGCGGGTTCACCTCCAGCACGTAGACTATGCCATCCTTGACAGCGAACTGCACGTTGATCAGCCCCACCACGCCCAAGGCCCGTGCTAGCGCTTTAGCGTGCTCCTTCATCTGCTGAACGTGTTCATCGCGCAACAGGTAGGGCGGCACCACGCATGCCGAATCACCGGAGTGGATACCCGCATCCTCGATGTGCTGCATGACACCGCCGATCAGCACGTCGACACCATCGGACACCGCGTCGACATCCGCTTCGAACGCATCTTCAAGGAAGCTGTCGATCAATACCGGATGCTCGGGAGACGCGCGGACGGCTCGCTCGAAGTAGTCTTTCAACGAATCTTTGTCGTAGACAATCTCCATGGCACGGCCACCTAGCACGTAGCTAGGTCGAACCAGCACGGGATACCCAACACGGTTAGCGACCTCGATGGCCTCCGATTCACTCATCGCCAAGCCGTTCGGCGGCTGATCGATTCCCAACTCGCGGGCGAGCGCTTCGAAGCGCTCGCGATCCTCAGCCTTGTCGATCGCGTCTACGGGAGTACCCAGAATTGGCACACCCATCGCGTTCAGCGCCGAGGCGAGCTTCAGCGGAGTCTGACCGCCCATCTGAACAACAACGCCCTGTGGCTGCTCCAGATGTACGATCTCCAGCACATCCTCCAGTGTCAGCGGCTCAAAATAAAGCTTGTCGCTGACATCGAAATCGGTGGACACTGTTTCGGGGTTCGAGTTCACCATGATCGTCTCAAATCCCTCTTCAGCCAGCGCGAAGGCGGCTGAAACACAGCAATAGTCGAACTCGACGCCCTGGCCGATACGGTTGGGCCCGCTGCCCAAGACCACGACCTTGGGTCTCTCGCTCCGGACCGACTCGTTCTCTTCTTCGTATGTGCTGTACAGGTAAGGCGTGGCTGCGGGAAACTCGCCGGCGCACGTGTCCACCATCTTGTAGGATGGGTGGACTCCAAAGCCCCAGCGTCGTTCTCGAACTACGGCTTCCTCCTCCCCCCGAAGACGCGCCAACAGCTGGTCACCGAACCCCAGCCGCTTCATCTCCCAAGTCGCCTCATGCGACACCCCGTCAAGCGATGCATACCAGGCCTCTGCTTCGACCAGCTGCTTGAGTTGCTCTATGAACCACGGGTCGATGTGGCTGGCCTCGCAGACCTCCTGCCCGCTGACACCGTTCTGTAAAGCGCGCTTGATCTGGTAAGGCCGATCCGCCGTAGGTCGCCGCAGCGCGGCCAGCAACGTCTCGTGGTCACCGGCTGACAGGCCATCATCCGTCAACGCCTCACCACACTCCCAGCCGGCACGGTCGTTTTCCAGCGAACGGAAGCCTTTCATCCACGCTTGCTTGAAGGTTCGACCGATCGCCATCACCTCGCCCACAGCCTTCATCTGCACCCCGAGCACCGGGTCGGCGCTAGGGAACTTTTCGAACGCAAAGCGCGGGATCTTCACTACGACATAGTCGAGGACGGGTTCGAACGAGGCAGGCGTCTCTTGAGTGATCGCATTGGGCAGTTCGTCGAGTCGATAGCCCACTGCCACCTTCGTCCCGATCCGCGCGATGGGGAAGCCCGTCGCTTTCGACGCCAAGGCCGATGAGCGGGACACGCGTGGGTTCATCTCGATGACCAGCATCTCGCCGTTCGCGGGATTCACCGCGAACTGTATGTTGCACCCGCCAGCGGCGACTCCGATCTCGCGGATGCACGCGATGGAAGCGTCGCGCATCACCTGGTACTCGGCGTCCGACAGCGTCATCGCTGGCGCTACTGTTATCGAATCACCCGTGTGGACGCCCATCGCATCGAAGTTCTCTATCGAGCATACGATCACGACATTGTCGGCGTTGTCTCGCATCACCTCCAATTCATACTCTTTCCAACCGATCACGCTCTTGTCGATCAGGATCTCGCCGATCGGAGACGCTTCCAGCCCCACCCGCGCGACCTGCTCGAACTCCTCGCGGTTGTACGCGATGCCCCCGCCCGTGCCACCCAACGTGAACGACGGCCGTACAATCGCCGGGAAACCGATCTGCTCGGTGACCGCGATCGCTTCTTCCAGCGTGTGGGCGAAACCGCCGTGTGGTACTTCCAGCCCAATCCGACGCATCGCATCGGCGAACTGCCCGCGGTCCTCCGCCAATCGGATCGCCCGCGCGTCAGCCCCGATAAGCTCAACACCGTGTTTCTCCAGAAAGCCCGAATCGTGCAGCTCCAAGGAAACGTTGAGACCGACCTGCCCGCCCATGGTCGGCAGCAGCACGTCCGGGCGCTCGCGTTCGATGACCCGCTCGACCCATTCCGCTGTAAGTGGCTCGATGTAGGTGGCGTCCGCCAGGTCAGGGTCGGTCATGATCGTGGCGGGGTTCGAGTTCACCAGAACCACCCGGTACCCCTCCTCTTTCAGTGCGCGAACGGCCTGCGTGCCCGAATAGTCGAACTCGCAGGCCTGCCCGATCACGATCGGCCCACTGCCTAGCAGCAGGACGGTATTTATGTTTCCCCGCTTCGGCATCGGCTGGGAGCGAAACCCTCCAGTTGGACAAGAGTATTACTGTACCGAAACCCAATACTACCCGACCGGCCAAGGGCGCGCCAGCCAGGGCTGAGCGGGAATCCTGGCGACCCTGAAGGCCCGCGGACGGCCACATTGCCCCACATGGTGTTTACGGTGATATTCTGGCCCTCATGGGCTAACCCACTGCGTTTCATCTACTAACTGGATATCAAAATGTTCGATCCGAGCCAATCCAAACGCTGGAACCGTCTACTGCCGGCTTTCGCCGTGCTCCTACTCGTGGGTTGCAGTTCCTCCGCCAGCCAACCGGCAGAGCCGACCCCCACCACTGGTGGTCCAGAACAGCAGACGGCTTCGCCTCCGGCACCGATGTCTGCCCCGGCTCCGATGTCGACCGCAGACATCGATACTATCCGGGCGGGTCGGTTCGACAACGGCAAGATGTGGACGTTCGAGTACGCGCCGCTCGAATATTTCCACGAGACCTATGGCTTCTCGCCCGACTCGACTTGGTTCGCCCGGGCCCGGCTCGGGGCACTGCGAATCCCTGGCTGCTCGGCCTCCTTCGTATCGCCCAATGGCCTGGTGATGACGAACCACCACTGCGCCCGGGAGAGCGTCACGGAAGTGAGCGAGCCGGGCGAAGACCTGCTCGAGGACGGCTTCTACGCCGCATCGCTGGCAGACGAGAGACGCGCCGAGAGTGCCTATGCCGACCAACTCATCGCTCTGGTGGATGTGACCGACGAAGTCCATGCGGCCCTCGAGAGTGCGACGAGCGACGCTCAAAGAGCTCAGGTCGAACAGGAGGCCTCCCAGCAAATCAGCGCCCGCTTGGCCCAAGAATACGGCGGCGAGGAAGCCGGCATCGTGGTCGAGATCACCGCGCTCTGGGACGGTGCCAAGTACTCGGCATACGTCTTTCAGCGTTATTCCGATCTCAGGTTGGTCATGTCACCGGAACTCAAGATCGCCTACTTCGGCGGCGACTTCGATAACTTCACCTACCCCCGCTACGACCTCGACATGACCTTCTACCGAGTCTACGACGAGGAAGGACAACCGCTGCGGACAGACTACTACTTCCCCCTCAACAACAACGGTACTCGGGAAGGGGACGCAGTATTCGTCATCGGTAATCCGGGCGGCAGTAGCCGTTTGCAGACTGTAGCACAGCTAGACTTCCGTCGCCTGGCACTCGACAAAGTCATCGTCGAGTTTCTTTCCAGCCAAATTGAACTGCTTCAGGAATTCAACGACGCTGACCCCGAGGCAGGGGCAGAACTCGAACTTCGCACCGAGATACTCAGCCTGCAGAACCAGCGAAAAGCTTACCGGGGCATGTGGGAGGGCCTGCATGATCCGGCCTATATGGCGCGCAGACGTGACACCGAGCGTCAGTTCTTGACGGCCATCGAGAGCGACTCGGCCCTGAACGCTCAGTACAGCGGACTGATCGAACGCATGGCCGGGATTCAAGAGGAGAAACTGGAACTGGCCGCCGACTACGGCGCCTTTATCGCACTCGGCAACCCCAGCTACACGTCTGCCGTCATGCGACGCGGCATCTTTGCCTATCAGTATGTGATGCGGCGCGACAGCGGCGCGCCGAACGAGCTTCTTTCCCGGATTCAGGATGCCATCTCGAGCATCGGCGACCAACCCTCGGAGCTGCAGCAGGGGCTTCTCACCACCCGTCTGCGCTACTTCGAGCGCTACCTTGGAGCCGACAGCCAGGTCGGTGCGCAGATCTTCCAAGGACGCTCTCCGGAAGCTACCGCAGACGCCATCCTCAGCGAATCACCCCTGGCCGACTCGGCCGCCACCGCCGATGCCCTGACGGCAGGGACCCTGACCATGGAGGACCCGGCGATTCAGGTCGCGAGCGCCGTCATGGACCGGTTCTTTTCCTACCAAGAGCGCTGGCAGGACCTGCTCCAGCAGGAGGCCGGCGTGACGGCATCCCTCGGGCGGGCTCGCTTCGACGTGTATGGAGCCACAATTCCGCCCGACGCGACGTTCTCGCTTCGCATCGCCGATGGAATCGTGAAAGGCTACGAGTACAACGGCACAGTCGCGCCGACCCACACAACGTTCTATGGCCTCTACGATCACTATTATTCGTACGGCGCAGATAGCGATTGGGACTTGCCGGAGCGCTGGCTCGATCCACCGGGCAGCTTCGATCTATCGAAGCCCCTCAATTTCGTCATCACGGCCGACGTCATTGGTGGTAACTCCGGGTCGCCGGTCATCAACAGCGACCTCCAGGCGGTCGGCCTCATCTTCGACGGAAACATCGAAAGCTTGCCCGGCGACTACATCTACGACCCCGAGCGAAATCGCTCGGTGGCTGTCGACGTTCGAGGGATCCTCGAGGCACTCGATGAGATTTACGGCGCCGACCGAATCGTCTTGGAGCTGACGACCGGGGAGTTGGCGCGTTCGGAGTAAACGGCTCCTGCCGTGCTGGGGGAGAAGTGATCATTAATCAGTGAACAGTGGGCTGACTCCGTGCGAGACACCCACTGATCACTGGCTTCCTACTGCCCGTCATTTGTTATCGACCATCCCCTCCTGCCGCTTGGTCTATTTCCTCCAGCAAGGCGCGGACGGCGGCCCGGAGCTGTGCGTCTTCCCCTTCCGCACGCGAATCGGGGCGCGTTTCGATGATCACATCGGGCACCGCCGGCCCGTTCTCCATGTTTTCATCGGTGGCCTTCACGTACCAACCGCGGAACGGCAGGCGCACGAACGAACCGTCGATCAGCCCGGCACCACCGGTGGATATCACAGCTCCGTAGGTCGGCTCACCGACGAGCGTTCCAAGCCCGAGTGTCTTGAAGGCATGAGAGAAGATCTCGGCGTTCGAGAACGAGCTGGCATTGCAGAGCGTTATCGCGGGCTTCGTCCACGCCGCCAGCGGCAACCGCTCTCCATACGGGTAGTGCGACCTGAACTGCATGTGCTCAGCCTCGAGGTTATCTGAGGCACCGCGCGGGACCGTATAGGCGTGCTGCCGAACCGTTAGCACGGCCATCAGGTAGTCGGTCGTCCAGCCACCGCCATTATAGCGAACATCGATGACGATGCCGTCCTTTCCTTCCCCGCTGGCGACCAATTCGCGCTCGAATCGTTCGAAGCTCGGCCAGTTCATACCCTGGATGTGGATGTACCCGAGCCGGCCATCAGAATATCGCTCCGTCAGTGCGCGACGATCTCGCACCCATTCCTCGTACAGGTTGCCTCTCAGACTCGCGGTCGGGCGGATGATCACCTGCCGCGGTTGGCCATCAGATCCTTGCACAGTCAAGATCGTCTTCTCGTTCACCCTATCGGAGAGCAGCGAGAAGAAATTCACGTCCCCGGCAACCGGCGTGCCTTCTACCTCCGTGATGACGTCGCCCACACCCAGCCGGCTTGCCTCGCGGTCCGCTGGAGAATTCGGGATCACGCGCTCGACGCGGACCCCACCATCGACAGGATCGATCTCGATTCCCAACAAGCCGGTTCGCTCCACTTGTGTCTCGGCTCGATCTGATCCCCTCAGACCGAGATGGCTGGCGTTCAATTCGCCCAGCATCATGTTGAAAACGTCACGGAAATCGCGGTTGGTCGACGAGCGCAACGCCCAGGCGCTGTACTTGTCGCCGAGCGCTTGCCAGTCAACACCGTGAAAATTCGGATCGTAGAAGCCGGCATCGAGTATACGCCAAGCTTCCCAATAGACCTGGCGCCGCTCCTGCGGATAGTCGATCTCCATCCGCGCCGAGAACGGCAAGCTCTCGAGCTTCCCTCCAGCTGCCTTGATACGTGCCAGGCGACCACCGGAACGCCCCAGGTACAGGTAGTTGCCTTCCGGACCCAGCGAGACCGCGAACGGCGACTGACCTCCCGTGGTCAGCGCCTTCATCTCCGTTCCGTCCCACTTCACGCTGTGCAGGTCCTGGTCGGCGTCGAAGCTCTGGCGACCGCTACGATTGCTGACGAAGAAAAACGTCTCCCCGTCGTCCGAGATGGTCAGGTCGGATTCATTTCCGGGGAGCGAGGTCACTTGGATGAGGCGCTCGTGGATACGCTCGAAGTCGATCTCCACAGGCTGCGCCTCGCCGTTTTCCCCGTCACCAGTCTTATCGTTCCCGCTACCCGCGCCCTTCTCATCTTCTAACTCTTCCCAGTCCCGTTGTGTTCTCTGCCAATCCTCCACTCGGAGCCAAACAAACCAAACATCGTTGTCACCATTGTTGCGAGACGACAAGAACCCCAGCTTTGTGCCGTCCGCGCTCCACACTGGATCGTCGTCCGACTTGGGGTGCTTCGTGAAGTTGACCGGCGCACGAGAACCATCGACCGCGTGAATGTAGACCTCCGAATTGAAGTCGAGATCATCGAGCGAATAGGCCAGCCACCGACTGTCCGGGCTCCACGCCACACCACCCGGACTCGCCCAGCCGTCGATTAGAACCCTCTCGTTTCGCAACTGTTCATCCCGGAGCTCGGCAACGATCAACGTCCCACGCTCCCGTATATACGACAGTTGCACACCGTCGGGCGCGAGCGTGGGCCCGGTCTCTTCGGCCGCCGTGTCTGTTAACCGCACCACTCTGTGTTTGAGGCTCTTAAACAGATCCGGCTCCTCGGGGTCCGCGGACCCGAGCAGATAAAGGTCGTACTGTCCCTCACGGTCCGAGGCGAAGACCAGCGTGGTGTCGCTCGCCCACGACACATCGATGTCACGGTAAGGGTGCCGGGTGAGCCGAACTGTACGGCTCTTTTCCTCGTCGTTTTCCGTCAGGAAAAGCTCGCCCCGCACGACAAAGGCGACATATTCCCCATTCGGCGAGACGGCGTACTCGGTCGCTCGATTCGTGAACGTCTCTCGCACCACCGGATCGAACCTTACGTCTGCGGGCACTTGGACATCCAAGCGTATCGGCGCCCCGCCTTCGCTCAAAACATAGAGGTCGGTCTGGCGCTCGAGCACCATCGTGGTACCGTCGGCACTGACCCCGAAAGTCCTTACTCCGTCATCATCGAAAGTTGTCAGCTGTTCCGGCTGCCCCGTCGCCTCGCCGTTCTCGTCCAGCTGCATACGGTAGAGGTTGAGCGTGCCATCTCGCTCGCTCAAGAACAGCAGCATCCGTGAGCCCACCCACTCGGGGCGGATATCGTTGCCCTCGAAGTGGGTCAGCCGGATGTAGCGGCTCTCCCGGACGTCGAAGAGCCAAACATCCTTGTTCGCCGGCCCTCGGTAGTTCTTTCGGAATTCACCGTTTGTGCGGAACGTGAACACAATGAAGCGTCCATCCGGTGACATGCGGGGCGTGTAGCCCAGCGCATCCAATAGCCTGTCCGGCGTACCGCCTTCCACGGAGACGTGGTAGATCTCGCGTTCGCGTTCCACCTGCGCGTAAGTCCGCCGCGTCTCGAACAGAATGCGGCCATCTGGGGTCCAACCGCCCAGTACATCGGACGCAGAGTGGTAGGTCAACCGCCTGACGTCGCCACCGCCAGCATCCATCAGATAGATATCGTCGCTGCCGTAGCGATCGCTGACGAAGGCGACCTGACTGCCGTCGGGGCTCCAGCGCGGGTAGCTTTCGTATGCCTGGTGGACAGTCAGTCGCGTCGCCTGTCCGCCGCTAACCGGCACGACCCAGATGTCGCCCTGATAGGAAAAGGTAACAGACTGACCGTCCGGACTAACCGAGGGAAATCGTGCGAAAGGGCGATCATCCTGCTGCGCAGCGGCACCGGACGCAGAGTAAGACAAACAGACCAAGATCGCAGATGCGGCCATCAAACGCTTAAGCATAGTCGCCATCCCTGATGAGTGAGTGGTATTATCTGCGGTTGGGGCCGCGCGACTGCTCTGCGCTGTTCAGAGTCCTTTTAGCGCCCGATCAAAGTCGGCGATGATGTCTCCAGGGTCCTCGAGTCCGATGGAGACGCGGATCAGATTTTCTGAGATCCCTGCTTCCGCTCTCTGCTCCGGCGTTAGCCGCGCGTGGATCATCGAGGCGGCGTGGACGGCCAGGGTCTCGGTACCGCCAAGACTCACCGCCCGCCGGGCCAACTTTAGACCGGCAGTGAAATCTCGAGCGCCCTCGAACCCACCCGCTAGCTCGAACACTACCATCCCGCCGTATCCATCCATCTGCCGCTTCGCCAGATCGTGCTGCGGGTGCGATGGCAAGCCCGGATAATACACGCGCTCGACGTTCGGGTGCGTCTCTAGGAATTCCGCCACCACCATCGCATTGCTGTTTTGCCGCGCCACCCGGAAGGGCAACGTCTGGATACCGCGGGCCAGCAACCAGGCCTCGAACGGATGCAGAATCATCCCGTAAATGATCAGCGCGTGCCACAAGGCGGTTATACGTTCACGATCACCAACCACAGCACCAGCCGTCACATCGCTGTGTCCTCCCAAATACTTCGTCGCGCTGTGCACGATCAAGTCGATCCCGTGCTCGAGCGGTCGCTGGTTGATGGGAGTGGCAAAGGTATTGTCCATGCAGGTCGTGATGCCCCGCTTCTGAGCCAGCGTGGCGATGCCAGCCAAGTCGGTCATGGTCAAAGTCGGGTTGGTGGGCGTTTCGATATAGATCATGCGCGTGTTAGGACGCAGCGCCGCCTCGAAGGCACCCAGGTCGGTCTGGTCCACCATCGTAACGTCGATACCGAAGCGCGGCAGCCAGGTCTCCATCGCCTTCATCGTGCCCACGTAGTGGGTCTTCTGCGCGACAACGTGTTCGCCACTCTTCAATAACCCGAAGAACACAAGCATGATCGCGCCCATTCCCGAACCCGTCACGAGCGCGGCTTCACCTCCTTCCAGAGCCGCTATCGCATCCTGCGCCGCGGTGAAGTTGGGATTGCCATAGCGAGTATAGAAGGTCTCCGGCTGCGTGGCCGTTGCCGCACCCGCTACATCCTCCGGCTTCGCAAACTCGAAGGTCGAGCTCTGCCAGATAGGTGCCGAGATGGCCGCGCCCCCGCCGGGCCCCACGGTCGCGCCGCCGCCCGTCGCCGAGTGGATCACTCGAGTTGTGATGTCCCATTCGCTATGTGCTTCCCGCTTCCGCTCTGTCATCAGTCCTCCCGCACTGAATCGATTAACGCCGACCCTCAAGGACTTGCACCGACTGCCGCACAATCTCACGCGTCGCAACCGTCAACGCCGCCAGGTTGATGTTCTCAGAGACCAGCAACTCTTCAACTGCTTCACGCATTACCGTCAGGCGAGCCCCGTGCAGTTTTCGACAATCGGCAAGCTGAGCCTCGATCGTCGTGGCGTCACCGTCAGGCGCAAGTACGGCCAGCGTCAAATTGCGCCGGGCCTGCCCCAAATCCTGCATCAATCCCTGCGCCGCTCGCTGCTCCCACTCGTCTTCGCCCGGCGCCATCTTCAACAACTCCTGAAGCAGGGCAAAATCGATCTCGTCCGCCAAGCAGAAGTAGACCCGACCCACATCGGCGACAGGTAGACCGATATCGTGCGCGATCCTTGTCACCGCCATCAAGTCTTCGAGGAACTGTAGGGTCGCAATCTTCTGCGCTTCCTCCGAAGTGACACCGCCGCCCTTCAACTCTTCGGAGACTTCCTCGAACGCCGCACGCTGAGAACCGTGGAGGATCGAAGGAAGAATGTCACACAGCTCGGCTACCGGCCCCTTGAAGCGATCGATTACACCACCCACCTCCACGCCTTCAGGGAGGTTCTCCACCGCCCATCTCACCGTTCGATCCAGCACACCCTCCAGGGCCAGCAACCAGCGGTACTCCCGCTCCGCCGGCAAGCCTTCCCGATTCCGTTCTATCCCTTGCAGCAGCTCGCCGGCACCGGCAATCTCCGCAGCCACATGCCAACCTCGCGCTATCTCGGCCGGGGTGGCACCGGTATCACGCGACACACGCGGCACGAAGGTGCTGCCCATCAGGTCTATGAGCCTGTTGGTGACCTCCGTCGCGATGATCTCACGCTGCAAGCGATGGCTGCGGAGATCGCTATCGGTAACACGGGCGACCACACCCTCTGGGAAGTAGCCACGTAGTGGGGTCAGAAGCGCGGGATCATCCGGAAGTGCCGAACCGAGCACCTCCCGCTTCAAGTGCAGCTTGCTATACGCCAGCAGTACCGAGAGTTCAGGTCGCGTCAGACCCTTGCCAACCTCCTGTCGTGCCTGCAGACGGCCCCAGCCTGGAAGAGACTCCTGCGCCCTCTTGAGGCCAGCCCGCTGCTCCAGGTAGTAGGACGCGTCCCGAAAATCGCTGAGCCGATCCGAAGCCCTGATCTGTTCGAGGCTCAGAGCCCGGCCCTGGGAGCGGTTGTTGGCCAACACCGCCTCAGCCACATCGTCTTTGACCTGCACCAGCAGCTCGTTGCGCCCCTCCCCCGACAACTCACCACGATCGACCGGCGCACGGAGCAAGATCTTCAGATTCACCTCGTGATCCGACATATCGACGCCGCCCGAATTGTCGATGGCATCGGTATTGAGCCGGCCGCCCTCGAGCGCGTAGCCGATCCGCGCCTGTTGAGTGAGCCCCAGGTTGCCACCCTCACCGACCACCTTGACCTGCAGTTCGCTGGAATCGATACGCACGGCGTCGTTGCTCGAGTCACCGACATCCGCGTTGGTCTCTGCGGGTGCTTTCACATATGTGCCGATCCCCCCATTCCACAGCAGTTCGGCTGGCGTTCGCAAGATCGCTTTGATCAACGTCTGTCCGTTGATGGTGCTCTCTTCAATGCCCAGGAGATCCCGCGCTCGCGGCGACAGGCTTATTTCCTTCGCACCTCTCGAATACACACCACCACCCTTGCTGATGACCGACGGGTCGTAGTCTCCCCAACTCGATGTGGGAAGTTGGAAAATCCTCAGGCGCTCCGCGTAAGACGCCTCCGGGTCGGGATCGGGGTCTATGAAGACGTGTCGATGATCGAAGGCAGCCAACAATCGGATCGTCCGGCTCAACAGCATACCGTTTCCGAACACGTCCCCACTCATGTCGCCTATGCCAATAACCGTCACGGGCTCCGCGTGGACATCCTTGCGCACCTCCCGGAAATGGTGCCGCACACACTCCCAAGCGCCACGCGCGGTAATCGCTTCCTTCTTGTGGTCGTACCCGTTAGACCCACCAGAGGCAAAGGCATCCCCGAGCCAGAAGCCGTGTTCCGCGGCGAGCTCGTTCGCCGTGTCCGAGTATCGGGCTGTGCCTTTGTCCGCTGCAACAACCAGGTACGGATCCTCGTCATCGTAGATGACGACATCCGCCGGGCGCACCACTGTGCCATCAACGATGTTGTCGATGACATCCAGCAAACCGGCAATGAAATCCCGATAGCACTCCCGAACGACAGACTCCAGCTCCGCTCGGTCGGTAGGCGGCTTCCTGACGTAGAACGCCCCCTTCGCACCGCTAGGCACGATGACCGTGTTCTTTACCTGCTGCGTCTTCACCAGCCCCAGCACCTCAGTGCGTACATCGTCCGGCCGCTCGCTCCAGCGCAAGCCACCACGGGCCACGGCACCGAAGCGCAGGTGGAGCGCGGCGGTCCGAGGTCCGTGCACATACATCTCGCGCTCTGGCCGAGGCTGCGGCATCTGCTGGATCGCAGCGCAATCGAACTTGAAGGTTGTCCGCGGCACGTGCAGCTCACGCTTCAGGTTCTTGAAGTAGCTGGTCCGCACAGTGGCCTCGATCAGGTTGTGCAACCTTCGCAGCGTCAAGTCATCCCCAATGCTATCCACGGCTTGCAGCGATTCCCGGAAGAATACGTTTGATGCCTCCACGGCAGCGACGCGATCACCGTCGAAATCCGGGTCGAATTTCACGCGGAACGACTCGAAGAGCAGTCGGGCGACTCCTGGATAGCCCGTGAGAGCATCCGAGGCGGCCCGCCGGCTGGTCACGGCACCGATTTGGAAAGCGTACGCCGAATAGGCACGCAATACAGCGACTTCCGACCAGCTCAGCCCGGCGGTTATGACCAGTCTATTGAACTGGTCGTTATCCGTTCCTCCGTTAGCGACGGCACGCAGCGCGTTGGTGAGACGCAGGCCCACTTCCTCTGAGTCAAGACGTGTAAGGTCGGGACCTTGTACCATGAGATTGTGAATCGTCGCCGTTCCAATATCCATGGCATCCGCGACTATGACGCGCAGCCCGAGGTTTTCGAGTATCGGCATGGCATCAGCCAGGATCATCGACCCCCGCTTGACGAACAGACGCAGGTCCGTCGCATCCAGATCCGTGCCCGTGTCATCCTCCAGCGCGACCTGCCCAAGACCCGTTCGCTGGAGGGCCTCCAATCGCTCGATGTCCTCGACCGCCGTCTCGACATCGATCGTCGCGACGTACGCCGGGGAAAAGGAATCGAAATACGTATCGACGAGTTGATGCACGTACTCGGAGTCGTATTGCTCCTCGAGCGCATCTCGCAGTCTCTGCTTCCAGGTCCGAACGATCGAGCTCACATGCTTTCTGAGCTCTACTACGTCAGCTCGCTCGACCCGCTCGGGGCTGGCCGAGATGTAGAAGTGCAGTCTGGCAGTGTCGCCGGCCCCAATCGACAGGTGGTCGTCCAGAACGCTGCCGCCCAACGCATCGGCAAGCTCGCTTCGCAGCCGCCCTCTGACTTCGTCCGAATAGTTCCGCTTGGGGAGAATCACCATGACGTTAATGCCGCGGCCCAGAGCGTCAGGCGTCAGAACAAGACGCACATCACCGGTGTCCTCCGTCGCCATTACCGCGGAGATCTGTTTTTTCAAGTCGTCGAGCGTGACGAGAAACAGCTCCTCCAAGGGCATGTCATTGAACAGGGCAACGATCGCCTTGTAGTCGTGCGAACCCTCG
>Ga0255054_10000425_pt1 | contig 25091 bp, 28 predicted proteins | sample JV7_2_23_MG_FD_188634 | JGI IMG/M metagenome (GOLD analysis project Ga0255054, IMG submission 188634) | Seawater microbial communities from Jervis Inlet, British Columbia, Canada - JV7_2_23 | ecosystem: Environmental > Aquatic > Marine > Inlet | place: Canada: British Columbia | collected... | reverse complement strand
CCTCGGTCACCTCTCCCTCGGGACCGAATATGGAGATGGCTGCGTTGGGGTGGTTGCTGGCAAAGGTATTCTCTCCCTCCGAGACCAGCGCCATCCACGCGTCTCGCGTCATGTGACCTGCGGTCCGCACCGGCCGGTCGCAGAAGAAGATGATGTTCGGGTCTGCCCCCAAGAGGGTCAGACTACTGCCATCGAAGGTCATGCCAGCCGCGGACTGAACGAACAGCATCTCGCATGCATCGTCGTCCGAGGCCGGCTGTGCGCAGGCCGTTACTGCGGTCATGGCTCCCACCATGAGCGTACCGACTACGAGGGATCTCATCCGCGACACCTCCCTAGTGTTCCTTGAGTCGTCATCTCACTGCCTTGATCAAACGGCCGGGGCATGGAGCTGGAGAGGCAGGGGACCACAGCTTGTACTTCCTGACAGAAGCGACTCTGAACCCCGCCTCCCGTACAGCCTCCACCGTCCGGCGGTTCCAGTTGCAGCCGACCTTGTTGACGTGCAGCCAAACCGGGTTGAAGAAGTCCATCAGAGGCCCTGCGAGCCAGCTCTCGCTCCGCACGTGTTCCAGGAGCCGCAGCTCACCCCCCGGTCTGAGCACGCGCTTGAACTCCGCGAGCGTCTGCTGTATGGACCGGACGCTGCAGAGGACCGTGGAGGCAACGACTGCGTCGATACTCGCATCTGGGCACGGCAGGGATTCGCCGGCTCCGGGGACCACGTCGATCATGACGTCCGCAGCCCTCGCCGCTTCCTCTGCCCCAGATCGGAACTCGTCATCGGGCTCTATGGCCGTGACGTTGACGCCCTCACCATAGTAACCGAACATTGCGCCGCTCCCGGCCCCGATCTCCAGGATGTCACCGCGTAGGCCATCCACGAGCCCGCTGCGGAACTCTGCCAGCCCGTCCTTGTCCGCCTCTGCCGCCAGCCACTGCTGGAACTCGACTCGCCCCATCGACGCCTGTCTGCGGGACACGCTGGGGCCGTGTCGGAGGAAGTAGGCGATCTCCCTGATCACCTAGCACACTCTCATCGTCTTGAAGAGCTTCTGAGGTAGCTCCTTCATGGCATCACGTCCCGTGCCGTCACGTAGTAGTCCGGATCCACCTCGAAGTCGGCCGTGGTCACGCTGACCGTTGCGGTCTGCCACTCTTCTGTGGGGTGAATCACCGTGAAGCCCGACCCGGAGAGGGTGACGCCGACCTGCATGTCGAAGCCGGGCACGACCTCCGCCCAGCGGTACGAGAGCGACGTTCCGTCGATCCGGTATTCCAGGACCGGAATCATCGTCGTGCGCAGGTACTGGTCGAACACACTTGTCAGGTCGACCCCGACGTGCTCGCTCATGTACTCCTCGATCTGCCACCCCATGACGGTCTGGTGCCAGAAGGTCTCGTTGAGACCACGCAGAATGCCACGCCACTTCTCGTCGTCGTCCACGATCTGTCGGATCGTGTGCAGCATGTTGCCGCCCTTCGGGTACATGTCGCCGGAGCCCGTGGCGTTGACGTTGTAGGCGGGGATGATCGGACGATTGTTGCGAATCCCTCGGCGGGTGCCGATGACGTACCGTGCTCCGGCCTCCTTCCCGAGCAGGCATTCGGTGTAGAGGTTCTCGGCATAGTTCCCGAAGCTCTCGTGCACCCACATGTCGGCGAGGTCCTTCGTGGTGATGTTGTTGCCCCACCACTCGTGGGCTGTCTCATGGACGATGATGAAGTCCCACTCCATCCCGATTCCGGTGCCCGACTGGTCGCGCCCCTGGTAGCCGTTCGCGTACCGGTTGCCGTATGCGATCGCGCTCTGATGCTCCATGCCGTTGTGCGGCACCTCCACGAGCTGGAAGCCGTCCTCATACCAGGGGAACGGTCCGAACCAGTGCTCGAAGCACTGAAGGGTGGAGATAGCCTGCGGGAATTGCCGCTTGGCGGCTTCGAGGTTGTAGTCGAGCGGCCAGAACTCCAGCGTCAGCTTCCCATTCTCTCCCTCATAGACGTCGCTGTAGTGCGCGTAACTCGCCGCGTTGACGACGACGGCGTAGTTGTTGATCGGATTCACGACGAACCACTCATACGTCGTGGTCCCATTCGGGTTGCGAGTCGTGCTACGGAGTCGCCCGTTCGAGACGTTGATCATCGGGTCGGGCACGGTTATCGCGGTGCGCTGGCTATCGGGCTCGTCGGCCTGGGTGTCCTTGTTGGGCCACCAGATGCTCCCACCCACTCCCTGGTCGGTGGTCACCACCCAAGGCCGGCCCAGGCTGTCGGTCGCCCATGTGAACCCGCCGTCCCAGGGCGCCCGCACGGCAGCGTGCGGGTTGCCATGGTAGTACACCGTGATGGTCTTGTACGCGCCTGCTCGCTGCGGCTCCCCAAACGACACGAAGAACGCGTTCCCCTCGCGGCGGAACGGCACGGCGCTCCCGTCCTGGAGTACGCTGTCCACTTCCAGTGGCTCGATGAGATCGATCTGCATCTCGCGGGCGGGCTGGAGGACCCGGTACGTGATCGAGTTGTGACCCTCGATGCTGCTGTCAACGGGGTTGATCGCGACCTCGAGATCGTAAAAGGTCACATCCCACCACACCCGCCCGGGCGTGGTGAATGATCCCCTCAGCGTGTCGGCGCGAGTGAAGATCGGCGAATCCTGGGCCTGCGCCAGTGCGAGCGGGCCAAGGAGGAGTGCGGAAACGAGCAGGAAACGGCGCATGGCGAACGACACCTCGATGCAGGCGATTGAGAAACCTAGCGTGGCTGCTCGAAGGTGGGGAGTGCGGGGGGATTGCACTTGCTCACGTTCGAGTCACCGCTACCCGCTCATACCCAAGTACATGCCGCCGAAGTAGGGAATCAGCCAAATCAACCACACGACGAGGCTGTATCGGTGGAAACCTCTTCGCGCTTTCTCGCTTCCCCTCCGGGCCACCCACGTTGCCCAGATGGCGTGGGCCAGCATGAGCCAGAGGGCTATCTGACCCGTTAGAGTGTGCGACTCACTCGGGTCAAACGGCCCTTCAGCCATGCGGTGCATGACCCACGTACCGGACGCGTCGAAGACGAAGCCGGTCCAGAACGCGACCACATGCCAGGGCTTCAGGTAGCGGGCGATCCGCTCGGACCACACGCCCAGGGAGTAGAACGCCAGGGCGAGCGTTATCAGGATCGCGGATACGATCAGTTCTGTGGCCATGATCAATCACCAGGCTCGAGACGATGCTCGTCGCGTCCCTCTGGGAGCGGAGTCACGGCGCGAGCGTGGTCGATTGCCACAACGAGTGCGCCGGCGTGCTCGCGATCCCGTCGGCGGATCTTGAGCATGATCAGTCCGGGCCGGCTGCCCGGGAAGCCATCGAAGGCATCGAGCCGCCGCGCTCGGAGCTCCAGCCGCGGCCACCACCATCCGCCACGTAGCCGTACGCCGACGATCCAATCTGCCGGAAACTCCAGCGTCCCGATCGGGGAGTGCTCTACGTCGGTTCCAACTCCCTTGACTGAGACCCGCTCGGTCGTTCGCGTAGCTGCCCACTCGAGCGTGAGCATTCCGCCCTCGAGATGCAGCAGCCCTTCGCCCCGATAGCTGATCGACCAAACGCCCTCGGAATCGATGACGTCCTGGCCCGGAACCCGGAGCCGAAACGGAAGAGGGTCTATTCGAGGCATTGTGCTACTTCGCTCGCCCACGGCGGCCTTCGTACAGGCGCTTCAAGATCTGAATCTGGCCCACGTGATAAAGATCGTGGCTCACAATGCCGAACAAGAGGTCCACCAACCGGTAGTTCCCGCTGCCCGACGTTGCCTCGTCCAGCCGCCTGGGATCAAACGCCTGTACCGCCTCTACCAGTTGCACATGCTCTGACCGCAACAGTGCGCGATCCGCCTTCCAGTGCGGCGCATCTGCCGGCTTGGGCATGGCCGGCCAATTCGACGGTGAGCGGGGAAACGTCCCCTGGGGCAGGGCCTCGAGATTCCGGCGCACCGCGTACTTCCAGTATGCCAGGTGCAGCGTCAGCTCCCAGATGGAGTGCCGCTTGGGAGCTGGCCTCCATGCAGCCTGCTTGGGCGTGACACCCCGAAGGGAGCCCGCGGCCCCGGCTCCGCCGTACCACAGGCGCTTGCCGGCCGGCGGGTCGAGGAGATTGAGGATCTCACGAATTCGGGGATCGTCCATTGCTCGTTCTCTCATCGCAAGGATCACGCGTTTCCCGACATCATTCTCTTCACGTGCTCACCCATCACATCTGCGACGCTTAGAACTCGACAGCAGGTGGGTTCCAAGTGTCAGTTCACAACAAATTCCTTGACAAACGTACGCGCCGGTCAGCCTCTGGCGCGAGTTAGGCGCTCGCGCACAACCCGGAACACACCAAGCAGGAAGTTGAAGCGCGGCACTCGGCCCATGTAGGCTTCATATTCCGCAGCCCATTCTGCACGGCAGGCGCGTTCTTCTTGCACCGCCTGCAAGTAGAAGAATGCGGCGGCCCCACCTGCGAGCCCGAGAATCGCGGGATGCGGATTGAGCGCTCCGAAGCCCAACACCAGCAGTGCATAGCCAAGGTACTGGGGATGGCGAACCAGGCGATAGATGCCCTTGTCAACAAGACGCGTTGTCGCGAAGAACGGCTCGCCCGGGCGCGGCAGACCGTACCGCGGGAGATCGCGAAAGGGAAGCCCAACGAGGACGGGCGCAAGCAGCAGACAAGCGACGGCGACGACAGTCAGCCACTTCGGTGCGGCCACATCTACAAATGCCTGCCCACCGATCACGCCGACTGCCAGAACGCCGCCCACAATGTCTGGCGCTCTTGGTCGCTTCTCAGACTTGGTACTACTCATGCATTGAGCCGGAGCGTGTAAGGACTCACGCAGCTACATGCCAGTTAACGATTCCGCAGTCGCATGCGCGGGTCAGGCGGCACGGCAACCGGAGCCACCGGTCCGTTCACTCCAGGTAATCTCGCGCAATACGGCGGCCGATGTAGACCCCGAGCGCCGTTCCGACGATGCTCACCAGGAATGCGGTCATGAGGCCAACTTGCGCACCCAGCCACCACCCCAGGGTGCCCCCGACAGTCGCGCCGATCACCGCCAAGAGTTTCGACATACGTTAGCAGCGTCGCTCAGAAGCCATGGGGAAGTTAGCGCCGCACAATCAGAAACAGTCCCTGGTTGGCGGGGATGGGTACGCGCGACAGGTCGATCTCGGCTGCGGCTTGGAGGCCCTCGACCGCCGGCGCAACAGCGCGCATCCCGGACACACCGTCCCCCAACGGCCCCGGATCGAGCGTCAGGCTCACGGTCTCGTCCTCCCCCGACCACGACGCGAGAGCCAGCAGGATCTCATCGGGACGAACGTAGGCGGTAGCCAGAACACGGGGGTGATTTGTCGTGACCGGTGCGTCGTCCAGCCAGTACCCCAACATTCGGCTCTCGGCGATACCGAACTCGTTCATCATCTGCCACACGGGGCGAGGGTCCACGTTCCCGTACATGCGCGCGGTCATGCCGTAGAGCAGTCCGCGGTACGGATGCCCCCCGTCCTGGAGCATCTCGCCCATCAGACCGAACGGCAGGCCGGACACCTCCGTCAGCCAGTAGTCCTCGTCCCGGTCGTACTCGAAGTACTCGCCAAACCAGAGTCGCGATATGTACGGGAAGTGCTCCATGTACAGCATGGCGCTGTTGATGTGACCGTCCCGCGGGTTGAACTGATTGGCTGAGTGCAGATCGATGACGACTTCATCTCGGTGCTCATGGAGGACGGAGATCATGCGCTTGACCGTCTCTCGACTGAAGGCGATGTCGTCGAGATACAGCCCGTCGATGTGTTGGTTCGCGGCCAACCACGCCAGTCCTTCGATGTAGTAGTTGGTCCAGCGCGACGTGCCCTTGTTCAGCATCGCGGCGTCATCCACTCGCCACGCGTGCCACGCGGAGTGGTAGTCGCTCTCCAGGTGTTCCTGCATCCACGAGTGCCCACCGCCCTCGCCGTCGTTGAGGATCTCGTCACCGAGGCTGCGCAGGGCAAACAGCTCGTACGCGCGATAGGTAAGCTCGCGAATCGTATCGTAGAGCTTGACCCTGATGTCCTTCGCATGCGCTTCCTCGATGTACGCCGTCTGCAGATTCAGGTTGAAGAACGGGTAGTTGATGTAGGGGTTGATCTCGTTGGCATGGTGGATATTGACGACCGTGCCTCCCCACGCCACGACCGAATCGACCGGCACATAGCGATGCACGAACCGCGTGCGGAAGTGCGCCTCCGTGTCGAGGAGCTTGAAGGGGGTGAGCAGGAACCGGACGTTGAACTGCAGCGTGTCACCGGCGGCCATCCGTCGCGAGCCGGAATAGTTGAGGGCTGTGACCGCGCCTGCACCCGTCTTGATCCGAATGCCGCCCCGCCCGCCGTTGAACCATGATGCCGGCATGTGCAGCGGCTGATTCTGGTAGAAGTTGGTGTTGAGGGGCCGCACGTACGAATCGTCACGCAGCACGTACTGGAGCCCTGCATGCACACCGCCGAGCCAGACGCCTTCCTGGTGGTTCTCGACCTGCCACTTCCAATCGACTCGCTGCGGCCGCTTCCCTCCGCGGAAGCCCAACCCGAGCATATACTCGGCGGCGTCAGGGTGGAGCGCGATCGGAAGAGCGATATCGTCCACTGCGATATCACGCAACGCCTGCACGGTGATGCGGTAGTCGAGCATCCCGTCGTACTCCAGGGCGCCCTCGACGCGCATCGCGACCCGCTCGGATCGGCTCTCGGCGGACCAAGTGACCCGACCGCGCGCCTCCTGCGTTACTCGATAATCAGCCGGATTCAATCTCTCTGGCTGTCCACCCACGACGATAGCGAGACCAATCGGATGCGCAAGCACCGGCTGCGGCGTATCGACGAGATGGGTGAGCTCAGGACTAAAGTAGCTGAGCAGGCGATCCGGAAGTCCCGACGCGCCCAACTCGACCGTGCGACCGAGAATGTGGAGCGAGTGCCCGTCGATGCGCACAGGTTCGTACGGCTCGATGACGAAATCAGGATCAGTGCCGACGGTGGAGTTCAACCAGGCAAGCCGCGTCATGAGCTCGGGCACGTCGAACCCGTGGTTGGCGGCGCGACCGGGTTGGACGTCGATGGTGACCCGCACCGCCTTGCTGCCCCGGTCAGCAGTTGAGACTGTCACGTCTCCCGCGTACGTGCCCGGCGATTGATCCTCCGGTACCTCGAGGCCGATCCAGAGAGGTTGCACCATGCCGGCCGGCACGGAGACGTCGGTGACGAACGACTCGCCCTTCTCATTGATCCCACCGCAGTTGAAGCAGGTGAGCGTCTCACCGAATGCCTCGGGGAAGCCCTCGAACGCCACGCGAACATCGTTCACCGCTTCAGCGTCGGCGACCACCGCTAGTTGAAACGTGAAGTACTCGCCCCGGAGCGCCTGGCTGTTGAACTCGCCCAATTGTCCGCGCTCCGCCCAGTGGTGCGGCAGGAAGTGCCGCATGCGTACCGGATAGTCGCGGTGCTCGGGCACCAGGGCCCAGCCATTCTCTGCAGCGGACATGAAGGCGGCGGTCTCGGAGTCGCTCGCAATCACCTCCATCGGAAAGAAACTGTGGAACGTGTTCACCGATTGGATGCGCGTGGTCCGCGCTCGCGGCAGATTCGCCCGATCTGCGGCACGCACCCGTCGCCTCCAGCCTGGGTCTGCCGTCGACGCGATCTCAGGGTAGGTGATGCGCGGATAGTACCCGCCGGTGGACTCCCACGGCATGTAGTAGACGTGGTACGTATAGGACCCTGGATTCGGCTCGAAGACGACATCACCCGACACGTTCTCCACCCGCAACGCGCGCGCGTTCGAGACGGGCTCGTTTGACGCTGCATCCACCACCACGATGGACTTCGCCACGGGATCTTGGTCGCGCCTCCTCCAGGGGATGGTGACCACGACAACCTTGCCGGCCGTACTGTCGAGCACCACAACGGCTCGATGATTGCCCCACGAGCGTCCCTCCGCGCCCGCCGCAAGGTATGGCTCCCAGTTACCGGCCTCGAAAACAACGCCGTCGATGACGTTGGGAATCTCCGGTGCGCGGTATAGCTCGTGCGAACCCTCGGAACCGGCGCACGCGGTCAGCAGCAGCAAGACCGCGGCGACATACAACTGCGGAGTAGATCGATTGAGTGTCATGGCGTTATCGACAGGGTTCGAAGAAGGAGCCGACCGTCGAGACCGTCGAACAGACCGGCGTACTCGGCGGCTAGTCGCAGGGTAGTCTCACGCACGTCCTCACCGTCCTCAATGGCGCGAATCATCTCGGCCGCGAAGGCCCCGACCTCGGTGTCGGAGTCGTACGTGAGTGCGCGGACCGCGTCGGTCCGCCCGAGCGCGGCCAGCGAGCGAATCGCGAGGAGGTCCAGTCGATCCGGATCGGCATCCGTGAGGTCGGTGGCGTCCACGACTGCCTCGAACGCCGAGCGGGCCTCGTCCCACTCGCCGAGCCGCTGCGCGGCCAGACCCAACAGATAGAACACGAGCCGCTCCTCGGGGTCGTACGGACGTCCCTGCCCGAGATGCTCGGGCCAGTCGAGGGCGGTGCGCAGGTGCTGCTGCGCGGCGGCGAACGCGCCGCGCTCCATCGCGTCGAGGGCGGCCAGCGTGTGTGCCTGCTCGTACATTCGGTGGCTCGTGCGCGCGTTCTCGGACGGAAGGACGTGGGTGGTATTCAGGATGTCGATCGCCTCACGCGACCGTCCAAGCTCGTTGAGCGACCGCACGTGCAGTAGATCCAGATTGAAGTCGTCTGGGAACAGTGCGCGGCCGGCGCCCGACTCGGTCAATGCGTCCTCCCACAGGCCCCCGTCCTGGAGGTACCGGACCAGGTGGATGCGAATTGTCCGGTTCGCACTGTCTACCTGCACGGCTCGGCGCAGGTCCATCTCCGGATTCCGTGCGGCGATGCGCTCCAGTAGGAGCGCGCGTGTCACGTAGAACGGTGCGAAATCCGGCCGGTCGCCCAGCGCTGCCAGCAGCTCCGCCGCCTCGTCTTCCCGATCCAGGGCCCACAGGTTGAGCGACAGCAGATAGGCCCACGACCAGTGGTCGCTGCGTTCCGCGGCCCACCTCAGCACCGGAAGGGTCTCCCGGCGGAACGGAAAGACCAGTGTCGGGTCGGCGCCACCGGCGAGCACCGACTGATCGTCGTCGAGCCACCCGCGCCATGCCAGAAGCAGAGGGTTCGGCGACTCACCCGTGCCGAGGCGGAGAAGGGCAACGGCGTCCTGAGTTGATCCTCGCCGGACATAGTCGACGGCGAGCTCGAGGATGGTCTGGTCCGGGTACTCGCTCCGCCACGTCGCGGTCAGCGCCTTAGCCGACGCTTGATCGGGTGCCGCGAGATAGGCCTCGGCAGCCGCAAAGTGATGCAGCGGATCGATCTCGAGCAGTTCCTCTCGAATGGAAGTGGCCAGACTCGAGTCTCCCCGTTTCCGGCCGGCCATCGCGATCACCTGCCGCGCCGGGAGGTTGTAGCGGTCATAGTCGAGTGCGAACTGTGCGTACCGTACGGCCTCCGCGTAGTGCCCGTCGGCGAGCGCAAGCTCGGCGAGCTGCACGTAGGCGACCGACCGATACGCCATCGACCGGGCCGCCCAGCCGTACGCGTCACGCGCATCGGTTACTCGGTCCAACGCGCGGTAGAGGTTCCCGGCAACGAAGTTCGCCGCGGCGTCGTAGGTGTCGAGCTGTAGCACGCGGGTCACGTGCGCGGCTCCCGCTTCGTACCGCGCGCGGCGGTACTCCAGATCGGCGAGCCCGAGCAGCGCGTCGCGGTGCCACGGTTCCTCGGCCACGGCCTGCTCGAAGATTGTGCGGGCGGCGGCGTAGCGACGGCCCTGCGCCAATTCGCGTGCTTCCGCGACCCACCGATCGGTGTCCGGAATGTGGGGCCGTGCGGAAGCACCCGTCGGAAACGGCCTTGCCAGCGCGCGGGTGCCGGCGTCCGACGTGTAGTCCAGGCCGAGCGCGGGAAGCTCTATCCGATAGGCGCTGTCTTCGGCGAGGTCGACGGTTTGTTCAACTGGTTCCAGAGCCGAAAATGCGATGGGGATCGACGCGACGAGGCGATCGCCGGATGAGACTCGCAGCGTGTCCGTGATGTCACCGAACGCGTGAGCGCTCACGGTCAGGCGTCCCTCATCGTGCCGCACGTGCATGGCTCCGTCGCGGGAGGCGTCGGTGAGCCCCCCGATCCCCTCGAGTGGAAACCACGTCTCCGACCAGCGGTCGGCCGCCCCGGGATCGAACCCCACCTGCGAGATGGGATTCACGTCGTCGCCTGGCGCGTACTGCACGAATAGTCGCCCCGCCTGGTACTCGACGTACTGTCCATCGGTATCCGTGAGCAGCTCCTCCCACACGCCTCCTTGGCGAGAAAGGGCCCAGAGCCAGAGCTTCTGACCCGGCATCTCTTCGTAGCGCGACCAGTGACCGAACCCGTAGCCGTCGTCGTGGTAGTAGCCACCGAAGAAGTCGTTCAGCTCGCCCACGACGTGGTAGGACTTGTGGCCGGCGAACGTGTTGTTGGCATAGGCGGGCAGGTAACGGCCGGCACTGTCGACCGGCCATGGTCGTCTCGCTCCTGAATGTTGCAGAAACGCATTTCCTGGGATGAACATCTCGAGATCGCTGCGAGCAAACGCCGCCGCCGTCATCCAGTTGTAGTAGGGGTGCTCGAGCGGGGTCGGATTGTACCAGAGGACGTTGGTCTCGAAGTATGCGCGATCGCGAGGCAGGCGGATCTCGACGCGCCAGTGGGTCCGGGACGGCAGATCCATCGCCCCCACGATGCAACTCACGCTCCCATCGGAGTTCTCCCGCATGATGTAGTCGATGGGCGTGGCCGTGGACGGTGTGTGGCCAATCACGCCGAAGTTGAACTCGATCCCGCCCGACGTCCACGGACCGCGCAGCGCGATGTTGCGGAACTTCATCACCTCGTTGCGATAGATGAACTCATGGCCCGTACGCTTCACGACCGCACCCCACACCTTGCCGCCTGCCTCGGGGAGCACGAACACCTCTACGAGATCGTTCTCGAGGTGAACCACGCGCCATTCCCGAGGAATCCCGTCCTTCGCGTATCCCTCGAACGAGTGGTACGGGTACAGGCGGGCATCACGTGTGAGTATCGGGATCGGATTGGGCTCGGAGAACGGATAGGTCGTGATGACTCGGGTTTCTTCCGAGATGCGCGCGGTCTGGGCGGCGGATGAGCGCCAAACCGACGTGAGCGCAGCAATCAGTACGATCGTGGTACGAAGCGACAGGGCTAAATCCCTCCGTAGCTGAGTGCGCCGGTTAGGTGGCATCCAAGCCGGCAGAGTCCCTCCGTGCTGTGCGCTCCAGTACGAGCCCCAAGCCGGTTGTGATGACCGGGATCATGACATAGGTGACACCGATGTCCGCCAGGTATTGACCGATAGTCATGTACATCGGTCCCCCGAAGAGCATGAGGGGTGCGTCGATGGCGACGCAGATCGCGAGCCACAAGCACCCGAGCAGGACGGCCTCTCGCACGAAACCTCGACTGACCCGAGCCATGTAAACGACGCCGAGTGCTACAGTGATGCCTGCAACGGCGACCGGCATGATGGACTCGAAGAGCGCCCGCGACGACTCCCGAAGCGGGAAGATGAGGAACGCCACCACGAAGGGTACGAGCCAGACCACGACCCCGAAGAGCAGCGCCTTGCCGATTGATGTCATGCGGGCCTCCTCCGTTCAGGGGATGCCGTCTAACGGCTCCGCAGCTGGATTCGCGGGTTAGGCTGCGTGTCAGCGCCGAGAAAGACGCCACTACTCCCGCAGGCTCTCGAGTTGGTGCGCAAAATAGTCACGCCAACTCTCGGGCAGCACACCAACGGCAAGCGCCTTCCGCAAGAGCGCCTCGTTTGTCCTCTCGGTCGTGTAGAGACGCGTCACATCAGTGACGCGGAGCCCATCGGGGTGCGTCGCAACCCGCTCGAGGTGATCGCCTGCCTGAACCAGGCCTTCCTCAACTACGCCGAAATAGAAGCCCGTGCGCTGGCTCTTCAGAAACAGCTTCACCATGTCCGCACGGCCAAAGCGAATCCCGAGCTTGAAGCAGGGCATGCGCGGTTCGGTCACGACCACGCGGGCGCTGCCCACCCGAAACTCATCGCCGATACACACTGCCTCCTCGCTTACTCCATCAACGGTGAAGTTCTCTCCGAAGCTGCCCCAAGGGAGCTCATCGTCCCCAAGTTCGCCTCGCCAGTAGTCATAGTGCTGAGTCGGATAGACGTAAACCGCCTTCGTAGGACCACCGTGCACCGAAAGGTCGGCCTGCCCGTCGCCCTCGAGATTGTGCCGCCGAAGCGCCACCGGGCCGTCCACCGGAGCTTTGAATATGCCGGTGGTCACGGGCTTGCCCCTCCAAGTGACTTCGCGGGGAAGTCCGACGTTGACAGAAACCAGCCTCACCATGAGTCCGCTCTCATCCATTGAGCACGCAGTCTAACGGCTCTGCACACTAGCGCGCTCCTTCGAAACCTCGGGTGGGGGCACCTGTAGCTTTCCTCCACGCACGGTCGATCCCACCACGATGGCCGCACCCACCAGCACGAGATTCTTGATGATATACTGACCTTCCAGCGTTGGCGAATAGGGGAACGCCGAAAAAGTCTCCGAGGGGAAGAAGACCAGCGGGAGCATGGTGCCGGGCATTTGGATGAACAACAGCAAGAGTGTCAAGCGCAGAAACTGGCCCGTGATCAGCCCTATTCCAATGAGCGTCTCCCACACGGCAAGGAGTGGTAACGCTACCGATGGCTCCACGACGCCCAAAGTGAGGCGATCAATCGTGTGCGCCGCGAGATCAGCCGCAGGACTCCATCCCGGCACGAACTTGATGGCGCCGAACCACACAAAGACAATACCAAGGGCAATCCGCGTAAGCGTCACGCCGTTCCGAGCCATCCAGGCTGTGATGCGGAAGTCGACGTGCTCGAGGCGGGTGGGCACGGTCATCATGATTCTCCATTCGTGGACGGCGGACTCGCCACCTAACGACTCCGCCGCTGCATGCGCGGGGTAGGCAGCGTCTTCATCCTGATTCTTGTTCCGACGGAGCGTAGCTACGGCCGGAGACACGGGTTGGATTGAGCCTCCAGACGAGGAATACTCCGGATGCCAGCCGTGGCCCCTGTTCGCGGCGCCACCACGCAGGTGCCTCGGCGATTACAGGTTCGAATGCCGACAAGACCTGCTGCCTCTCTTCCTCACTGCCAACGATCCCGAACGTGCCTTCGCCAGTTACGCCATGCCATTCCCACAGTCCCGTATCGTGTGAGGAGTCCACTTGGAAGGCGACGTTCGGATTGATCTTGGCGAGGCGAGTCTTGCGGCCCTCCGTCGTGACGCCGTAGAGGGCTGACTGCAGCCAGACATACCCCATTGGGATCAAGTACTGCGATTGGCCGTCCTGAAATGCAATCCGAACGACTCGCTCTCTGGCGAGGACTTGGTAGGTTTCGTCGTCACTCAATTCATTCCTGGGCACGTCCAGTACTCCAGCCGATGAAGTGGCTCAGGTTACGCTGCCTAACGGCTCCGCAGCTGCATGCGGGGGTTAGACGGCTGCCTCACGAGGGCGCGACCTCTCGCTCGGTGCAGTCGGGTTCGACGTCGTAGCCCAAGTAGAAATAGCGATGCCACCGACGTTCACCGGTCAGCGCCGGACCAGACCACACGGTGAGGTGCAAGCCCTCGCTGCTGGCACAGACCCGGAACGTCTCAAGCTCACCCTCTCCGTCCAAGTCGAGCCGGAACTCGCCGTCGAGCTCCTGGAGCCTCTCCGCAGAAGTGAGAACGGCGAAATACAGAACGCCCGACGAGCGATGCTCCCCGGTCAGGGCAGCGCGATAGAACGTCTCGCCGCTCGCAATGAGATCCCGGGGACACCGCTCCTCGCGTAGCGCCAGGACCTGTGCCGGAACGGCGGGGCCGCCCCCGACTACGTCGAGGAGAACAAGAGGCGTGGTTGGGGCAATGCTGGGGTTCTGGATCGCCATGCAGAGCTCGCCCTCCTCGTCAACGGTTGCCACACCGACGGCTGCGGCGAAATTGAAGGCCTGGCCGCTGAGGGTGGCAGCCTGGAGGCCAAGGACCAGTAGCCATGCCGGGGCAGAGCGTGTCATGACAGTCGCAGCGGCCCAACGCCTCCGCAGCTGCATGCGCGGGTTAGACCGCACCGTTGGATGGGACAAGATCCGCCAGCTGCTGTCCGCTGCCTCGCCACTGACGCTTGATCTTGGTCGTCCGGCGCACGATCCAGCCGAATAACCGCACGGCTGACCAGTACAGCCATGCGGGACTGAAGTCAGACTCCTGCAGAAGCCGACGGAAGAAGGCATCAGCGTGACGCCGTTTGAGCGGCAGCCCATCTGGCAGGAACTGATAGAGAGCGTCATGTACAAGTGAAGCGTAGTATGTCTTCGGTCTGTGCGTGTCGCTGTAGACGACGCCCTCAGGAGTCCCCAGCAGGAGGTCGAAGACGCAGAACTTGGGACTGCATCCATTCCAGGCGTAGCCCCTCATCACGGTGATGCGTCCAGTTGTCTCGACAATGAGGCGCACGTCGCCTGACGAGTCTCGGAACACCAGATCCTCCGGGATCGAGTGCCGCGAGTCCCAGCTGTAGCTCGCGTCGAGCTTGTAGAGCCAGCGTACTCCGGTACGGCACGACATACGCGTCGGTGCGGCCTAACGACTTCGCAGCGGCGCTTGGCCCTCGAGCGATACGAAACTCACCGATCCGACCAAACCGCGAGTTCGTTTCCACTCGGATCGGCAAAGTGAAAGCGCCGCCCACCCGGAAACTCGAACGTCTCCCGGACGATCCGTCCGCCGCTCTCGCTGATCTTGGCTTCGATCTCTTCCAGGTTCGTGGCATAGAGCACGACTAGTGGCCCGCCTGCCGCAACCTGCGGCGCCACAGTGAAGCCGCCCCCCAGTCGGCCGTCAGTGAAGCTCGTGTAATCAGGACCGTAGTCGGTGAACTCCCAACCGAAAACCGCAGAGTAAAACCTCTGGGTCTCCTCGATGTTCGTGGTCTGAAACTCTATGTAGTCCACACGACGGTCTTGTTCTGATTGGCTCATGACTTCCTCGCTCCTAGGGGTCATCGCAGACTCCCCTGGGATGGTGTCCTGACGACTGCCAGGACTTTCACTGCATGCCAGGGTGGCGAGCATCGCGCACGTTAGCGCATAACGAACGGTGATTGTTGACGCCATAATCGAGAGTACCCTTCCACTGTATGTTGTCGTCACTGCGCGCCGTCTGTCCAACGCCTCCGCAGCTTCATGCGCGGGTTAGGCGGCGCCACCATTATCGAGAGGCCCGACTGCGAAACTCGATTGCCGCGGCCGGCTGAGTCTGTACGAACCAGCTCTTGAGAAGCTGGTTATGATGCTCGATGATCTGGGGCGCTCGCAGATACTCTGTGTCCCACGTGCTGTGCGCATCCTCGACCAGCGTGACGTCGTACCCAAGCGAGAACGCTCGCCGGCAAGTCGTGTCAACACAAAGCTCGGTCTGAATTCCGGCAATCGCTAATGACCTGACACCCCTCTCTCGAAGAATCTCGTGGAGGTCAGTGCCGTGGAACGCGTCGGGAGTCCGTTTTTCCAGAACTGGCTCTCGCCCCTGAGGAGCGGCATCAGGGTGAAGCTCCCACCCCTCCGTCTGTTCCTCCAGGGCATGTCCCGCGGGACCAGAATGCTGGACGAGAACAACCGGGACCCCGGCCTCCCGGGCTCGGGAGAGGAGTGCGCGGACTCTGGCTCGTAGCTCGGCAGCCGCCCAAACCGGCGGGATCAGCGGACTGTTGAACATGCCGCGTTGCAGGTCAATCAGCAGTAGCGCGTCGCAGCTCACGGTGTGCTCCGGGGACGCTCTCAAACGTGCTGGTCAACGAGGATCGGGTTTCCGTCCGGGTCAACTGCGATAAAACTGGCGGGTCCCGTGCTGGCCTCATCGGCCTCGGCTATCAGTTGCACGCCTTCCGCTTTGACCTGGCGCTGAAGATCGCGCACGTCGGTAAAGGTGTCGAGCTTGCCAGCGTTGCTGTCCCAGCCCGGATTGAAGGTCAACGTGTTCTTCTCGAACATGCCCTGAAAGAGACCGATCGCGTGCGCGCCGTTCTTCATGATCAGCCAGTTTTGGGAGGCCTCTCCGGCGAAGACCGTGAAGCCAAACCTCTCGTAGAAGGCTTTCGAAGCCTGAAGATCCTTGACAGCCAAGCTAATCGAAAACGCGCCGAGTTCCATACCTTCTCCTTTGGAAAGCGGTGACAACGGTTCTTGCCACCTAACGACTCCGCAGCGCATGCGCGGGTTAGGTGGCACCCGCGTCGCTCCCGCGTGCAGAAAACCAGGGATGTGACCCGAATTGATCTCGGGGCACGGCCTCGCCCCGGGTCACGTACCACTCAAAGCCTCGCACAACTGATGACAGGTACTTCGTGAGCATAGGACGAAGGCGCAACCTATGTGGAAGCCAGCGAATCACGACAGGCACCTGTTGCAACACGTGCGGGTACACTGCAATGCGGAGCGTGGATTCGCCTCTGGCCTTCGGGAGAATCCTCCACGACACGAACGACATCCTGCCGCCACGCGCACCTATCTCAAGGTCATAGCCGACCCCGTCGATCCACCGACAGAACCGGCGCTCGAAGACCCACCCACTGAGGTAGTGAATCTCATCTCGGGAGGCTTCACCAGGCCAGACATCTACCGGGTTCTTGGCACAGAATGGATGACACAGCTCGAGATTCCCAGGCAAGGATATGGCCTCCCACACCTTCTCTGCCGGTGCAGCGATTGGTGCTGCGACAGCAACCGGCCACCTGAAGCCTGGCTTCGGATCATCCACCTCAGCTACCGGACGGACCGACATGTGTCCACCTAACGACTTCGCGGATCAGCTGCGGGCGCCTGTGAGGCGGCCCGCCTACTGATACCGGATCGCGTAGTAAATGACGTATATCCATGACAAGAGGCCGTGGATGATCGCCCAGATGATCGATTTATTGGCGCTCCACGAGATCGCGATAGCGAGAGCGGTACCGAATCCTATGCCGACCGTAGCGGCGTCCTTGGAACCAGCCATTCTCTCCTTGCTCCTGTGATAGTCCCTTTGCGGGTCCGCCTGCTGCTGCATGCGCTTGTTAGCCGCTGCCCGACAGACGGCATGCCGCCTCATTCAAATCGCCAGTAACTAGCTGGGCCCGTACTTCGGTGTGATCCGCGCCAGCCACTCCAGATGGTCTTTGCTGTCCGCCACACTGGCGTCCACAACCACGGTATCGGGAACAAACCGCGCCCGGTCGTTGGCGGCGACATCTCGCAGGTCCAAGGCAAGGAGGCCCGCTACCAACTCGGAGTATTCCTCATCATCGATCGAAAACGGCTCCCACCCAGCGCCCGGGCCCATGCCAGCGTCACCCCCACCGCGGGCAAGGACCTCGTTCAGTACCTGCAGTGGCGGAATCACTCCGAACATGATGAGGTACGGCACGTCCAGAGCAAACTCGGTCAGTGGCGCAGTCCGCTGCTCCGGCCCGTCTTGATGGAATTCGAAGCGTTCATAGCTGACGGTTCTCATCAGTCTGGATCTCCTGCCGCAGGCGGCCCAGTGCGCATAAGCTACGGGGCGGGGCCGGGACCGATCTGTCCTCGCTGTTTGGTGAGCAACCGCTCCGCAAACTCGACGCGCTCCTCAAGATCAGCCATCTGTTCCAGATGCCGATGTTCTAACTCACCCATCCGATCTTCAAGACCATCGACCAGCGCCGTATCGGGCGAACCGGCTCTCAATCGTTCCATCCTATGAAAATACCAGGTCGGGAGAGCCGAACCGGCTACGACCAGTCCAAGCAGCCCAGTGGCCGCCCCCAACTCCGCCTCCGCCGCTGTGAGAAACATCAGGATTCCTCCGACCGCGATCCTCCCGAGGATATCGATGGCGGGCCACCAGCGGCGCTTAGTGGACCCACTCGCCGCTCTGGGTGGTACCGGCGCGGTACCTGCCCCAATGGGGTAGGCGCACTCCGGGCACACTGCGGCGCTGTCCGACACCTCCCGCCCGCATTCTGGGCACTCGATCAATGCCATCTGTGTTTGCGCTCCTTCACCGTTGGCCGAGACTGGTCCATTTACATCGATTGTCTGCAAGCTTACGTCGGTTGTTTGAGAGCTTACATCGGCCGTTTGTAAGCCTGCATCCGTAGTTTGCAGGCTTTCATCAGGTGTTTGCAGGCTTACATCGACCGTTTGCGAGCCTGCATCAGCCGTTTGCAGGCTTGCATTCGTCGTTTGTACGCTTACAAAGGGGCGCGGGAGGCTCACAAACGGCCATGTACGGCTTACAAACGGGGCCGTCCTCGCCCCGGCCAGAACCGTTCGGGGGCATCGTATGCCCGAATTGGGACATTCATACTGCAGAACGTGAGGCTCCCGTTTGTGCGGCGGCTACAGCCGGTCCGCAGCTGCTGCGTACTAGCTCGAGCGCACCCCACCTGCCTCGCCCACTCCCCCGGGTCCTGCCTACACCCCCGGCAGCTTGATGTTGAAGCTGAGCCCCACTCCCAGGACCGTGGGTGAGCGTCCGATGAGCGGGAAGTCGCCCCCTGACTCGTCGCTCAGGTTCGCCCAGTCCAGCGCTATGTAGCCGCCGAGCCCGATCGAGAAGCCGACGTTGATGCCGGCGGAGAGCCCGAATCCCGTCTGCGTTTCCGTCGCGTCGTTCACCGTCACCTTGCGCACGTTGAACCGTGGCGCGCCCCAGAGTTCCAGCTTGAAGCCCGGAACGGGAGCGCTCACCGAGACGCCGACGCCGACGGGGACGTTGACCTCGGCTGTGGTGTCGCTCGGTGCGAGGCGGCCGTACCCCGCCTGCACGTTGAGCGCAACGGGGAGAACTCCGCCGCCGAAGATCCTGAAGGCGGCCATTCCCATCCACTGGAAGCTGTTCTCGTCCACCCCTCCGATTCCGGCGTTCACCGTCCCGACGCCCACGCCGAGCGAGATAGCCGAAACGCCGAGCACTGCGCGTGCCCCAAACGCCGTGTTCTTGCCGGACTCGTCGTTCATGCCCTTGCCGAAGTCACCGTACAGCGTGAACCCGGTGCCGCCCTTGGGCGAGAAGTGCACAGGCATGCTGTTGAGCTGTGCGGTGGCGGGCTGGGCCACCATTGCGAGCAGCAATGCGGCGCCGACTGGGATCATCCGGAGTTTCATCTGTCTCTCCTCATCAGCTGCCGAGCGCGGCCTCGACCGCCCGCTCCGCATGGATCCTCGTGGTATCGAACAGCGGCACCGGCGCGTCTTCGGGTGCGACGAGCATGGAGATCTCCGTGCACCCGAGCACGATCGCCTGCGCTCCACGTGCGGCGAGGGCGTGCATGATATCGCGGTAGCGCTCATGCGACTCGTCCAGGACCTTGCCCAAGCACAGCTCGTCGAAGATCACGCGGTCGATCACCTCGCGCTCGGACTCGTCGGGAACGAGCACCTCGATGCCATGCTGCCCGGTGAGGCGGCCGCGGTAGAACTCCTCGGTCATCGTGAAGCGCGTGCCGAGCAGTCCCACGGTCGAAAGGCCGGCTGCCTTGATCGCGTCGGCGGTGGCGTCCGCGATGTGAAGTAGGGGAATCGAGATCGCGGCCTCGATACTCGGCGCCACCTTGTGCATCGTGTTGGTGCAGAGAACGAGAAAGTCGGCGCCGGCGGCTTCGATCGAGCGGGCGGCATCCGCCAGGATCGTGGCGGCGTCATCCCACCGGTCTGCGTTCTGCAGGCGCTCGATCGGCTCGAAGTCCAGGCTGTAGAGCACGAGCTGCGCCGAGTGCAGCCCGCCCAACCGCTCGCGCACGCCCTCGTTGATGAGCTTGTAGTAGGTCTGGGTGGACTCCCAGCTCATGCCGCCCAGCAGGCCGATGGTCTTCACGTCTCCCTCATACTGGGAAATATACCGCGCGCTCTTGACATGCGTCGCGTTGCGCCCGCGTTTAGGCGTTACGGGAACGAACCCATGCCGAAGCGACTCAAGGACATCGACGCCGGCGACCGCGCCGTGCGACTCCACGCTCTCATGTGGGCGACCGGCGTCGGGATCTTCGGCGGCATTCCTATAGGGCTGGCGCTCGCCACATTGCTGGGCTTCCACCCGTTGCTGGGTCTCGTGCTGGGCATAGGCGTTGGCTTCGGCGTGGTCTACTACGGCAGCCTGTTCATCACGAACAAGGCCGCGCGAGCAATGCAGACGATCTACAACCCATCCGGCGAGTCCACGCCGCGCCGGCGCGAGTACTCCCAGGCAGCTGCGTTGGTGATGCAGGACAGGCACGAGGACGCCGCGGCCGCGTACGAGGTGCACGTGACCGAAAACCCGGATGACCCGGAGCCGTACTTCCAGCTCGCGCGGCTGTGCCTCGAGCACATGGGCAGGCCGGAGGAGGCGATCCACTGGTACGCGCGGGCCCGCGACGAGGCCCGGCTCACCGAGGCCCAGGCGCTGATCGCCACACAGGAGATCGCCAACATCTACGTGCGCCGGCTGCGGACTCCGAGGAAGGCGATTCCCGAGCTCGTCCTGCTGTGCGAGCGCTTCCCGGACACACCGGCCGCCGAGATGGCGCAACAGGAGCTGCAAGAGATGCGCGCGCTGCTGGCGCGCGAGAGCGAAGAGGGCGTGGATTTCACCGAGGAGTTTCTGCAGCGGTTCGACCGCGAAAGGGACTCACCGGGCGACTAGCGCTCCGGCGCTCACGTCACGGGCTCGAGCCTCACGGTAAAGTGCCTCAGCACGGGAGCCTCGTAGGTGATGCGAAGGCCCGAGATCGACTTGCGCTCGCGGTACAGCTTTGCGCACACGTCCACCACGTGGTCGAGGTGGCTCTTGGTGTAGACCCGGCGCGGAACCGCCAGCCGCACGAGCTCCAGCTCGGGCCACTGTCCGTCGGCCGCGAACATGAGCCCGCCGATCTCGCAGCCACGGATTCCGCCCTCCAAGTACAGCGCGCACGTGAGCGCCTGTGCGGGGAATTCTTCCTGCGGGATGTGCGGCAGGAACCGCTTCGCGTCGAGGTAGACCGCGTGCCCGCCCACCGGCAGCACGATCGGGACCCCGACATTGCACAGAGCGCTGCCGAACTCCTGCATCTGCCCGATGCGATGCGCCAGGTAGCGCTCTTCGAGCACCTCCTCTAACCCCTGCGCTATCGCCTCCAGGTCGCGCCCGGCTAGGCCGCCGTACGTCGGGAAGCCCTCGATGAGGATCAGCATGTTGGTGATCTTCTCGGAGAGCCCCTCGTCGTTCAGCGCGAGCCAGCCGCCCATGTTCACCAGAGCGTCCTTCTTGGCAGACATCGTGCAGCCATCTGCCAGGTCGAAGAACGCCCGCGCGATTTCCGGGATGCCCTGGTCGAGGTTGCTGCGCACCTTGTTGAAGTAGGCGTTCTCGGCGAAGCGGCAGGCGTCATAGATGAACGGGATGTCGTGCTTGCGGCACCACTCGGACACTGCGCGCGCGTTCTCCAGGCTCACGGGCTGGCCGCCGCCCGAGTTGTTCGTGATGGTCAGCAGCACGAGCGGGATCCGCTCCCGCCCCACGTCGGCCAGGACCTTGTCGAGCTTGGCGATGTCCATGTCGCCCTTGTAGGGCACTTCCTTCACCGGGTCGTACGCGTCGTCGATCACGCAGTTCACCGCGACGCCGCCGTTGTGCTCGATGTTCGCCTGCGTGGTGTCGAAGTGGATGTTGTTGGGTACGTGATCGCCCTTCTTGACGACCGTCGTGAACAGCAGGTTCTCGGCGACACGCCCCTGATGCGTCGGGATGATATGATCGTAGCCGGTGATCCGGCGGACCGTCTCCTCGAACCGGAAGTAGTTGCGGCTCCCAGCGTACGACTCGTCGCCCGTCATGATCGCGGCCCACTGGCGGTCCGACATCGCCGATGTGCCGGAGTCCGTGAGCAGGTCGATCGTGATGAGATCAGAGGGAATGCTGAAGACGTTGTAGCCGGATTCCAAGAGCGCGGCCTCGCGCTCGGCCCGGGTCGTGAACGGTATCGATTCGACCGTCTTGATCCTGAAGGGTTCCACTTTGCCTCCGCCGCCGGTGCCCGTTGGAGGGAAGATAGAGCCCGGGCTCGGGTTCGGGCAGGCGGGGCAGGGTGAATGGGATGAAGCGAGTGGCCGGGCAGCCTGGGGCTTGCGGGATTCGGCATACCTAACAATATTCTTTGTGTACACTAACGGCGAGGATCTTGGTGCGTCTTCAGGCAGCCGCGCCCGTGCGCGCGCTGCGTGGGCGGACGAGTCTACTGCTGTTGCTGGTCCTGGCCTGCGCCGGGGCGCTGGCGCCGCGCGCTCGCGCGCAGGAGCCCGGCGACATGATCACCGACCGCCCCGACGAGACGGAGTCTCCCTTCTCGGTTACCCCGGGGTACTTCCAGCTGGAGATGGGCTGGGGCTACGTCAACGCGGACAGGGACGGTAGCAAGCGCCAGACGCATCAGGTGCCCGGCACGCTCGTCCGGATCGGGATTGTCCGGGGTCTGGAGGCCCGGCTCGGGTTCGCGGGGTGGCGCCACCGAGAGGTGGCGGACTCGACCGGAGCCGAAACCAACTCGGGTGTGGGGCCGCTCAGGCTCGGCGCCAAGTACCAGTTCAACGAGGGAGAGGGGTGGATCCCGACGTTGGCCCTGTTGGGGGCCCTGGTTCTTCCAACCGCGGCTGAGGGATTGGGTCCCGAACGCGTGGACCCGACTTTCCGCGTGGCGGCGGCGCACGACGCGAGCAGCGTGGTCGGGATCGGATACAACGTCGGGCTTCGGTGGCTGAGCGTGGAGGCCGTGACCGGTGAGACTAGTGCCCAATTGGAGGGGATCTACTCGCTGGCTTTCGGATTTGCCCTGACCCGATGGCTCGGCGCGTTCGCCGAGGCGTTCGGCGCCCTCGCTCTCTCGGATGATGCAGTGTCGGTGGCTTCCTTCGACGGTGGCTTCACTTTCCTGGTGCGGAACAACCTCCAGCTCGACGCCCGGGGGGGAGTCGGTCTCAACAAGGATGCCGACGCCTGGTTCGTGGGGGCGGGATTCTCGTGGAGGGTGCCCAGGTGATTGGCAGAAAAGCGCGGCGTGTGCGTTACCCCGGTCGCCATGCCCGAACTCGTGTGCCGCCAACAGCTTACGGCGGCAGAGAATTGATTAGGCGAGACTAACTCGAATGGTGAATCCCGCCCTCGCTCTGCTGATCTTCGGGCTGCTGGTCCTGGGCCTGGTGCTCTTCTTCTGGCCCAGGCGCGGGGTCGCCGCGCACCTCATCAAGCTCGTGAGGCTCACCCAGCGGGCCCGCATCGAGGACGCGCTCAAGCGGCTGTACGATGCCGAATACCTGGGCCGGCCCTGCACGGTGGAGAGCCTGGCGGGGATGCTGCAGCTCAAGCGCGGCCCGGCCATGCAGCTCGTCGCGCGACTCGAGGCGCTGGGGCTCGTGCACAGCGAGGACGGCGGGCTCACGCTCAGCGACGTCGGACGCGGCGAGGCGCTGCGCGTGCTGCGCAGCCACCGCATGTGGGAGCGCTACCTGGCCGATCGCACCGGCGTGCCGGCCGGCGAGTGGCACGACGAGGCCGAGCAGCGCGAGCACCTCCTCACCGACGACGCGGTCGAGCACCTGGCGTCTCGCATGGGACACCCGCGCTTCGACCCGCACGGCGATCCGATACCCACCGCGACCGGTGAGTTGCCGCCTCACTCCGGGGTGGCGCTCTCGGCGCTCGCGCCGGGGCAGTCTGCCTCGGTGGTGCACCTGGAGGACGAGCCGCGGGAGGTTTACGAGAAGCTGGTCGCCATGGGCCTCGCTCCCGGCGCACAGGTGGAGCTGCTCGAGGCGAGGCCGGAGCGCATCCGCTTCGCGGCGGACGGCGAGGAGCACGTCATCGAGCCGGTGATGGCGATGAACGTGACCGTGGTGCTCCCGCGCAGGGCGGAGGAGAGCCGCGGGCCGTTCGAGACGCTCTCGGCGCTCGCCCCCGGTGAATCGGCTGCGGTCCTCGGCATCGCGCCGGCCTGCCAGGGACCGCAGCGCCGGCGGCTGCTCGACCTGGGGCTCGTGCCCGGCACGGTAGTGACGGCCGAGCTGAGGGGTGCGTTCAAGGACCCCGTGGCCTACCGCGTGCGCGGCGCGCTCATCGCGCTGCGCCGGCAGCAGGCGGAGTGGGTCCGGGTGGACCGCAAGGTCGCGGCGGAGGTGAGCTGAGGTGACGGCCGTGGCCTCGGGCCCCTGCGTCGGCTGCTCCGCCCACCGCGCATCGACGCTGGTGCAGCTCGGCGTGAAGATGGACCGCTGGGACTACCTCGTCGCGCTCGGCGGGAATCCCAACACTGGGAAGAGCACCGTCTTCAACGCACTCACCGGTCTGCGCCAGCACACCGGCAACTGGCCCGGCAAGACGGTGGCGCGCGCCGAGGGGGCGTTCGATCTCGAGGGCCGGCGCGTCAAGCTGATCGACCTCCCCGGCACCTACAGCCTCCAGGCGGGGAGTGCCGACGAGGAGGTAGCGCGCGACTTCGTGCTGTTCGGGCAGCCCGACGTCACCGTGGTCGTCGTGGACGCCACCAGGCTGGAGCGGAACCTCAACCTCGTGCTCCAGATTTTGGAGATCACCGACAGGGTGGTCGTGTGTCTCAACCTCATGGATGAGGCGCGGCGCCACGGGATCGGAATCGACGTCGACGAGTTGGCCGCGCGGCTGGGTGTCCCGGTGGTGCCGACGGTAGCGCGCAGGGGTGACGGGATCCCCGAGCTGCTCGACGCGATCCACGGTGTGGCGACCAGCGAGATCGAGACCCGGCCCTACCGGATTCAGAGCCACCCCGCCGAGGTCGAGGTGGCGGTGCGCGCGTTGGTCGAGCCCATCGAGGCGGCCTACCCCGAGCTGCCCAACGCACGCTGGGTGGCGCTCAGGTTGCTCAACGCCGACGAGCGCGTGGAA
>Ga0255054_10000423_pt1 | contig 25094 bp, 21 predicted proteins | sample JV7_2_23_MG_FD_188634 | JGI IMG/M metagenome (GOLD analysis project Ga0255054, IMG submission 188634) | Seawater microbial communities from Jervis Inlet, British Columbia, Canada - JV7_2_23 | ecosystem: Environmental > Aquatic > Marine > Inlet | place: Canada: British Columbia | collected... | reverse complement strand
ACGCGGCCTACCCATCCCGTGCGCCACCCACTCCTGGTAGAGCACGCGACCGACCTTCATATCGATCACCCACAACCGCTGCTGGTAAGACGGCACCTCGTAGTCGATGATCGTCAGCACCGGGCGACGAACATGACCACCTGTCTCCGCCTGCTCGTAGGCCTCGAGAGCCAGCTCGAGCACCTCCGGCCGAAGGTTCACGGTCTTGTCGAGGATCACATCTGGATCGACACGGACCCCATCCGACGGCCAGGCCGGGATGCTGACAACAGCCATGAGCAAGCAGAGGAATACGCGCCTCATTCGGTCTCCGAGGCACGATTGTAACTGATGGTGTCTCCCCGCGCGGGCGGGTCCTTCATGCGAAGAACCCGCCTCCAAACATAATCTCGAGGCTCAGGAGCCGAAGATCAGCCCCCGGTGCGCTCGATGGCCTCCTCGCGGAGCAGCGCGAAGCCGACCGAGTTGAAGTTGTAGCCCGCGACATCGGCGAAATACGCTCTGGCTTCCTCGACGTTGCCAACGCCCTCCTCGGCCAGCGCGAGGTGGTAGCGGATGTACATGAGGTTCTTGTAGTCGGCCTGGCGCAAGTGCTCGGCCGCTTTCTCGTAATTGTCCTGTTTCAGGTACGCCATCCCCATCACATAGTGATAGGGCTCCATCTTGCGTGGGTTGTCTTCGCCCTCTACCAGCACGGCGATCTTGTCGGCGTGCTCGTTTGCAGCATCCATATCGCCCGAGTAGGCGGCCAGCAGACCATCCCACATCTCGCAGTCGGCTTCCTGCAGGCGGCGTGCGTCTTCGGTGCCGACATCCTCCGCGATCTCCATCTGTAGCTGGTTGCGGCGTTCGATGGCACTCGCGGCACGGTCATAACGTCCGGAGTAGAGCGCCGCCATGGCCTCGCTCGACAACGCGAACACCTGCAGGCCCTTGACCTGGTCCGCCGGCGTCCCCATCGCCTCGACATTCTCCGCCACGGCGTCAAGCTCGTCGAGGGCGGTGTCGATATCCCCTGCGTGGATATAGGTGAAGGCGCGGTAGGGAGCAAAGCCGGCCTTATTTTCAGGCTCCGCAACCTCGATCGCCGCATCATAGGCGGCTCGAGCATCGTCGAAGTTGCCGAGGAACGAGTTCACGTGGCCCTTCTTATGCTGGGCCTGAGCCAGACTGGGATCCATTGCAGTTGCCTGATTGTAAGCCTCAAGCGCCGCGTCGAGGTTGTTCTGTGCGCGCATGATGTCTCCCGTCAACTCGTAAGCCTTGGCCTCGTTCGGATAGGCGACAGTCACCTTCTGCGCATACTCCTCTGCTTTGGCAAAGTCACGCGGTTCACTGAAGAGGTAGTTAGAGGCGATGCCATAGAGCGCGCCGGCCGATTGAGGATCGATCTCGAGTGCCCTGCTGTACGAGTCGCGGGCACCCTGGTTGTCATTCATCGCACCCTGCATGCCGGCAAGCGTAATCGCCGCGCGGGCGCTGTCCGGATACGTGTGGACGAGCTCGCTCGCAAGCTGAACACCCCGTTGCGTATCGTTGGTCAAAAAGGTCCTGTTGATCTCGACCAGGAGTCTCTCACCGCCGCTCACAGCGTCGATGTTTTCACCAGCCTGGTCGAGGCACATCTGAAATTCCTTATAGGATTGGGCCGCATTCGACTGCCCGAAGTGGGCGCGCACGAACCCCGGGTCCTCGGCGACCGCAGCCATGAACTGCTCGCGCGCCTCGACAACGCGACCGATGTCGCTCAGGTACTCGCCCTTCATGCAAAGCTCGCGGGCAGTCTCGGATTCGGTCGTGTACGGAATCTCTGCGCTTCCAGTCACCACCTCCTCCTGTTGGGCACAGGCAACGACTCCCAACACCAGGGTCACCGCGGCCACCGCAACGAAAGCATCACTGATTCTCAATCGACGGTTGAGCATGATAGCCCTCCTCGTTTCTTGCAGAGCGAATCGCCCCACAGGTTGGTTTTCGGCCCACATCCCACAAAAGCCTGCCAAATCTCGGGGCAAAGCGGGTGAGACGTGCGGTCTGGGGAATCTGAACGCGGATTATAGCAGGAAATCAACTCCCGGCATTCGATCGCATGCCCTTCCCCCCACCGACAATTTGAATAAACCTCTGTAGGCGGGTCCTTCAGGGCCCGCCAGCGGTATCCTCGGAATTCGCCAACGTTCTCCACGCTACGAAAACCCAACCCACGATCAGGGCGACGCCACCGATCGGTGTGATTGCGCCGAACCAGCGCGCTCCGGTCAGGACCAGGAGGTAGAGGCTTCCCGAGAACACCACCGTGCCTGCCAGCAGGAACCACGCCGCAGGCACCAGCCGCCGCTCCGGCCAGCGGTCGATCGCCCAGGCCAGGGCCAGCAGACCGAGCCCGTGGTACATCTGGTATCGGACCCCTGTTTCAAAGGTATCCAGCATCTTCGGGCTCAGGCTGGTCTTCAGCGCGTGGGCTCCAAAAGCCCCGAAAATCACACCCAACCCGGCGAAAATTGACCCGGCGGCGAAAATCTTTCGTTCCATATCAGCTCCTAACGCCGACGCAGTGTATCGCCAACCGTTCACAAGCGCGCCGGGATCAGCAGCCGCCCGCACGCAGGATCGGCATAGGAATGTGGACGGTACAATGGAGGTTCGTCATATCGGGAACCAAGACCCAGTGAACACATCCGCGATCACCAGGAGGCCAACAAATGCGAATGAAAACAGCGCGAACGATTGCAGGCATCTTGGCGTTGACCGTCCTCGTGGCCTGCAGCCCGTCAGGGGATGGCAGCCAGCCCGTCGCAACGGCGGACCCGCTGCCGTCCTGGAACGACGGCGACGCCAAACAGCAGATCCTCGACTTCGTAGCCCGGGTCACCGACCCGGCGAGCCTCGATTTCGTGCCGGAGGCGGAGAGGATCGCCACCTTCGACAACGACGGCACCCTGTGGGCCGAGCAGCCGCTCTACTTCCAACTGTACTTTGCCATCGATCGGGTCAAGGCGCTGGCACCGGATCACCCCGAGTGGAAGACGCGGCAGCCGTTCAAGGCGATCCTCGAGGACGACCGTGAGGCCCTCGCGGCGATGGGTCATGCGGAGATCGGGCAGATCCTGGCTGCGACTCACACGGGCATGACCGCCGAGGAGTTCAGCTCGATCGCCCGGCAGTGGCTCGACACCTCCCGGCACCCCCGTTTTTACCGGCCCTTCGACACCTGCATCTACCAGCCCATGGTCGAGGTTCTGGAATACCTGCGGGCCAACGGCTTCACGACCTTCATCGCGTCCGCCGGAGGAATCGAGTTCATGCGCACCTTCGCTGAGGAGGCCTACGGGATCCCCCGCCATCAGGTCATCGGCAGCAGTGTCGAGACCGAATTCCACGTCGACGGTGAACGATCCTTCCTGATGCGTCTGCCGGAAGCTGCATTCATCGACGACAGGGCGGCCAAACCGGTGGCCATCAACCGCCACATCGGCCGGCGACCGATCGCCGCCTTCGGCAACTCCGACGGCGACCTGCAGATGCTGCAGTACGCCACCGGCAGCGATCGACCGGGCCTCGCGGTCCTCGTCCATCACGATGACGCAGAGCGCGAGTGGGCCTACGACCGCGACTCGAAGATCGGCCACCTGGACGCGGCGCTCGACGAGGCCGTGACCCGGGGCTGGACCGTCGTCAGTATGCGCGAAGACTGGCGCACGATCTTCCCTTGGGCGGACTCGGAGTGACCAGGAGGACTTCTCTCAGGAAACCAAGGTAATCTTTTGGATCTCCGGATCCTATTCGGTACGTGATCAGCGTGGACGCGAAATAGACCCTGCTCAGAATCATTGGGAGCATCCTCGATCAGGAGGCTGCGTCCCCCTCCCTGCCCACCGGATACCTCCCCGTCCGCCCGGCGAAGGGCAGGACAAGCAACCAGGGCAAGGTCTGCCGGCGCTGTTCCTGATATTGCTCCAAACCGATGGTCATGCTCTCCTGCCCCGCCGCAGGTTGGGCCCGGTAGGTGCCGAGCAATCGGTCCCACCACGGGAGGTTGAAGCCGAAGTTGCTATTGGTCTCCTGCCGAATGACTGAGTGGTGCACCCGGTGCATGTCCGGCGTGACAACCAACCAGCGCAACACGCGGTCAAAAGACGACACGATTCGAACGTTTCCGTGGTTGAACATCGCGGTAGCGTTGAGCAGGACTTCGAAGATCAGCACCGCCACGACAGGCGGGCCCAAGAACAGAACAACGGCAAGCTTGATCAGCATGGAGAGCACGATCTCCACGGGGTGAAAACGAAGACCGGTGGTGACATCGAAATCGACGTCGGCGTGGTGCACCATGTGCAGCCGCCACAACATCGGAACCGCGTGGAACATCACGTGCTGGAGATATATCGCGAGGTCGAGGAAGAGAACCGCACCAACGATGGTGATGGCGACGGGCGCAGAAACCTGGTTGAGAACTCCCCAACCGCGTTCCGCCGCAACGACAGCCATTCCGACCGCCGCGGTCGGAAAGATGAAACGGACGACCACGGTGTTCACGACCGTGATGCCGAGGTTGGCGAGCCACCGCGCCCCTTTGGCGGTCGTCAACCGACGGCGAGCACCCGCCAGCTCCCACAGCGCCATGACCGCAAAAACGCCCAGGAAGGCGCCGAGACGAACGGTCGGTTCATTGTTCAGAATCCAACTCATCTCGACCCCCCATTTGCGACGACATTGGCCCTCGTACGACTCCAGGTCGGGTGTTTGCCCCTCGATCTTACACGCTTCAGAGACACGGATCTGCGGTCTTCGTTGACCCGGCGCCACTGCCCAGAATAAACATCTCGACCTTACGGCTTTAAGGCTCTCTCCAGCGATCGTGCAGCCACAGCCAGCTGTGCGGACGCTCTCGGATCACCTCTTCGTAGAAGTGCTGGATGGTCGCGGTGTCGGTCTCGATGTCTCCTACCATCGGTAAGGGGCCTGTAAACCTCGCTCGGTGTTTGCCGATGCCTTCCCGCCAGTAGCTGAGGCCGTAGACCGGAGCGCCACTCCGCTGCACGGCGATCGGGACTGCCGGCGAAGTCCACGCTGGTCGTCCAAAAAACTCGATCGGGATCCCTTTTCGATACCGTTGATCGAGAAGAAAGACCAGGACCCGCCCTTCGGCAAGCTCCTCGAGGATGGCTTTGAAGGAGTTCATCGACGGCAGCAGACCGAGACCAAATTTCTGTCTGACGTCTTCTACATATTCGGCCGCCGGCTTCCAGCTCGGGTTTTTCACCACCACCGTGGCCGGCAGGGACTCCTGACGCCCAACCATCGGACCGACGAGATCCCAGGAGCCGAAGTGTCCGGCAACGAGGATGACACCCTCCCCAGAGGCGAGGTGACGATGAATCGGCTCGCCGTTTTCGATGGTCAGTTGGATGCAGGGTCTGCGCGCTTCGTGGAAGAGCTCGATATAGCCCATGACCAATCCCGCCGCCTCACGTCGCAGGTTAGGGCCAACGGGAAGGTCAGGGAAAACATGGCGAAATCCGTCTACCGCGGTTGCTTTCCGAATAGGGAGCACTGTCCACCACAACCACGCCAGCAGCCACGACAGACACCACCCGATGCTCAGAGGAATGTGGGAAAACACCCAGACAAAGGACTTGAACGCTACGATATTTCCCCCCCGAGCCACGCTCTCCATCTCAATCTACATCACAAATCGAAAAGCGAGCATGAAGACAGGCCGTTATCCGTGGTCGGGTGGGTTCTCGAGCAAGGCGACCACTTCGGTGTGGCCATTCTGCCGGGCAAAGGTCAGGGCGGTGTCTCCGTCCGTGTCTTCGATACTTCGATCCGCGCCGTGGTCGAGCAATTGGCGTACAACCTCGACCTGGCCCTCGGCGGCGGCGGTCATCAGGGCCGTGAAACCCTCCAGCGTGCCCTGAACATCGACTTCCGCGCCATTGGCCAACAGGAGCTTCACCGTTTCCTCAAAGGGCCCGCTGGAGACGTACATCAGCGCTGTCCGGCCGTTGCTGTCCTTGACATCGATCTCTGCACCCGCCTCCAGGAGGTACTCGGCCACCGGGGCATGCCCGTTGAACGCAGCGAACATCAGCGGGCTGCGCCTCTCGGCGTCGATCGTGTCGACAGGCGTTCCGTCCAGCACCAGCCGTCGCACCTCCTCGAGTTTTCCAAGGTAGGCGGACTCCATGAGGGCCTGCTCCTCCGGGGTCAGCTGCACCGGCGTCTGGGCCGCGAGCGGGGCAGAAACGATCCACAGGAACGCCATCAGTGTGACAAGGGATTTCATGGCCTCAGCTTAACGGAAATCGAAGTTGTGGGTGTAGAGAATCTACCGGAAGCCGCCAGGACATGAAACCTCCCCTGGTTCGTTACCGAAATGCGCTCAACGCACGCCTGGGTTCACTGCTAAAATGCGCCACCGACGATGATTTCCATATCCGACCTCCGCTTCCGCTACCCCGAGGGCGAGTTTGAACTCAACGTTCCCGCGCTCTCGGTAGCCAATGGAGAGACTGTCGCGGTGATCGGTCCTTCCGGTTCGGGCAAGACGACACTGCTCCACCTGATGGCTGGGATTCGTCTTCCGCAGGAAGGGAAAGTCCTCACCGACGACACCGAGGTCACCGATCTCGACGACGGCGCGCGGCGGGATTTCCGGATTCGTCGTATCGGCATGGTCTTCCAGGAGTTCGAGCTGCTCGAGTATCTGACGGTGCTCGACAATATCCTCCTCCCCTTCCGGATCAACGGCTCGCTGAGGCTTGACCGGTCTGTGCGCGACAGGGCTGCCTCGATCGCCGAGCAGGTAGGAATCGCCGACAAGCTGAACCGCCTCTCGACGCGGCTGTCGCACGGAGAAAAGCAGCGGGTTGCGGTGTGCCGTGCGCTCATCGCGGAGCCAGTCCTTCTGTTAGCCGATGAACCCACCGGCAATCTCGACCCGACGAATACCCAAAAGGTCCTCGACATCCTCCTCGACGCAGCCGATGCTTCTGGCGCGACACTGGTGACGGTCACTCACGATCATGATCTCCTCTCGCGCTTCGGCCGAACGGTGGACTTCCGCGATTTCCACCGCGCCACCGAGGAGGTCGAGCCATGAGGGAGATCCTCTTCCTTGCCTGGCGGTACCTCGCGCATAACCGGGTCAAGACGGGGGTGCTGGTGGGGTCGATCATGCTGATCGTCTATCTGCCGGTGGCATTACGTGTGCTGGTCAGCCAGTCGGCGACCGAGCTCACATCGCGGGCGGAGGCCACACCGCTTCTGGTCGGGGCCAAGGGCAGCCCGCTCGAGCTCGCGCTCAACTCGCTCTACTTCGAATCCGACACGCCCGAGCTTACGACCTACGCCGAGGCGGAGCGCATCGCCGACAGCGGCCTCGCGCAGGCGATCCCCCTCTACGTCCGCTTCAAGGTGCGCGCCCAACCGATCGTCGGCACCTCGATCGAGTACCTCGACTTCAGGGGGCTCCGCTTCGCCGATGGCCGCGCCATGGCGATTCTCGGCGAGTGCGTACTCGGCTCCCGAGCCGCAGATATCCTCGATGTCGGTGTTGGGGGTACGGTGATCACGTCGCCCGAGAGCGTCTTCGACATCGCCGGCGTCTACCCGCTGAAGATGCAGGTGGTCGGGGTGCTCGAGCCCTCCTACACAGCCGACGACATCGCAGTCTTTGTCGACCTCAAGACGGCGTGGATCATCCAGGGCCTGGTTCACGGCCACCAGGACATGGCGGCGCCGGAATCCGCAACCGGAGTGCTGTCTCGAGAGGGCGACAACATCGTCGCTAACGCCTCGGTGATTCAATACACCGAGATCACCGCGGACAATATCGACTCCTTCCATTTTCACGGTTCGACCGGGGATTATCCGATCTCGGCGGTGATCGCCGCGCCACACGATCAGAAGTCCGGGACGATTCTGATGGGTCGGTACGAGTCGCCAGACGACCCGGCCCAGATCTTCCAGCCGACAACCGTCATCGACGAGCTCCTGGGCACCATCTTCACCGTGCAGAACTTCGTGGTGGCGGGAATGATACTGGTCGGTCTGGCCGCGCTCGCCACCGCGGTCCTGGTCTTTGCCCTGTCGCTCAGGCTCCGCAAGCGAGAGATCGAGACCATGGCCAAGATCGGCGGGTCCAGGGTCCGCGTCGCCGGGGTGCTGATCACCGAGATCGCGGTCGTCGTGCTGGCGAGCGTGGTGCTCGCGGGCGTCCTGACAGCCCTCACCGCCCGCTTCGCCTCGACCGCTGTCAGACTGTTGTTGCTGCAGTAGAATAACGCGACGATGCGAGTCCGATTTCCTGCACTGCTGATCGGAGCAATACTCCTATTCACCGGTCCCGCATTCGCACAAAGAACCGACGAGCTCGTCCTCTGGAACGGCAACGCAATTACGGGTGAGGTCAAAAGCCTCCAGCAGGGCAAGCTGAAATTCAAGACTGACCACGCCGGCACCATTTACATAGAGTGGGAGTTCATTCACTCGGTCACATCAACCACCTTCTTCGAGGTCGAAAACCAGCAGGGCGAGTTTTTCTACGGGATGCTCTCGGCCGACCCCGAAGAGCGCAAGCTGGTCGTCATCGGACCGACCCATACCGTTGTCCTCGACATGGAGCTGGTCGTCGAAATCATGCCGATCAGAAAAACCTTCTGGGGAAAGGTCGACGGATCGCTCAACCTCGGCTTCAGCTTCACTTCCGCCGACAATATCCTCCAGTACTCCATCGAGTCGGACGCTACCTATCGTCAGCCAAAGTACAGCTCCTCGATCAAGCTGAACTCGATCCAGACCCGGATCGGCGCCCGGGAGGTGGACAGAGAAGTTACGTTTCGAGATAACCTCGACTTCACCTACACCCGATACCGTAAGGACCGATACTACGGTTCCGGAATCCTCGCTTTCACCCGCAGCTCCGAGCTCGGTATCGATCTCAGAGCAGAGCTCGGCTGGGTGTTCGGTCGGAGCTTCTTACAGACCAACCGCAGCAAGCTGTCCGCCTCAGCAGGTCTCACAGTCAGCCGCGAAACGCCGATCGGCGAAGAACCGAGCGATTACTTCCTCTCGGCCGTAATTGGTGGCCGTTACCAATTCTTTCTCTACAACTATCCAAAGACCGACATCTCGGTCGACCTCGATGTCCTTCCTGGCATCACCGATTGGCCCAGAATGCGGGTCAATTTCAACGGATCGTTGAAACGGGAGATCATCACAGATTTCACCGTCAATCTTTCGATCTTCGACAGCTACGACAGCAACCCACCGGGGGGCGAAGAGGCTTCGAACCATGATTTCGGGGTCATTTTGTCTGTCGGGTGGACGTTTTAGGAAGGCCTGGGGCTTGGGGCTTGATGGAAGTGGATGCTAAGTGCTGGATGCTGGATGCTGGATACTCGATTCTCGATGCTCGAGCCGCCCACCTCAATGACGGGTAGAAGGAGATGGAAATGCGTTATCTGATTTCGATCGGTATCGGACTCGTTTTTCTACTGGCTGGATGTGGTGGAGGCGGTGAGGCAGGCGATAAGACTCAGGTTGCCGAGGAGACCACCGAGGCCATCGTCATTTACTCGGTGAACTATCCGCTGGCGTTTTTTGCTGAGCGGATCGGTGGTGATCTGGTGGAGGTGCATTTCCCGGCACCGGGGGACGAGGACCCGGCCTTCTGGTCGCCCGACGCCGACACGATTGCCGCCTACCAGGCTGCCGATCTGATCTTGCTTAACGGCGCCGGCTACGCGAAGTGGGTCGATCGTGCTGCTCTCCCGTCGTCCAGAGTGGTCAATACCTCGGAAGCGATTTCCGACCGATTGCTCCCGCTCATGGGAACTGTCACCCACAGCCACGGGCCCGAGGGCGAGCACGAGCACGGCGGATACGCCTTCACCACGTGGCTCGATCCCGAGCTGGCAATCCAACAGGCGCAGGCCATCGAGGCGGCGATCTCCGTTCTGCGGCCGGACGACGAGCCTGAGATCCACCGGCGGATGGAGCTCCTCAAAGAGAACCTGTTCGACATCGACGGCCGCCTCGCCGCCGCGGCCAAGGCCCTCGGGGACGAACCTCTCCTCTTCTCACACCCCGTCTACCAGTACCTGATCAACCGCTACGGGCTGAACGCGGTCGAGGTCCACTGGGAACCGGACCAGGCGCCGGACGGGCACGCATGGGAACACCTCCGGGAGCTACTGCAGTCCCACCCTGCGAAGTGGATGCTGTGGGAAGGTGAGCCGCTCGAGGAGACAGTCGCCGGACTCGCTGAGCTCGGTGTCGAGTCCGTGGTCTTCGACCCGTGCGGAAATCGACCCGAGGACGGAGACTATCAGGAGGTCATGACAGCGAATGCTGTCGCGTTGGAGAGTCTGGCCCGGTAGCAGTCCCGGATGCTCGATGCTCGATGCTCGATGCTCGATGCTCGATGCAACAAAAGCATAAATTCCTGGATTGTGTTGTCACGGGGGGTGTGAGCGGATCGAGAATCGAGTATCCAGTATCGAGTATCGGGTGGGCGGGCGTGTGGGTGAATCGAGAATCCAGTATCGAGAATCGAGTATCGGGCGGGTGGGTGGACTAAACCCAGCGGTAGACGACGGAGTTGACGTTCATGCCCGCGCCGACGGAGGCGAGGATGACGGTGTCGCCGGGGTTGACCTTCTGGCCGTCCATTTCACCGCGGGCCACCAGGTCGATCAGGGTCGGCACGGTGGCGACGGAGGAGTTGCCGAGCCAGGAGATACTCATCGGCATGATGCCTTCGGGGATCTCGCTCACCTGGTAAAGCTTGAACAGGCGTTTGAGAATGGCGTCGTCCATCTTGGCGTTGGCCTGATGGAGAAAGAGCTTTCGAACGTCAGCAAGATCGAGGCCGGCTCGATCGAGGCTCTTCTTGACGACGCCCGGAACGTTGGTCAGGGCGTAGTTGTAAAGCTTGCGTCCGTACATCTTGAGGTAGAGGATCTCGTCGCCGTTGCTCTGGTCGTAGGTCTCCCCCATCCACAGCAGGCGAGCGTGATCGATGGTGTCCGATCGCGCGGCGTGACCGAGCACGCCGATCTCCTCATCGGTCTCGCGGGCTTCGAGCACGGTCGCTCCGGCTCCGTCGGAGTAGATCATGCTGTCACGATCGTGGGGGTCCGAAATGCGGGAAAGAGTCTCGCCGCCGATGACCAGCGCGCGGGTCGCGTCGCCCGATCTCAGGTAGTAATCGGCCTGAATCACCCCCTGGACCCAGCCGGGACATCCAAAGGGCAGGTCGTAGCAGATGCACTCGGGGTTGGCGATCTTGAGGTGTTGTTTCACCCGCGCGGCGAGACTGGGGCAGAAGTCGCAGCGGCGGTTATCGACCAGGACGTCACCGAAGTTATGGGCGAAGATGATGTAGTCCAGGCTCTCGCGGTCGATGCCGGCGTTCTCGATCGCCTTCTCTGCGGCCAGAAAGCCGAGATCCGAGGCAACCTGGTCGTCCTCGGCAAATCGCCGCTCGCCGATTTCGGTGATCTCCTGAAACTTGCCGACGGTCTTCTCAATGTCGGCCGGGTCGATCGGCTGGCCGTAATCCATGAAGAACCGGTTGCTCAGGAACTCGTCGTTGCTCACCCGCCTGGACGGGATGCAGCTGCCGGTTCCGATGATCACTGTGCGGCGCATCGCTCCTCCTCTATTGCCCCCGTTCAAACCCCTGAGTCGTTGTTTTGAACGGAAGAACAAGGCGACAGGGTACCGGTTTCAGCGCCGACGTCAATAGCCCGGCGCGTCAGCCGTCACCCGCATGACCCCGCTCAGGCTGAACAACGCCGCCGACCGCGATCGCCATTCCCTCCAGGAGTACTCCGGCCAGGAGTCTCAATAGTGCACGAATTCCGAAGACAATTCGCAAAAGCAAGGCCCCTCGGGGGGGGACCGAGGGGCCAGCGGAAGGAAGGAGGAGCTTCCGCACTCGGTCCTAGATATGCTGTAGGGCTCAGCGGGGTTACAGCTTTACTGTCGTGTTTTCTGAGCGGCGATCCGCCTCCGCTCGCAGCGGTCCTGGTTGACATAGTTGTCGGACCATTCGAAGCGGCAGTTGTTGCGGATGAAGTTAAAAGACGCCGCATCGAGACCGACACCGGGGGCGGACCGCCCGGTCATTGCGTCTACAGCTGCGCGCTGCTCGGCGACACAGTTGTCAAAGCCGTTCGAGCCCTCTCCGTACTGTCCACCGCACAGCACCCTCATGGCCCGATCCGCTTCGATCGGGTTGATCAAAGGGGCCGCTTCCTCGGCGGCATTTGCCCGCGACGCCCCACCGAGTGCCGTCTGCGCATCTTTGAAATAACGTACCGCCTCCTTCGACAGGGTCCTGGACTCCGAATAGACCGGTCGATTCTCGGCAATCGCGCTTCGCAGGATCACGAGGGCATCACCCGCCAGGTCGGCGCCACGACCGGCCAGGTCGTAGGCCTCCTGGTACCGGCCGTCAACCGCAAGAAACACCAGCTCATCGAGCGCATCATCGAGCCGGAAACCCACCTCTTCGACCCGATCGCGCCACGGGTCCCGGTAAAAAGAGGTGCCGTCACGGGTCTCCTCGACGAGGTCGTGCAGGGCAGCAGTTTCGGTGAGGCAGTCACCTACGATATCTTGAAACAGCTCACTGTCGGTCCCACCGGTCGGCCCTCGGCGGGATTGAGCAACGGAGTCGCGATCGATGACAACAGGTTCGCCCTCCGGACGCTTGAGCTTGATCGAGCCCGCGACATCGCCCAGGCTCTGTTGTGCCGCGACCGGCGCCACCAAGACCACCGTAATCGCCAGGCCGATCACCAACGTAGACCACTTCATCAGACGCCTCCCGTCGTGGACCGAAATGGGTTCATGTCTCCATGTTATCAACAGTTGGGGGCTTCTTACCGTAAAAGACGTCATCAAACCACAGCATGACCCGCCGCGCCGAGGCCGACCTTCGAATCGAGACCCGCACAAGATTGTGGGCGGAGCTGTCCGGGTGCGAGTAGGGACAGACCCGCATGCACGAGGCGCAATCAGTGCCGATCAGGTTCCAGTAGCGGTAGCAGGTCTCAGCGTCGATCGCCCAGCGTAGACCGTCATCCACCGGTGTCCGGTCTCCGCTTGGGATCGCACCGACCGGGCAGTTGGTGGCGCACTTCTTACAGACGGCACAGAAATCGATCACCGACACGTCGTCGCCAGGCGAATCGGCGACCAGGGGCATATCAGTGGTTATCACGCCCAGGCGAACGCGCGGTCCCAGCCTCGGGGTCATCAGCAGGCCCATGCGTCCGATCTCACCGAGGCCCGCGTCCCGCGCCACCAGCGGTGCGATGACCCGGTAATTGCCATCCGTGTGGGCCCGCGCCGGATGACCGAGACGCCGTATCCAGCTTGCGACGATGAGGGCGATCTTCGCGCCCTCGACGTACTGACGGGCCGACTCCTCGACCACCGGCGCCCCCGGCGCGTGGGAGACCCGGCGGTGATCCATCTCGACCGAGAAGGCGAGCGCCCAGCGGTGATCGAGCTCGACCGGTTCGCCATAGGTGCCGGTGCCACGACCGATGTGGGTGTAGACGTGGTAGGGGCGAAGCTCGGTCACGCCTACAGCGAGGGCTCCGTGGGAGAGGGCGATCTCCTTGATTGCTGCGGTCCAGTACTCCGGTGATCGCTCGACCCGCTGCGGCGCAACCTTCCCATCGACGTGCTCACGCATGGCCTCGGTGAGGTCGAAGCTCGCCTTGGCTGCGGCGAACGCCAACGGCTCAAAGAGCTGAGCCTCTTCAGACAACAGGCCCGGCAGCGCCCGGGTGTTGTCGTCACCTGTCTTTTTCTCCGGTCTCATCGCATAGTACAGCTCGTACTCAGGGCTGCCGGGAACGAGGCGACCACGGGCGAACATGACGTCCCTCTCGTCGATCCTCCGTGACGGCCTTCCGCTCAGTACCGGCTTCTCGGCGATCGGGGTGAACCAGGCGACCACTCCTACCATCAGAGCGAGGATCAACGCTGCCGCTCCGATCACCGGAACCGGTGGCGGCAGCAGAGCTGCGATCGCGAATGGAATCGAAAGCAGAACCGCCAGGATGAACGCGACCCGGGTCGCTCGCCGTTCGCCCTCACGCACGGAAACCACTCCGAAGGCGGAAAAGCCGATCAGCGCCAGGAACCCGACGCAGATCAGAACCAACGAGGCGGCCGCATCCACGGCCCCACCCTAGCAGACGATTTTCGTTGGTTATTAGATCGAAACGTCGAAGGAGTATCAGGAAGCAACTTTTCGCGCGAGACCAAGCTGTACCGCCTGGTAGCGGACGCCGTTGTCGCCTTCGTACGGCATGGTGTGATCGCGCTCGTTGTAAAGGATCTGGACCGGAATGCCGGCGGGAAACGCCTTGCACTTGGTGGCGTCGGGGCTGCGATGGGCGCAGAAGGTGCACTGGCTGACCGTCAGGTCTCCGGGGTTGCCGACAATCGTGAACTTGACTGGTGCCATCTGCCTCTCCTCGTGCCCGACGCTCTTGTCTGTCTTGAACAGGGCGTTTTCAATACTCGTCAAGACATAACGGCAATATCGATGCCAGGTTTTGGCGTTATCTCGCCAGAGGGTCGTCAGTGAATTGTTGTATCAATCCAAAACAGGGGCATCAGGGTGATACACATCACATTTTGGTGACCGAGGTGAGCGAGGTGCCAACAAGCAGCGCGATACCTACGTGTTGGGACTCACCAAGAAGGGCTTGGGGCCTGGGGCTTGAGGCTTGAACCCAGAGGCTTGAGTACATGGTGCCCCGAGAGTAATGGCGGGCCCGCGGGAGCGGAAAAAACCCTTCGGAAGGCTGCGGCTCACGCCCCAGGCTAATTGTCTGTCGCCGCTCCGCGGCTCTGGTTGGGGGGTTGCCGGTGAACCTGGGGCTCACGCCCCAGGATCAGGTCCGACATATTCGATATTTAGCCGCGGAGCGGCGACAGAAAAATCCTACTTCGCGAATTGCTCCGGGTGGCGGCGGTGGAAGCCGGTCGCTTCCTGGTAGGCGCGGGCCAGGGCAAGGATCTGAGGCTCACCGAAGAGGCGGCCGTTGAAGGTGACGCTGGTCGGCGTCCGATTGCTCCGGAATCCGTTCGGCACCACCACCGTCGGATGACCGGTGAGGTTGGTCAGCAGCAGATTCGAACCGCCGAACGATGGCGACACCCAGCAGTCGAGCCCGTCGAGGATCCTTTCCATCTCCCGCATCACCAGGGTCCGTGCCCGATTCGCCTGGATGTACTCCACCGCCGGGATGGTCCGCGACTGCCTGAAGACATTGGGCCAGGCGTTCTCGATCTGCCGCACCAGCTCGTCGTCGCGACCCGAACGGGTCAGCTCGTCGAAGGCCGCGCCGGCCTCGGCCGAGAGGATGAAGGACATCGCATTCACCGGCAGGTCGGGGAGCTCCATTGGAATCAGCTCGACACCGAGAGACTCGAGGATCTTCAACGTCCCAAGATCGAGAGCATGCCAGTCGCGGGCCCCTGCCCGGTCTTCTTCTGTGTCCTCGTCGTCGAACTCGAGCTCTCGTTCGAAGGCCGACTTCAGATAGCCGACCCGGAGCGAGCGAATGTCGAGGTCGGAGTCCCACACGAAGGGGTGGTCGACCGCGGTCGGATCGAGGTTGTCGGCCCCGTGGACGGCCTCGAAGACCAACGCACAGTCCTCGACGCTGCGGCACATCGGACCGAGCTTGTCCATGCTCCACGACAGCGCCATCGCACCGGCGCGGCTGACCCGTCCGAAGGTCGGCCTCAGCCCGCTGACCCCGCACCGGGTCGCCGGCGACACGATCGAGCCCCAGGTCTCCGAACCGATCGAGAAACCCACCAGGCCGGCGGCGGTCGCGGAGCCCGGCCCCGCCGACGAACCGCTCGAGCCCTGCTCGGTGTTCCAGGGATTGCGGGTCTTTTCGCCGTACCACACGTCCCCCCAGGCGAGGGCGCCGAGGGTCAGCTTGGCGACCAGCACCGCGCCCGCCGCGTCGAGCCGTTGGACGACCGTCGCGTTCTCGTCGATCACCTGGTCCTTGAACGGCGCCGCACCCCAGGTCGTCGGGTATCCACGGACGGCGAGCAGGTCCTTGGCCCCCCACGGCACGCCGTGGAGTGGTCCTCTCCAAATGCCTTTCGCAAGCTCGCGGTCAGCGCGCCGCGCCTGTGCCATCGCCCGCTCCTCGGTCAGCGTGATGACGCAATGGAGCTCGGGATCAAAGCGCTTCAGCCGATCGAGGTAGAGGGTCGTCAGCTCCTCCGACGAGATAGCGCCGATCCGCAGGAGATTGCCGAGCTCGGTCACCGGCAGGAAGGCGAGCTCCGGGTCCTCGGCCGGACGCGTTGTCAACTTCGGACGGCTGCCGCGCCGGGTCGGCGGCACGCTCGGGAGCTCCATTCCCGGCAGCACCGGATCGAAGTGGAGTGCCGGCGACACCGAGTTGTCGAGGGGCACCTCGCGCAGCCGTTCGTAGTCCTCGCGCAGCTCCTCGATCCCGGAAAGCATGAGCTCGCGTTCATCGTCGGTGAACTCGAGACCGGCGATCTGCTCGGCGCCGATCAACGCCTCCTGGCTGACACCGCCCGTTGCCTCAGCCTCGGCCCACAGCAGCTTCGGCAGCGCCGTTCCCGCAACACCGAAGCCCGCCAAAAACGCACTGAATTTCCGCCGGTCGAACCCAACTCTCGTGTCACTCATTTTTCACCCCTGCTTCAATTCACGAACGGCGACCCGTCCTGGAAGCTCTTTGACATAGACATCCTGCTTGGAGTACGGAATCTCGATCCCGGCCTGGTTGAAGGCCTTGTAGACCTTGCCGTTGAGGGCGTGGAGAACCCGGCCGCGGAAGACCGGTTTTTCGATCCATGCCATCAGCTCGAAGACGAGGCCCGATGCCCCGAAGGAGCGGAAACGCACCCGCGGGCTCGGTGCACTGACGACGTGCTCCACACCCTCGACGCATCCGAGGAGCACCTCCTCGACCTGATCCACATCGGATCCGTAGGCCGCCTCGACCTTGACCCGCACCCGCATCTTCTCGTGCGGTCCGCCGGTCTGATTGACGATCTGGCCGTTGGCAATGACGGCGTTGGGCACCGTGACCTCGATGTCGTCGCGGGTCAGAAGCCGGGTCGAGCGCATACCGATCTCCAGGACCTCACCACGGATGGTGTTGTCGAGGACGACGAAGTCACCCACCTTGTACGGCGTGTCGGCGACGATGAAGATGCCGGAGAAAAGGTTCGACAGCGAATCCTTTGCGGCGAAGCCGACGGCGATTCCGAGCACGCCCGCCGAAGCCAGCCACGACGTCAGGGGCACGCTCCAGGCGAGGCATGCGGCGTATAGGAAACCGCCGACCACCACCACCGTCAAGACCATGCCGAAAAGAGGCAGGGTACGGGGCTCGATCCACTTGATCTTGTCGACCCGTTCGCTCACGACCTCGAGCAGGATCCGACCGACCCTCATCAGGGTCACCGCCCACATCAGGGCGATCGCGGTCTGGAGAATGCCGAACACGATGTAGTTCACTCGCGCCGGGGCGCCGAACTCGAAATACGCCAGCATCACCCCGACCAAAATGATCGTCCACACGATGGGACCCCGAAGCTGCCTGGCGATCCGATCGTCGACATCGGTTTCGGTCTTTCGAGTAAACGCCTTGATCACCCGCACGAAGAGCAGGCGGACCAGCAGCGCGAGCACGATCGCGCCACCGATGATCGCCAGTTGCCGAAGTCCCGGGTCATCGCTGATTGCCGACATCCATGTACTGAAATCCATCTCTGTCCCTCCCGGAAATTCCCCGGTCGATCGAAAACGACGCTGCAGTATAGCCCGCCGCTCTGCAGGTTAAGTTACACTCATCGCCGTAATTCAGCGTCGCAATAACAGAGGCGCGGCCCCGACCGTCGCCCGTTTTGGAGGGACACGTGATGGAGTTCAGGGATTTCCGAAACGTCCACGAAATGCTGAAAGAGACGGTCGATCGTTTCCCGGACCGCACCGCTTACCGGTCGATCCTCGATAGCGGGGAAATGACCCCTATCACCTGGAATGAGTTCTACGACGAGGTGAGGCGGGCCGGCAAGAGCCTGATCGCCCTCGGTATCGACCAGGACGACAAGGCCAACATCCTGAGCTACACCAACTATCGCTGGGTGCTCACCGATCTCGCAATGGCCACCATCGGTTCGTGCGCGGTCGGCATCTACCATTCGCTACTCGCCAAGGACATCGCCCACATCGTCAATCACTCCGACGCCGTCCTCGTCTTCGCCGAAGACGAGGGCCAGCTCGCAACGCTGATGGAGATCCGTGCCGAGATTCCCGAGGTTCGCAAGGTGATCCTTTTCTCCGGCACTGCGCCCGCGGACGACTGGGTCATCACCTACGAGGAGTTTCTCGAACTCGGCGCCAGAGTGCCGGACAAGGTTCTCGATGGGCGGATCGCCAATGTCGAGCCCGAAGATGTCGCCACCATCGTCTACACCTCGGGAACCACCGGCGTACCCAAGGGCGCGGTCCTCACCCACGACAACATCACATTCACCGCCCAATCGGTGTGGGGGTCGGTCGACTCCCGAGATGGCGATGAGACCCTGCTCTTCCTGCCCCTCGCCCACGTCTTCGCCCGCACCCTCGTCTTCACCGCGATGGCGGCGGGGGCCACGACCACCTTCGCACGTTCGATGACCACCATCGCCGAGGACTTCAAGATCGTGCGCCCTCACTGGTTTCCGAGCGTGCCGCGGGTCTATGAAAAGGTCCATTCCAAGATCATCGCCGGGGCCCAGGCCAAGGGTGGGCTGGCGCTCAAGATCTTCAACTGGGCGTGTCGGGTCGGTCTGCGGGTGAGCGACCTGAAGGTGGCCAAGAAACCGATCCCGCCGCTCTTGAGAATGCAGTACGGCCTCGCAACCAAGCTCGTCTTCTCCAAGGTGCAGGAGGCCCTGGGCGGCCGGGTGCGCTGGTGCATTTCGGGCGCCGCACCCATCAACCCGGATATCGCAAGGTTCTTCCACGCCGCCGGCGTGCTGATCGTCGAAGGCATCGGCATGACCGAGAACACCTCGTTTACCAACCTCAATCGATATGACAACTACCGCTTCGGCTGGGTCGGTCCGACCGGACCGGGAATCGAGCAGAAAACCGGAGACGACGGCGAGGTCCTATATCGCGGCCGCAACGTGATGCGCGAGTACTACAAGATGCCGGCCGAGACCGCCGAGACGCTCACGTCAGATGGCTGGCAACACACCGGCGATCTGGGCGAAATCGACGACGAGGGCTTCCTCAAGATCACCGGACGCAAGAAGGATCTCATCGTCACGGCCGGCGGGAAGAATGTCGCGCCCTCGGCCATCGAAGGTCTGATCGCCACCTCGAAATACATCTCCCAGGTCTGCGTGATCGGCGACCGCCAGAAGTACCTGACGGCTCTCATCACGATCGACGCCGACAACGTCACGGCCTTTGCCGAGGAACAGGGTGTCGCGACCGACAGTCTCGACGACCTACTGAAGAACGAAGCGGTCAACGATCTCATCCGCTCGGTGGTCGAGGAGAAAAACACCGAGCTCGCATCCTTCGAGACCATCAAGGACTTCCGCCTCCTGCCGGAGTTTTCGATCGAGAACGGCCTCCTGACCCCGACTCTCAAGGTCAAACGCAACGTTGCGATGGATCGGTTTGTGGATGTGATCGAGGAGATGTACGGAGACAATTAGGAATGAGGAATTAGGAATTAGGAATTCCCGGCCATCCGACCCATCGGGAACGGGATCGGGTTCGGGTTCGGGTTCGGAAATGTGTAGGGGCGGCATATATGCCGCCCTTCTTTTGACAACATCCTGATCGCAACAGGGCGGGAAATATCCCGCCCCTACACCAAAAGGATCGTGCAGTCTTCTGTAGGGGCGGCATACATGCCGCCCCAATCACTGTGACCGATGGAATGAATTCCTCCTCTTAGGCCGTTCCCTCATAAGTAACGACAACCACAATCGGAGGCAGCCATGGCTGACGAGTACACAGGAGAGAAAATCACCATCCGGTTTGACGGCGACAAGTGCATCCATTCCCGCAACTGCGTTTTGGGTCTGCCGAACGTTTTCCAGGCCAATGTACCCGGACCCTGGATCAAACCCGACAACGGCACCGTCGAGGAGCTGATCGCGGTTGCCCGGAGCTGCCCATCCGGCGCCATCACCTACGAACGCCATGACGGCGGCGAAGCCGAGCGCGCTCCGGACGTCAACGTAATCCGAGTGCTCGAGAACGGGCCTCTTGCGATCACTGCCGATCTTCACATCGCGGGGCAGGAACCCGCTACTCGGGCCACTCTCTGCCGCTGCGGCGATTCCAAGATAAAGCCCTACTGCGACGGTTCCCACAAGGGGGCCGGCTTTATGGCCACGGGCGAGCCCGCAACCGAGGAGTCGGAACCGATCGAGGTCCGCAACGGTCGGCTCGAGATCACACCGTACCCGAACGGCCCGCTGGGTTTCTCCGGCAACGTCGAAATCTGCGCCGGCACCGGACGCACCCTCACCCGCACGACCAAGGGCGCTCTCTGCCGCTGCGGTCATTCGAAGATGAAGCCTTACTGCGATGGGTCGCACACGGCGGCGGGCTTCACCGCCGAGTAACCTCGGACCGCCCGGCCGACAACACGTCGAACGTATCTGGAGGCATCATGGGTCTTCTCGTCAACGGCGAGTGGAAAGATCAGTGGTACGACACCAAGAGCACTGGCGGACGGTTCGTGCGTAAAAGCGCACAGTTCAGGGATCGGGTGACCGCCGACGGCTCGTCCGGTTTCAAGGCCGAGTCGGGGCGCTATCACCTCTACGTCAGCTACGCCTGCCCGTGGGCCCACCGGACTCTCATCTACCGGAAGCTCAAAGGGCTCGAGGACCACATCTCTGTGTCGGTGGTGAATCCGCTGATGCTCGAGCACGGCTGGGCATTCGAGCCGGGCGAAGGCGTGATCCCTGACCCGATCTCCGGCGCCCGCTACATGTACGAGGTCTACACCGCTGCCAAACCCGATTTCAGCGGACGGGTGACGGTGCCTGTTCTTTGGGACAGAGAGAAGGGCACCATCGTCAACAACGAGTCGTCAGAGATCATCCGCTTCTTCGACCGCGAGTTCGACGACGTCGGCGCGTCCGGGCCCCGCTTCTGCCCACCCGAGCTCGAGTCGGACATCGATGCCGTCAACGAGTTCGTCTATGACAGCATCAACAACGGGGTCTACAAGTGTGGATTCGCCACTGCCCAGGAAGCCTATGAGGAGGCCGTCAAGGCTCTCTTTGCCGCCCTCGACCAGATCGATCTCCGGCTCTCAGGCAGCCGTTACCTGGTTGGCGAGATGCTCACCGAAGCCGACTGGCGGCTGTTTACGACTCTCCTTCGTTTCGACCCGGTCTACGTCGGCCACTTCAAGTGCAACATCAAGCGCCTCGTCGACTACCCGAATCTGTGGGCCTATGCCCGCGAGCTCTACCAGGTGCCAGGAGTTGCCGACACCGTTCATCTAGGCCACATCAAAGAGCACTACTACCGGAGCCACGGCAGCATCAACCCGAGCGGGGTCGTGCCGACAGGGCCCGAGATCGACTTCACCAAACCGCACGGCAGGGGATAACGAGGGAAAATTTCGGATTTCGGATTTCGGATTTCGAAATTGCCGGCCGCCCCATAGATCCCTCAACTCGCTCGCTGCGCTCGCTCCCTCGGGATGACAGCATCAACATGTCATCCCGACCGAGGGCCGTTCCGGCCCGAGCGGAGGGATCCATTCGACTCGCTGCGCTCGCTCAGGACAAGCCTGTGGAAAGGCAAGGGGCGGGTGGGCCCTACTCCGGCTGTAATGTCGCCGCGACACGGGTGTCGTTTCCGGCAACCACCGTCAGCTCGCGTTCCCAAATCTGGTACCCGTCCAGCCTCAACTCCACCTTGTGGGTGCCGGCTGCCAGGTGGAGGCTCAACGGCGCAGTCCCACGGAACTCACCGTTGACGTAAACCTCCGCGTTGTTAGGGTTCGAATGGAACGCGACGCTGGTCGTCGGCGGTGGCGGCGCCGACTCTGGCTTTTCCGTCTTCTGGACCGAGACACAGCCGGCCATGATGATGACAAGCAGGAGAGACAACATAAGTCGCTGAAGTTGAGTTCTCGTCATGGATACCTCCACCAATGCATACGGTCGAAACCGGCTCGTCGTTCTATTCCTCCTCGATTCCCTGGTCCGACCACACCGCCAGCTCGTTGCCGCTGGTATCGGTGAAGTGGAAACGTCGTCCACCCGGAAAGCTGAAGATCTCCTTGGCGATCGTTCCGCCATTGGCCCGAACATCGGCCTCGACCGCCTCGAGGTCGACGGCGTAGATGATCACCAGCGGGCCGCCCCGGGTCACCTCTTCACTCAGGTGGAATCCACCTGTGAGGCGACCGTCCTCGAAGCTCGCGTATTCCGGGCCCCAGTCCTGGAACTTCCAACCAAAAGCACCCGAGTAGAAGGCCTTTGCGGCCTCGAGATCGGTGACCTTGAACTCCACGTAGTCGACCCTTTTGTCGTGCTCTTCCTGGCCCATCGTTCCCTCCCTGTTTTCGATCATCTCGACCAGCCGATCGAGCGGGATCGCCTCCCTGGTGTTGCCGTCCCGCCCGGTCACGGTTGTTGCCTTGAGGATCGAATTCAGCACCGCCTCCTCAACCGCCTCCACCGTCGCCAGGAAGAGGGGGCTCGTGAAGTCATTGTGCAGGATCTCTTCACCGCGGATCCCATCGATCGCCTCGTAGGGGACCGGGTTCCTGGTCGAAAAGGCGATCACGAAATCGCCTGAACCGTTGGACATGAATGAGCCGGTACGGGCGAGACCCATCACCGCCCGCGCAGCCAGCCGTTCGAGGTTGCGCGGCGACAACGGCGCATCGGTAGCGAGAACGATCATGCACGAGCCGCCGCTCTCCTCGATCGCACGCCGATAGGAGAACTGGCCGAGGGCCTCCCCCACCCGCATGCCGTCGATCGTCAGCACGCCACCGAAGTTCGATTGAACGAGGGCGCCGACCGTGAAGCCGCCGAGGCTCTCGGGCAAAATCCGCGAAGCGGTTCCGATGCCGCCCTTGAACCCGAACGCGGTCGTTCCGACGCCGGCGCCGACCGAGCCCTCGAGCACGGGTCCGTCCTCAGCCTCCTCGATGGCGAGAAAGATATCGAGAGGCCGGACTGCACAGGTCCGGATGTCGTTCAGGAAACCATCGTTGGTCTCGCCGACAACTGCGTTGACCGAACGAATGTCCTCGTTCCCCGGCTGGCGCAGGGTCCAATCCACTACCGCCTGCACCGCCGTGCCCACGCACAGTGTATTGGTCAGCACGATCGGCGTCTCGAGGTTGCCCAACTCCTGCACCTGGAGGAAGCCCGCCGCCTTGCCGAAAGCGTTGGCGGGAAAGACCGCCGCCGGCACCTTCCACTGAAAAACATTGCCGTCGTGGGGCACGATCGCAGTGACACCGGTGCGGATCCCTTCACCTTCAATCAAGGTGCGATGGCCCACTCTGACGCCCTCGACATCGGTGATCGCGTTGAGCGGGCCCGGCTCGAGAATCCCGGGCTCGATGCCGAGATCACGCACCCGTGGGCGATCGATCTGCTGACCAAAACATGGGAAACAGCAGATGAGGCTGAACACGGTAATAATTCTCGGCAACACGGTAACTCCCCCAAAATTCTATTCTGACTCGAGCTTCTCTCTGATGCCCGCGGCCCGTGCCGCGGCCTCTTCTGCCCCGGTCTCGTCGCCGAGACGGTGCAGTAGATTTGCATAATCCCCGAGCAGGGATACAACCTGGGGGTGCTCCGGTCCCAGCGATTCTTCCCAGATCTGGAGGGTTCGTTCGACGTATGGAAGGGCCTGCTCCGGATCACCCATGGTGTCGTACAGGGAACCCAGGCCGATGGTCGTGTAACCCACATCCGGATGATCCGGACCGAGAGCCTCCTCCCTGATCACCAGGGCTCTCTGATACAGCTCTTCGGCCTCCTCATAGTCCCCCAGGTCCTTCAGCAGATTTCCCAGATTACTCAGTGCCAATGCAATCCGCGGGTTCCCCGGATCGAGCGAGTTTTCATAAGCCGCCAGAGCCCGTTCGTAATAGGGACGCGCCCCCTCGTTATCACCCATCGAACGGTGGAAAACACCGAGGTTATTGAGGCTCGTCGCAACGTCCGGATGGTTGGGGCCCAATGCTCCTTCCCGGATCGCCAGCGCCTCCTCGAACATGGGCTGCGCCGCATCCGGCTGACCGCTCATCGCATTGACGATCGCGAGGGTGGTCAGGGGTTCCGCAACGTCTGGGTGATCGGGGCCAAAGGCCTTCCGATATACAGCCACTGACCGTTCGAGCAGCGGCCTCGCCCGCTCCAGTTCTCTCATCGTGCGCAGCAGCGCTCCCATGTTGGATAGGGTGCCGGCCACGCTCGGGTGGTCCGGCCCAAGCACGTCTTCCTTGACCGCCAACGACCTTTCGTAGAAAGGCAGGGCCGCCTGGAAATCGCCCATGTCATTGAGCACACCGCCGACATCATTGAGGCTCGAGGCAACGAAAATGTGGTCGGCACCAAAGGCCTCCTCCCGAATCTCCAACGCCCGCTCGAAGAGGGTTCGCGCCTTATCGAGGTCACCCATTCTGACGTGGAGAATGGCTATGTTGGTGAGGCTGATGGCGAGCGACGGGTCGTCGGGTTCAAGGTTCTGCCGGTCGATGGCGAGCATCCGCTCATAGAGCACCATCGCCTCGTCGTAGTCACCCTTTTCCACCAGGACCAACGCCATGTTGTTCAACACGGCCGCGACCGGCTGAGTCTCCGGACCCAGCGTTTTCTCCCGGATGGCCAGGGCCCGTTCGTAGAGAGGCCACGCCTCGTTCCACTCCGCCTTCTCGCGATAGACCTCCCCGAGCAGATTGAGGCTCTCTGCCACATCGGGATTGTCCGGCGGCAGCTCGGCCTCTCGGATTGCGAGGGCTTCTTCGAGGAGCTCCTGCGCCGGCTCA
>Ga0255054_10000422_pt1 | contig 25108 bp, 15 predicted proteins | sample JV7_2_23_MG_FD_188634 | JGI IMG/M metagenome (GOLD analysis project Ga0255054, IMG submission 188634) | Seawater microbial communities from Jervis Inlet, British Columbia, Canada - JV7_2_23 | ecosystem: Environmental > Aquatic > Marine > Inlet | place: Canada: British Columbia | collected... | reverse complement strand
CCAGCGCTGGGTTGCTTTCCCCAGATTGGCGTTGTCGTCTCGTGAGCCCGAGGAACGCTCCCACGGTCCGACTCTTCTCGAACCGGTCCGCATCGCCCAGCGTGAGCACGAAGGCGAGCGCGGTCAGCGAGCCCACTCCGTGGACCTGGGTCAATCGACTCGTCTCAGGGTAGGCGCGCTCGGCGCGGTCTTCGATCAGCCGCTCGTAGTGGCGGATCTGTTCGGTGAGCTGCTCGAGCACGACCAGAATCGAGTTTTCGGGACGGACAGCTGCTGCTGCTTCGGTGGGGCTACGACGCGAGCCGGGTGAGAGCGTCGCGCTCCGAACGTAGCCGCGCCAGCTCGTCGACGAACTCGTCCCGCACCCCCTCGCTCAGCGAACGCACGACGTCCCGGCGAACGCCGCTTCCAAAGGGCGGCAGGATCGCATCGAGGTACCGGATCCGGACCGGGTAGCGCCAACGGGTCTGGGCGATCACGTTCCCCCGCGGAAGCACGCGATCGAGGCCCTCGATCACGACCGGCTGAATGGGCAGGTCGTAATCCACGGCAGTCCGGAAGGCACCGCGGTGGAAAGGCCCGATCTCTCCATCCGCCGAGCGGGTTCCCTCTGGAAAGAACAGCAGCCCCCCTCCGCGTGCCCGTGCGGCTTCCGCGCTGAGGCGCATCTGCTCCAGGGACGGGAGCTCGCCGATGTCGGACTCATAGAACCCCGCCAGCCGGATGATGGATCCGAAGATCGGAACCCGAAGCATGTACCGCCGGACCGGCCCCCCCAGGCGCGGCTCGAGGCCGATCATCAGGATGGGATCCAGCCACGACTGGTGGTTCACCACCAGGATGCGCGGCCCCCGAAGTCGATGCTCCTGTCCCTCTACCCGGAACCGAACGAACGGCAAGGCCATGATGTACAGGTGCAGCATGCGATGTGTCAGGTCGTTGAAGAGCTCGCGGGCGCCGGGCCACACGCGAGCGAGCAGCAGCGTGAGCGGGATGCCCAGGCCCCCCCAGACGAGACAGCCAAGCACCATGAAGATCCAGCCCGGTGCGGTGGCGAGGAGGCGCAGGAGGTCGGTCGCCAGGCTACGCACTCCGCCCCTCTCCGTCGCCTTCGCGCGAGTGTCCGGCTCTGCGGGGCTTGCCGGGCTGGAGCGCCGCGATCTGTTCCCGCACGGCGTCCGCAATGGCCTGCGGGTCGCTCCTGGGGCCGCCGGTCGGGCCCGCCAGGTCGACGCGGCACTCGCACCAGCACACCTCGATCAGGTGTCCCGAGGTGATCCAGCGCTTCGACCCTCGCGGCATCACGCGCTCCAGGCCGCGCTGGCGCACACCCACCACCAGCGGATCCAGTCCCCGTGCCCGCAGGCCGAGGATGATGTCGCCGATCCCCCGCCGCGCGGGCCCGATCTCGCCGGGGACCGTCGCCCGGCTCCCCTCGAAGAAGATCCAGATGGGCTCGGCGCGCGCCGCGATGTCGATCGCCTCGGCCACGGCCCGGGCGCGGGCCCGTTTTGCCCCCTCCCCGGCCCGGCGGTCCACGAACACCGTCTTGACGGCACCGCTGCGCATGAAGCCGTAGATGGCGCGATCCGCCACTCTGAGCAGTGCGAGACGAACGCCCGAGAGCGGTTGTTCCCGGTCGATCTCGAGCTTGCCGCGCAGCGCCATGGCCCCGCTGAAGTTGACCAGGTCTCCCAGGGACCACCAGACCTTGCGGGCTCCGAAGACCGCGATCCCCGCAGCCCAGCCCAGGGCGGCGATGCCCGGTACCGCGCGCGGAAGCACCGAGGCAGGAACGGTCCAGTACAGGAGCAGCAGCGTTGCGAGGACGAGCCACTCGCCGATGGCCCGCGCGCCCGTGCGGTAGAGGTCCATGGGAAGCACCGGGTCGTCGAACATGGACACGTGATTGGAGGCGAAGAGCACGGGGCGCCCCTCGGGCACGGCCCCCTCGACCGTGCGGCGCAGCTTGGCCCTGTCCTGGAAGTCGATGCGGTTCGCCCGGTTCGAGAGCCACCACACGAAGATGGCGATGCCCTTGGTGATGAAGAGCGTGAGCAGCGCCGTGACGACCGCCGAGATGGCTCGCAGGAGCCCCTCGCGCAGGCGCTCCGGGGCCTCGCCTTCCGCCGCCGCTCCTCCCGGCAGGTCTCCCGTAGGCCCGACCTCGCTCACGCCGTCGAGTCTAGCCACGACACGAGGTGTCGCTCCTCGCGAGGTGTGCCGGTCAATAGGGTCATCTCGGCCTGAAGCCGTCTCCGCAGACTGGCGAACGATGGGCGGACCGATGGGAAGAACAGCCAGCGATCCGGTTCTCCGGCAGGCCTCGTGGCCACTGCGCTGCCCCGAGCGTACCGCGTAGCCCCATCCAGCCGGCGAGTGGAGAAGCCAAACAATAGCGGGAAGTTCCGAGCATTTGACCGGGACAGCGTTCGTTCATCCTCGATGCCCTGATCGCGGCTGAATTCTGCCTCCCCGGGGGGCTGGCCCTCTCATACGGCGGGGATTTCAAGCCAGGTAGCGTAGAGATCCATCTGCTGTCCGCCAGTACCGCCGACGAACATGACCTCTCGCGCGCTGAAAGAAATCGCCCGGCTCGTTACTATCGACTGTCTCGACCGGGAACAAGGACAATGCGATGCAGCTGCAGAGACATATGGAGATCGCGTTCTCCTCACCACAGGAGATTGCACAGCTGCAGCGACAGAAGCTGTGCGCCCATATCGACTACTGCAAGAACAACTCTCCCTATTACAGGGACGTCCTTGCCGACATCGGCACCAGCTCACACAAGAGCATCGCCGATATCCTCGCGGAGCTGCCGTTTACCTACAAAGAAGACATAGAACAACACAACGACGAGATGTCCACGGTAACGCCGGATAGGATCGTGGATATCGTCATGTCATCTGGAACCACAGGCGAGCCGACGAAAGTAATGTACACCGAACACGATCTCGAACGGCTGGCATATAACGAAGAGAAGTCTTTCCTCGGCTGTGGCCTGTCGGCAGATGACACCGTCCTGCTGACGTGCACCATCGACCGCTGTTTCGTCGCCGGCCTAGCGTATTTCCTCGGCATCAGGGCCATCGGGGCGGCCGCCGTCCGCAACGGTCACGGAAGTATGGCGAGCCATGCCGAAGTCATGGAGCGCCTCAATCCAACCGTCATCGTCGGCGTTCCGACATTCGTGAGAAAACTCGGCTTGTATATGAAGGACGCCGATATGGATCCGGCCGAGACTTCAGTATCGAAGATAGTGTGTATCGGAGAACCGATAAGGGATCGAGATCTGGCCCTCGTAAAGGTCGGTTCGGACATCCAAGAAGCATGGGACGCGCGCGTTTTCTCGACCTACGCGTCCTCTGAAACAGTAACGACTTTCTGTGAATGCTCCGATCAGAAAGGCGGCCACCTGCATCCCGACCTCGCAATCATCGAAATCATCGACGATCAAGGTAACGATCTCGCCCCCGGAGAAGTCGGCGAGGTAGTCGTGACTCCGCTAGATGTCGAGGCCATGCCCCTGATACGCTTCAGAACTGGGGATGTGAGTTTTCTGATAGATGAGCCCTGCTCCTGCGGACGAAACAGTGTGAGGCTTGGCCCCATATTGGGCCGCAAGAAACACATGCTGAAAGTGAAGGGAACGACAGTGTACCCGCAGGCTGTTTTCGCGGTGCTGTCGGAACTGGATTTCGTGAGCGACTACTATGTATCCGTGTCGAGCCAGGACGGCTTGTCCGACCACTTGACGGTACATGTTTCCATGAATGAAGACGGCACTATCGAGACTATACAGGAGAAACTGCAGGCCCGGTTGCGTATCAAGCCGGAAATAGCCATCGAAGAAGAGCGGGAATTACGAGAGAGAGTATACCTGCCGGAATTCCGGAAACCAATGAGATTCAAAGACCTGAGAACCATCTAGCGATGTCCAGCTGTAACAGTAAGCTTCCGAACTTCGAGTTCGATAGAGCCCGCATCCACGAGGCTCTGAAGGACAATCGCCTGGTCTCTATCGAAATCGAGTTCAGCAGGAGGTGCAATTTCAAGTGCGCATACTGCTATATACGAAGCAAAGATGTCTGCACGGACGAGATGACAAGAAACGAGATCCGCGGTGTCATCGTACAGGCGCAGGAACTCGGAGCACGGAAGATAATCGTCCTGGGCGGTGAGCCGATGATCTATCCCGCCATCTTCGAAATGCTGGAGTTCATCGGCGAACGCGGGATGGAAGCGGAGATATTCACAAACGGATACAACGTCACCGCAGAAAATGCGAGGAGGCTGTTTGAGCTCGATGTCAACGTTGCGCTCAAGATGAATTCCTTTGACAAGAAGCTCCAGGACAAGCTCACCGGCGTTCCGGGTTCATACGAAATCATCCAGTCCGCCCTCGCAAACCTGACATCGAGCGGATACCCTTCGGAGAGACCTTTTCTCGCCGTCAGCACCATTATCTGCAAACAGAACATCTCCCAGATGACCAGGCTCTGGCAATGGCTGCGCGACCGGAAGATACTCCCGTACCTCGAGATGATTACACCGCAGGGAAACGCGGGCGATAACCAATGGCTATACCCCGACCCACGCGAACTCCAGGAGTTGTTCGACGAAATCGCCCGGATAGACAGAGAGGAATACGGCCAGACATGGGACCCTCAACCCCCTCTCGTCGGCAATGTCTGCCTGCGCCACAGCTTCTCCTGCCTGGTCTCGGCCAACGGCAACGTAATGCCCTGTGTCGGAGTAGCAATAGCTGTCGGGAACATCCGCGAGAACAGTCTGACGAGCATCATACAGAACAGCGAGGTCATCCAGAACCTCCGCAACCATGGGCACACCATCAAGGGACCTTGCGCCGCCTGTGATAAATCGGACGACTGCTACGGATGCCGCGGTGCGGCGTATAACATGACAGGCGACTACCTCGCCTCGGATCCGATGTGCTGGCGAAACGCCGGCAAGGCAAGAGAAAACGGTTTCTCTGCCCGGATCCGCGGAGACACCAGTCCGCCACAGAGACAACACGCGACCCCTCGATGCCCTGAGCTAGAAAGGCGTTGAGAATCGAGTCGCCGGCCTCGCAGGCAGACGCTCGGCAACGAGTCCAGGCGGGGAGCTGTGGGAAGCGGATTGCTCCGTATCGTTCCGCGGATTGACAAGGGCCGCACCCGCTCCGTCAACGCCGCATCAGGTGACGGTCGGCGAAGGGTGCGTTGAGTGCGGAGGGTCGTCATCACACCCGTATCGGCGGACCCAGCAATCGGGGCATGCCACAGAAAGACTCAATGAATCCAGGGACGTCGCAGCTGCAACGCCTCCACTTCAGAATGTCCTGAAACGCAGCTGGGCGACGCTCCCGCGAGCGACGACTGAGCTGGACGCCGTCTCCTTCCCTCTCCCCGGGCAGTGCTGGGCTATGCTCCCTGCGGCTGCGGCCAGCGCTCCCCGAGAGATCGGGCGATTCATCACCGAGAAGGGCTGTCGCGGGTTCCGAGCTGAGCGGGAATGAGGAAGAAGATCTTCTACGGCTGGTGGATCGTCCTGGCGACGAACCTCATCTGCATGATCGGCTACGGCACCTGGCTCTACAGCTTTGGTGTCTTCTTCAAGCCGATGTCTGCCGAATTCGGCTGGACGCGGGCGATGACGGCCGGCGCGTACTCCTTGCGGAGCATCGAGGGAGGAATCGCCTCGCCGGTCGTGGGCTGGGCGGTGGACAAGTACGGATCGCGCGGCGTCATCCTCTTGGGAGCCCTCCTTTCCGGGGCCTCGTTCGCCCTGATGCCCCTCGTCAACTCGCTGCTCGGCTTCTACCTCGTCTACGGAATCCTGCTATCGGCCGGAATGAGCGCGATGCTCTATCTCCCGGCGTGGACCGTCATCGCCAAATGGTTCAAGCGCCGCCTGTCGTTCGCCTTGGCTCTGCTCGCAGTGGGCGCTGGAATCGGTGGTCTGATCTGCGCCCCCGCGTCGGCATTCCTGATCGAACGCCTTGGGTGGCGATCGGCATTCGTGATCCTGGGCGTGGTGATCTGGATCGTCGCGATACCGCTGGCATTCGTGGTCAGGAACAGTCCGGCAGAGATGGGGCTGGGGCCCGACGGTGATCCGCTGCCCGAGGAGAGGCCGCAGGAGAGCAATTTGCCCTCGGAGCCAAAGGGAAAGGCACCGGAGCCGTCGACGTCGGGCGAATACACACTCAAGCAGGCCCTCAGGTCCTCCGTCTTCTGGATGCTGGCATTGGCCTTCTTCTTCTTCGGCATGGCCCACTCCACCGTCACGGTGCACACAGTCCCGGCACTGACCGATGCGGGAATCCCGGAGACGACGGCGGCAATCAGTTTCGGCCTGCTCACTCTCGTGAGCGTGATCGGCAGGCTCTCATTCGGCTACCTGGGTGACCACTTCCCCAAGCGCTATCTGTTCATGATCGCCTACGCTCTCACCGGAGCGGGTCTCCTGGTCCTGATGGATGCCAAGACCATGGGGATGGTCTACGTGTTCATCTTCCTCTTCGGCGTGGGTTTCGGGGGAACCGTCCCGCTGATGCCGGCGATCCGCGCCGAGTACTTCGGCCTCGCCTCCCTGGGAAAGATCCAGGGCTTCATGAACCCCGTGATGATGTTCGCCGGCGCCGTGGGACCCATCTTCGCAGGCTACGTCTTCGACGCCACCGGGTCGTACCGGATCAGCTTCCTGGTGACGGGTCTGCTCACCTTCTGTGCGGTGATCGCCATGTTCTTTGCGCGCCCGGCGAAGCCCCCTCAGGAGCTCGACGCGCAGACGGCTTGAAGGGCGGTGGCAAGCCCCGCTTCACCGGCGAGTGACGGGCGCAGCAGCGAGCTGTCGAGAGATGCGCATCAGGGGTTCGCCGCCACCGCCGGGCGAAGACGGATCGCATCGAGCCAGCGCGCGATGCCGGGAAAGCGCTGCCCCCCGATCTCGAGACCGAGAGCGGGGAAGGTCTCGATGCGCGTGAACCAGCCGAGGTCGGCCATGCTAAGTGAGTCTCCCACCAGGTAGGCGCGATCTGCGAGTCTTCGCTCGATCACCTCGAGCTTCCCGAGGATGATCTCGCGAGCCAGGGCTTCGCTGGTGTCGAAGCGCACCTCTCCTCGCAGCGCGTCGCGAAGCCACTGCAGGTGGGAGGGGTGGACGCCCGGAGGCACCACCTGGTCGACGCGCTCGGCCGTGATCCCGGCGGCCAGCGATGCCGGGCGCACGATGTGCAGGTAGAAGAGGGGCCGGAATTCCTTGTGGGTTCCGGCCTCCAGGGCGAGCCACATACGAACCTGCGCGACCAGGTAGGCGTCTCTTGGATGGAGCCTGGTTCCGTCGTAGCTGGCGTCGAGATACTCCGCGATCAGCTGGGAGTCGTGGATGGTTCGCTCCCCGTCGCGAAGGGCTGGGAGCTCGCCGTTGGGATTGATCGCGAGGAAGTCGGGCGCCTTGTGAGCCATCCGGCCGATGTCGACGGGGACGGTCTTCCACGCGAGGCCCTTCTCCGAGAGCAGAATGCGGATCCGGCGCCCGTGAGGTGAGTGCGGATCATCGTACAGGGTGATCCGCGGATCGCGCTTCCCGGCTACGGCGCTGCCGAAGAGCCGGCTCGGCGCATCGCGCGGTGCGATCTCGCCGGTGCGGGGTCTTCGGACGCGCCGCGCGGGGGCAGCTGCCCCGTCGGAGGCGATCTCCTCGCCGCCCAGGAAGCGCCTGGCGGCGCGCTTCAGTACTGCGAGGCTGAGCGCCTCCCAGCGGGTTCGCTCCCCCTCGTCCTTGCGGAGGGTCCGCGCGAGCCAGGGCAGCAGCGGCGTTCGCGAGAGCCTCGCCAGACCCCGGTCCTGTGCAGAGAGCGTGCGTGCGAAGGAGGGGCGTCCCCGGAGCTGCCGCATCCAGCGCGAGACGTTGGGATAGCGGCGCGGATCGATCCGGAGCCCGATGTAGGGGTACATCGCCACTCGCGGGTAGACCGAGATCTCGGCCTGGCTGAACCTCTCTCCGACCAGGGAATCCCGGTCTTCGAGCCTCTTCTCGAGTGCGTCCAGCCAACGCAGCAGGCGATCCTGGTACTCCGTCTCCTCGGTCGGAGTGAGCACGGCGAGGCGCCAGATGCGCTTCTCCCAGGCCAGGTCGGCCGGGTCGGAGGTGGAGCGGCGGGCGACGGCCAGTGCCTCCTCCAGGCTTCGGGTGAGTCGCAGCAGCGGTCCCATCACCCGCTGGTACATCAGCGCCCGGTAGTCCTTGGCCATGGCGGCCTCGGCCGACTGCCACATCTTGACCTGCGCCAGCTCCCAGGGGTCGCTCGGATAGAGCGGCGTCTCCGGAAAGACGTCTTCGAGGTACTCGGTGATGACGTTCGACTCGTAGATCACGCGCTCGCCGTGAGCGAGGGTGGGGACGAAGCCGTTGGGATTGATTTCGAGGTAGGCGGGGTTGCGCTGCTCGAGCCGCGAGAGGTCGATCGTCTGGGTGTCCCAGTAGAGCCCCTTCTCGATCAGCGTGATACGGCAGCGCCGCGCGCACGGCGAGGCCCCGAAGTCGTAGAGGAGCAGGCCATGCCGGTTGGCGCGCTGCAGCTCCTCTTCTCCGCTCACGCCGTCGGTGCCTCCGCCTTCTCGATGCGACACAGCACGGCGATCAGCTCTTCGACCCCCGAGCCCGCGCGGCCGCCGGGCGGCCCAGGCACGCGTCGAACCAGCGCTTTGCCTGCGCGAAGCTCGACAGGTCGAGGCCGACGAAGTTTGCCCAGGAGAGCACGGACGCGACGTTCAGGTCGGCGATGGAGAAGGCGTCTCCCAACAGAAACGACCGATCGGTGAGTGCGCCATCGAGCACGCGAAGAGGCGCCTGGAGAGCCTCCGCGCCGGCGTCGGCCTCGGAAGCGTCGCGCTGGTCCTCCGGCAGGAGGACGCGGTTCAGGAGCATCTTGAGCAGGTGCGGCTCCAGCTCGGTCATCCCCCAGAAGCTCCACTGCACGGCGCGGGCCTCGTCCTCGACGCCCTTTGGCCGCAGACCGCCGTCGTACTTCCTGGCCAGATAGAGATTGATCGCCATCGATTCGAAGAGGGTCAGGTCACCGTCCACGAGGGCGGGAATGCGACCGTTCGGGTTGATCGCCAGGTACTGGGGCTTCTTCGAATCGCCGAGGAAATTCACGGACACGTTTTCGTAGTCGATGCCGATCTCTTCGAGTGCCCATAGCGAGCGAAAGGCGCGCGACACGGGAACTCCGTAGAGCTTGATCATGCGGGTCTCCTTGTGGGGGACTGGATTCGCCCACCAGAATACTCGATCAGGCGCCTGGCGACCGGTCGGCTGGAAATGCAGTGGAACGTTCCACCGGTCCGCGCCGATGCTCACTGCAGGTAGCCGAGCACCTCGAGCATCTTGCTCTGGATCGGGTCGAGTGTCGGCGCCGTTCTGGCTGCTTCCGGCTCCGGCACCTGGGCGCGGAGTCTCGTCTCGCTCCCGGGAAACGGTCGCTCCTCTCCCGGGTCCGCGCGGAGGTCGTATCCGGAGTCGGAGCCATCGGCAGCGACGATGCGCTTGAGGCTCTGGCTCACCACCGCCTGCTTGCGGGCGTGGAGGTAGTCGACCTCGGCCGGGCGTTGCTGCGCCCAACCGTGGGCCAACGTCGAGGGACTGAACTGCTCGGCTCGTATCAGCCGCTGCTCGAGCTTTCCGCCTTCCAGGAGGAGAGGCCGAAGATCGATGCCGTCGACCTCCGGTGCCCGGATCCCCGCCAGGGCGAGCAGTGTCGGCATGACATCGACGAGGGAGACCACCTCGTCGCTGGCGAGCCCACCGGGAAGGGTTCCACCGGCGATCACCATGGGAACTCGGATCAACGGTTCGTAGAGGGTGTTGCTGTGGCCGTAGAGGGTGTGCTCGCCGAAGAGCTCTCCGTGATCGGAGAGCACCACCACGATGGGCTCATCGCCCACCAGCCCGAGAACCTCGCCGAGCAGCGCGTCGGCGGCGGCGATGGCGCCGTCCAGCAGATCGCGTCCGGCCGCGACGTCTTCGGCTGAGAGCGGGTTGCCGTTCTGTGTCGCCGTCATTACCCGATTGCCGATCGCTTCCAGGGCGTGAAGCGAGAGGGCGGCATCGGTGAAACGCCTGCGAAACACCCGCGGCACGTGTTGGTAGGGCCCATGGGGTTCGTAGATGTTCACGAACAGGAAGTAGGGCCGCGTCGTGTCGCGCTGCGAGAGCCAGCGGCGAATCGCGGCGACGGTCTCCGCTCCGCCCTTGTCCCAGTCGGGAGCCATGAGAGCGTAGACCACGCGGTTTGCCAGCAGCATGATGTCGACGTGGTAGCTCCGCCACGACTCGTGATTCAGCTGGAAGCCGCGGGACATTCCGGTGCCCGGCCCGATCCAGGCGTTCCCGGTGAAGTTGGCCGTCTCGTAGCCGTGCTGTGCGAGCACCTCGGCGAGTGTCGGGTAACGGGCGTCGAGCGCGAGATGCTCGTTGTGAGCGCCGTGGTGGCTGGTGAAGAGCCCGGTAAAGAGAGAAGCGTGGCTCGGAAGCGACCAGTGCCCCGTGGCATAGGCACGCTCGAAGCGGACCCCCCGCGCCGAGAGGCGAGCCAGGTTCGGTGTGGTGTCGCGATGGTAGCCGTAGGCCGAGGCGTGGTCCGCTCGCACCGTGTCGAGAACCACGACCACGAACGATGGCTTCGCGAGCGGCGCCGCGGCTGCCTGGATGGGAGCGCTCAGTGAACTGCCCTCCAGGAGCGCAGGACTCTTGATGGCGGGGTAGAGGGCGATGCCCGCCGCGACTGCTGCAAGGGGCCAGGAGAAGCGGCCCAGAGCCAGCACCGCGAAAAGCGCCGCGACGGCGAAGAGGGGGAGGGAACGGGCTTCGCCGGCGGCCACCGTGAGCCCCAGCGCGACGGCCAGCACCGCGCCTCCTCGGACCCAGATGGAATGCCGCGCCGAACCGGGGCCCAAGAGCTGCACCGCGAGATCGAGCCCCACGCACAGCAACAGGTAGATCCCAAGCGCGCCGATCAGCACTGGCCAGAGAGAGCCCACATTGAAGGGGCCCATATAGGGGCCGACGACGAACAGACAGTCGGCGACGAGCAGTCCCGCTGCCAGCGCGATTCCGACGCTCGGCCATCCCGGACGCTGTCGGAAGAAGAATCTCACGGTGTCCCGCCCTCGAAGGCGCGAATCACGGACTCGTCCAGAGTTCGAAACCCCTCTTTGTCCCACGGACCCGGCGTCGGGAAGATGATCGCGCTGACTCCTAGCTCCGCATATCGCTCCACCACCTCGCGTACGTGGGACGCTGTGCCGACCGGGATCTCCTCGCCACGCTCATGGTGGATCTCCCCTGTCGAGGGTTTATCGAGCCGCAGCGGCTCTCACGCCCTCCAGAGTGCCCGTGGCTGCCGCACAGGTCCTCCCGGAGATCTGCTGTTTCGCTGGTAATTTTCTGTGGCCGCAGAACACGTCTTTTTCTCACTGCGGACGGCGGGTTACAGTCTGAGACGTGATCTTCGCATTCGCCGACCTCGAGCTCGGCTTCGGAGTGCGGCTGGGCCGGGTGGCTTCGCGTCGGAGTGTTGGGTCGGCATGGCAGCACGCTGGTCGGGGACACGGGGTGAGCGCGTTCGGACCGCACTCTACCCAGGTGCGCCGGGGACGGGCAAGCGGTGAACGCCCCGTCACGGCCGGGGCGTGAACGCACGATGACACCCGGCCTCGCTGCGACCTTCTCGCGCCCCGAGAGCGCGTCTGGGGGCAGGCACGCGACTCGCACCCGCTCCTGCTCGTGCCGAATCACACTCTCGTCGGTCACGAGCTGCCCGATGCACTGGAGTACCAGCGGCGCACGCCCGAGACCACCGTCCTCTACCGCGTCGTGCAGCATCACCTCGAGACCTTTCTCGCCTCCGCCCGCGATCAGGGCCGCGTCGTCCCCCGCTTCGTCGAGTGCGAGTTCCGCGCCTTCCTCGACTGCGGCCTGCTCTGCCGGGGCTTTCTCCGCGTCCGCTGCGAGGACTGCGGCCGCGAGCGGCTGGTGGCTTTTTCTTGCCGGATGAGAGGCTTCTGCCCGTCGTAGTCCGCGAAAACCCCGTCCCCCTTGATATCATTGACGTTCTCGTCCTCTGCTAGCTTCGGCGGATGCCGCTCTTGTTCACCGTCATCCGGGCCGCGATTCGGACGTTGTTCATGACGAAGGAAGCTCTTCTGCTCGAGAACCTTGCTCTTCGCCAGCAACTGGCAGCGTATCAGCGCACCTCTGAGCGTGCGCGGCTGCGGCCATCAGATCGGGTCTTCTGGGTGGGACTGTCGAAGCTTTGGGGCGGCTGGCCGTCGGCGCTCGTGATCGTCAAGCCGGAAACCGTGATTCGCTGGCACCGAAAGGGCTTTCAGCTGTTCTGGCGGCGCAAGTCTCGAAGCGGCAAGGTCGGCCGGCCTCGAATCCCGCGAAGGCACATCGAGTTCATCAAGCGGATGAGCGCAGACAACCCGGGTTGGGGCGAGGACAGGATCGCCCTCGAGCTGCGGCTCAAGTTTCGGGTCGAGCACTCCACCAGCACGATTCGGCGCTACATGGTTCGCAGCCGTCGTCCCAGGAGTGGTCACCGGTGGCGAACCTTCATTCAGGATCACGGGGAGGAGATCGTCTCCTGCGATTTTCTGATCCAACATACTGCGTGGTTCGACGTCGTGTACATCTTCGTCGTCATGGCAATCTCCACGCGTCGCATCGTCCTGATCAACGTCACAACGAGCCCGACCCTCGACTGGTTGAAGCAGCAGATTCGCACGATCGCAGCCTTCGGCGAAGGCCCTCGCTACCTGATCCATGACAACGATGGCATCTTCGGCCAGTTCCGCGAGCGGCAAGCCGGCAGATGCTTTCGGTGCCATTTCGACCGATGGCTCTTCGAGGTGATGGGCATCAAGGGCATTCCGATCCCCTACGGAGCTCCGAATGCGAACCCACACGTCGAGCGATTCCACCGGACGCTCCGCGAGGCGGCGCTCAACCACTTCATCTTTCTGAGCGAAGGACACGTCCGCCGCGTCTGCCGCGAGTTCGTGGAGTACTACAACCGGGCGAGGCCGTCGCAAGCGATCGGAGCGATTCCGGATCCGTATCCCGAGCTTCAGGTCTCTCCGCCCAGGGAGGGGAAGCTGGTCGCGCTACCGGTGCTCGGCGGACTCGAGCACGACTATCGACTGGTGGCGTAAGTAGGTTCGCGAACATGGCCGTGTTCGTGGATCGGGCAAGGATGGGTGGCGCCGGCCTACTCTTCGTCCCGCGATCCTTGAGCTGATCGAGCCTTTCAGCGGGGATTTCTTACCTTGTTCCCGCGCTCAAGACGGTCGACAGGGATGGGTCGTTACGGTCCGAGTCGCGCGAAGCACGGCACGTCTGTCGCGGACGGGATTTCCGCGGACTACGGGGAGTGTTAGTCCGCTCTTGGCCAACGTTTACCTCCATTACGTGTTCGACCTGTGGGTCCAGCATTGGCGTCGAACGCGGACCACAGGCGACGTGATCGTCGTGAGGTTCGCCGATGACATCATCGCTGGATTCCAGCACGAGTCGGATGCCCGGCAGTTCCTGAGCGAGCTTACGGATCGTTTCCGCAAGTTCAATCTGGAGCTTCATCCCGAGAAGACACGCCTGATCGAGTTTGGCCGCTTTGCGGCCAAGAAGCGAAAACGGCGTGGTCAAGGGAAGCCCGACACCTTTTCGTTCTTGGGCTTTACGCACATTTGCGGTGAGGTGAGAAGCGGGCGGTTTAGTGTGCTACGGCAAACGATTCGTTCCAGGATGCGTGCAAAGCTGCGCGAGCTCAAAGTAGAACTCAGGCGGCGCCTGCACGATCCTGTCCCCGAGGTGGGGGCTTGGTTGCGCAAGGTATTGCAGGGGCACTATCGCTACTACGGTGTGCCGCGTAACAACTATGCGCTCAGCCAGTTTCGCAATCAAGTTGTGCGACTCTGGTTTCGGACGCTTCGGCGGCGAAGCCAGAAGACCCGTACCACCTGGGCGCGGATGAACCGGCTGGCCAGCCGCTACCTACCCCGACCGCGACTCTATCACCCGTACCCGGAGCAACGCCTGTGCGTCACTACCTGAGGCAGGAGCCCAGTGCGGTAGTTCCGCTCGCTGGGATCTGTGGAGGGGGCCGCGGGCAACCGCGGTTCCTACTCCGACTCTCGTTGGGGATTTGAGAAACTCCAACTCGAGGATCCTTGACGGGCTCAGGAGGCACCAACCTTCGTAATCCCGGGGACTTACGTTGCTGCTCGCAGACGCCATGTCACTATGATGCTTATCCGCCCCAGCAAGAGAGCGCAGCTCGCGAGCATTCCGATCGTGATCAGGGTGGTGGCGGCGCTCTCCAATCCGATCCTTCCTGGTTCTCGAAGCCGGCCGCTACGAATCGTCGAGGAAACGGACCTGACAGCGGAGCCCGGCGGGCAGGTCGTGGTCCGGGTTGGGCAGGAGCAGGCGCGCGCCGAAGGTGCCGCTGGGCCCATCGATGAGGGGGTCCACGATCGCCACCTCCGCGGTCCGCGCCTGATCGAGCGGGGCCTCCGGAACGATCTCGGCGCGATCGCCCGCCCGCACCCGGCCGAAGAGCTGCGAGGGAAGGATGACCTCGACGCGCAGCGGGTCGATCTGGGCGATGCGCAGCATCGTCTCCTCGTCGACGACCTCTCCCGGGGCCATCAGGCGCTCGGTCACGAACCCAGAGATCGGGCTCCGGATCGTGTGGCGCTCGAGGAACGCGACGGCCTGATCGAGCTGGAGGGACGCGATGCGAAGGTTCTCCCGAGCCTGCTCGAGCTCGAGAGCGGCGAGAGTCGCTCCGGTCTCCACCTCCTCCCGCGCGTCGAGGGAGAGTGAGTCGCGCTCGAACAGGTTAAGAGCCCGCTGGCGCCGCTTCTCCCCCAGCTCGCGGCTCACCTCGCTCGACTCGAGCTCGCCCTTGCGCTCGGCGCGTGCTCGGCGACGCGCACGGCCGCCCGCTCCACCGACGACTCGAGCCTCGCGAGCACCTGGTCGGCCTCGACGTAGTCGCCCCTCTCGACGAGGACCGCTTCGATCAGGCCGGTGATGGCGCTTCCGATCTCGATCACCTCGTTGGGCATGACCATGCAGTCGAAGGCCTGGTTCTCCAGGCTCGCGGAGGGGTCGTGCGGCGTCACCGCGGCGATGCTGTCGATCCGGTACCGGTCGCCCCTTGGCTCACCGGCCGGGCTTGCGCGCTCGGAGCGGGACTCGAGAGGGTCCGGCTTGGGAAGGGAGGTGGGCTCGCGGCGGGCGAGGCCCGGCGCCAGCGCCAGACCCACCACGGCGAACACGATCGTCGCGCCGAATGCGGTCCACCAGCGCTTGCGTCGATTTTCGACCGGTTCTCGGCTCGAGTTTGTCATGGGCTATTCCCTGCGACCCGAAAAGGCGAGCATTTCCTCGAAGATCCGCTCGGACTGCAACAGCCGGAGCCGCGCCAGGGCGCTGCGCCTTTCTTCGGCGCGTTGCGCGATCTGCGTGAGCAGGATTCCAACTGGCCTCCAGAGCCTCCCGCCGCTCAGCGCACGTCGCACCCAGCCCGGGAGGTGGACCTCCAGGAGTCGCCCCTCCAGGGAGATCAGCTGCTCGTAGCTCCCGGGGGCGCCCTGCCGCCCGCAGCGCCCGAAGAGCTGCCGGTCGATGCGGCGGGCCTCGCCCAACTCGGTGGCGATCACCGCAAGCCCTCCGGCCTCGGCCACGCCGGGGCCGAGCCGGATGTCGGTCCCCCGACCGGCCATGCGGGTGGATACCGTGATGCGCCCGGCCTCCCCGGCCCCGGCCACGACGCGGGCCTCCTCCCGATCCTGGCGTGCGCTCAGCACCTGGTGCCGCAGCCCGACCTCCAAGAGGAGCGCGCTCAGGTGCTCGGAAGCTCCCACACTGGAGGTGCCGGCGAGGACGGGCCGGCCGGCGCGGTGGAGCCCGCGGATCCGCTCCACCGCGGCCCGCCACTTGGCGTCGGCGGTGGGAAGCACCCGCAGGCCCATGCCGCGGCGACGGGAGGGGAGGCGCGTCGGCACCGTCACCGTGCGCAGGCCGTAGACGCTCCAGAGCTCCCGGGCCACCTCCCGAGCCGTCCCGGTCATGCCGGCGAGCCGGAGGTAGCGCCGGAAGAAGCGCTGATAGCTGATGCGGGCCACGGTCTCGCGTTGGGGTGTGAGGGTCAGCCCCTCCTTCGCCTCGATCATCGAGTGGATCCCGCCCTCGAAGGCCCGATCGGGAGCGCGGCGTCCAGTGGGCAGATCGATGATCTGGACGGCTTCGTCGCGGACCAGGTAGTGGCGGTCTCGCTCGAAGAGATGCTCGGCCGAGAGCGCCCGCCGCACCCACTCCTCGCGCCGCCGCGGCCCGGCAAGGGGACCGGTGAGGGAGCGGGCGAGCTCTTCGAGGCGGACGCGCCCCTTCTCGGTGAGCTCCACCTCGGCGCGGCGTCGATCGAGGCGGTAGTGCGCCCCGGCGTCGAGAGAGCGCGCCAGCCAGAGCGCCGTCCGAACCGAGCGCTGGTCCGCGGGAGTTCCCTCGCGAGAGAGAATCAGGGGCGTTCGCGCGTCGTCGATCAGCACGCTGTCGGCCTCGTCGACGATCGCGAAACAGAGGCCGCGCAGCACGGCACCGCCATCCTCGTCCTCGAGCCCGAGTTCGCGGGCGAGGTGGTGCGCGCCCGCGCCCCGGACGCGGTCCCGGAGGTAGTCGAAGGCGACCTGCTTGTTGGTCACGTAGGTCACGTCGCAGGCATAGGCCGCCCGCCGCGCCTGCCGGCTCTGCTCGCGCTCGACGACGCTCCCCACGGTGATGCCGAGCCGGGCGTAGATCGGGCCCATCGCCTCAGCGTCCCGCTCGACGAGATAGTCGTTCGCCGTAATTACGTGGACGGGGATCCCCGCCAGCGCGGCGACGGATGCCGGCAGCGTCGCCGCCATCGTCTTCCCCTCGCCCGTCTCCAGCTCCGCGAGCCCGCTCTGCGCCATCACCCAGCCCCCGAAGAGCTGGACGTCGTAGTGGACCGTTCCCAGCGTGCGCCGGGCGGCCTCGCGCACCAGCGCGAAGCCGCGCCGCAGGAGCGACTCGCGAAGCCCCTCTCGACGCAGCGCTCCGCGCAGCTCGGCGATGGCGTCGTCGAAGCGGGCATCGCTCAGGTCATCGAGCCCCACCGCCTCGCGATCGACGCTGCGGGCGAAGGCCGCGATGCCGGAGCGCGTCGCGCGCCGCGGCACGCTCACCGTGCCGACCAGCGCGCGCAGTGCCCGGGAGAGCACCGGAGGCCGCTCGTCCCGCCGCTCCGGGTAGGCGCCCTGCACTACGCCGGGGCGCGAGGCGAGCGCCGTGTCGAGGTTGCTAGCCTGCATTTCTCACCAGGTCGCGTAGCGAGGGCGCCGAGAGTGCCGCAGATTCGCGGCCCTCGGACTTAGGCACGCCGTAGGCGTGCCGTACGGGAAGGGCGGCTTTGCCGGCCGTTAACCCGTCGGTCGGGGCTCCGTAGGCGTACTTGGCAGTACGTCGAGGAGACCGGAGGGAGAAGGCCGCGAATCTGCGGTGTTGTCGGCGGCCGCAGTAGTGAGCTGGTGAGAAATGCAGGCTACACACCGAGCTGCCTCAGGAAGAGGCGCCGGAGAGCCCGGTAGGCGCGCTGCGCCAGGGGCTCGGCGCCGTGGTCGAAGCGCACGTAGACCCGCTCCCCGGCGACGCGGATCGCAGCGTCCTCGGGAAGCGCGAGGTCGAACTGGAAGGTCCGCTCGATCGTGCGCAGGCCGTCCGGGTCCATCGGGTCTACGGCGAGGCGCCCGCCCCCTGCCGTTCCCAGCGCGCGGGTGGGCAGCCGATCGGTGGCCGCGGGTACCTGGCGGGTGATGCGGGCCGGGAGCACCGTGCCCAGGTCGTGGGCGAGACGGACCCAGGTGGCCTCGGTGCGCTCCCGCAGCAGCGCTACGTCCTCTTGAGGCACGACCACGCGTGCGGTGGCGGCGGCGAGATCGACCACGTAGGCGACCACCTCGCCCTGTTGGACGTAGCGGCCGACCAGATCCTCGCCGCCCGCCAGGACGAAGACGCCCTCCGTAGGGCTTCGGATCAGCACCTCGCCGGCCCGCTCGCGCGCCCGGGCCAGGGCGGCCTCGGTATCGGCGAGCCGGTCCTGGGCGATCTCGGTCTGGACGCGGTTCTCCTGGGAGAGCGCGAGCACGCGCAAGGCCAGTTCCCGCTGCTCGGCCTCGAGCGCCTGCACGCGCGCCTCGATCGGGGCATCCCGGGTCCGAATCAGGGGCTCGCCCTTGAGAACGACACGATGAGGCTCGGCCAACACCTCGGTAACGAAGCCCTCCGCCCCCGCGCGAATGTGGGAACGCTCGGGCAGCCAGATCACCCCCTCGCTTCGGGTGTGGAGCGGGATCGGCAGGCCGAACACGAGGACTCCGGCTGCGGCCACCAGCCCCAGGGTGCCGGCGAGGGCGCGGCCGCGCCGCTCGCCCACGACCGGGTCCGTCAGCACGTAGGAGAAGTGGCGCAGCAGGGGCAGGACGATTCGCGCCACCAGCACGGCGAGCGCGAGCGCTACACCGACGAGGAAGAAGCGCCCCGCCAGGTAGAGCGCGATGCTGACCAGCACGGTGATCCGGTAGGCGAACGACGCGACCGCGTAGCTCACCAGCCAGGCCGGCTCTCCGGGCGTGGTCTCCCGAAGCTGCGTGTGCCGCAAGCCCAGGATCCAGCGTCGGGCGAGTGCCCCCAGGTACTGGTTCCCCTTCGACGCGAGGTTCGGAATCTCGATCGCGTCGGCGAGCACGTAGTAGCCATCGAAGCGCAGCAGCGGGTTGCCGTTGAAGAAGAGGGTGGAGACCCCGCTCACCAGCATCACCGCGAAGGCGACGTGGCGGACCAGTCCGGGCTCCACGGTGATCCAGACGAAGGTGGCGGTCGCAGCCAGGAAGAGCTCCACCGCAATGCCCGCTGCGCCCACCGCCATCCGGCGGCGCTTCTCCGGGAAGGCGGAGGCGGCGGAGGCGTCGACGTAGGGGAGCGGCATGAAGACCAGAAACAGGATCCCCATCTCGTGGACTTCCCCGCCCCAGCGCTTGACCGCGAAGCCGTGGCCGAGCTCGTGCAAGGCCTTCACCACTGGAAACACGAACCAGAGAGCGATCAGGCTGGCCGGCTCGAACAGCGACCTACCCGCTGCGGCTAGCTCCGGGCCGTGCTTCACCGCCGAGATGCCGGCAGCGAGCACCACTGCACACCAGACCCATGCGCTCGTCCGCGAGAACAGGGGCCGCGCCCAGTGTTGCCATCGCGAGAGAAACGCATCGGGGTCGAAGAGCGGCATCCGGAAGGCGATGGGGCTGAGCTTGCGCCACCGCTCCCGGTTCTCCTCTCTCTGGATGCGGCGGAAGAGTGCCGTTGTGTCGGGAGGCACGTCGCAGCGCAACACGTCTGCCACGTAGAGGAGGCCCAGCGCACAGAGTGTCTCGTCCTGGGTGGGTGCGTCGTCTCCCAGCCGCGCCACCACCAGCTCCCAGATCTCCTGGGTGGTGCGCTCGCCGTCCATCAGGCCGACCAGTGCGTGGGCTGCGGGCGTGAGGCGATGGACGCGGCCGCCAGTCGGGTTCTGGACCACGTACCAGACCTCGCCTCGGTACTCGTGGCGGTGGAAGCGCACCTGCCGGCTCACGCGGGGGCGCAGCTCTGCCACTTGGTACCAGGAGGGGCTGTAGAGCGGATCCACCGGCAAGGCTCCTAAGGCAGCAAGGACCACGTCGAGAGGCGGAGCCAGTCGAGCATCTCGTGGGTCCAGATCCAGAGCAGCCGTCGCCGGCCCGCATCGATCTTGGCGATGCCCTCCATGCCGGGGCGCAAGGTCTCGAAGGGCTCCTCGAGAACCGCCTCCACGCGAAAGTAGTTGCGCCCCTCCTCGGCCGTGGCGATCGGAGTGATGCGCTCGACCGCCAGGGGCAGCGGCCGGCCGGGCAGCGCCGAGAGCGCCAGCCGGCCGCGCTGGCCCACCGCGACGTCCGCGATGTCTCGTTCGTCGACCTCGACGATGATGCGGTAGCCGTCCAGCGGCGCGAGTTCGAACAGCACGGTGCCCAGCTCCACAGGCGAGCCCAGCGAGCCATCCAGGTCGCCTTCCAGCACCACGCCGTCGAAGGGAGCGACCACGCTGGTGCGCCCGAGCTGCTCTTCCGCCAGCCCGAGCTGGGCGGCGGCCTGCTCGATCTGGGTGCTCAGGATGCTCACCTGGGTCCGGTCCTGGCCGGCCAGGGCCTCGCGGTACTCCTTCTCGAGCTGAGCCCTCTGGCTCACCCATTTGCGGTGCTCGAGGCGCAGATCGCGATCGTCGAGCCGTGCCAGCACGTCGCCGGCGCGCACCAGGTCTCCGGCCCGGGCGTTCGCCTCCGCGATATAGCCGGCCACCCCGGCGACCAGCGCCCGCTGCACCCGTCCTTCCAGGCTGGCCCGCGCGGAGATGCGGTACTCGGCGGGGGCGACGGTCAGCAGCAGCAGCAGTACCGCGACGGCCGCCGCCACGCCCTTCGCCAGGGTGTGGTCGGCGCCGAAGTGGCGCTCGGTAAAGCGCGCCAGCCACGTCCTCGCTCGCTCGAGCGGAGAGGCCTCCGCCCGACCCATCAGCTCCAGGATCGGCCCGCTCAGCTTCGCGGCGTCGCGCACGCGGCTGCGCAGCGCGGCGTCGAGGGCGTTCGCCTCGCTCCACTCGCAGGTGAGGGCGCCGACCGCGCGGCCCCGAGAGGCCAGGGGGACGGTGCAGCCCGCTCGCGCTCCCGAGCTCCGCAGCAGAATTTCGTGGGCACCCACCGCGTGAGGCGGAGCATCCGAGGGTGAGGGAAGCTCGATCACCGCGTCCTGCTGCGTCGCCTCCTCCATGGCGCAGCGCAGGTCCCGCACGGCGTCGCTCTCATCGGCGAAGCGCAGGCTGGTGGAGAGTGCGAGTACCCGGATGCGACCGCCTCGATGCAGCCCCACCGCCACTCGCTCGCATTTCATGCGCTGCGCCAGCTCGATGGCCAGGGCGTGGGCGGCCTCAGCGAGTTGCTCGTGATCGAAAAGGCTTCCGGCCAGCGAGATCAGCTCGGCGAGCCGGTCCCGACCTTCCTCCGCGTCGATCAGCAACTCGAGCCCGCGAACGGCCCGGCCGAGCAGCTCCGCGACGGCCTTGATCTCAGCGGCCGAGGTGCAGCGAACGCTCACTCCGACGGCACCGGCGACCCGACCCTCCTGCGTCACGGGCAGTGCCAGGTGGGTGGCCGCTCGGGGGCCCTCCGCCGCTCCGGCGGGCTCCTGCATGGCGGCTTTTCCGCGCTCTCGCGCGGCCTGGACGGTGGCTGAGAGACGAGGGGAGACCTGCTCGAGAGACGGCCAGTGTGCCACGGTGGCTCCGGGCGCCTGCTCGGAGGCTCCGAGCACCGCCAGGGCGGCCTCGGCTCCGGCGATCATCTGGCACTGCAGGGTGAGCCAGGCTCGAAGCGCCGATTCCACCTTCCCTCGCCCCGACGTTCGGTTTCCTGTGAGGAGACGGGCAACTGATCCCAAAGTTGCCCAAGGCTGTTTCGGCTCCCCCGCACCCGGGCTTGACCCGTTCGTGGTGCTCGGGGAATTGGGTCCCGACTGGTTCGTGAACAATCGCTGCCGCTCAGGGCTGCGCTTCAATGCGCTCGCGGCACCGCGAGGGGCCCGGGGGACTTGGACCCAATTTCCGGAGCACCACGTGACCGGTTCCGGAGGTCGCCGGCTCGAGCCTTGCTGGATCCTTGCGGCGGGTCGAAATGCCCTTCGATCACGGGGTGTTGCACCAGTAGCCAGGGTGTGGGTTAGAAGCCCCATTTTGCTCAAGCCTTCGGATTCGGTGACCGATGACACAGTGAACCTGCTCCGGAGGGGTCAGAGAATCCCCATGGCGAAACCCCTCGGTCCCAGGGGGAAGCGCAGCCGCCGCCCCTGGCGCCGCCGTGCGGCCGTGGAGCAGCTCGAGCCTCGGATCCTCCTCTCCGCCGATCTCCCGGTCGAGCCGCTCGACGCGGTCCTGCCGTCCCCCTACGACCCCGCGAACGCGACCGAAATTGTGGAGGCGGTCTCCCTTCGCGACGCCGGGGGTGTCGCGCCCGAGCAGCACGCCTCACTCCGCGAGTTGGTGTTCGTCGACGCCGGCGTCGAGGACTACCAGAAGCTGGTCGAAGACCTCCTCGGCCGGAGCCGGAACGGCCGCAGCATCGAGGTCCGGGTGCTCGACGCCGATCGCGATGGCATCGAGCAGATCGGTGAGATCCTCGTTGCCCACGAGCGCGATCTGGACGCCGTGCACGTGGTCTCCCACGGCACCGACCAGGGCTTCCAGCTGGGCGACACCTGGCTCAGCTTGGAGAGCCTCCCGGAGCGCGCCGAGTCCCTGACCGCCTGGCAGAACGCGCTGACCGAGGACGCCGACCTCCTCATCTACGGCTGCAACCTGGCCGCCAGCGGCGAGGGCCAGGCCCTGGTCGATTCCCTCGCCACGCTCACCGGCGCCGACGTGGCGGCGAGCACGGATCTCACCGGCGCGGCCGCGCTGGGCGGCGACTGGGATCTCGAGTACCGCTCGGGCGAGATCGAGTCCGCGCCGGCCTTCAGTGGCGTCCTGCCCGCCAGCTGGACGGCCGTGCTCGGGACCACCTTCGTCGTCACCACGTCGGCGGACCTCGCCGACGGAGACACGACGTCGCTCGCGACCTTTCTCGCCGACAACCCGGACGGCGAGATCTCGCTCCGTGAAGCCATCGAGCTCGCCAACAACACGCCCAACGCAGGAATCCCGGACGAGGTCCACTTCAACATCGGTCCCGGAGGCCCGCAGACGATCAGTCCACTGTCGGTCCTGCCGGCGATCACCGATGCCATCATTCTGGACGCGACCACCCAGCCCGGCTACGTGGATGCTCCGATCATCGAACTCGACGGCTCTTCTGTATCCGGGGGGGGCGACGAGAACGGCCTCACCCTGCACGCGGGCGGGTCCACCGTGCGGGGCTTCGTCATCAACCGCTTCGGCGACGACGGTATCGAGATCGAGATCGAGGGCGGCAACACCATCGTCGGGAACTACATCGGCACCGACCTGACTGGAACGATTGCCCGCCCCAACAACTACGGGCTGTCGGTCAAGACCGACGGAAACGTCATCGGTGGCTCGGCGCCCAGCGAAGGAAACGTCCTCTCGGGCAACGACAACTGGGGTGTCGCTTTCTATGCGTCTGCATCGGACAACGTCCTCCAGGGCAACTACATCGGAACCGACCACACGGGTTCGAATCCGGTTGGAAACTCCGGCAGCGGAGTTCGGCTGTATGACGGCGCTGCGAACACCACCATCGGTGGAGCGGATCCGGGTGAGGGAAACATCGTCGCGTACAACGGTGGCCAGGGCGTCACGCTGGAGGGCGATGCCCAGGGCGGAAACGCGATCCGCGGCAACCGGATCTTCTCCAATGCAGGCCTGGGCATCGACCTCGACGACGACGGCGGGGCCGAGCCGAATGACGCCGCGGACGCCGATGCAGGGGTCAATGGACTGCAGAACTTCCCAGTCCTCGCCGCAGCCCTCACCAATGGATCGACACTGGTCGGGATTACTGGCGGCATCAACACCCTCCCCAACACGAATCTCGCCATCGACTTCTTCTTCAGCAACACCGACGATGCGTCTGGGTATGGGGAAGGAGAGTTCTATCTGGGTTCGGTGTCGGTCACGACCAACGGCGCCGGCGATGCGAACTTCGCCGTTCTCCTGCCGGGCGCGGTACCGTTCGATTCGTTCGTGACGGCGACGGCGACGGTTACGTCCGGGCCGGCGAGCGGGGACTCCTCCGAGTTCAGCCTGGTCGTCAAGGCCGACACTGCGACCAACACTGCGCCCGTTCTGACTCCTGCCGCGCCGACGCTCCCCTCGATCACCGAGGATGACACCAACAACGGCGGCGAGTTCGTCTCGGCGATCCTCGGCGGTTCGGTGAGCGACGCGGACGCTGGCGCTCTCGAGGGGATCGCGATCACCTCCGTCTCGAGCGGCAACGGCACCTGGCAGTACCGAATCGGTGTAGGGCCCTGGACCGACGTGGGTGCCGTCTCCGACAACAGCGCCCTGCTGCTGGCGGCCACGGACGGGGTCCGCTTCGTCCCCGACGGGCAGAACGGCACAGTGGCCTCGTTCGACTTCCGCGCGTGGGACCAGACCTTCGTTCCCGCCGGCGCCAAGGTCGACGCCAGCGGCAACGGCGGCGCTACGTCGTTCTCCGCTTCCACCGACACCGCCTCGATCATCGTAACAGACCTGAACGACAGGCCCGCGCTGGATTCGACTGCGACGCCGGTTCTCGACGACATTGCAGAAGACGCCGGGGCGCCGGTCGGTGCCGTGGGCACGTTGATCTCGAATCTCGTCGATCTGCCGGGCGGAGGTGGTCTGGACAACGTGACCGACGTCGACAACGGCGCAGTCACCGGCATCGCAGTCACCGCTGCCGACACGAGCAACGGCACCTGGCACTATTCCACGGACGCTGGCGCGATCTGGAATCCACTCGGAGCAGTGAACCCCAACAGCGCTCGGCTGCTCGCGGCCGATGCCGACACGCGCATCTATTTCCAGCCCGATCCGGACTACAACGGAACGGTCTCGCCGGCCATTGCCTTCTGCGCCTGGGATCAGACATCCGGCGTGAACGGAGGCATGGGAGATACGACTTCGCCGGGCGGAATCGCTGCCTTCAGTACTGACGGGGATCTTGCCAACATCGACGTGACGCCGGTGAACGACGCGCCCACGGTCTCGGATGCCACCTTCGCCCTGGCGGAGAACAGTGCGAACGGGACGATCGTGGGCACGGTGACGGCCAGTGATCCGGATGCCGGCGACACGCTCTCCTACACGATCACCGCTGGGAACACCGGCGGCGCCTTCGCCATCGACGGCGCGGGCCAGATCACGGTGGCCAGCGCTGCGGCACTCGACTTCGAGGCCAACCCGACCTTCAGCCTGACGGTCGAGGTCGAGGACTCGGGG
>Ga0255054_10000421_pt1 | contig 25122 bp, 26 predicted proteins | sample JV7_2_23_MG_FD_188634 | JGI IMG/M metagenome (GOLD analysis project Ga0255054, IMG submission 188634) | Seawater microbial communities from Jervis Inlet, British Columbia, Canada - JV7_2_23 | ecosystem: Environmental > Aquatic > Marine > Inlet | place: Canada: British Columbia | collected... | reverse complement strand
ATGGAGTGGCTTCAAGAGGCGGGAAGGGACGGGTGGGAGCTTGTCTCCGCCATCCCGCTCATCGCGCCGAACCGCGACGGCATCGCGTACGGCACGGTGGGGAGCCAGATGATCCTCAAGCGGCAAAAAAAGGTTTTATAATAAAAATTCGCTTGACATGCCAGTACCTTCAAGGGTATAAAATAAAACATATTTCTAAAAGCAACTCGTCTCACTCGGCAAAAAAGGATTGGTTTTACTGTAGTTTTCCCGTGTTCTTAACCAACGGGGGTGGGGGTCAATTTTTCGCTTCTCCGGGGAAAACGGAAAGGGGGGATGAGCGTAGGAAAAAGGAGATGACAGGCGCGAAGCCTGCCGTTTGTTTCACCTGTTGCAGTTAGCTATTGCGTGGAAAATTTGGCAAGGAGGGGGAGAATGGCTGAAAAGTGGCGTACAGAAAAGAAACGGCCGACAATCAAGGTCCTCCCGTGGCCTGCTGTTCCCGTGCCGACGGTCGAAGAAGTCTACGGCGGCGTGGACCCAAAGAAGGCGGAATACTCCCTATGGGTGGAAGCTCAGGTCCGGCAGCAGTTCAACGCCGACAAACCGGAGTCGTTGGACGGGATCCGCGTCCTGGACATGACGACGAGCCAGATCATCGGCCATTGGTGCTCCTCCCACTTCTCGGAACTGGGAGCGGAGGTCATCATGGTCGAGCCGACGGGCGGCGACCCGCTTCGCCAGTGGGCGCCCTTCGGCCGTGAGGAATACAAGTTTGCCGCAGCCGACGGCGAGAAGTGCAGCCCTCGGTTCTTAGCCGAGGCGAGAAACAAGTTCTCGGTCACCCTCAACGTGGAGACGAAAGAGGGGCAGGAGCTGCTCAAATCAATCATCTCACAGGTCGACATCCTGATCGAAAACGCTTCTCCGGGGCACTATGACAAGCTGGGGATCGGCTACCGCCAGCTTTCCGAAATCAACCCCCGCCTCATCTACCTCTGGGTGGGCGAGCGCGGCCAGTGGGGCCCGCTGAAGGATCAGCCGGGAGCGATGGACCCGGTCGGGCAGTGCTCGATGGGTTTTGTACACGGGACCGGCGCACCGGTAGCGTTCGGCGGTACGCCGACCCGCTCCGGCTGGTGGCTCGCCGACCAGGTCGGCGGCACCTTCGCGGCGATGGGCGCGATGGCGGCCCTTTACGCCCGGGAAAAGTTCCTCGGGAAAGGCCAGTTCGTGGAAGGGACGGCGGCCGAAGGCGTCATCCGGATCATCGACTACAACTGGGGCTGGCACGGAATGGACGGCTCGGTCCGACCCCGCTACGGGAACTGGGACCTGGCTATCAACATCTACGCGGTGAACCCGTGCTCCGACGGGCAGATCATGGTCGGCGGCGGGCACGACCGCCTCTGGTTCCGGATCTGGCGGGCTGTGGGAAAAGACAGGCCGGAGCTCGAGCAGCATATCTGCGAGGACCCGAAGCTGCGCGTGGTGACCGACCGGCTCCCGCACTACATGCAGGTCGAGACCTACACCACGATGTGCGACTGGACCAAGGACAAGACCCGCGCCGAGTGCGAGAAGGCGCTCCAGGAAGAGGAAGTGGCTTCCGGAGGCGTTTCCTTCCTCGACGAGGTGTGCGAGTTCCCGCATTACAAATACCGCGGTCACATCGAGATTTGCGACGACATCAACTATGGGAAGGTCCTCCTCGGGGCCTCCAGCTTTATCGGAAGCAACACCCCGGGCCGGATCAAGTGGATCGGCCGCACGGTCGGCCAGGACAATGAGGACGTGTACCGCCGTCTCGCCGGACTGGATCGCGAGAAAATGACAGCTCTTCGGAAGGGAGGGGTGATCTAATGACCGCTGCCGTAAGCAAAAACCTGAAAGATATGACATTCGAGGATTTCTGCCGGACCGTTTTCGATACGACGAAGCGGTACGAGAAGCCCGAGACTCTGAAAGGGGTCCGGGCGGTTTCCACGACCCAGTACATCCTCGGCCCCTCCTGCGCGAGCTATCTCGCCGAGCTGGGCGCCGAGACGATCAAGATCGAGCTGCCCAAGCGGGGGGAGCCGATGCGGCACACCACGCCGTTCAACGAGCCGTTCCTCTATCCCCTCTCCCGGTGGATGCCGGACAAGGGGACGGGCTTGGGCTTCTTCGGCGCGAACCCGAACGAGTACTTCATGTCGCTCGACTTCCACAAGCCGGAAGCGATCCAGATCATGAAGCGTCTGGCGGCCAAGACCGACGTGTTCTGCGAGAACTACCGGGCGGGGACCTTCGACCGGTGGGGTATCGGGTACCGGCAGCACGTAGAGGTCAACCCCCGGACCATCTACCAGTGGATGGGGGGTTTTGGCGGCTGGGGCCCGGGGCGCAACCGCGCCTCCTACGACATCCTTGGCCAGGCCCAGGGCGGTTGCTTCTCGATCACCGGATGGCACAAGGAAATGGGCGGGATGCCCTCCAAGCAGACCATCTGGATCATGGACTACTGGGGCGGGGCGATCTCGGCGTTCAACATCATCGCGTGCCTGTACTGGCGCGACAACGTCTCGGGCAAGGGAAACTTCCTGGAATATTCCCAGGTGCACGGCGCCCAGAGACACCTGACCGACCTTATCTCTCTTTACGGAAAGACCGGCATCGTCGCTCAGCGGTTCGGAAACTATGAACCGCTGCTGTGCGTGCACGGGATTCTCAAGACCGGGAAGTCGTCCTATCCGAACTCGAAGAACCCGCAGGAGCAGGAAGTCGGCTTCTGCTTCGTTTCGGCCTACAAGGACGAGGACTTTGCGACGCTGTGTAAGGTCATCGGCAAGCCGGACCTTGCCAAGAAATACCCGACCCACGCCGACCGGGTGGGGGCTGATGCGCAGGTGGCCATCTACCCCGAGCTGGACAAGTGGGCGGCCGACAAGACCAAAGAGCAGGTATGGGAGGAGTTCAAGAAAGCGGGTCTCGTCTCCCAGCCGGTGTGGAACTCCAAGGAGGTCTCCGCCCAGGAGCACTTCCACCTCCGCGGGTCTCTGGCCTGGATCGACGACCCGACCTTCGGCGACGTGCAGACGCAGGTGCTTCCCTGCCTGATGTCCGAGACGCCGCCCCGCGTTCGGTGGGCCTTCAAGCCGGTTGGCGCGGACAACGAGTACATCCTCGCGAAGCTGTGCGGGTTCAGCGGTTCCAAGATCAGGGAGCTGGAAGAGAAAGAGATCACCTAACGACTCGATAAGGGGGAAAATCGATGCCATTTAAGGAATCTTCACTCATACTTCAATGCCCGAAGTGCGATACGATCAATTATCTCGATCCCTTCACCTTCTGGAACTTCGCGGGGAAGATCAAGTGCGCCGGGTGCGACGCGATCTGGGAGTACGCACTGGTGAACGGCCACCGGCAGGGGCCCCCGAAAGAGGGGAAGGCGCCGCACGACAAGCTGCCTGGCTTTGCCCAGTCGAAGGACTGGAAGCCGATCACTACCAAGGGAAAGGTTGCGGACGCGCCGCAGGCCCGGGAAGACTTCCAGGGGAAGCCGATCCCGGTCAAGAAGAGCATCCGCGGGAAGGCCGTTTCCGGGTCGCCGCTTACGGCCGATGACTTGGTGGGAAGCGTCCCGAAGATGTTCTACACAGGCATCTGATCGCTAGACCATTTTTTAGATAGGAGGGATTACCGTGGCAAAAATCGTTCCCGATTGCCAAAATTGCAAGAACTTCAACAAGGCCCTCGACCCTGAGATCAGCAAGGTCTACATCGGGGCATGCATGAAGCTCGAGTGGCCCTATGCCATCAATATCCCGAAAGACGACGGGATTGAAGGGGAGTGCGGCTACTTCGAGAAGAAGTAAAAATGTTCTCTTGAACCGACCGTCGCCGGTCTGGTAGATTAGCGACGCGGCAAATCCACGGCCGTTTGGGGAAACATCGAGAGCGGCCGTGGATTTTGCCTTTTATGAGGGGAATTCTTCCATCCATCATTTCTTCAAAGGAGGGTCTACGATCATGAAAGTGGAATTCTATTACGACAGCACGGTGCCACCCGGAGCCACGTTCACGACGGACAACGCGAAGGCGGTCGAGGTCATCAACCAGCTGGCGGCAAAAGGCGTAAACGCCAAGGCGATCGACCTGAAAGGCGAGCAGGTTGCCTTCATGACGTACAATGCAGCGCTTACGGGTCCCAAGGCGCCGGTGCGCGCGGTGTTCGGCGCGAAGGGAGCCCTCCAGGAAGACTTTGGCAAGACCGTGCCGGCCCTTCTCGTGTTTGAAAAGGATGAGGACCGCTACCCGGTGGAAGCCTTCCCCCGGTCCGACAAGGAACTGCAGCGCACCCTGGGCTGCGTGGAGGTGGCGCAGCAGCTCCTGGATAAAGCGTAGATCGATCAACCCGAACGGCGAGGCGGGCCGGGCGCGCGCGGCCCGCACCGCCCAATGAATGAAGGAGGGACGGACGGATGGGGAAGATACCCGAGAGCTATCTGCCGCCGCCGGAGTTGCGGCCCGAGCGGACCTACACGCTTGAAGAGTTCAAGAACATACCGCAGAAGTTTAATTCCACCGAGGTCCTGCTCGACCAGACCGCTGCGAAGTTCGGCGACAAGGTCGCCATCTACTTCGATGATCAGCGGATCACCTACAAGCAGCTCCAGGCAAGCGTTAACCGCGTCGCCAACGGGCTCAAGAAACTCGGCGTCGGGGAAGGCGACAGGGTGTTCCTCCGGATTCCCAACATCCCCGCGGCCATCGTCTGCAACTTCGCCATCATCAAGATCGGGGCGGTATCGCTGCCCACCTCGGTGTTGTTCGCCCGCACCGAGATTGCCCACGTGGCGAACCTGTCCGAAGCGAAAGTCATGATCGTCGCCCAGGCGATGCTCAGCGAGGTTGAAGCGGGCAAGGCGGACCTCAAGACGGTGGAGAAGATCGTCGTCGTGGCCCCGCCGGGGTCGAACGAGGACGAGATCCGGGCGAAAGGGTACGTCCCGTACGCGGACCTCATGAAGAACCCGGACCAGTGCGAGGCAGTCAAGCGAGACCGGATGGACGTTTCGGTACTGCTGTTCACCTCCGGGACGACGGGTCTGCCCAAGGGGACGGCCCACTTCATGGAAGAGTCGCTGATCGTCGCCGACGGGTTCGGGAAGTACTGCTGGGAGGTCTCCGACAAGGACGTGATCGGAGGGCCGGCTCCGATCGCCATGGCGGCCGGCTACTCCACCGTGGCGGTCATCCCGTTCCGGTACGGGGGGGCGGTTTCGCTGATTGCCCGGTTCGATCCGGTGGCGATGGCCAAGAACATCCAGAACCACAAGATCACGATCATGTCGGCCCTGCCCACCGCCTACCGGAAGATGCTGGTCGACATCGACCCGAAGGATTACGATTTTTCCTCCATGCGGTTCTGCACCGGCGGCGGCGAAGCGCTGACGGGAAAGACGTACCTCGACTGGAAGGAGAAGTTCGGGCTCGAGATCTACGAGGGGCTGGGCACCACAGAGATGATGTTCGTCTTCATCTCCGCCGCGGTCACCAAGAAGGTCAAGCCGGGGTGGATCGGCTCTGCGTGCCCCGGGTACGAGGTCCGCGTCGTCAACGAGAGCTTCGAACCGGTCAAGCCCGGCGAGGTCGGCAAAATGATCGCCCAGGGGCCCACGGGGACGATCTACTGGCGGGACAACGACAAGCAGAAGTCGGCGGTCCGGGACGGATGGTGTCTCGCGGGCGACGTCGTGACGATGGATGAGGTTGGCAACGTCCAGTTCCTCTCCCGCGAGGACGACCTCATCAAGTCGTCCGGATACCGGATTGGACCGGAGGAGATCGAGGAGGCGCTGGTCATGCACGCTTCGGTGGCGGACGCGGGCGTCGTCGGTGTTCCCGATCCCGTGATGGGACAGAAGACGAAGGCGTTCGTGGTGCTGAATACCGGCACGGCTCCCTCGGACGACCTGAAGAAGGAGCTGATCGAGCATTGCAAGGGGAAGATCGCGGTCTACAAGCTCCCGCGGGACATCGAGTTCATCGACGCCATGCCCCGCACCGCGGTGGGAAAACTGCTGCGACGGATGCTGCGTCAGCGGGAGATTGAAAAGACCAAGGAGTAGAAAAGAGAAGAACGCGGGGAGGCGGCAAGGGGTGTAAGCGCAAGGCCCCGCGCACGCTCCGCAGGTAGAGAAACGGAAAGGCCCGGCTGTGTAGCACCCGCCGGGCCTTTCCGTTTTTTCCCCCGACGCGGCACACGCATTTTATGGTATGAATGCCGGAAACGGTGCAAACGCATGGGAGATCCCGGGAGGGACGATGGCCATTCCATCCCACACCATCGAAATCCGGGTCCGGTTCGGCGAGACCGACCCGTACGGCGTGGCGTACTTCGCCGCCGTCCTCGACTACTTCAAGCGCGGGATGGACGAGTTCCTCCGGTCGCGGGGACTGCCCCCCGACGGGGTCTACCGGAACGTCAAACGGAGTTTCGGATTTCCCGTGGTCGCCACGCAGTGCCGGTACCGGTCCCCCGTCCGCTTCGACGACCTGCTGACCCTGCGGACCCGGATTAACCGGGTCGAGGAGAAGGGGGCGACCTTCGGGTTCTCCCTCTTCCGGACCGTCCAGGGAAAGGATGTCCTCGCCGCGGAGGGGAAGATCTCCTGCCGCTCCATCGACGCCTCCTGGAAACCGATCCCCATCCCGAAGGACCTCAGGAAAGCGCTAACCTAGCCGGCCTCCAGGGGGCCATTCCCTCAGATCCCGGCATTCGAGGGCCGCTGCATCCGCTCCGGCTTCGTTGCCCTCCCTCACCGTACCGCGGTGGGTACGCCTCGGTCGGGCGCCTCGCCGGCAGCGGCGCATCGTCCCTCTCGGTGCACGGCCTCTTACGGAACGGACCCCTGGATGCCGGCCCGGTCCCCCGGCTCCGCAGCCGGCGGGGCCGGCTCCACAGTGAGGTTGAGCGCAGCCGTGCGCGGGTTCATCGCACGGCTGCCACGAACGGAGTCCCCCCCTTTCGACCTGTCCCCCGAAGCAGCGGATGCCGCTGCGATGAGCTAAGAACAGGGACGTTCCTAAGAACTCATCTTCCCCCGCGACCGCCTACCCAGCCGCGATGGCTGCGTCGAGTTTGCCGCGGACCCGGGAGACGAGGTCGAACAGACGCGGAGGCGGAAGATCCCTGCCCTGCACCTTGAAGACGTCCACGCCGACTCCGATCCACGGTGCAAGCCCCTCCTCGATGGAGTGGGAATCCCGGGAGAGGGGGATTCCCCGGCACACGAGATGGCACCTTCCGGTCCGCTTCGCGGAGGAAGGCGTCCCCGCTCCCGACAGCTGCGGTCGCACGGGCAGTTCCTCCCCTTCCCGGACGTAACCGGGCAGCGCGCACTTCCCCTGGAGAAGAATTTCCGGCCGGCAGTGGATGAAAACCTCTACACGGATGCCGCTTTCCGCCTTGATGGCGGGGATCTCCCCCGCGGTCAGGGCGGTCGGCAGAACGACCGCGTCCGCTCCCATGTCCCGGTAAAACCTTGCCTCGGGGGGGTTGAGCGTGGAAACCCCTACGGAGGCCGTGATCCGCAAGGATGGCAGTTCCCGCCGCACGAGCGAGATTACCCCGGGGTCGGACAGGATCACCGCAAAGACGCCGTATCCTTCAAGCCGCGTAACCGTGGCCAGGAACTCGGGAACCTCCGCGTCGCCCGGTATGGTGTTGAGCGCCGCGTGCAGCATCGCCCCCTTCTCCCGGCACAATGCGACGGCCTCCCGGATCTCCCCGGGAGTGAGCGCCACGCGCTCTCCGTCGCGACTCCACCCCCGGCAGCCGACGTAGACGGCATCTGCCCCGGCGGACAGGGCGCAGCCCACGGCGGCCAGACTGCCCGCGGGCGCGAGCAGTTCGGGCGCGTGCATCCGATTGCCGGTCCCCATTCTTGTTATTATACCCGTAAGGGGGGTCGATCGCCCTGCCGTAAGCCACTGACTCCGATGACTTCGCGGGGGGGGTGTGATTTTTTCGGTTGACTTGGGCGGTCGTGCGAGTAATGTATAGTCCCGATTGTAGACACAATGCAATCCTTATAATGAGGCGACTTCCCCCCCCTCTTCCTTGAGGTAGAGGGGTTCTGCTTTGATGTGAACAATGGAAGGCGGTGTGCTCCGGATGCTCGTTGATTTCGCAACGGTTCTGGTGTTTATCGTGCTGGGGGCGGTGACCGTGGCTCTCATGCTGGGGATCTCCCGGCTGCTCCAGCCCCGGAACCCCACGCCGGTCAAGCTGGACACGTACGAGTGCGGCGAGATCCCCGTCGGCTCCTCGTGGGTGCAGTTCAACATCCGATTCTACGTGGTGGCCCTGATCTTCCTCATCTTCGACGTGGAGGTGGCGCTCCTCTACCCGTGGGCCGTCGTCTTCAAGAAGCTTGGCCTCCTGGCGTTCGTGGAGGCGTTCATCTTCATCGTCATCCTGCTCGCGGGTCTGGCCTACCTGTGGAAGGAGGGGGACCTCGACTGGGTGCGCACCCTCCAGGAAACTCCTGCCGCGAAGGAAGGGAAATGAGCCAGGATCCTGCACAGAGCGGCCCGGGACCCGCGGCGGGCCCGGGGTCCCTCGGCCCCGAAGCGCATGTCATGGTGGGCAATGCCGACAAGTTCATCAACTGGTGCCGGAGGTCCTCGCTCTGGTACCTTTTGTTCGCGACGGCCTGCTGCGGCATCGAGCTGATGCAGGCAGGCGCCTCGCGGTACGACCTCGACCGGTTCGGCGCCATCTTCCGGGCGACCCCCCGGCAGTCGGACCTGATGATCGTCGCCGGGACCATCACGCACAAGATGGCCTCGCGGGTGATCCGCCTGTACGAGCAGATGCCCGAGCCCAAGTACGTGATTTCCATGGGTTCCTGCGCCAACACGGGTGGTCCCTTCTACAAGGATTCGTACTGCGTGGTCAAGGGGGTGGACCTGCTCATCCCGGTGGACGTCTACGTCCCCGGATGCCCCCCTCGCCCCGAGGCGCTGATCGACGGCATCATCAAGCTGCAGAAGATCATTGATCAGAAGAGAAATTTCGCGGCAAAGGCGTAAAGAAACCAATTGGAACCGAAAGAGATCTTCGAGAAGGTCACGGAAAAGTTCGGAGGGAAGGCGGTGGAACTCCAGGAAGAGGGGTTCCGCCCCGCATTTGTCGTCGTATCTCCGGAGTCGGTCCGCGAGATCGCCCTCTTCCTGCGTGACGACCCCGCGCTGAAGTTCGACTCGCTGATGTGCCTGTCCGGCGTCGACTACAAGGATCGCTTCGCCGTCACCTACCACCTCCATTCCCTTTCGGTCGGGCACCAGATCGGAGTCAAGACGTACCTCCCCCGGGAGGCGCCGTCCCTGCCAAGCGTCGATATGGTATGGCCCGCGGCGAATTTCCAGGAGAGGGAGGCCTTCGACCTGTACGGGATCGTCTTCGAGGGGTCGTGGGACCTGCGCCGCATCCTGCTCCCGGAGGACTGGGAGGGGCACCCGCTACGAAAGGACTACAAATACCCCGAGTTCTACAACGGGATCAAGGTATGAAGGCACGCGCGGAAGCGCTCCCGACACAGGAGATGCTCATCAACATGGGGCCGCAGCACCCGAGCACCCACGGGGTGCTGCGGGTGATCCTGCGCACGGACGGCGAGGTGGTGGTAAACGCCAGGCCGGACGTGGGGTACTTGCACCGGGCGCTGGAGAAGATCGGCGAGCGGGTCACGTACGCGCAGTACATGCCCTTCACCGACAGGCTCGACTACCTGGCCGCCATGAACTGCAACGCGGCGTGGGCCTGGACCGTGGAGAAGCTTGCCGGCATCGAGGTCCCGGAGCGGGCGGAATACATCCGCGTGATCGTGAGCGAGCTGAACCGGATCGCATCGCACCTGATCGCCTTCGGGTCGTTCACCGCCGACATGGGGGCCTTCACGCCGTTCCTCTACGCCATCCGCGAGCGGGAGCGGATCAACGACCTGTTCGAGGACATCTGCGGCAACCGGCTGACGTACAATTACGTCCGCATCGGCGGCGTTTCGGCCGACCTGCCGGACCGGTTTCTCGAGAAGACGAAAGAGTTCCTCGATTACTTCGAGCCGAAGGTCCCCGAGTACAACAATCTGATCTCGTACAACAAGATCTTCGTCCACCGCCTGGCCAACGTTGCGGCCGTGACCCCGGAGGATGCCGTCGGCTACGGACTCACGGGGCCGAACCTCAGGGGCTCCGGGGTACCGTTCGACCTTCGGAAGAACGAGCCGTACTCGGTCTACCCGGAGTTCGACTTCGACGTCTGCGTCGGGACGGGGGAGCGGGGAACGTTGGGGGACTGCTTCGACCGGTACATGGTTCGGATCAACGAGATGAAGGAAAGCGTGAGGATTGTGCGCCAGGCGATCGAGCAGATCCCCGAGGGGCCCGTGATGGCCAAGGTCCCCCGGATGTTCAAGCCGCCCGTCGGAGAGGTGTACTTCCGCGCCGAAAACCCCCGCGGGGAGACCGGGATCTATCTCATCAGCGACGGGACCGTGAATCCGTATCGCCTCAAGATCCGGGCACCCTCTTTCGTGACGATGGGCATCTTCGAGAAGATCACCAAGGGGCTGATGATCGCCGACGTCGTGGCGGTCATCGGCAGCTTCGACATCATCCTCCCGGAGATCGACCGGTAATCATGATGGAATCCCTCGCGATATCCTTAGTCGACGCATTGCCGGTACTCTCGGGCGTCCCGCTGTGGACGATCACCCTCCTGGTCATGGTCATGGTCGCCGCCGTCGTCCTCACCTTCGCCCTGACGTACTCGGGGCTGGCGACCTACGTGGAGCGGAAGGTGGCAGGCGACATCCAGGCGCGCGTCGGGCCGAACCGGGTGGGGCCCGTGGGGATCCTCCAGTTCCTGGCCGACGGGATCAAGCTCCTCCTTAAAGAGGACATCATCCCGGCCAAGGCGGACCGCTTCCTCTTCGTCCTGGCGCCGTACCTCGTGTTCATCGGGTCTTTCGCTGCCTTCGTGGTCGTCCCTTTCGGGGTGGGGCTGATCGCCTCCGACCTGAACATCGGCATCTACTACCTGATGGCGATCACCTCCCTCGTGGTGGTGGGTGTGATGCTCGCGGGGTGGTCCTCCAACAACAAGTGGGCTCTCCTGGGGGGGATGCGTGCGGCGGCCCAGATCGTCTCGTACGAGATCCCGGTGGGAATGGCGCTCCTCCCCGCGGTCCTCATCGCCGGCTCCCTCTCCCTGCAGGACATCGTACGGTCCCAGGGGGGGCTGTTCGGGATCTTCGGGTGGAACCTCTTCCACAACCCGTTCACCTTCCTCTCGTTCTTCCTGTATTACGTCGCCGCGCTCGCCGAGACCAACCGGACCCCCTTCGACATCCCGGAGGCCGAGTCGGAGCTGGTCTCCGGGTACCATGTGGAATATTCAGGAATCCGGTTCGCCTTCTTCTTCCTCGCCGAGTACGGAGACATGTTCGTCGTGTCCGCCCTGGCGACCGCCTGCTTCCTGGGGGGGTGGCACGTGCCGTTCCTCGACGCGGAGGCACTTCCCGCCCTCTGGGGCAACCTGCTCTCGCTGGGCGTGTTCCTCGGCAAGACGCTTAGCCTTGTCGTGCTCATGATGTGGATCCGGTGGACACTGCCCCGGCTGCGCGTGGACCAGCTCATGCGCATGGCGTGGAAGTACCTGGTTCCGCTCACATTCGTAAACCTCCTGGGCGTCTCCCTCTGGCTTCTGCTGTTCCACGGAGAGGGGATCCCCCGGATGATCGCATCGCTCTTCGGATAACGGGATGGGCTTGAAAGATTACCTATACGACATCTGGGAAGCCGTGGCGACCACCGCGAAGGGAATGCGGATCACCGCGCGGTACGGGGTGGACCCGAGGGAGACGATCACCCTCCAGTACCCCGAGGAGCGCTGGGAGCCGTCGGAGAGGTTCCGCGGGTTCCTGTACAACGACATCAAGACGTGCACGAGCTGCACGATGTGCGTGCGGGTCTGCCCGGTCGACTGCATTTCCCTCGAGTCCGTCCGGGGGGCCGACAAGAAGATGGTGCTTGCCTCCTACGACATCGACATCGGGCGCTGCATGTACTGCGGGCTCTGCGTCGAGGTGTGCCCCCCGAAGTCGCTCAAGCATACCAGCGGCTACGAGAAGGCCTCCGTGGACCGCGGGGAACTGATCCTCCACTTCATCCACGAGGATGCAGGCGAGATCAAGGCCCGCGTGGCAAAGCAGGTGGCGGAAGCCGCGGCGAAGGCGGAGGCGGAAAAAGCGAAGGCGGAATCGGAAAAGGCGGAGGCGGAGAAGGCCGAGGACGGCGAACCGGACTCCAGGGCTGCACAGAAGGATGCGCCTCCGTCTGCCCAGCCCGCCGCGCCGGCAGACGCGGCGGGAAACCCTGAAGATGGCGGCGCCGCGGAGAAGAAACCCGGGGAGGAGAAGGAATGACGGGACCGGCGGATGTGATCTTCTACGTGCTGGCGGCCCTCACGGTGGGATCCGCGATCTTCGTGGCGACTCTCCCGAACATCATCTACGCCGCGGTGGCGCTGCTATTCACCTTCTGCGGCGTCGCCGGTCTGTACGTGCTCGTCTCCGCGGACTTCCTGGCGGCCACGCAGGTGCTGGTGTACGTCGGGGGGATCCTCGTGCTGATCATGTTCGCGGTATTCCTGTCGAACCGGATCTCTTCCGTCAAGCTGTCCAACCCGGTCCATTTCCGGCTGCCCGCGGCGGCGATCTGCCTGACCCTGTTCGGCGTGCTGGCGTACACGGCGATATCCCCGGCATTCGTCCTGAAGCAGGAGATCACGTACCAGCCGACGACCGCCAGGATCGGCGAGCTTCTGATGACCCGGTACCTGCTTCCGTTCGAGGTCGCCTCCGTGCTGCTTCTTGCCGCTCTCATCGGCGCGGCGCTGCTTTCGCGACCGGACCGGCCCGACATCCCGAGACCCGACATGGAGGAGCCGAAGTAGATGACGCTGGACAAGCTGCTGGTCATCGGGGCGGCGCTTTTCTGCTGCGGCCTGTACACGATCCTGACGCGGCGCAACGCGGTCGCCGTACTCATGGGGGTGGAGCTGGTCCTGAACGCCGCAAACATCAATTTCGTGGCGTTTTCGCACTACGTGTCCCAGTTGATCGGAGGACAGATCTTCGCCGTGTTCGTCATCGTGCTCGCTGCCGCCGAAGCGGCTGTCGCACTGGCCATCTTCCTGCGGATGTTCGCCACGACGGGCACCGTGGAAGTGGACATGGCCGACCATCTCAAGGGTTGATGCAACAGACGAAATGAAAGGGTGAACCGTTGATCCGATACGCCTACATCATCCCGTTCCTGCCGCTGCTCTCCTTCTTCGTCAACATCGCGGTCGGGAAGCGGCTTCCCCGGAAGGGGGATTGGGTCTCCCTCGCCACGATCGGCGCAGGGCTCGTGATGTCGATCGTGATCTTCTTCGAGGTCTTCCGGATCTACGATCCGAACTTCAAGTACCACGTCGTGGTCCCGTGGCTGTCCCTGGGCGACCGGTTCGTCATCAACGCGGGGATCCTTATCGACAACCTGACGGCCGTGATGCTCGTCATCGTGACCCTCGTCTCGTTCCTCGTTCACCTGTTCTCGGTCGGGTACATGCACGGCGACCCGAAGTACAGCCGGTTCTTCGCCTACCTCTCCATCTTCTCGTTCTCCATGCTCGGGCTCGTCCTGGCCGAGAGCTTCTTCTTCATCTACATCTTCTGGGAGCTGGTCGGGTTTTCCTCCTACGCGCTCATCGGGTTCTGGTTCGAGAAGAAGTCGGCCGCCGACGCCGGCAAGAAGGCATTCATCGTGAACCGGGTGGGCGACTTCGGGTTCCTGATCGGGTTCCTGATCCTGTTCGCCGCGACGGGAGTACTCGGGTTCGACGAGGTCTTTCTGGGAATTTCGGAAGGAAAGATCGGCGGGACCCTCCTGACGCTTGCGGGAATCGGGATCTTCTGCGGGGCAATCGGCAAGTCGGCGCAGTTCCCTCTCCACGTCTGGCTCCCCGACGCGATGGAAGGCCCCACGCCGGTATCGGCGCTGATCCATGCGGCGACGATGGTGGCCGCGGGCGTCTACCTCGTCGGGCGCGTCTACCCGATCTTCACGCCGGACGCCTTCCTCTTCATCGCCTATACCGGCCTGATCACCCTCGTCATCACGGCCACGATCGCGCTCGTAGCCACCGACATCAAGAAGGTCCTCGCCTATTCCACATGCTCCCAGCTGGGGTACATGATCATGGGCTTGGGGGTGGGCGGCTTCACCGCGGGCCTGGCGCACCTGACCACCCACGCCGCCTTCAAGGCGTGCCTCTTCCTGGGCTCCGGGTCGGTCATCCACGCGGTCCACAGCCAGGAGATCACCGAGATGGGGGGGCTGCGGAAGAAGATGCCGATTACCTTCCTCACCTTCCTCATCGCCACGCTTGCGATCTCGGGGGTACCGCTCTTCTCGGGGTTCTACAGCAAAGACATGATCCTCAAGGCGGCCCTCCTGTTCGGGATGAAGAATCCGCATCACATGATCCTGTTCGCCGGGGCGCTTTTGACCGCGGGGATGACGGCCTTCTACATGTTCCGGCTGGTGATCCGAACGTTCCTCGGGGAACCGAAGGACCACCACAAGTTCGACCACGCCCACGAGTCTCCCCCGAGCATGTGGGTTCCCCTCGTGGTCCTGGCGGGACTGTCGTTCTCCTTCTGGTACAGCGGGTGGTTCGGCGACCTGATCAAAAAGCCGGCTCCCGTCATCCCGGTCGTCGCCTCGGTTTCTGCGCCAACGCCTGCCGGGCATCCCGGGGAAGCGGCTGCGATGTCGCACGCCGGGGAGGTGCAGCACGCGTCCGCCGTTCACGGATCCGCCGGTCCCACGGCGCATGCGGAAGGCGGGCACGGGAAGGCGGAACATGCCGCTCCGGCGTCGCAAGGGGAAGCGCACGGTCCGGCCGTTCCCGCCGGCCATGGAGCGGGGTCAGCCGGTCTGTCCGCCGCAGCCTTGGCGGAGGCGGAGGGCCACGAAGATTCCCACGAGGCGCACCTGGATCACGTGGCCCACATCTGGTCGATGGTCCTTTCCGTCTTTTTCGGCACGTTCGGCATCGCGCTGGCGTTCGTCGTCTACCGGTTCGGGTGGATCAATCCCGAGAAGGTGGCGTCCGCGTTCCGGCCCGTCCACAAATTCCTGCTCAACAAGTGGTACTTCGACGAGTTGTACGAGGCGACGGTCATCAACGGGATGAAGGCCTTCTCCCGTGCACTGGGCTGGTTCGACCTGCACGTCGTAGACGGGCTCGTCAACCTTTGCGCACAGGTGGGCGTCTGGATCTCGTACCTTATCGGGAAGTTCGACGACGCCGTGGTCGACGGCGCGGTGAACGGCGTGGCCGACGTCACGATCGGCAGCGGAACCATCTTCCGCCGCGTCCAGACCGGAAAGCTCTACCACTACGTGTTCGTGCTGGCGGGCGGCGCGTTGATCATTTTCCTGATAAAAGCTTTCTGACCGGAGGAGGTCTTCCTTGGACTTTATCAACAGCCACATTCTGAGCCTGATGACGTTCCTTCCCCTGGCCGGCGCGGCGGTCATTCTCACGGTGCCGGGCGGAAGGGACAATCTCGTCAAGACGATCGCCGCCGTGGCGGCGTTTCTCCCGATCCCTCTCGCGGTCCAGCTCTGGTTCACCTACGACCGCACGGTGGCCGGCGTGAACGTGGCGAGCCAGTTCCAGTTCGTCGAGCACTATTCCTGGATCCCCTCGATCAACGTCGAGTACTTCCTGGGCGCCGACGGGATCTCGATGCCGATGATCATGCTCACGACGATCATCTCCTTCCTGGCGGTGATCGGTTCCTGGAATATCGACAAGCAGATCAAGGGGTACATGGCCCTCCTCCTCCTCCTCGAGACCGGCATGATGGGCGTCTTCTGCGCCCTGGACTTCTTCCTGTTCTACGTCTTCTGGGAAGTGATGCTCCTGCCGATGTACTTCCTCATCGGCATCTGGGGCGGCCCGCGCAGGGAGTACGCCGCAATCAAGTTCTTTCTCTACACGCTCCTGGGATCGATCCTGATGCTCATTGTGATGCTGGCGCTCTATTTCAACACGACCGACCCGGAGACGGGCGGGCACACCTTCAACATGCTCCACTACATGCAGCAGTCGACCCACAACGGGTGGCTCCAGGGGTTTGATGTCCGGATCCTCCTGTTCCTGGGGCTCTTCATCGGATTCGCGATCAAGGTCCCCCTCTTCCCGTTCCACACGTGGCTCCCCGATGCCCACGTCGAGGCGCCGACCGCCATCTCGGTCATCCTGGCCGGGATCCTCCTGAAGATGGGGACGTACGGGCTGATGCGGATCTCCTTCCCGATGTTTCCCGACGTGACGAGGTGGTTCGTTATCCCCATGGCCATCCTGGGGGCGATCAACATCGTCTACGGCGCCCTGTGCGCCATGGCCCAATCCGACCTGAAAAAACTGGTCGCCTACTCCTCGGTCAGCCACATGGGGTTCTGCCTCCTGGGGATGGCGGCGCTCACCCCGGCCGGGATGGTCGGCGCGTCGTTCCAGATGTTCTCCCACGGCATGATCACCGCCATGTTGTTCTTCCTGGTCGGCGTTGTCTACGACCGGGCGCACCATCGCGACATCGACGGGTTCGGGGGGCTGGGCGCCGTCGTCCCGGTCTATACCTTCTTCATCACCGTGGCTTTCTTCGCGTCTCTTGGCCTGCCGGGTTTCTCCGGGTTCATCGCCGAGGCGATGGTCTTCATCGGATCGTTCGGCGTGTTCCGGACGATCGTGATGATCTCCGCCTCGGGGATCATCATCGTTGCCGCGTTCCACCTCTGGGCGCTCCAGCGGGTCTTCCTGGGACCGCTCAACCCCAAGTACGCCCAGCTCGAGGAGATCAACGCCCGCGAGATCTTCTGCCTCGCCCCGCTGGCGGTGATGACGCTTATCCTCGGCGTCTACCCGATGCCGGTGCTCAACCTGATGAACGCATCGCTGATTCGGCTCGTAGACGTCGTGAAGATGGTGATCTAGATGATCCTGGGGAACCTCGACAGCCTTCGCTACTTCCTGCCGGAGCTCGCGATCACCACGACGATCCTGCTGCTCATCGCCGTCCACGTCGTCGGGAAGAACCGCCGCTCGCCCGCGGCGGCCCTCCTGGCGCTCGTCGGAACGGGCACGGCGCTTCTCTTCGCGTGGATGACCCCCGCGGGAGGGGGGATGGGGCTCTTCGAGGGGATGGTGGTGCTGGACGGCTTCGCGGTCTTCTTCAAGGTGCTGACCGCCCTGGCGACGGCGATCGTCATCTTCATGTCGATCGACTGCCTCGAGCTCGCGGACAGGACCCAGGCCGAGTACTATGTCTTTCTCCTCTCGGTGCTGCTCGGCATGTTCCTCCTCTCCTCGGCAACCGACATCGTGATGGTCTACCTCGCGCTCGAGCTGGTCTCGATCCCCTCGTACCTGCTCGCCGGCTACCTGAAGGGGAAGGCGTCCTCGACCGAGGCGTCGATGAAGTACGTCGTGTACGGGGCGACCGCCTCCGGAGTGATGATCTACGGGTTTTCGCTCCTGTACGGCATGACGGGGTCCACGCAGATTTCCGAGATCGGCCGTGTCCTCACCATGGGAACGGTGCCCCTGCCCGCGTTGCTGGCGGCGGTGATGGTGACCGTGGGGTTCGGGTACAAGATCGCCGCCGTTCCGTTCCACATGTGGAGCCCCGACGTTTACGAGGGCGCGCCCACCCCCGTGACGGCCTTCCTGTCCGTTGGGCCCAAGGCCGCCGGGTTCGCGATCCTGGTCCGGTTCTTCTACACCGTCTTCGCTTCTCCCGGCGATGCCGACGGGATGTGGAAGCTCTCCTCCTCCGTGGACTGGCCTTTCCTGTTCGCGGTCATGTCCGCGGTGACGATGACGGTGGGGAACCTGATCGCCATCAACCAGCGGAATGTGAAGCGCCTGCTCGCCTACTCCTCGATCGCCCACGCCGGGTACATGCTGATGGGGTTTGTCCTGCTGAGCGCGGCGGGTCTCAAGGCGATCCTTTTCTACCTTGTCGTGTATCTCTTCATGAACCTGGGCGCCTTCTACGTAGTGGTCCTGGTCGAAAACGGAAGCCGGAGCGAGGACATCTCCCATTTTTCCGGGCTGGGCAGGAGGGCACCCCTCGCCGCGGTCTCCATGGCCGTCTTCCTGTTCGCGCTCACGGGGATTCCGCCGTTTTCGGGGTTCATCGGCAAGGTCTACCTGTTCGCCGAGGTGATTCACCAGGGGGTCTACTGGCTGGTCCTCGTGGCGGGAATCAACAGCGTGATATCCCTGTATTATTACGCCCGGATCCTGAAGGTGATGTTCCTGGAGGACCCGACACATACGGGAGAGCTTTCTGTCGCCTTCGTGCCGAAGGTCATGCTGGCCATCCTTGTTGTTCCCACGCTCTTGCTGGGGGTATACTGGGAGCCCGTGATTCGCATTGCCGAGTCGTCTGTGCGCATACTGACCAATTAAAAGGAAGGGGCCGTTGGCAAATTTCGTTTCCTCCATCCAGTTTGCCGACCCGTATTTCTCCGTACTCCTTCTCCTGATCATCGCCGTCGGGATGGCGGTGGGGTTCGTTTTCCTCTCCCAGGCCCTGGGCCCCCGAAAGTACGAGCGGATCAAGTACAGCGTCTACGAATGCGGCGTGGACCCGTTCACGTCGGCCTCCGTGCGCGTGTCGGTGAAGTTCTACTTGGTCGCGCTGCTCTTCCTCCTCTTCGATCTGGAGACGGCGTTCCTCTACCCGTGGGCGGTCCTCTTCCGGGACCTGGGCCTGTTCGGCTTCATCGAGATGGCCATCTTCGTGGGGATCCTCCTCGTGGGGCTGGTCTACGCCTGGAAAAAGGGGGCGCTCGATTGGCAGTGACCCGCGAGAAGGACGGCGCACCGGGATTTCTGACGACCCGGTTCGAGGCGCTGCTCGCCTGGGGGCGGAAGTACTCGATCTGGCCGTTCACCTTCGCCACCGCGTGCTGCGGGATCGAGGTGATGGGGGCATTCGGGACCCATTACGACATCGCCCGGTTCGGGGCCGAGGTCATCCGGTTCTCCCCCCGGCAGGCGGACATGCTGCTCGTGGCGGGTACCGTCAACTACAAGATGGCGCCGGTCCTGCAGCGCATCTACGACCAGATGCTCGAGCCGAAGTGGGTGGTGGCGATGGGAGCGTGCGCCTCCTCGGGGGGCTTCTACAACAACTACAGCGTTGTCCAGGGGATCGACAAGTTCATGCCCGTCGACATCTACATCCCGGGGTGCCCGCCGATCCCGGAGCAGATCATCGACGCCATCGTGCTCATCCAGAAGATGATCGAGACGGGGGAGCCCCGCGCCCGGGACCGCTGGCCCATCAAGATCTGAGGCGGACGAAAAGATGACCGAAGAACTAAAAAACATCGTGCTGCAGAAACTGACCGGGCGGTTCGGAGCCGACATCGTGGCGACCCACTCCGACTTCGGGGACGACACGGCTCTGGTCCGGAGGGAGAGGATCGTCGAGATCTGCACCTATCTGCGGGACGACCCGGATCTTCTGTTCGACTTCGCGATGGATCTGACCGGGGTGGATTACCTGGGGGAGGAGCCCCGGTTCGAGGTGGTCTACCACCTCTATTCGATTGAGAAGAAGCACCGGGTGCGCATCAAGGCCCGCGTCCCGGAGGAGGACCCGGTGATCGATTCGGTCATCCCGGTCTGGGTCGGGATGGACTGGTTCGAGCGGGAGGCGTACGACATGTACGGGATCATTTTCCGCGATCACCCGAACCTCAAGAGGATCCTCATGTACGAGGAATTCGAGGGACATCCTCTCAGGAAAGACTACCCGAAGGCGAGGCGCCAGCCGACCGTGGGCCCGCAGGAGTAGGGAAAGCATGGCCGAGATCGAGGCATACAGGAGGGAAGCCGGAAAGCTCGACATGCAGGCCGAGCCGATGATCCTCAACATCGGCCCGTCGCATCCGGCTACGCACGCCACCCTCCGGCTCATCGCGGAGCTGGACGGGGAGACGATCCTCAAGCTCACGCCCGAGTTCGGGTACCTGCACCGGTGTTTCGAGAAGGAGTCGGAGAACGCCACCTGGACCCAGGTGATCCCCTACACGGACCGGCTGAACTACGTCTCCTCCCTGATGAACAACGTCGGGTACGTGATGGCCGTCGAGAAACTGTGCGGGATCGAGGTCACCGAGCGGTGCGAGTACATCCGGGTCCTCATCTGCGAGCTCTCCCGGATCATCGACCACATGGTCTGCATCGGGACGAACATGGTCGACATCGGGGCGCTGACGAACTTCTGGTACTTCTGGAAGCCCCGCGAGGAGGTGTACATGCACCTCATCGAGCCGTTGACGGGGATCCGCCTGACGACGGCGTACACGCGGATCGGCGGGCTCATGTGGGATCTCCCCGACGGGTGGGTCGAGAAGTGCCGCGACATCTGCCGGAACGTGATCGTCCCCGCGATCGCGGACGTGAACGCCCTGCTGACGAAGAACCGGATCTTCATCGAGCGCACGATGGGGGTGGGGGCCATCACGCCGAAGGAGGCGATCGCCCGCGGGTTCACCGGGCCGTGCCTGCGCGCCGCGGGGGTGCCCTTGGACCTTAGGAAGGACGAGCCGTACCTAGGGTACGACCGCTTCGACTTCGACGTGCCCATCGGGGAGGAAGGGGACACCTGCGACCGGTACATGGTCCGGATGGAGGAGATGCGCCAGTCCCTCCGCATCATCGAGCAGGCCCTCGACCAGCTCCCGGAGGGGCCCATCAACGTGGACGACCCGCGGTTCATCCTGCCGCGGAAGGCGGATGTCTACGAGAACATCGAGGCCCTGATGAACCATTTCAAGCACGTCATGGACGGCGTCCAGGTCCCCGTCGGCGAGGTCTACTCGGCAACCGAGGCCGCCAACGGGGAGCTCGGCTACTACATCGTCAGCAAGGGGGCCGGGGGCCCGTACAAGATCAAGGTTCGGCCGCCGTCCCTCCCCCTGTTCCAGGGGATGCCGCACCTTTGCGAGGGGGGGATGATCGCGGACTTGATCGCGGTCCTGGGAAGCGTAAACATCATCGCGGGAGAGCTCGACCGGTGAGCCTGGCCTTTTCCAAGGAGACCCGGGCGAAGCACGAAAGGTTGCTCACCCGCTATCCGAACCGGGAGGCGGCGATCCTGCCGACACTCTACCTCGCGCAGCGCGAATTCGGGCACCTGTCCGACGAAGCGATTCTGTATGTCGCCGACCTGCTCGGGTTCACGCCGGCGCGCATCGATGGCGTGGCCACCTTCTACACGATGTACAACAAGAAGCCCGTGGGAAAATATCACCTGCAGGTCTGCCGGAACCTCTCCTGCTCCCTCATGGGGGCAGAGCACCTGATCGAACGCGTGTCGGAGAAGCTTGGCGTGCAGCCGGGGGAGACGACCGCCGACGGAAGGTTCACCCTCTCCACGGTGGAGTGCCTGGGAAGCTGCGGAACCGCCCCGGTGATGCAGGTGAACGACGACTATTACGAGAACCTGAGCGAGGAATCGATCGACGCGATCCTCGACAGGCTCCGGTAGAGACTAAGGGAAGAAGACGATGGAACTCGTCCTGACGGCTCACTTCGGCAACGACCGGTACCGGCACGCGGACACGTACGAGGAGCTTGGCGGATACGCTGCTCTGCGCAAGGCCATCTCGATGCCGAAAGAGGAGATCGTCGCGGAGGTGAAGAAGGCGAACCTGCGCGGGCGTGGGGGCGCGGGATTCCCGGCAGGCGTCAAGTGGGGGTTCCTTCCCAAGGATCTCTCCCGGCCGCGGATCCTCGTGATCAACGCCGACGAGGGCGAGCCGGGGACGTTCAAGGACCGGCTCATCATGACGCGGGGACCCCACCTCCTGATCGAGGGGATCGTCATCACCTGTTATGCCTTAACGACCCACGTCTGCTACATCTACGTCCGCGGGGAGTTCGTCCGGGAGGCGGAAATCGTGCAGGAGGCGATCGACGAGGCGTATGCGAAGGGGTACCTGGGCAGGAACATCCTTGGCTCCGGATTCGACCTGGACGTGACCGTTCACTTGGGCGCCGGTGCCTACATCTGCGGGGAGGAGACCTCTCTCATCAACTCCCTCGAGGGAAAGCGCGGGTGGCCCCGGGTAAAGCCCCCCTTCCCCGCCTCGGTGGGGGCGTTCGGGCAGCCCACGATCGTGAACAACGTGGAGACGATCGCCGACGTCCCCTGGATCGTCACCCACGGCGGGGAGAAGTTCGCCTCCCTCGGGGTGGAAAGAGACGGCGGGACCCGTCTGATCTGCGTCAGCGGCCCCGTAAAGAAACCGGGCGTTTTTGAGCTTCCCGTGGGGACATCGCTTCGTTCGATCATCTACGAGCACGCAGGAGGACTCAAGGACGGGAAGACGCTCAAGGCCGTGATCCCCGGCGGTTCCTCCACGCCGGTGCTGCGGGCCGACGAGATCGACGTGGCCTTCGACTTCGAATCGTTGCAGAAGATCGGAACGATGGCGGGATCGGCAGGCGTCATCGTCATCCCCGAGGGGACGTGCATGGTGCGCGCCCTCTCCGTGCTCATGAACTTCTACGCCCACGAGTCGTGCGGACAGTGCACTCCCTGCCGGGAGGGGTGCGGCTGGATGGCAAAAGTCCTGCATCGCATTGAGAACGGCGAGGGGAAGGACGGGGACGTCGAACTCATTCTGGACATCTGCGACAACATGATGGGCAGGACGATCTGTCCGCTGGCCGACGCCGCGGTGATGCCCGCCCAGTCGTTCATCTGGAAGTTTCGCGAGGAGTTCGACCGGCACATCCGGGACAAGAAGTGCCCGTACGGGAGCAGGTTTTAGGGAAACCATGCCGACCTTCACGATCAACGGAATCTCCGTGGACGTCCCCGAGGGGACGACGGTCCTCGAAGCCGCGAAGACGGTGGGAATCGAGATCCCCCACTACTGCTACCACCCGAAGCTCTCGATCGCGGGGAACTGCCGCATGTGCCTGGTGGAGGTGGAGAAGTTTCCCAAGCTGCAGATCGCGTGCAACACCTTCGTGACCGACGGGATGGTGGTCAAGAGCAATACCGAGAAGGTGAGGCAGGCGGTCACGGGCGTCCTGGAGTTCCTCCTCATCCACCATCCCATAGACTGCCCGATCTGCGACCAGGCCGGCGAGTGCGGGCTGCAGATCTACTACATGAAATACGGCCTGCACAAGAGCCGGTACGCTTTCGAGGACAAGGTACACAAGAAGAAGGTGCAGGACATCGGCGGCCAGATCATCCTGGACGCCGAGCGGTGCATCCTCTGTTCCCGGTGCATCCGGTTCCTCCAGGAGGTCACCGGCACCTCCGAGCTCGAATTCTTCCAGCGGGGGGACCACTCGGAGATCTCCCTCTTCCCCGGCCGGCCGCTTGACAACCACTACACGGGGAACCTTGCCGACATCTGCCCCGTGGGGGCGCTGACCAGCAAGGATTTCCGGTTCAAGTGCCGCGTCTGGTTCCTGCGGGGCGCCAAATCGATCTGCCCGGGCTGCGCCAACGGCTGCAACGTGGAGGCGCACTTCAAGGAGAACATCCTCTACCGCCTCGTCCCCAGGCAAAACGACGAGGTCAACCAGACGTGGATGTGCGATCCCGGAAGGCTCGAGTACAAGAAGGCGAACGAGGGAAGGCTCCTCATCCCCGCGGTGCGGGAGCACGGGGGTCTGAAGGCGGAAGCCTGGGAGGCGGCCCTTTCCGCCGTCGCCTTCCGGCTCTGGGAGACGGTCGAGAAGAACGGTTCCGAATCGATCGCCGTCATCGCGTCGCCTGCGTTCTCCAACGAGGAGCTGTATCTCACCCGGAAGCTGGCGGACGAGGTTCTCCGCACGCCGAACCTGGGATTCTCCCCCCGAACCTCAGGCAATGGGTTCTCGGACGACTTCCTGATCAAGGCCGACAAGAATCCCAACACCCAAGGGGCGCAGCTCCTGGGGATCTCCGAGAAGAAGTTCGAAGACATCGTGCGAAGGATCTCGGACGGGAAGGTAAAGGGGCTGCTCGTGTTCGGAAATGAAATCGCCGACTTCTCCGAGGAGAAAACCGGAGAGCTCTTGGCCGGCGTACCCTTCGTCGTCCAGATCGGAACGAACGAGGGGAGCGTCTTTCGTGCGGCGCACGCGATCCTGCCGTCCGCGTCGTTCGTCGAGAGGGGGGGGACGTTCACCAACCACGCGGGCCGCGTCCAGCGGTCCTGGATGGGGTTCCCGCCCAGGGGAAATGCGAGAAGCGGCATCGAGATCATCACCGGGCTGGCGAACCGACTCGGCGCGGGGTGGAAGTTCGCCGGGGAGGCGTCGGTGTTCCGGGCGATCGCTAAGTCCGAGGCTTCTTTCGCCGGGATGAGCTACGAATCCCTTGGTGAGCAGGGGCAAATGGCCGGAGGGAAAGGATGAGCGGATTGTTCGACCTCGTGGTGTCCGTGGCGCGGGTGGCGGTGATGCTTGCCTTCACCCTCTCCCTCGTTCCGATCTTCGTGTGGGCGGAGCGCAAAGGCGCGGCCTACATCCAGGACCGCCGCGGGCCCAACCGGGCCAGGATCCTGGGGCTTACCCTCGGGGGGCTGTTCCACCCGTTGGCCGACGCGCTCAAGCTCCTGTTCAAGGAGGACTTCATCCCCGACGGCGCCCACCGGATCTTCTACCAGATGGCCCCGATGTTCGCCCTGGCCCCGGCGCTGATGACCTTCGCCGTCATCCCCTTCGGGCCGCCGGTCGAGATCGCGGGGCGCGTGGTCGCCCTGCAGGTCGCGGACTTAAACGTCGGCATCCTCTACATCTTCGCCATCTCGGGGATGTCGGTCTACGGCGTGATCCTGGCGGGGTGGGCCTCCAACAGCAAGTATCCCCTCCTGGGGGGACTGCGCGCCTCGGCGCAGATGATCTCCTACGAGGTTGCCCTGGGGCTCTCCATCATCGGGCTGGTGATGGTCTTCCGGTCGGTCAGGCTTTCGGAGATCGTGGCCTCCCAGGGGACGCTCCTGTGG
>Ga0255054_10000417_pt1 | contig 25395 bp, 18 predicted proteins | sample JV7_2_23_MG_FD_188634 | JGI IMG/M metagenome (GOLD analysis project Ga0255054, IMG submission 188634) | Seawater microbial communities from Jervis Inlet, British Columbia, Canada - JV7_2_23 | ecosystem: Environmental > Aquatic > Marine > Inlet | place: Canada: British Columbia | collected... | reverse complement strand
GTAATCCGGGTCTTTGGCTGACGGAAACGAGATATAGACCACGGGAAATTCAGCGTTTTTGTCATTCATGAATTTATCGACAGCGGCGTCGAAGTCATTGTGGGGGTAGATCCAGAAATTGGTTTTGGGCAGGCCCAGTTCCTCGGCCGTTTGCCTGAGCCCGATATAAATTCCGAGGTGCGCGAAGCTCGGGCGCACGTGTTGAAGTTTGTCGGCATAGCCGGTTTTCTCGACAACCTCATCCGGCAACAGGCCGCTGAACGTATTATCGATCCCTGCGGATGAAATTACACAGTCACATTCGATGTGATGGCCGTCGGCCATCTCGACGCCCGTCACTTTGCCCTCTTCGACCACGATTTCCTTCACCAGCGCGTACGTGAAAACCTCGCCGCCCGCTTTTTGAATTTTCGGGATGATGCTCTCGGCAATGCGCCAACTGCCGCCGACGGGATAGAAGCCGCCGTAAAGATAATGTCTCGCGATCATCGCGTGCACCATGAACGCAGACTGCTTCGGCGGCAGGCCCATGTCGCCCCACTGACCGCAGAGCGTCGCGATCAGGTCCTGGTTGTCGGTGAGTTCGCTCAATACGTCGTAGGTAGTGCGATAAAGGCAATCGGGCGCACGCCACTTAATGATTGGCGCCGCGATGCTGCGTTGCCAGGGCTTCAGGGTGCGCTCCATGCTGCGCTCGCTGAGCGCGCCGCTCACCTGTTTGAGTAACTCCATGTAGCGGTCGATGGCGTCCGCTTCATCCGGGAATTGCCGCACGAGGTTGTCGCGAAACTCCTGTTTGCCCGCGATGGCGTTGAAGACCTTGTCGCCAACGTAGAAGCGGTCGTATTCCTTCGCCATCGACGCCCACTGGAGTTTGCCGTCGGAAAGGAAGTCGAACATCCTGCGCGTGCGCGTCTGCGTGCCGACGTCGCCGATGTAGTGCACGCCGACGTCCCATTCGTAGCCATTGCGCTCGTAGGAGTGTGTGTATCCGCCCGCCGTATAGTGTTGTTCGAGCACGCACACCTTCCAGCCAAGCTCGGAGAGCAGCGCCGCCGTCGTGAGACCACCCATGCCGGAGCCGATCACGATGGCGTCATAAGCGAGCGCAAGACGGTTCGGGCGGTAACGGTAGCCGATACGGAGGGTGCTGGGCTTCATCGGAGTTCAGTCAATCTTGCTATTCACCCAGGCTCTCTTTGAGGCGCGCGACTTCCGCTTCCAATGCGCTGACTCGCTCTTCCAGGTCCGCGACGCTCACCCGGTCCGACGATGATGCAGTCATCGCCTGCCTCGCCTGGCTGGCGTGCGCTTCGATATCCACGGGGCCCGAGAACAGGTGCATGTACTCCGCATCCTTGCGGCCCGGTGTGCGTGGCAGCTTCACGAGCATCGGCTCGCCGTCGCACTCGATCAGGCTGTCGAGCGCCCGTACGACTTCGGCGTTGTCGGCGAAGGTATGCAGACGGCCGCTACGCGATCGCAATTCGCCCGGCGTCTGCGGGCCGCGCAACAACAGGAGACAAATGATGGCACGCTGACCGTCGTCGAACTGCAGACTGCTGTATCGCGTGTTGCAAAAGCGCTGCACGTACTTCTCTGTCCGGCTCTTGAAGTTCTCGTCCGTACGCACGAGGTGTTTCGCCTCCAACGCACGAATCGTGTGTTGCACCTCGCCTTGCGGCAAATTCATGACCGGGTCCCGCGCGGATTTCTGGTTGCAGGCGTTGGTGAGGGCATTCAGCGTCAGCGGATACTGGTCGGGCGTGACCACGGATTTCTCGATCAGGCAGCCGATCACACGGGCTTCGACGTCGTTCAGCTCTGGCAGCACAGTGGTGGGTCCTCGCTGTTGGAGTTTTTGCTCGAATTTGAAACGTACTTTGGAGCAAAGGCAACGGGCTAGCAAGGATTCGATTTGGCCGCTGGCAGGCTGCTAGACTGGCGACCTCTGCTCGGCGGAACGTGGCATGACAAAAAAACTGAAAAATGAAGCGGCCCTGTTGAACGAGGCGCTGCGCAGGGTCATGGAGAACGCGATCAAACGCGGCATCGTGGAATTCGAGGCCACGGACTCCCGAAATCTCAAGATCGAATACGCGTACCGACTACTGGTCCACGACAAGAAGATCGCACCACTGCCGCCCAACCAGAGAAAGCTCCCCAACATGAAGCATCGCCTGGCAATGTGGGTCACCCACGAATTACCGCCAGATCACGAGTTGCTGCAGTAATCAAGACACCAGAAGTTTATTGCAGCGGGACCGAAGTCAGGATCCTACTCTTCGAGCAGGACGCAACCTCACCCCATGCATCATCAACGTCGGCAGCCGCAGAGTCTTCGTAACCATCCTCGAAACGACCCCAGGCGGTCGCGCTATCCAGCACCAACACAAACGTAAACTCGCCGTCCCCGACGTTTCCGGAAACCGCGTAATTGAGATACGCCCTGAGGCCATCCGCGCCCTCGATGGTTCTTGCAGCTTCGGTCCACGCAACCGACACCTCACGCAGTTCTGCACGCGTCTTTCCTTCGTTTAGCTCGCAGTTCCACAGTTGCAGCATGTCATCGGCGTGGACTGCGCCAGCGATTGCAACCGAAAACAGCCCCCCAAGCAGGCTCACGATTTTCTTATTCATTTTGTTCTCCTTCGGATGAATCCAAAGTCTAGACCAAGTTTGGCAATTCGCCAGTCAATCCGTACGTACCTGGCCGATCGCGTACAATGTCGCGAAACGATGACAACGCCCAAACAAGCGCACGCAAGTCACATTGACGAATGAAAAACCAATCACGCCGTTGACTCGCCGGCCCTTCTGGCTTGCATTCCTCCTGGCCACATCGCTGAGCGGCGAGTGTGCGATTGCAGAGTCCGAAACTGAAGACGCGCGAATCGTGCCCGAGACGGGTTACGAGTGGCCGGCAAAGGAGCGTTCGTTCTGGCCAACGCAAGAGTGGCCGGCCACAACTCGAAGCGCACACGGTTTTGAATTCGAAGTGCTGGCGAACGTAGTTCCACTCGCCGCCGCCGATGAGTACTTTCGTGCGCTTCTCGTGGTGCAGGACGGCAGACTGGTGGTCGAGAAGTATTTCAATGGCGGCTCGCGCAATCAAAGCACCGAAGTCTGGTCCGTGACGAAAAGTGTTGTGTCCGCCCTCATCGGCATAGCCATCGAGCAGGGACACATTGAGAGCCTCGATGACCTGATGGTGCATTACCTACCCAAGTATCCCGAGTTCGGCGACCTGACGATCAGGCACGTGCTGACGCATACGACCGGACTCGAGTGGACCGAGGAAGGTGACGATTTCATGGGCTGGATAGCGTCCGACGACTGGGTGCGAAATGCCGTCCAGCGTGAGCGCCTGCACGATCCCGGAGCGACCTTGCTGTACAGCTCCGGCAACTCACACTTTCTGTCCGCGCTGATCGTCGCCGCGACGGGCATGTCGCCCGGGAAGTATGCGGCCCGCTACCTGTTCGAGCCTCTCGGCATCGACTTTCAGCGACAACCTCCGGCTGACCGGGTCAGTACCTGGGACGAGTTTCTGGTGCGAACGCCCCACACCTGGAAACTGGACACACAAGGAATGGAAATCGGAGCGTTCGGTCTGAGCATGACGGCCCGCGACATGGCGAAGTTCGGGTACCTGTACCTCAACAGCGGCCGCTGGGAAGAGCAGGTTCTCGTGCCACAGCAGTGGGTGGCGGAGTCAACCCGCGATCACGTACTGAGAAACGACAATTTCGGGTTCGGCTACAACTGGGTCGTATCGAGGCGCGGTGGCGAACTCGCATTCAACGCGGATGGCTGGGGCGGGCAGATCATCTGTGTCGTGCCGTCCCTGGATATGGTCGTCGTAATCAAGTCGGAGGCCGAGAGCCCTGGCAGTCACGATTATTACGACATTCTGGCAAAGGTGATCGAAGCCGGATCCACCCAATAAGCCTCTTGGAACCACGCGCGCATTCACGCACAATAAGCGCCATTTCGGCCCCTTGGGGCCCGGTTCGAGAGGGGAATCTCGTGCAAAAACTGATTACGATACTCATGGCGCTGGCGCTCGTCGCCTGCGCAAAAGAACAGGCACCTGTTGAAGTAGCGACAGAAACGGAGGAAAGCGCGACCGCTGAGACTTTCGACGTCTCGGTCGAACGCTTCGCCGATGTCGAGGTGCTCCGTTACGAAGTGCCCGGCTTCGATGAGCTCTCGCTCATCGAGAAGAAACTTGCCTACTACCTGTCGCAGGCCGCGTTAGCTGGTCGCGACATCATTTACGACCAGAATTACGAGCACAATTTGCGAATCCGCAAGCTGCTGTCGGCTGTTGTCGGCACCTACAGTGGCGATCGCGACGCAGAAGACTTCCAGAAACTGCTCGAGTACACCAAACGAGTCTGGTTTGCGAACGGTATTCATCATCACTACTCGTCGGACAAGATGCTGCCGGAATTTACGCCCGAGGCGCTTATCGCCATGGTTGCGAAGAGTGATGCATCGGCACTGCCCCTCGATGAAGGCCAGACCCGAGGTGACCTGCTCGATATGTTGCGGGAGCCGATGTTCGACCCGGACGTGGCTGCGAAAAAAGTGACGCTCGATCCGGATGTGGACCAGGTCGTGAATTCGGCCACTAATTATTACGCGGACGTCACGGCAGATGATGTCGCGTCGTTTTATGCGGCGAAGGTCGACGACGATCCGGCGCGTCCCGTGTCCTGGGGCCTGAATTCGCAACTAGCGAACGTCGACGGCGAAATCGTCGAGCGCGTGTGGAAAATCGATGGCATGTACGGCCCGGCCCTCGAGCAGATCGTCTACTGGCTTGAAAAAGCCTCGGGCGTTGCCGAAAACGACGTGCAAAAAGCGTGGATCGACAAGCTCGTCCAGTATTACAGAACGGGCGACCTCGGTGACTTCGACGAATTCAACATCGCCTGGGTTGCCGACACCGATTCACGCATCGATGCCGTCAACGGCTTCATCGAGGTGTATGGGGATCCGCTCGGCTACCGCGGCGCCTGGGAGTCGGTGGTGTCGATCAGAGATCTCGTTGCCACAGAACGTATCGCGACCATCGGTGCTAACGCCCAGTGGTTCGAAGACAACTCACCGATCATGGACGAACACAAGAAGGAAAACGTCGTCGGAATTTCGGCGAAGGTCATTACGGTCGTCATGGAAGGCGGTGACCTGACACATGGCTCGACCATCGGTATCAACCTGCCTAACCCAAACTGGATACGACGGGATCACGGCTCCAAGTCGGTTACGCTCGGCAACATCATGGAAGCCTTCGAGATCGCGGCTGCGGCCGGTGGTCTGAGTGACGAATTCGCGTACACCGAGGAAGAAATGGCGCGCAACGAGGAATTTGGCGCCCTCGCCTCCTTGCTCGACGTCGACATGCATGAAGTTATCGGCCACGCGTCGGGACAAATCAATCCTGGCATTGGTACACCGAAGGAAACGCTCAAGAGCTACGCGTCGGCACTGGAAGAGGCTCGCGCCGACCTGGTGGCACTCTACTTCATCATGGACCCGAAACTTGTCGAACTCGGCCTGATGCCCTCGCTCGACGTCGGCAAGACCGTGTACGACTCGCAGATCAGGAATGGCCTGCAACTGCAATTACGTCGTGTGAAGCTCGGCGATGACATCGAGGAAGCGCACATGCGCAACCGGCAGCTAATCTCGGGCTGGGCGTTCGAGCAGGGCCAGGAAGACAATGTCATCGAGAGAGTCGAGAAGGACGGCAAAACTTATTTCGTTATTAACGACTATGAGGCACTGCGCGGTCTGTTCGCTGAGCAACTCAGCGAAATTCAGCGGATCAAATCGGAAGGCGACTTCGCGGCCGGTCAGGCGCTCATTGAGACCTATGGCGTTAAGGTTGACCGCGCGATGCACGAAGAAGTACTCGCTCGCGTCGAGCCACTGAACATCGCGCCTTACAAAGGCTTCATTCAACCGCGGCTCGTCGCGATCGAAGAGGATGGCGAAATCGTCGACGTCAAAATCGAACCGATGGAGGACTTCGTCGACTGGATGCTGGAATCAGAAGAGAAGTACAGTTATCTGCCAGTGACTAACTGATCCACGGCTTTTATTGCTGCACGCCTTCGTCTATGCTCTTCGCACCAGGTGCGCTGAATAATAATCGAAAACGGACGCACCTTCGCGATACTGAACAGTCAATGCTCAGTCATCAACAATAAGCATAGGGGAAAAACAAATGAAAGCTACGACTCTTTGCGGCAGGCTAACTGCCGTCACTGCTCTGCTGTTCCTGTTTGTCGCGCCAGCCAGCGCGCAAGATGACGACAACGGTCCGCAAACCTGGGGCGAGGATGCCAAGTACATCAGTATGACCTTTATCCAGTTCAAACCGGGCAAGCGCGAAGAAGGGATGGAGATTATTGCCGAGCACTTCAAACCGGCAAGCGAGAAAGCCGGCTTGCCCGGGCCAGTCATGGCCATTCATTTCCAGTCCGGAAAATGGGACGCGGCTTTCATCTGGGGCCAGGAAGGCGGCATGGCTGACCTCGAGTGGTATCGCTCACCCGACGAGATCAAGTGGTTCGAGGCACTGGCCGAACTGAATGGCGGTGTCGAAGGCGCCGAAGCAGTCCTGGCGCGCTGGAGTGCGACCGTTGACGAAGCACAGTCCGAGATCGGCCATTACCATACCGGCGAAGAATAAACGTTAGTTGACATGCAACCAGAGGGCAGCTTCGGCTGCCCTTTTTTGTGGGTAATGAAGGCCGTCGACTAACCGAGTTACACTGGCGTCAATTACGTTCCCCTGGGGGAGCACCTTGGCCGTGAATTACGAAGACTGCTGCCAGGCATTCGCCGACAGCTACGATCGCAGCAGCCTGCCCGCCATGCGCAAGGTCGAGGAGTCTGTGCTCGGCTGTGACTATGGCGGCACGAGCTGGACGACGCGCCAGCAAGCCAACCAGATGATTGAACTGCTCGGGCTCGAGCAGGAGCAACGCCTGCTCGACATCGGTGCCGGTTCGGGATGGCCGGCACTTTATCTCGCCGAGCAAAGCGGATGCGCGGCCACCCTCGTGGATATCCCGATGAACGCACTCGTGCATGCCCGTGCCCGCGCCCGGCAAGATGGCATGCGCGATCGGGTCTGGACGGTGTCAGGCGATGGCACCGCGTTGCCGTTCGACGACGCCACGTTCGACGTCGTGAGCCACTCAGACGTTCTTTGCTGCCTGCCGGAAAAACTCGAGATGCTCAAGGAGTGCCGGCGAGTCATCAAGGACGGCGCAAGATCGCTGTTTTCCGTCATTGCGCTTGCGAACGACGTGCCGGCAGTGGATCACGCGCGCGCCATCGAGGCCGGACCACCGTTCATCGACGCACCCGGTGACTATGGCGAACTGCTCGCGGCAACCGGTTGGCGTATCGAGACCCGCCTCGACGTAACGCAAGACCATCGGCAGTCGCTGCTCGCACTTGTCGATGCCTTTGAAAACGACGCCGACTTGCTGGACGCATTTGGCGCTGACGTCGCGCAGGAATCCGGGCAACGACGTCAGTTCCAAATCGACGCAATTGACGACGGTTTGCTGATTCGCGAGTTTTTCCTCGTCATCGCCAGCTAGGTTTTCTTTACTGCCCGATAGAGCCTGGCGGGTCTGTGCGCACCACCTTCTTTGTTTTCGCCGGTGGCTTCGACAATCTCGAGCGTCTTGAGCTTCTTGCGGAAATTGCGTTTGTCGCTCTCCGTATTGCTGATCGCTTCGTGAGTCCGCTGCAACTCCGAAAGCGTGAAGCGATCGGGCATCAGTTGCCTCACAATATCGGCGATATCGAGCTTGTCGCGCAGGCGCTCTTTCGCACGCCGCAGAATTTTACGGTGGTCGAAAGCGAGTTCGGGCAACTCATCGATTGCGAACAATTTTGCGTCAGCCGCGTCACTGCCCGCCTCGAAACGCAGCCGATCAAATGGCACGAGCGCAATGTAAGCCACGGTAATGACACGCTCCCTGGGGTCGCGATCAGGATGGCCGAAGGCGCCGAGTTGCTCCAGGTACCCTGCCTGCACGCTCGTCTCCTCCCGCAATTCGCGCCATGCAGCCCGCTTCAGGCTCTCATCGATCTCCACGAAGCCACCCGGCAGCGCCCATTTGCCGGTATGCGGCCACTCGCCGCGCTTGATCAGGAGCACCTCGAGCGCGCCTTCATCCGCCGTGAAAACAACGACATCCACGGTCACCGCAGGATGTGGATACGCATAGCTGTAGGCCATGCATTCATCTTAGTGTTAAATAGATACTAAGTCTAGTGTATTTTCTACACTTACTTGTCCGCTACGCGCTTGATCTCGATTCACTTGCGCCTCGAACCGGACTGTGCGGATGCTATGCTTCGCCCCAGCGCGCCATACAAACAATAAGGAACAACAATATGACTCGTCTTCTCGCACTGCTTGCCATCCTGCCGGTTCTGTCAGTTGCCGTCGCCGCTGACAAAGGTGACACGAAGAAAGCAGAGGAAGCTCCCGAGGCAAAACAATACGTTACCGAGCACCAGGCACGGATCGGGGGCAAGAACATCGACTACACCGTCACGGCCGGCACGATGCTGATGAGCAACAAGAAGGACGAGCCGCAGGCGCTGATCGGATTCACCGCCTATGTCGCCAGGGACAAGGACCCTCGGGAACGGCCCATCATGTTCGCCTACAACGGCGGCCCGGGATCGGCCTCGTTGTGGCTGCACATGGGCATTCTCGGGCCACAGCGTGCGGTAGTCACTGACGCCGGCTTCAGCAATAACGGCCCCTATCGCCGTGTTGTGAACGAGTACAGCATTATCGACGAGACCGACCTCGTCATGATCGACCCTGTAGGCACCGGCTTCGCGAAAGCCGTCGGTGAGGCGGAGGGCAAGGACTTCTGGGGTGTGGATCAGGACATCAAGTCGGTGTCGGAGTTTATCGTTCAGTACCTCACCGAGAACGGCCGTTGGGCATCGCCGAAATTCGTGCTTGGGGAGAGTTACGGCGGCATGCGTACCGGCGGCGTCGCCTACTACCTGCTCAACAACCACTTCGTGGCCCTGGACGGTGTCGTCCTGGTCTCGCCATTCATGGAATTCACCGCAGGATTCGCCGGCATGGGCGTCGACTTGCCGCACGCGTTGTTTCTACCGACCTTCGCGGCGACAGCTCGCTATCATGGTGCGCTAAATCCCACGCCGCCCGACCTCGAGGCCTTCATGCAGGAGGTTAAGGACTTCGCGTTGAACGAGTATGCACCGGCTTTGCTGGCGGGCAACGAGTTACCTGATGACCAGCGCCGTGCCGTGCTTGCGAAGCTCTCCCGCTACACGGGGCTTAGCGAAGAATACTGGGACCGTGCCAACCTGCGCATCAACGAGGGCCGCTTCACCAAGGAACTGATGCGAACGACAGGCACGACTATCGGCCGCGTCGACTCACGCTTTGCCGGCAACATGATTAACGCCATTGGCGAGAGCGCTGTCTACGATCCGATGCTGACAGCTATCGGTCCCGGCTACCTCGCGGCGTTCATGGATTACTACCAGAATGACCTCGAGGTCGAAGATATCGGCAACTACACAGTATTCGGTGACATCTTCCTGAAATGGGACTGGAGCCATGCGCAACCCAACCTTCCGGGCTTCAAGTTGCCGTTCCCGAACACGGCCGTCGATCTCGCGTTCGCGATGAGGCAAAACCCCTCAATGCGCGTGTTGGTGCAGCAAGGCTACTACGACCTCGCCACGCCGCATCTCGCGACCGAATACTTCATCGACCACCTCGAGATTCCGGATGATCTCCGCGACAATATCGATGTCGCGATGTACGAGGCCGGGCACATGATGTACATCCACGAGCCCTCCATGGTGAAGTACAAGGAGGACCTCGCAACGTTCCTGCGCGGCGACAAATAGACTAGCCTGCGATCCTCGCCAACACGGCCGCCTCTTCTTCTTCACTTGCCCAGCGCCGGTAGTCGGTCGCAGAGCGCTCGGACGGCGAAGCCCTGCGCTCATCGCTTTGCGACATCCACCATTCGTGGGTATCGCGGACCGTATCGGCAAATGAGCGATAGGTCAGGCCTGCTGCCTGCGCCGCGCTCGGATCGACGAAGATCGAATTCGGTCCATTGCTGACCATCGGCGTCGGGAATCCACTCTCTTCCATCAACTCGCGGCTCGGCCAGTGCAATCTGGACTTCTTCGTCGACGACAGCCGCAACGCCCACATGAAATGCTCACGGCTCACATGCTGCCCGGGGCCGGTGCCGTTGAATATTCCGGGTGTATCCGTCTCACCGAGCCGGACCAGCCAGTGGCACAGGTCGCGTACATCAATCCAATCGATGTTGTGGTCGGGGTTGGCCGGGCACAGGACGTCCCCGCCGCGCTGAAAACGCTCGACCCAGTAGGTGAAGCGGTCGGTATGATCGCCGGGGCCGACAATGTAGGTTGGCCGCACGATCGTCGCCGCATCGCCGAATATCTCCTGCACGATGCGGTCGCACTCGGCTTTCAGCGGGCCATAGGTCTCACCCGTGACCTCTTCGGTCGGTGGCTCGGGCGCCGCATGCAGCGGACCCATGTTATCGACGGAGTTCTGTTTCTCGAAATCGTACACAGCGATAGTCGATGTATAAATGTAACGCCCACAGCGCCCTTTGAGTAACTCGGCGGAGTCGCGCACGTGCCGCGGCACGTAGCCGGAGTTATCGACCACGACATCCCAGGTACGGTCGCCTTCGAGTACGCTGAGCCCAGCGTCGATCTTCGCATCACGATTGCCAATGAGTTCCTCTACCTTGCCTCCGTATAGCCCGGCCTTGCTGCCGCGATTGAACATGCTGACATTGTGGCCGCGCGCCAGCGCGTAGTTGATCTGGTGTGGGCCGATAAAGCCCGTGCCACCAAGGAACAGGATGTCGAGACTCTTAGTGGCCGGTTCGACCTTCAGGCTTGCGCCTGCGGCGGATGCGCCCAGGATGGCGGCACCTGCGCCGATGAATTCTCTGCGTGTTGTCATGCTGCCTATCCTTTGTTATTGCTTCTGTTTTGATCGGAACATGTCCCGCAGTTTGACATAAACGCCTATCAAAGTTTCGCGATCGGTTTATAATATCTTCCCGCACGACACAATAATAACTCGGGGGTCGAATAACACCCCGGCTACACAGTTCCAGTTGGAGGGAACGCATGAATCTCGGTATATCGCGAGCGCGGGGATCCGCTTTAGGATTGCGCCTGTTTGCATGTCTGCTAGCAATTACTGCCGCTTCGGCCGCACTTGGTGAAGATCTGCTACCCGGGACACCGGGGAAAAACGTCAATATTATCGGCCCGACGCCCGACTCGAACCATGTTCCAGACATTTTACTGCGGCAGCAAAACGAGCCGGCCTGCACGATACGTCCCGGAAGCCCGGCATATATCTTTTGCGCCTACAACGACTATCGCGCTACTGACTTTCCCTTGATCCAGGGAGACTCCTGGATCGGCGTGAGCATGTCGGCTGATTTCGGCAAGACCTGGTTCAGCAGGTTAACCCCCGGCTTTCTCGGCCACGCGAACTCCCTGAACCTGCAATTCGCCGCCGACCCCAACGTGGTCTCCGTGCCCGGTAACTCTCCGGGCATCGTGATACTCAACTACATCGCCGCATCCAGAGACCTCAACGACGGCATCATGGCCATTCAGCGCTGGGCGGAGATGCCGAAAGAGGACGTCAACTACTACTTAGCGGAAAACAAGATTGTCGCCGCGGACATCACCAATAACGGTCGCTTTGCCGACAAGCCCGCAATGATAGCGATGCTCGATGAGGGCAATAAGCAAACGACACTGACCATCTCGATGCAACTGGAAGACGGCAGCATGGTCGACCGCGACGTGGCATCGGGCACGCTCGTACTGTGCTACTCGGTTTTTACAGGGTCCAACAGCTCGAAGGTTATCTGCAAGACATCCCCGGACTGGGGCGACACCTGGTCGAAGGACATCAAGATCTCCGAGGAGCAGGTTCGCGTACAGGGTGTCAGCCTGACCAATATCGGCAACATGCTGGTCGCTGCGTGGCGCCGCGCCGATTCCAACAAGGGCATCGGCAATTCGGTCGTGACCGCAGTTTCGGTCAATGGCGGCAGGACATGGTCGAAGGGCCTCGAAGCGACAGACCTCTGCCCGATTGACCAGCAGGCGACCGGCTCACAAATCCGCATGCTTGACTTCCCCGTGATCGCGAACGACGGAGAACTGGTCTATGTGTTCGCGGCGGACAGACGCTTCGCTGGCGATCAGAGTTGTGCCACCGGTATTCCGAAAATTGCGATGACGTACTCGGACGATGGCGTCGACTGGAGCCCCCTGCAAGCACTTGATGCCGATGGCCCCAGCCCGTTCGGGGAGCCGACGGGCGACGGTTACCAGTACATTCCGTCGGCCTTCGGCTACCGTGGCAATGTGCGGGTCGCGTTTTACGACACTCGCCGCGAGACCCTGGCGGGACCACTACCCGCGAATCTGCCACCCGAGATGAAGGACTACGTGGCGACGGACGGCACTATTGTCAATCGCAAGGCGGACGTGTACACGGTGAAGGTCCGCCGCGACAAATACGGTGTCCCACAGATATCCCCGGCGGTCCGGGTTTCCCGCTACAACACAGTAATATTCGACAAGAACGGTGTCCCGTTCCCGGTGCCCCTGGAAACCGAGGCACACTTTCCGAACACGCCGATATTCGTACAGGGCACGCGTGCCTTCAACGGCGACTACACAGCGACCGCCGCGTCAGCGTTTCGTATAGACGAGCCCAGCAACAAGTGGATTCAGAACAGCCTGACAACGGGCAACATCCTCACCGACCGCGAAGATGTATTCGTCGCGTGGGGTGACACACGCGATCTGCGTGGCAATTTCCTGCCGAAATTCGACGGTTCGGCGTCGCCGTACACGCCGAACAACGATGCCCAGGAGATGCCATTTGAGACGGTCGGCGAATTACAGCAAAAGGCCGAAGAGGACACCCGCCAGTTGCTCGCTGAAAACAATTTGCCGTCCGACGCTGATAGCAACGCAGAGTCGACGCTGACGGCCGAAAGCGTTGACGACGATCCCGTGGCAATGGGCTCGGGAACCTGCGAGATCGGACAGGACAAGACCCGGGACGCCAATGTTTATGGTTCGTTGATTCGCAGCGTGACGGACTTTTCTGCGCTGACGACTTCAAAACCGCTGACCGGTTTTCAGCGTACTTACCCGTTCGTGATCACGAACCCGGAGGAGTTGCTGACGAGAACCTTCAGGCTCAGGATCGTCGATCAGCCCGCAGACTTTGGCCCGGATGGCAGTCCCGTGGCGTTTACCGGGCAAGCGTCGTGGCATCAATTACCCTCAAAGCCACCCTTTACCGCTGATTCGGTGGTCGACGAAGTCATGGTCTCTGTACCGCCCAAGTCGGCCGCCGCACGCACGATGTTCCTGGTCACCAATGACACGAACGCACTGATTCGCGTGAAATTGTATGACGCAGGCTGTGTTCCGGAAGCGCCCGACTGCCCCGCCCTGAAAACGGTCGTGGTTGGCGAAGGCGATTTGCTCGACTCGGAGTTTTGTGAGAACAATCCGGGCGCGGGCGCCTGCGCACTGGTTGCGAATGCAGAAACTCACGATCCATTACTGCTGACCAATCCCGACCTCGTCGCTCCTGATCTGGTCGCGCCGAGATTGCTTAGCCCGGACCTGGTCGCGCCTGACCTCGTGGCGCCTGACCTCGTGGCGCCTGACCTCGTGGCACCGGACCTCGTGGCACCGGACCTTGTGGCACCGGACCTCGTGGCACCGGACCTTGTGGCACCGGACCTGGTCGCGCCCGACCTTGTGGCCAGCGCACCCGCCTACCAGGATATTACCTATACCTTGCAGGCTTCCGGCAACGTGACGACCACGTACTCCACAGACATGTCTTTCGATACCCAGGGACTCGACATCACGGCTCAATTGATTGTCTGGACCGCGTACGTGACGGGCACATCACACGATTGTGCGTATGCACTGGTCGCCGACAACCAGGTCCTTGCCTCGAAGGCTCTGACCGATACGGAATTGCAAAGCATCACCCTCCCCACGGTGCAAGATCCGTTTGCCGGCCCGTTGAGCTTCGCGGCCAGGCCAGGTCAGTTCATAAACGTCACGCTGCGTGTGTTCGGCGAGCTTGCCGTCCTGCAGACCCTGCAGCCGGAGGACTTCATCGCTTCAACCGGCTTCGGTGCCAGCGCTCACTCCTGTAACGACCTGGATCCTGACGGCAATGACACGAGCACCATCGACCCGACGATCGACTGTCTTACGATCAACACGGAAAAAATTATCGTCGACAAGACCCCACCGGTATTCAATGTCGATCCAAATATGACGATATTCGTTGAAGCCGACCGCGAAGACGGCGGCGTTCTCGACCCGGCCTCAGGCGCTGTTACTGCAACAGATGACGGCGAGCCGGTCGGCGTGCTGTGCACCGAGCTAACGACCAACACCGTGCTGACCGGTGTGCAGGTATTCCCTCTCGGTTCCTATGACGTCGGCTGTGACGCGGGCGACGCTGCCGGCAACCTCGCCAGCATTGAGTTACCAGTGGAAATACAGGACACGGTGGCCCCGGTTGTCGTACTACTCGGAAACGCACTCGAAACCGTGGAAGGCGGCGACGCTTATATAGATGCGGGCGCTACGGCGAGCGACCAGCGTGATTTGATTTCCGTCGATCTAACGAGTCTCATTACCGTCGAAACCACACTACAGGTTGGCGGCGGTGCGCCGACTCCGGTCGCCGGCGTGGACACGTTTGTGATAGGTACCTATGTACTGACTTACACGGTGATTGACGCCGGCGGAAACCCGGATTCGATCACGCGAACCGTAATTGTCTCCGACACGACGGCCCCGGCCCTGAGTCTCCCCGGCGATTTCGTCGGTGTGCCCGGCAATATCCTGGGTGGTGCCTCGGTCAGTTGGGCCGCGACTGCCAACGACGTCGTCGAGGGCGACCTGCTCGTCACGTGCAAAGACGTCGATAGCAATGCCGTTATCACGTCACCCCATATCTTCGCCACGGGGCCAACAACGGTGTCGTGCTCGGCGACTGATTTGTCCGGCAACACAGCGAGCGGTAGTTTTTCCGTCACGGTGGTCGATTCGATTTCACCCGTGGTTTCCGCAGTTGCCGACATCAGCGGCGTCGAGGCCACCGGCACGAACGGCGCAACAGCCAGCTGGATGGTGACCGCATCTGACGTCGTCGACGGTGACCTGCTTGTCACGTGCAAAGACGCCGGTACCGACACCATCATCACGTCACCCCATATTTTTGCACTCGGAATCACGACTGTATCGTGCTCTGCAACCGATAGCAGTGGCAACCCCGGCGAGACGACATTCACCGTAGAGGTGGTCGATACTACGCCGCCGGACTTTACAACCGTGCCTGCAACACCGGTATTGGTCCCCGTTGATTCGTCGGGTACCGGTTCTTTGAACTTCGAGGCCCAGGTGGCAGTTACCGATATTGCGGACCTCGATCCCGGCGTTGCATGCGTCGCGACCGGTGGCGCGGCGACTGGAGCTGTTAGTGGCGATCCGCTGCCGATCGGAGACACGGAGGTTACCTGCACGGCTACGGATGCCTCGGGGAACGAGGCAACGGCAAACTATACGGTCAGAGTCGAGTATGGCTCATCGTTCGGCATCGACTTTTCGAAGAAAGTCGTCAAGGCCGGCAGCTCGGCACCATCGACGTTCGGCTGGCTGGATTCTGCCAAAAACCGGGTCGACAGCTCAGATGCGGATCCCGTGGTCACGGCCCGAACCTGCGACAGCAATTTGGTGGTACTGAACCCCGGCGAATTTCCCGGCAACAGTGATCTGCGTTACGACGCGAGCATGAAGGAATGGAAGTTCAACTGGCAGACTGTATTCAATGACGGCTCGCCCATTCCGGGTACCATTTACTGTGTACAAGTAATAAGCCAGAAGACACTGCAAACCATTCCGGACAACGGTGGCTTTACGCAGATCAAGGTGCGGGACTAGGCGCTCTTACTGCAGGCGCTCGCGCGCGTCAGCGACGAACAGCCCACCGTTCGGGCGCAGTTCGAGGAAGGCCTCGAGATTCTGGCGAGCGGCGTCGATCATGCCGATTTCGCGTTCGGCCAGTGCGGTCCAATACGGAAGTTCGGCGAGAAAACGAAACGTCGGTACGTCGTCGAGGAAAATGGCCGACGCTTCGCCGCGACGCGATTTCACAGCCTCGAACTCGGCAAGGGCTTCAGCTGCATAACCAGCCTGCAGGTATGCCTTGCCTAGCTGGAACCGAATGAGCCACAAATCGGCAAGCTCCAGCGCAGCCGTCAGTTTGTCGATACCATCGACGGTTCGACCTTCTGCAAGATCTATCATGGCATCCATTGTTGTGCCGTAGGCCCGGCGCTGCGGCTGCAGTTCGCTCGACAATCGGTTTGCGATGGCGCTGGCACTTTCGGTGTCACCGGCCGCAATAAACAACAATGCAGCGGAAACTGATGTGGCATCGCCAACATCCTTCTCCAGTGCCTCTCGCGCCGCATCGAGCGCAGCTGTTTTGTCTCCGAGCTGCAAGTGAATTTCGGCCACCATCAAGTGTTTCCTGGCCGTCGCCCGTGTTTTGTCGCTGACTGTGTCGGCCGCGATTCCCTGCTCAAGCATTTGCATGGCGCTATCAAACTCTCCGCGGTAGATGCTCATATCGGCAAGTCCGACATTGGCCAGGGACTCCCCTCGGGGGCCACCGCTGACCATGTTCTCGTAGTATGTTTGCGCAGAGGCGAAATCTCCGCGGTCGAGTGCAGCGATCGCCTGGGGTAACCAGCCCTTGTAGAAAGTGTCGTCTTGCTCAACGACACTTCGCGCCTCCTCTGCAGACGCCTCGAACTCGCTCGCATACATCGCGTAGAGCGCATAATTGGACCGATAGATCGTGCTATTCGGGTAAATCTCCAGCAATTTGCCACCCTGCTCCCGGGCCTTGTCGAAATCGAGCGTATAGAACAACACAACCGCCAGATTGTTATGCCCGACTGCGTCGGCCGGATACTTTTCAACCAGCGACGTATAGCTGTCGATGGCACTGTTGAAATTCCTTGTTACCGATGCGTAGTAGAGGCCGAGCGTACGCAGCCGCTCCCGCTCGGTCATCGTGTCCATGAGAGCCAATGCCTTCTGCCAAACCTCTTCTGACAAATCGCTCCGACCCACCCTGTGTGCACTCAGGCCGAGGGCGGCATATGCTCTACCGAAATTCTCGTCCAGGCGAATAGCCTCGAGATACGCGTCGACGGCCGCTTCATGATTGCCTTCGAAGGCGAGCTGAGTAGCATTGACGTAAGCCCGCGCAGCTTCAATAGAGGCCGCGGTAAACGTCTCAGCGAACGGGCTGTCCCCACTATCCAAAGTCGCATCACCCAACTCTTCGCGCACGCCACTGGACAGTTCGCCAATCGCCTGCAGCACGGCCTCGGTTGAACCCGCTTCTTGCGTGATCTCAAATAGCGTCCTGCCTTCCGATGGCTCAATCCCGGCTACTTTTAGATCGAAGCCGTCTCCGGAGGGCTCTATGGAGCCGGCCAATACCATGTTGATCCCCTCGCGTATCGCGACGAGTGACGCGATCGCGGGATCGAGCGAAGAGGTATCCGGCTTCAACCGCGCGGCCAGCCCTGCGGCGCTGTTGCGTTGATAGGCCGTGACATGTGGTGCGCTTTCGATGCCTATGGTCAAGGCTTGCTCGAGCAGTCCGTCAAACAACTCCTGTCCTGTTGTGTTGTCGAAATCCGCAATCAATACGGAAATCGGTTCCAGCTCTTCGACAACTTTCGGCCCACTGACGACATTCAGGTAAACGGAGAAAACCAGTGCAACCGTCAATACACCAATGACGACGAAGTCCGTGCGGCGACCACCGAACGGAACCACGACAGTGTCCGTAGGATCCGCCTGAACGTGGATGCCCGTTTCCGTAATATCGTAGAACCAGGCGAGTACAAGAGTGACGGGAAGCCCGATGACGGCGACGATGATTATCGCCTGAAGCGCCCAGTCCGGCGCTTCGAATGCATCGAACAGTACGCTCGCGACCTCGATCAGGATCCATGCAACGCCAACGTACAGGCCCGCGGTGCGGAACACTTCCCTGCGTCGGAGTTCTCTGATGAACTTGTTCATTTCTTATAGTTGCCGGATCGCCCGCTCGCGTGGGGCGAGTCTAGCACCGCTGGGACCGGTTCAAGAAGCGCAAGTGCCGGTGCAGCTAGTGGTATTGCCCGGCATAAGGAAACAAATGCCCGACAGCAAGATCCCAGTCGATCGTGTCGCCCGCATACCAGTCTGGTACACAGGCATCTTTGTCGATTGCAGGGATTTCCGCTTCTTTCTCGAACCACTCATACAAATCGACTCGGGGATCGATATCAGGCAGCGGTGCAGTTCTTGATAGCAGCCGGCTGTTGCGATCCCTGAAGACAATCAGGCCATCGTCCAGTCGCTCGCAGGCGAATCCACCCTCATGAACCAGCCTGTGGTGATGGCGGCAAAGCTGCACCAGGTTGTCCATGCTGGTTTCACCACCATCGGCCCAGTGCTTTATGTGGTGTCCATCGATGTAGCGGGAATTCGTACAACCCGGGAAGCGGCAACCCTTGTCCCGGAAGCGTAATGCCCGCCTCATCGCAGGCGGAATCGTTCTCGATCGCCGCCCGATCGACAATGGCTCGCCGTTTTCACCGTCTGCCAGTCCGACAACAGTGCAATCGCAGGCAATTCGGCGCGATGTTTCCGCGGTAACGTGCGGTCCGTCCTCGAGGTGGGAATTTTGAGCTTCAGGTGACAGGGATGTTTCCGCGGTAACGTGCACGACAACCTGGTAGCGATCGGCGGTGGAGGACGGCACGGGCTCCGTTTGCATGTAGGTTTCGGCAATTTCAGCCAGAGCGTCGGCGCGGCGGGCGGAATAGGAATCACGTTCGGATGTTTCCGCGGTAACGTCTGGTTCGTCAGCCAGGTTATTCTCCTCGGCCTCCATCGCCATATCGATGGCCTTCAGAACGAGGGCGCCCTGCTCCACCAGCAAACGGGCTTTGATGACCAAAGAGCCGTCTTCATCGTGATAAAAGTGGAGTTCGCGATTCCGGTGTACTTCGTTCGCGTTTTGAATGTCCTGCAGGCGTTTGCAACGACGATATTTCGATACCAGTTTCTCGACGTGGTGTGCTGTTCCGTGACGGGCGATCATCATCAGATAGTCTTCGTTCGTTTTGTCTGCGATACGAGTCATGGCCCGTACCTTTGAATAGCTCACCTGCCCGTTCCTGAACGCCTCGCTGATCAACGGCAGTTCTGTAAGCGCGTGCGCCACGCGAACTTTCTCGCGTGCAGCGTTCATGCCAATACCGCATTTGAAATTCAACCAGTGGGCACAGGAACAGACGCCGCCGACTGCCCAGTATTCGTTCTGATCGAACTCGCGGATCTTCACGAGCAACTGGTACGTTGCTGCATAGATATAGCTGCAGAGTTCGGTGATTTCGGCACCGAGTCTTTCACCCTCGACGTAGGTGTGATCAAACGGATGATCGACGGTTTGTAACGTGGCGTGCACAGGCCTCTCCGGTCGTTTTTATGGTGGCTGTATATTTATACAGTATACGGATAAACTACTGAAATCACAAGAAAAAGTCGTGTTTCACGAGCCCACAGAAAGGCCTTAGAAAATCATCAGCGATGCCTCAGGTCATTGCCGGACCGATCCCTAAACTGGCAATCACGGTAATGGATCAGCAACAGGGAGCAGCACGATGATGACTACGAACGGCTACCGGCCCGCCAACAAAACCGCATTGAAACTCTGGGGTCTCGCACTTGTGACAGCCCTGGTCGTTTGCGAAGCAGTGGTATTAGCAGCCGCCTGATCGAGATCGATTGCTGTAAACATAAGAAGGTCCTGATTGACTCTGCGGCATGCCAGCAGTGTACGCATTCGCCCCTATTGCTTGCATCAGGTCGATCGCATATCCTTCCGGAATATAAAGGCTTTTGCCAACCTCGGGTGGGGGAATCAATGACTAACAAGACCATTCTGCGTGGGGCGCTTGCCCTGATCGCCACTTCGGTAGCACTTCCGATTTTTGCCCAGGAAGATGTCGCCATTTTCGAGGAAATCCTCGTAACCGCAACCAAGCGTGTTCAGACGTTGCAGGAAGTACCTGTCGCGGTATCAGTTATTACCGCGGACACAATCAAGGACTCGCAGGTTCTCGAGATGAGGGACTTGCAATTCCTTGTACCTTCGTTGCGAGTTAACCAGCTCCAAACGAGCGGCAACGCTAACTTTTTCATTCGCGGCTTCGGCAACGGTGCCAACAATGGGGGTATCGAGCCTTCTGTCGGTGTTTTCATCGACGGCGTCTACCGCTCGCGATCGGCGGCAGCCCTGGCCGATTTTCCCACCCTCGAGCGGATTGAGGTCCTGCGTGGGCCGCAAAGTACTTTGTTCGGTAAGAATGCTTCTGCCGGCGTCATCAACGTGGTTACGGCGAAGCCGAGTCTCGACGGATACGAAGGATCAGTATCCGCAACGTTTGGCGAATACAGCCAGGTCATCGTAAAGGGCGACGTAACCGGGCCGCTGTCCGATACGACCGCGTTCAGCCTGTCGGGCAGCTACAACCAGCGCGACGGCTATTTCACCAACCTGACCACTGGTTCCGAAATCAGCGAACTTAATCGCTCAGGGGTTCGCGGGCAATTCTTGTGGGAACCCAATGAGAGCTTTGAAATGCGACTCATTGCCGACTGGGACAAATTCGACGAGCAGTGCTGCGGCGTCGCCAACCTGCTCCTTGGTCCAACCGGTCTCGGCATCGCTGCCGTTGGCGGCCAGGTCGTGCCCAACGCGCCTTTTGCATACGAGAACTACTATGACTTCGATCCCGTAAACGAGATCGAGAACAGCGGAATATCGGCGCAATTTGACTGGGATATTTCGGACGCCGCGAGATTGACATCGATTACGTCATCCCGAACTCAGGATCGATTCGACAATGCGGACGTTGACTTTACGAGTGCACTGCTGATTGATCCCGTCGCCGGCAACCTGACCGATACGACTATCGACACGCTCACACAAGAGTTCCGCCTTGCAGGTTCAACCGACCGCATGGATTGGATGGTCGGTGCGTTCTTTTTCGACGAGGAAGTGAGCACGAACAGCAGTGTCTTCCTGGGGCCTGCGATGCGGGGTTATGGGGATGCACTGACGTTCGACTTCACGACGATGTTGTCGGCGTTTGATTTGCTCGAACTTCTCGGTAACGGGGGTGCCCTGCCGTCCGTACCAGCGGGATCGAATTTCCTGGGCGCGGGCCAGGGCAATGTTGAAGTTTCAGGCATGGATAACCAGTCGATCTCTTTGTTTGCCCAGTTTGATTTCCAGCTGGGCGATCGAGTGACATTGACATTGGGCGCCAACTACACCGAGGACGAAAAGGATGCCTCCATCAGCATCGGGGGAGGCCCTGCAGGCATCAATGAATTTGCCGCCCTTGCAATGGACCAGGTCGGCTATGAACTCATCTTTTTCCAACTGACCGGCGCACCAGCGATGCCGCCGTTCACGGGTCTGTTTCCTGTTGAAGATGCGACCGCTCAGGCATTGAGTACCATTCCGTGCCCGGCCCCGGCGCCACTGCCGCCGGACGCCTGCAATCCCTTGTTCGCCCTGACAGGATTCCAGTTCCTGCCACCGTTCGTAAACTTCCCGAATTCGGTCGAGACGGGGAGCACCAAAGACGACCAGACAACCTGGACGGCGCGCATTGCTTTTGACTGGACGGATAACGTCAACGTCTATCTCGGCGCGGGCACGGGATTCAAAGCAACGTCCTGGAACCTGTCGCGTGATTCGTTGCCATTCGAATCGGATTTCCCGGCGCTGGAGCAAGCCGGGCTAACCGTCGGCAACCTGCGTCCGGGCACACGGTTCGCAGGGCCGGAGGACTCGACCGTATACGAGGTCGGCCTGAAATCCAGGTGGGATACCGGCTCTCTGAACCTGGCCGTGTTCAACCAGGAAATCGAGGGATTCCAGTCGAACCTGTTCACGGGTATCGGATTCAATTTCGCGAATGCCGGCAAACAGTCGGTCGATGGCTTCGAGCTGGAACTGACATGGTTTCCCGTCGAAGCTTTCCAGTTCACGTTCGGCGGTACCTGGCTCGACCCGATCTTCGATTCCTTCGTCGGCGGAGCGGGCGTTGACGGACCAGAGGACCTCAGCGGTACCAAGCCGGCTGGCATTCCCGAGATTGCTATTGTGACGACCGGCCAGTACAACTTCGATATTGGCTCCAGTACCCAGGGATTCGTGCGCGCCGAGTACATCTACGAAGACGAGGTTCAGGTTAACGAAAATGTACCTACTAGCGTCGCGTCTCGCGAAGTCAGCACCATTAACGCGAGCCTCGGCATTAGTTGGCAAAACGGCTTCGAGGCGCTGCTCTGGGGCCGTAACCTGACGGACGATGAGTACCTGCAGAGTTCGTTCCCGTCTGTCGCACAGCCAGGCAGCTACAGTGGCTACCCGAACCAGCCGCGTACTTACGGCATCACGCTGCGCAAGTACTTCGACTGATTCAGGCCAAGAATCGGCCATCGAAACGGGCTCTCATTGAGGGCCCGTTTTTTTTTGGGCCATAATGCATGCACACCATGACGGACTTCGATCTCACACCAGTCAGTACCGAGGCGCCCGGCGAGCCGATGCCCAAGCAAGGCATCGGCCTGTGCCTGTCGGGCGGAGGCTATCGCGCAATGCTGTTTCACCTCGGAGTGATCTGGCGGCTTGCCGAACTCGGCTATCTCGGCAGCGATGAGCGCACGGGAAAATACGGCGAGCTGGGCTCACTCAGGCGCGTGTCGTCCGTATCCGGCGGCTCGATAACCGCGGGTATGCTCGGTCTTGCCTGGGACAAGCTCGACGTTGACGCAGCCGGCGTCTCCGAGCGATTTCGCGAGCACGTGGCAACACCGATCCAGGGTTTTGCTGGCAAATCAACGGTGACGATATTCTCGGGGCTTGCTGCCGCTGTAGTCGGCTCGGTCAACAAGCGCGTCGTGCGCCTGTATCGCAAGCGCCTGTATGGCGACGCAACGCTGCAGGACCTGCCAGAGTCGCCCGACTTCGTCATCAACACCACCAACCTGCAGTCCGGTGCGCTGTGGAGTTTCTCGAAACGGGCCGCACGCGATTGGCGTGTCGGCAGAATCGACGAACCGCGGGACACGCTTGCCAGGGTCGTCGGCGCCTCATCCGCGTTTCCGCCATTCCTCTCGCCTGCACGATTCAAATACAAAGAGGAAGACTTCGTTCCGGGCAGTGGTGACGGTTTACAGGGCCCGCCCTTTACGACACGCCCATTGCTGACCGATGGCGGCGTGTACGACAATCTCGGGCTCGAAACCGTCTTCAAACATTACAAGACCGTGATCTGTTCGGATGCCGGCGCCGACCTCGCAGCAAAGAAAAAAGTGCCCGGTGACTGGGTGTTGCAGGGTTACCGTGTCGTCAAGACGATCAACAACCAGGTCCGAAGCCTGCGCAAACGCATTTTGCTGACCTCCCTCGTCGAGCATGAACGGCATGGGACTTACTGGAGCATGCGGACGGACATTCGCAAGTACCCGGCACCCGACAAGCTGCCCTGCCCATTCGAGCGCACCCAGGAACTGGCGAACATTGCAACGGACCTTGCGGCAAAGGATGAAACCACACAACGGCGGCTTATCAACTGGGGATACGCACTTTGCGACGCCGGTATTCGCAGCTGGGTCGAAGAAGGCCTGCCGCCACCCGATGATTTTCCGTTTCCGGCAGAGGGTGTCTGAGTCGCCGTGCTGACAGCTGACGACTGGACGGTCTTCTTCACCGCAGCAGGGCTCGTGCCATTCGCATATGCGGCAACCAATGTCGATAACCTGTTGATCATGGCATCACTCGCGGCCGGCTCCGCCGAACGCCGCAACGTTGTGACCGGTTTTCTCGCCGCAAGCGTTGCGGTGCTCGCAATCTCGGCCACCGCGATCTTGATCGACTACCTCGTACCCGACGAGCTGATTGGCTACCTCGGCCTGGTGCCGTTGAGCTTCGGCGTTTACATCCTGCTGACGTCAGGCAGCCCGGGTAGCAGCGCATCGGCCAGGCAAACGACGTGGCCGGCGATCGCAGGTCTCCTGCTCGCCAATAGCACCGACACGATGTTTGCCTTGGGTCCGCTGTTTGCGGAAAGCGGGCATTTCGCACGCATCGGGCTGGTTGCGGGCTTTGCGCTCGCCGCCTGCATCTGGCTGTTACTTATCCTCAGCGTGTCGTCCAAAGTGGCGCAGTCCAGGACGCTGAGCCGTCTCGGGCACTGGCTGGCGCCATGGATGATGATCTTCGTCGGCTTGTATATTCTGCTCGATACCGGCACCGACGTCGTTTGACACCGCGATCAAATCCGCTTCATTCGAGTTAGGCGGCAGATCAGGTAAACCGATCACGCGGTAGACGCACTAATCCGGAGAACAAGGATGCCATGACGTTGACAGAGAAGTCCGATGTTGAGCTGGTTAGAGAATTCAAGGCGGGTACCGCGGGAGCCTTCGACGCAATCGTCAGGCGCTTCCAGGACCGGATCTACCGTCTCGCCTGTGTGTGGCTTTACGACGCCCAGAATGCAGACGACGCCACGCAGGAAGTGTTCCTGCGAGCTCACAAAGGTCTCAGGCGCTTTGGCTTTCGGGCCGCACCGTTCACCTGGCTTTATCGGACGACACGTTATGTGTGCAACGAGTTCAACCGTCGGCGAAAAACGGAGCCGCTGGACGGGGAACCCATTGACTACCGTAATGGGCCGGACCGGCATGTCTTGGAGCATGACACGGCGGCGCAAGTGCGAGCGCTCGTCGCCGAACTACCAGAGCGGCAACGCGAGGTCGTACTGTTGCGGATTTTCGAGGAACTCTCGGTTGCCGATACGGCGACAGCAATGGGCTGCCGCGAAGGAACGGTTAAAGCGCTGCTTCACAAGGCCACGAAACGACTTAGGCTCGACATTGAACAGACAGGACTGGAATTATGATGGATAAGTTATGAGCGACGACATCGATAAACTGAAACGCGACTACCAGGACATGCGGGCGCCCGCACATCTCGCGACGCGAATTCGGGCCGAAGTAGCCGACCGCGGCCAACCGCGTCGTTCCTGGCTGCCCGCCATGACGACCGTTGCGGTCGCGGTCGCCGCT
>Ga0255054_10000416_pt1 | contig 25396 bp, 7 predicted proteins | sample JV7_2_23_MG_FD_188634 | JGI IMG/M metagenome (GOLD analysis project Ga0255054, IMG submission 188634) | Seawater microbial communities from Jervis Inlet, British Columbia, Canada - JV7_2_23 | ecosystem: Environmental > Aquatic > Marine > Inlet | place: Canada: British Columbia | collected... | reverse complement strand
ACCGGGTTGGAAAGCCGGAACTGGTTGCGGCTGGTCTTCGTCCGGAGGTTGATCCCCGTTACCTGCAGCTTTATGCAGATGGTGAAGAAAAATCCATGATGGTGACCGGGAGTGATGACGGGCGTTTCGATTCACTTGATGCCGTAGAATTTTATGGGACTGGGCTTGATACGTCATTCACCGCTGCCCATGTTTACTGGCTCGTTGCCGGGTCACGGCCTGGAAGGCGGGTTGATACACCTTTCATCGATATCCGCCTTGATCTTGGTAGACGGATGAGGATTCCCCGGGGTCTAAGAGGCCGGGGGGCACCTTTGAGCTTCCCCTTTTCCTTGGAGTTGAAGGAACGCACGTTCTATTTTGCAGCTTTGAAGAATGGTGAGAGAGAAAACTTCTTTGGCTCTGTGATCTCGACAGAGCCCGTAGACCAGCTTTTAACAGCCGCCTATCCAGACCTCTCGTCTCCTGAGGATGCTGTGCTTGAAGTAGTGCTCCAGGGGGCAACCGATTCTACTCATCAGATCAAAGTCATGTTCAATTATGTGGAGGTTGGTGATCTGGGCTTTAGCGGGCAACAACGGGGAGCATTTGAGATACAAGTTCCTCACGATTTAGTTTTGGAGGGAGACAACATAGTCACTCTGACAGCCCAGGAAGGGGCTACTGATGTCAGCCTGGTGGATCGTGTCCGGCTGACTTACTGGCGTAAATACACGGCTGATGAGGATGTCCTGCAATTCAAGGCAAGCGGAGGAGAATGGCTTTCGATTGGAGGCTTCAGCAGCTCCGAGATTCAGGTAGTGGACATCACTGATCCAATGCGAATGATCAATATAAGGGGAAAGGTGATGATTCAAGACTCGGATTATGCCATCACAGTCAAGGTGCCGGGCGCTGGTGAAAGGACACTGTTGGCCTTTACCGAAGAGAGTATAAAGCAGCCGGCAGGTATTGAGGCTAACCTGGCCTCCTCCTGGCATGAGACAAGCCAGTGGGCTGAAGTCATAATCATCGGCCATAGTGACCTTCTCGAAAGCGTCGAATTGCTCAAGCAGCTGCGGGAGCAGCAGGACTGGACAGTAGTACTGGTTGATGTGGAGGATCTCTACGATGAGTTCAATTTTGGATCCAAGAGCCCGTGGGCACTGAAAGACTTTCTTGCTCAGGCATACCAGTTCTGGAATATTCAGCCGGGCTACGTGCTGCTGGTGGGAGATGCAAGCTATGATCCTCGCAACTACCTGGGATTCGGGGAATTTGACCTGGTGCCTACTAAATTTGTGGATACGGGGTCCCTTACGACAGCTTCGGATGACTGGTTTGTGGACTTTGATGATGATGGTTTCCCTGAGATGGCGGTGGGACGATTTCCTGTGGAAAACGCTGAGGAAGCTGCAACGGTGGTTTCGAAGATAATCGCCTATGAGGGTGTTGCTGGTGAGGGTGTTGCTGGTCAGATGAACGAAGCGTTGCTGGTGGCTGATATCAATGATTACATTGATTTTGAAGGAGCCAGTGCTGATGTAGCAGATGAACTGTTAATGGGGAGTTTTGAAGTGAGGGAGATCTTACGAGGTCGGAGTGCAACGGCGAGGACTGATCTTTTAAATCTGCTCAACCAGGGACAGCTGCTGGTTAACTATGTTGGTCATGGTTCGACAAAAATATGGAATGGGAATCTACTCACTTCCTCAGATGTCTTGAGTCTTACCAATTCTCCCTATTTGCCATTTTTGGTCAGCATGACCTGTTTGAACGGCTTTTTCCAGGATCCGTACAGCGAGAGCCTGGCTGAGACGTTTTTAAAAGCAGAGCGAGGAGGAGCTGTAGCAGTCTGGACCTCTTCGGGTCTGACATTGCCAGAAAAACAAAATGTCATGAATCTGGAAATGATTCGGCTGCTTTCCAGCGGGGAGGTACTGACCATAGGTGAAGCGATTATGAGAGCCAAGCGGGTCACCACTAACGAGGATATCCGTAGAACCTGGATCCTCTTCGGCGATCCAACCCTGAGACTAAGGTAAATAATATGGTTATTTGTAGGGGCTTGATTTATCAAGCCCACCTTTAACAAATAAAAGGATGGTTAAAAGTAGAAAAATGGAGTTAGGAAAATGGGGCCAGGCCCCAAAAACTTTATTGGTAGGTAATATGCTTGAAGACCTAGGTATGGATTTGATTATCTGTAGGGGCTTGATTTGTATGGGATTAATTTGTAGGGGCTTGATTTATCAAGCCCACCTTTAATAAAAGCCTTCCGCGGGGCTAAGGAAGAATATAGATGAAAAATTGCCAAGGAAAGATTCGTGCTTGCTTCGATGAGGCGAGGACTTTATCTAGCTTGGGAGGGGTCGTTATGAACAAAATCAATTACAATAAAAACAAAAAAAATATCAGCGGCTGGCGCGGAGCCTTTTTGTGCTTAAGGAGAAAGAGCCTCACCCTCATCATGATAGTTATTACCGCATTGGTTTTAGTCCCCTGCGCAGCTGAGGCGGCGGTCCCAGTAATAGAAAATTATACTTTTCACGCAAACTCTGCGGGTAGTCCAGATACCGACATCACCTTGACTAAGCCGACAGGGTGGTCAGTTGGTGATCTATTCTTGTGTTTCGTAAGTAGTGACCATGACGCTGGCCCTCAATGGGATTTGCATCCTACTCCACAACTTTGGACCCGTGAGGTAAATAGGGGAACCTCTACCTCGGATGCTGTTACTGGTATTTACTGGAGAATTGCTGACGGGACGGAACCTTCAACTGTGACGTTTACACAGAATGCCGATGATGACCTGATGGGCTGGTGGATTGTGATTTCTGGTGTTAATACCTCAGATCCGATTCACAATAAAAGTGGCGAAAATGAAACGACGGGGAGTAGCGGTGGTGATATTGATATCCTGGGTCATAATACCACGGTTAATGATGTCTTAGCCTTATGGTTCATGTCCTTCGATGGAGCAGATGGAGATACGTGGGTTATAACTGCTACCGGCTGGACAGATTTTATTTATGGTGAGACGGCTGGAGGTGATAATACAGATATAAGTGGCGGTTGGGGTCGAAAGAACATGGCCTCTCAGGGACCCACTGGGACGGTCAATGTCGATCCTGATGCCACTGACGGGTCCTCGTATGTTCAGATTAGTATCAATCCCTCAGCTGGCGCCACGACCACCATCGGGGACGGCACCTCGCCCGCCGACAACAGCGTATTGGCGAGCAGCACCAACAACGCCGTGGATGCCTTCACCCTGTCCACCGACACTGAACCCGAGACGGTTACGGCCCTCACCGTGAGCTTTACCGGCACCGATGTGGCCGACGTGGCTTCCGGTGGGGTCAAGATCTGGGATGACAGCACCGGAGGGACGCCTAATGAGTGGGATGCAGGCGACACGGAGAAAGGCAGCGCGTCCTTCAGCGGGACTGATGCCAGCGTTACCGTGAGCATTTCGGTGGATTCCACTCCTACCCAGTACCTGGTCACCTACAATATCGCAGCTGATGCCACTGTATCCAACACCCTCCAGGGGAGGATCACAGATGCCACTGTGACCAACACGCTGGTCAACAACGATACCAATGATAACACACTAACAGTATCCTGCGCCAACTGCGTTAACCTGATCGGCTCATGGGGCACAGGACTCAGCCACACAAAGCCGAGCGGATCTGACCGGGTGCTAATCTTCATAGCCAGCCTTCAGGTGTGGGGCGTAGAGCCCCACTTGACATCCGTGACCTACGGCACCCAATCCCTCACGAGAATAAGCGATGCTAGGATACATCAGGACAACCACGGGCACGTTGAGGTCTGGATGCTAGATGAGGCCGGGATAGCCGCGGCATCGAACAGCACGTTCGTGGTCGTATGGGACGACACCACAAGTGATTTAGCTTACTCGCACGCCTTTTTTAGTAACGTAAACCAGACCAACCCCATCTACAAACAGGCTACTGACATCACCGGAAGCATCACACCGAACCCGGTCACCACCGTAGGCCTGGACACCAACGATGGCGACATGGTGGTGGTTGCTGCCGGTGCTTTTTGGCAATCAGGTACCTACGCGCCGCAGAATGGCTTCACTGAAGGAAACGACCAACAGGTCGGTGACATCACGCTAGGTACGGCCTACAAGGCTGCCTCGGGTGCCACTGAAACGCCTTCCATGACTCACTCTGATGCGTCAGGGGCTCTATATGGACAGGTCATTGCCGGCGTGGTCCTCAGATATGTTAGCTCTCCCGTCTATACCGAAGGCAGGTTGCTTGGCTGGTGGCGCACAGGCCTTACACACCCGGCGGAGGCTGGAAGCGACCGGGTGCTGATCTTCGTCGCTGCCGCTGAAAAGTGGAGTACAACCCCCGTACTGAATTCGCTTACCTATGGCGGACAGTCTCTTAGCAGAGTCGACAGCGTGAGTGCTGAGATTGAGTCCGGTACCAGTAATGATGTAACTCTCGAGGTCTGGATACTTAAGGAGGCTGGAATAGCCGCTGCTTCAGGCGATACGTTCAGCCCCACATGGAACGCGTCCCTGGACAAAGAGATCTACTCTAGCGCCTTCTTCTCCGGGGTGGACCAGACAACTCCGACCGGTGCCAAAGACGCAAACAGCGGCGCCAGTCCTGCCCCAAATCCTATCACCACCACGGGCCTTAGCACCACCAATGGGGATATGGTTATCACGGCTGCGGCGAGTTGTTGGGGTGCCGATAAATACACGCCGGGGAATGGATTCATCGAAGGAAACGACCATAATGACCATGATAAACTCTTGTTGGGTACCGCTTACAAGGTAGCCACGGGTGCCACTGAAACGCCTTCCATGCAGAACTCTGACTATACATCAGACCTAACTGGCCAGGTCATTTCCGGAGTGGTAATCAACGCTTTATACTCGTGCCCCGTCGGCTCGGTCTGTTGGGATGGCGGCGGCAGCACTAACAATTGGTCTGAGGGGGCGAACTGGACGGGTAATGCTGTGCCCGGCTCAACAGCCGACGTTGTCTTCAATGGATTAAGTACAAAAGATGCCACATTCAATGCAGCAGATACGATCGGTAGCCTGACACTCGATAGCGGCTACTCCGACGCGCTCACACTGGCTGCAACCCTAACCAATGATGGCATCTTTACCATGAATGCTGGAACCCTCAATATGGGATCCGCGACGATTAATCAAAACGATGATTGGACTTACACAGCCGGAACGGTCGATGCCGACACAAGTAATGTTATTTTCGCGAGCACAGATTTAGCGGTGAACTCAGGGGCTATGGCATTTAATGATGTCACCCTTAGTTTGAGTGGCAACGGGCTTACCGTTACCGGCACCATGGATGTCAACGGAGACCTGATCATTAATTCTGCAGATAACATATCTACCGGAACCATTGCTGTAGCAGGAAACGTGACGACGACGGATACTACCGTGTCTCAAAGTGGTGCGGCAAAAATATTAATCGACGGATCCGGACCGCAAACCCTTAGCGCTTCTGGAACAGCGGGAGGTTTGCCCGCAATTGAGATCGACAATAGCGGAACCTTGACCATTCAGGATACGATACACATGGATGATAACTGGGTTTTTACGGGAGGAACGGTGGATGCCGGAACCAGTACGGTCATCTTTGATGGGAGTGAGACGTCGGTCACAACAGGGACAATGGCTTTCAATAATGTAACGGTAAATTTTAGCGGGGCTAATACCCTTACACTTACTGACACTTTCGATATCGATGGTAATTTAACATTAACTAATGCAGGGGATGGATTTGGCGGAGCGGGAGGCATTGAGGTGGCTGGCAATCTTACTTCGACGTGGGTTAACTGTTGTGGATCGAATGCCATTACCCTCGACGGCGCCGATCCCCAGACCGTTGATATAGCCACAGGCGATATTACCAAGGGCCTATTCACGATCAGCAAAACCAACCCGACCGATACCGTAACGCTGATCTCAGCTATGAACTTGTCCGATACCGGCCAAGACCTTACCATCACCCAGGGTGTTCTCGCTATAGGAGCCTATGATCTCACGGTCAATGATGTGCTTACTGTTGATACCAACGGTGATATTACCTGTGCAGGGGGAACGATCACCGCCAACAGCGAAATAGGCGACGGCTTGCCGTACAGTTGCGGTGGCCCTCCGCCCATCCAATTTCGTAATCAATCATCTGACGCGACTAGTGGCTCAGCTACCAGTCTGCAAGTAAATAAACCCACGGGCTGTGTTGATGGCGATTTACTTGTTGCAATCATGAACGCTGATGAAGTCACTACTACTTTGAGTGCTCCTGACGGAACTTGGACCCCTTTTGCTTTGGCAGGAACTGAGACTAATATAGTAACTCGTGGATGGTGGAAACGGGCAAACGGTGAAGGCGCTACCTATACTTTCGGTTCAACCGTAAGTTCTCCTCTCTCATTAATAATAGGGTGCTTCTACCACGATTCAGGTGTTGGTGTTTGGGCGATAGAAGATGACTCATGTGTTACTGATCAATATACCAACCCTCTGTCCACTGCTAGCGTTACGGGTGTGGCTGATTGTTTAATGATTGCTGCTTGGGGTGGCGATGGCGGTGACGATACTGTAGTTACTCCTCCGGCTGATATGACAATAATTGGTAGTCAGCAAATAGCCTTCCCTACCTCGGGCTCACACGCAGTAGCCTATTATGAAACGAGGGATGCAGGGGCAGTTACAAAAAGTTGTACTTTTAGTGGCACTGATGATACTACTGCTATGGCTGGCATCTTCAGTTGGGCCAGCGCCACGACCACTATCGGGGAAGGTACGTCGCCCGCCAACAAAGACGTGGCGCCGAACAGCACCAACAACGCCGTGAATGCCTTCACTCTGGTCACCGACACTGAACCCGAGACGGTCACGGCCCTCGAAGTAACCTTCACCGGAACCGCTGTGGCAGACGTGGCTACTGATGGGGTCAAGATCTATGATGACAGCACCGGAGGGACACCTAATGAGTGGGATGATACCGACACGCTGAAAGGCACCGCATCCTTCAGCGGCGATACAGCTAGCGTTACCGTCAGCATTTCGGTGGATTCCACTCCTACCCAGTACCTGGTCACCTACGATATTGCGACTGGAGCCACTGACACTAACACCCTCCAGGGCACCATCACAGCTGCCACTGTGACCAACACACTGGTCAATAACGATGCCGCCGATGCTACCTTGACAATATACTCTTCAACTACTATAGGAGATGGTACCTCGCCCCCCAACAAAGACGTGGCGGCGAGCGGTACCAACTACGCCGTGGATGCCTTCACCCTGGTCACCAACGGTGGGGCCGATACGGTCCAAGCCCTCACCGTAACCTTCTCCGGAACCGATGCGAACGACGTGGCCTCCAGTGGGGTCAAGATCTATGAGGACAACGGCAGCGTCGCGAGCGAGTGGGATGCAACCGATACGCTGAAAGGCACCGCATCCTTCAGCGGCACTGATGCCAGCTTCTCCAGCTTGAGCATTTCGGTGGATGACTCTGCGACTCAGTACCTGGTCACCTACGATATCGCGGCTGGGGCCACTATCCCCAACACCCTCCAGGGGGTGATCACAGCCGCCACCGTGACCAACACGCTGGTCAACAACGATACCACCGATGCAACCCTGACAATAACCGACGATTGCGATTTCTCCTACCGTAAGCCTATCACCATAGATAATACGCAGGTCATTGGTTCCGCTGACCATTTAAATTTCCCTGTACTTGTCAGTCTGTCAGGAGACTGGCTAAAGACAACCACTGCAGATTCTGCAAACGGCCGTGTAGAAAATGCAAACGGCTATGACATCATCTTTAAAAATTCAACTGACATGACCCAACTTGACCATGAGATTGAAAGTTATGACGGGTCTGCCTCAGGAGGGACACTTGTCGCCTGGGTGAGAATTCCCACCCTTGACTATGATGATGATACGGTCATTTACATGTATTATGGAAATCCCTGCATAAGTTCATCACTGGAGAATGTAACCGGAGTCTGGGATGACAACTATGGGGGTGTATGGCATTTATCCCAGACACCAGATACAGATGGCGGTACGAGTGAAATTCTTGATAGTAATAATAGTAATGATGGCGATAGTAATAATATGGATGCTGGCGACCAGATAGCTGGGCGGATTGACGGAGCCTTGAATTTTGATGGCACCGATGAGTATGTGGAAATCCTTCACCATTCTTCAATTGACTTTGCTGATGTTGATTTTTCTTATTCCTTTTGGATAAAGGCTCAAGAGGCAGATCTTATTCATAATGATAGGATCTTGAACAAAGGAACATCAAGTGTGGTGGGATGTGGTAACGGAAATCGCTACGAGTTCACTTGGGCAGACAGTTTCTTGCTTAGTGCCGTGATTGATCAAGAGGGTGTTGGAAAATCACAGGCTCAAAGAACTTCCTCTGTGTATCTTGATAACACTTGGCATTACGTGACATTTACAAGAAAGGCTTCTACCAATGAAATTAAATTATATAAAGATGGTGTTCAGGATGGGGTGACTGAGACCGACGCTTCAGGGGATATTTCTAATGGTTGCCCGTTGTTATTAGGAACAGCCAGTGACGTAGCGCAATACTCTAAAATGGCTTTAGATGAACTTCGCATCTCCGATAAAGTCAGAAGTGCTGACTGGATTAAAACCTCCTTCTACAACCAGAAGATTAATTCTACTTTTTATATTGAGGGGGATGAGGAGGTTCTGAGATGCTCATTTATTTACAGGAAGCCGATCACCATAGAATCTGATGAGGTCATCGGTTCCTCTGACCTTTCCAATTTCCCTGTTCTCATCAATCTTTCTGGAAACTGGTTAAAAACAACCACTGCAGATCTCACAAGTGGGCGTATAGAAAATGCCAGTGGCTATGATATTATCTTTAAAGATTCAGGAGGCACGCATTTAGACCATGAGATTGAAAAGTACGACGGGTCTGCCTCTGGAGGGACGCTAGTTGCCTGGGTAAGAATCCCCACGCTCTCTTATAATACTGATACAGTCATCTATATGTATTATGGAAACACCTGCATCAGTTCTTCTCAGGAGAATATAACCGGGGTTTGGAATTCCAACTATAAAGGTGTGTGGCATCTGGACGAGTCGCCTGTGGATCAGGGCACACACGCTGATTCTACGTCAAACGGAAATACCGGCACGTGGAATGACTCAAATTCTCTGGGAAACACCAATGCCACTGGGCGAATCGATGGTGCGGATGATTTTGATGGAACTGATGATTCAATTAATGTCTCTTATGCTGCTTCTTTGGGTATAACAAGCGAGCTAACACTTTCAGCTTGGATCAAATCTACTACAGATTCTAAGTACATTTTAGCAAGGCAAGCAGACGATGGTGATGCTCCTACGTATGGTGGGACTTATGATTGGGACTTCGATGAAGAAGGTGATACAATTTCTTTCAGTTATCCGGTACCAGCAGGATCAAACCGCGTTCTTATTCTTCTGGCCGTGGCAGATGAAGACAGTTCATGTAATCCGGTAGCACCAACTACCGTTACGTATGGTGGAGAAACACTTACGAAGTTACTTCCGGTGGCCACTTACAGTGATAAAACTCATGCAAGTCTCTGGTATCTATTGGAGACAGGCATACAAGCGGCATCGAGCACCACTGTCTACTGTGACTGGACATGTAGTGCTGGGGATGTTGGTCTCGCTGTTTACAGTTACGCAGGCGTTGATCAAGACATTCCATTTGGAACACCAAATGCCGCTACCGGAAACGGTGACACTGCAAGCGTTGTTGTATCAAGTGCGGCTGGAGAACTCGTAATAGACGGCGCATTATTCAATTACAATGCTTCTTCAAACATACCAGATAAAAGAACAGGTCAAACAACGCGAGTGAGTGTTGCGGCACCAGAGGCAGACGCCGACGGCACTTGGGTTCGTACGCTTGCTTCGGAGAAGGCTGGAGACACGAGTGTGACTATGTACTGGGATGCGGAAAATAGTGAGGGTAATGAGTGGTCTATTGTTGGCGTATCGCTCAAACCAGTGGCGGGGGGGGGCGATGTTCCGTATGCCTTAAACACTAAAGACGGCGGAGAATTTTTAGTTAACAATAGCAGCACTGAATATAGTGTTAGTGCTAGTGGAAACATCAATGATGATCAATGGTATCACATAACTGCTACTTATGATGGTTCTACGATGAGTTTATATAAAGATGGTGTTTTCAGCTTAAGTGATACAAATTATTCTGGAGATTTGCCAACAAATAGTAATGATTTATTGATAGGTGATGACTATGGCTCCTCAACGTCTGGATATATCAATGGAATATTGGACGAAGTCCGCATCTTAAACACTGCCCTTTCGGCAGACTGGATTCAGACCGAGCACAACAACCAGAAGGCAGGTTCTACTTTTACTGTTGAGGGGAATGAGGATGTTCTGGGATGCTCCTATTCCTTCTTCAAACCAATCACCATAGAATCTGATGAAGTCTTTGGTCCCTCCATCAGCACAAATACATGGCAAGTTCCAGCGAACGACAGAGATGCTTGGGATGACGGTGGAGAAGGCAATATCACCGATTGCCACTTTGGTGATTCAACTTGGGGTAATTATGGTGGCTATCAATTTGCAGTCACCATACCTCAGGGGGCAACAATAATTTCGGCTAAACTCCAAGTTTATTCTTCTTCGCATGGAGGGGCAACAGGTGCTTACACCGCAAGCATCAACATTGAAGATGTTGACAATGCATCGGCCTTTGATGGCACGGTGACTGGCGTTAGTGGAAGGTCTTATTATGCAACCCCAGTCGTTTGGAGTATTGATGCTGCTGGGTTGGATACGGATACTTGGAGCGATTCACCCGACATTACGGACTTGGTCCAGTACGTTGTCAATAAAGTAGGCTGGTCTTCAGGAAATTACTTAAATATAGCGATCTGGGGTGCGGATTCAAATGGTGGTTGTTACGAAAATATTAGAGATTATACCGACGATCCAGACCTAGCCGTGAAGCTCGAGGTTACGTATCAGGACAACAGCAGCCCTCATCAAAATTTCCCTTTCCTTGTCAATATATCGAGCGACAATGACCTGAGGACAACGACAAACAATGGGGATGTCGAAAATATAAATGGCTATGACATCATCTTTAAAGATTCATATGGCACGCAGTTAGACCACGAGATTGAACAATATGAACCCGCATCGGGGAAATTTGTCGCCTGGGTGAGAATTCCCATCCTTTCTTTAAGTGTTGATACAGCCATCTATATGTATTATGGAAGCCCCTGCATCGGTACCACCCAGGAGAATATAACCGGTGTTTGGAATTCAAACTACAAGGCTGTCTGGCATCTTGATGAGAGCCCTAACGATAGTGTGGCTGGGCACATAGACTCAACCACGAATCCTAACGACGGTACGCCCAATAACTTCCAAACAGGCGTAGGAAGTACGGATGGCACAGGGCGAATCGACGGAGCCGATGATTTTGATGGAGCTGATGATTATGTCCAGGTGACTGACCACACTTCACTAGACATTACTGCAAACATAACTTTATCCGCATGGATATACTCAGCGGGTGTTCAGGTTCAGTATGCCAAGATTGTGTCAAAGCACAAGGGTGCCAGTGGTGGTTACCCGTACCAACTAGAGTTTGCGGGAGCTTCCGACGATAAAATAAGGTTTATTATGTGGGATGGCGCGGACGCTAATTGGGACTTGTACTCAGCAGCAGATATTCCACAAGATACATGGACACATGTTGCTGGAACCTATGATGGAACAACAATGCGCCTGTATATCAATGGGGGAACACCCATCACCGAAATATGGGAAAGTTCCATAGAAGCTAATAATGAGGTTCTCTGGATTGGTGGTAGGGACGAACTAGGTTATGAGTATCCTTTCAACGGCTCAATTGATGAAGTCCGCATCTCCGACACTGACCGCTCAGAAGGCTGGATTAAAACCTGCTACTACAACCAGAAGGCAAGTTCTACTTTTTATAGTATTGATCCAGAGGAAAATTACTCGCCCACAGCAGTCGACCTCATCTCCTTTACAGCCACAGGACAGAGTTCTACTGTCCTGGTCGAATGGGAGACAGCCCAGGAGATTGACAATCTGGGCTTCAACCTCTATCGCAGCAGCGAGCCGTATGGTTCCTACACCAAGCTCAATAGCGGCCTTATACCCGGTCTGATATCTTCGGTCAAAGGCCGCAAATACACCCATATCGATACAGGTGTTACCCGTGATGTACTCTACTACTACATGCTTGAGGATGTGGATCTTTCAGGGACAAGAACGATGCACGGCCCAGTCTGTGTGGACTGGGATGGCGACGGCATACCTGATGACGATGATGAGCAAACGGATGATGGTTCGGATGAGGATACTGACGACAGCCCCGAGGTCAGCATCCCTACGCTCAGATTTGAAGAAGTAGATTTTGGTCCTGAGGGCTGGACTCCTGCAAGTAGTAATGCCAGCTGGGTGAAGCTTACCAGCTTCAAGGCACATGAACAGGATGGCGGAATCGCCCTTGAGTGGGAAACAAGCTACGAGATTGATAACCTCGGATTTCACATATACAGAGAGCTAGACGGTAAATTCTTCCGCATAACACCAGACCTTTTGCCTGGTTCTGTATTCAGTGTTGGAGAAAGCAGTGAGCTTCCTTCAGGTCAGAGTTATGTGTACTGGGATGCCTTAACGAATCAGACGGGGTACGAGTCCTACTGGCTCGATAGTACAGATCTCAACGGTGGGCGCGCTTCCTTCGGGCCTATAAGGCCTGAGATAGGCGGGCAGCCGGTGTCCAAGCGGCTAAAGGTACGCTTTAGATCAATAGGAAAGCGCCAGGTTTCCAGGGCTCGGGAGATGGGGAATATCCGTGCCCTACGCGAGGAGTTGAGCACCAAACCTGTACAAACACAAAGCTCTAAGGCTACTATCCGCATGATCGATCCTGAGAATCCTTCTGAGCCTCGGTTGCCGCCGACAGAAGAGCAGTGGGCTCTGGCAGCACAGCCTGGGGTGAAGATCTATGTTAAGGAAGATGGATGGTACCGGGTTGGAAAGCCGGAACTGGTTGCGGCTGGTCTTCGTCCGGAGGTTGATCCCCGTTACCTGCAGCTTTATGCAGATGGTGAAGAAAAATCCATGATGGTGACCGGGAGTGATGACGGGCGTTTTGACCCAGAGGATGCCGTAGAATTTTACGGGACTGGGCTTGATACGTCATTTACCGCTGCCCATGTCTACTGGCTCGTTGCCGGATCACGGCCTGGAAGGCGGGTTGATACACCTTTCATCGATATCCGCCTTGATCTTGGCCAACGGATGAGGATTCCCCGGGGTCTAAGAGGCCGGGGGGCACCTTTGAGCTTCCCGTTTTCGGTGGAGTTGAAGGAACGCACGTTCTATTTTGCGGCGTTGAAGAATGGTGAGAGGGAAAACTTCTTTGGCTCTTTGATATCGACAGAGCCCGTAGACCAGCTTTTAACAGCCGCCCATCCAGACCTCTCGTCTCCTGAGGATGCACTGCTTGAGGATGCAATGCTTGAAATGGGGCTGCAGGGGGCAACCGATTCTACTCATCAGATCAAAATCATGTTCAATTATGTGGAGGTTGGTGAGCTGAGTTTTAACGGGCAAGAACGGCAAGCATTTGAGATACAAGTTCCTTACGATTTACTTTTGAAGGGAGACAACATAGTCACTATGACAGCGCAGGGAGGGTCTTTGGATGTCAGCCTGGTGGATTATGTCCGGTTGAATTACTGGCGTACATACACGGCTGATGAAGATTTCTTGCAATTCAATACAAGCGGAGGAGAGTGGCTTTCGATTGGAGGCTTCAGCAGTTCCGAGATTCAGGTAGTGGACATCACTGATCCAATGCGAATGATTAATATAAGGGGAAAGGTGATGACTCAAGACTCGGGTTATGCCATCACAGTCAAGGTGCCGGGCACTGGTGAAAGGACACTCTTGGCCTTTACCGAGGATAAGATAAAGGCTCCGGCAGGTATTGAGGCTAACCTGGCCTCCTCCTGGCATGAGCTAAGCCAGGGGGCTGAAATCATAATCATCAGCCATAGTGATTTTCTCGAAAACGTCGGATTCCTTAAGCAGCTGCGGGAGCAGCAGGGCTGGTCAGTGGTGCTGGTTGATGTGGAGGATCTTTACGATGAGTTCAATTTTGGCTCGAAGAATCCCTGGGCATTAAAGGACTTTCTCCGCCGGGCATACGCGTACTGGAATCCGCAGCCGCGCTTCGTGCTGCTGGTGGGAGATACAAGCTACGATCCTCGCAACTACCTGGGATTCGGGGAATTTGACCTGGTTCCCACTAAATTTGTGGATACGGAGCGCCTTAATACGGCTTCGGATGACTGGTTTGTGGACTATGATGATGATGGTTTGCCTGAGATGGCGGTGGGGCGATTGCCTGTGGAAAGCGCCGAGGAAGCTGCAACCGTGGTTTCGAAGATAATCGCTTTCGAGGGTGTTGCTAATCTGATGAACGAAGCGTTGCTGGTGGCTGATATCAATGATTTCATTGATTTTGAAGGAGCCAGTGCTGATGTAGCAGGGGAACTGTTAGCGGGGAGTATGGGAGTGACGGAGATCTTACGAGGTCGGAGCACAACGGCAAGGAGTGATCTTTTAAATCTGCTCAACCAGGGACAGTTGCTGGTCAACTATGTCGGTCATGGTTCGACAAAGATATGGAATGGGAATCTACTCACTTCCACAGATGCCTGGAATCTTACGAATTCTCCCTATTTGCCATTTCTCGTCAGCATGACCTGTTTGAACGGCTTTTTCCAGGATCCGTATAGCGAGAGCCTGGCTGAGACGTTTTTGAAAGCAGAGCGAGGAGGAGCTGTAGCGGTCTGGACCTCTTCGGGTCTGACATTGCCAGGAGAACAAGCGGTCATGAATCTGGAACTTATTCGGCTGCTTTTTAACGGGCAGGGACTGACCATAGGTGAAGCGATAATGAGAGCCAAGCGGGCCGTCACTAACAGTGATATCCGCAGAACCTGGATCCTCTTCGGCGATCCCACCTTAAGGCTTAGGTAAGGATCTGATTCTTTGTAGGGATTAATTTGTAGGGGCTTGATTCATCAAGCCCACCTTTAACATATAATGAAATGGTTTAAAGATGGGGTCAGAAGAGATGGGGTCAGGCCTCCAAAACTTCTGTAACTTTTGTCTGAGGTGGAGCCGTGTTTCTGCATTAATCAAACATTCAATAAATAATCTTTATAATTTAACATGTGGGTTTGATAAATCAAACCCCTACAAGAAAAATCCCACACCTAGGAAATGGAGCCTGGCCCCATTTTATGTTCAATGATAAATCAAACCCTTACAATTCCTTTCTTGAATTAATGGTTGATAATGTAATATAAATCATTTATGGGCATGGGAAGGATATTGGGATGACTTCGACAGAACAGAAAATACTGGCTTGTTCAACAGAACTGAACCCTGACTCTAACCAACAGGAAAAGATGCGCCAACTCATGTCCCATAATGTGGATGTGGATTATTTGATCAGCTTAGCCTACCAGGAGGGGATGGCTGGCCTGCTCTATAAAAATATCATGAAATCAGGTTTGCTGGAAAACCTTGGCCACGAGCAAAGAGAAAGACTTCAGACACTTTATTACCAGACTGTACTCTCTAACCTAAAGCTCATCCAAGATTTAAAGGAAATCCTGCATCTGCTCGATAAAAAAAAGATCAGGATTGTGCTCCTCCAGGGGATTGCTCTCCTCCAGCCAATCTATGATGATATTGGTCTTAGACCATTGACAGATATTGATCTCTGGGTATTACAAAAGGATTATGCCTCCCTAATAAGTATCCTGGGTAGCCAGGATTATGAGAGAAATCACCTCTATCCCAATACCTTCAGAAAAGGCTCGACCATCTTTGATCTTCATACCCAAATTCTATGGGCAGATCGCATTAAAGCCAGCAAGATGCTCCTCGCCAAAAGCCAGGAGAATATTTATTCTGAGACTCAAACTGCCGACTTTGAAGGCCAGGAAGTGCTTTGTCTTAGCCAGTACGACCAGGTTTTATTCCTGGGTCTTCATGCACTCAAGCATAATGTGAGTAGATTGGTCTGGATAGCGGATATCAAAAGTTTACTCGCCGATTGGAAGAGTCCTGACTGGGAAGCACTCATCAACCGGGCAGGAGAGCTAGGTCAGGAAAAAACCCTTGTCTATATTTTTTTCCTCCTTCGTCTGTTTGATTTTCGCCTCCCTCGGGAAGCCCGCCAGCTTCTGGAGAGAAAGAGACTCGGTTTCCTGGAAAAAAAGACTCTTGAAGAAAGAATAAAAAGGGATTCCCTTCCTCTCTGGTCGCCGCTTCTCCTAATTTCCTCTAGAAAGGGATTGAAGGCGCGTTTTTCCTTTATTCTGGAAACACTGTTTCCAAGACCGGAAATATTGAGGCAGGTATTCCCTGATTCCGCAGACAGGAAAGTCTGGGTGCTTTACTTGAAAAGGATTATGCAGCTTTTTGACTTTATTAAGGTATCATTGAAGAAAAAAAAGGGATCAAATCTTTAATAATCCCAGTGCCACCCTCCTCCTATTCCTTCTTCTTCTCCTTCTTCTTCTTTCTTTTTTTCCTCTTCTTTCTTTTCTTCCTCTTTTATCTTTTTTTCCTCTTCTTTCTTCTTTTTTTGCTCTATTCTCTCTGTTTCTATTTCTTCCTCTTCTTGCACCTTGGGCAGCATCATAATTATTCCCGCAATAAACCAGAAAGGTTCCATTACGCGAATTAGGATAAAAGTATTTGCCGTGAGAGCATGGATAGTTAAGCCAATAAAACCAGCTAGAAAACCAAGGGTGAGACCTTTGTACAGGTTATCATCCATTTGTTTATAGATGCCAAGTGAGCTCTTATAAACTGTCCATAGAAGCCATAAGAAAGCGAAGAGACCAATAATACCCATCTCAGGGAGGATGCGGATGTACTGTCCGTCTAGAAATGCAAATCCTGTTATGCCACGACCCAAAATAGGGTGTTTTTTCCAGGTATTGATGCTGTCCATCCAACTAAAAATTCTTGCCGAAGAAGAATAATCGAGATAGACACCGCCTACTCTGGCTAAGGATTCGTCTTCAAACGCAAATGTATATTTTACTCTTTGTAAAACCGTTTCCGGTTTTATAAGGATTACTGATACGGCTATTGTTGTCATTACTGTAATTAATACCAATTTTTTTTTGCTTAATAATACAAATGTAAGAAAAGAAAAGATAATAGCTATGTACGATGCCCGAGAAAGGGTGTATAAAAATGGAAAGGTGATCAAAATAATCAGCCCAGCCAGAGCGTACTTTAAATTTCTAGGCACTTTTTTAAGAGAGATTCCCAATGCTAGGCAAAATATAAAGAGTAGGTATCCACCAAAAGTATTGGGCTCTCCAGTTGTTCCTTCAAAAGGTGCGCTTACTCTAATACCCTGGGGAATTTGTATTAATCCATAGACAGATACAATAGCACACGTTATGAAAAGAGCACCAAGGAAGAATTTTATCTGTTTTCTATTGTGAATATGATTTACCACCAATATATAAAGCAAGAAATATTCAATATATCTTATGGTATATAAAATTCCTTTCTCAGGAACCACGTATCCTAAAAGAATACCTTTCATCGTAGCGATTACGCATACCATTACATAGACACCTATGGCTTTATTGAGGGGAGTTTTTGTGAATAAGGCTAATCCTTTATTTATGGCTGTTTTTGCCATCCAGGCAAAGGTGATGATTATCAACAATAAATCATCGATGCGGATAACTATGTCTCTGCCAGGAACCTCGCCTACGATTATTTCTGGAGAAAGGAGCATCGAAAAGATCAATATAACGAGTCCCGCTTCAGTATTTACCAGCGTTAATATAAAGACAATAATCCCTACAACTAATATAAGGGGAACTTCAAAGGAAAATCTACTAACAACAATACCCAAAGAAATCCCGATGATAGAGATTACTAAGAGAGCTGTAATCGTGGTAGCTCGTGGCGATTTCCAGTTTATATTTATGGGCATAGCTCAAATTTCCAAAATAAATAGTGTTTTATTATGTTTTTGGTGGATATTCTGGCCTTATAATCGCCAAGCGAGAGGCGTGATTTGCTATTCTTTTTCTTTTTCCTCTCCGTAATATCCATAATAGCGGTATTTTTGATAAGGCGTAACATCTTCAATATATTTAGCCTTTAGGTTATTTATAACGACCCCAATAACTTTAACATCTACATTTTCTAATTGAGCTTTGGAACGGAAAAGTGCCTGTCTTGCGGTCTTGCCAGCCTGATATACTAAAATTACGCCATCAGCTTTAGCTCCTAAAACAGCTGAATCAGTTACCGGAAGTGTGGGAGAACTGTCAAACAGTATTACATCGAACTCTTGTTTGAGGTCTTGAATAAAGTCATCCATTTCAGGGAAACTGAGTAATTCGGCTGGATTAGGCGTTCGCTCTCCACATGTCATAATATGAAGATTTTCTATGCCCTGGGTCTTCAATATCTTTTCATACTCAAGTCCGCCTAACAGAATATCGGTTGCAGTATTAATTGCTTTTTGCCAAGGTGCTTTCCCTATCAAAACCTCAGATAAACCAGGGCTTCTTTTAAGTCCAAATAATTTATAAATCATCGGTTTTCTAAAATCAGAGCCAATGATTATAACTTTCTGTCCTGCCTGGGCCATAGATATACCTAAATTACATAAAGTCTGTGTTTTTCCTTCTTGCGGAGCAGAGCTGGTAATAACAAGAGCATTTCCAACTTTTTTTAGACCGGTAAGATCTAGATTTGTTCGCAGAGATTTATAAGCCTCTCCGGCAACAGACGTTGGATCAAATAAGGCAACCAAGCTTTTATGAAGATCTGGAACGTCTGGAGTTTTCTCTTCTTTTTTAAATAAACTCAAAAAGCCTTCTTTTCTTTTTTCCAATCCAGTATAGGGAATAATGCCTAAAACAGGCACCTTAAGCAATTCTTCTATGTCATCTATCCGGCCAATTGTAGTATCTAAGCTTTCGCTAACAAAGGCCATGATTAAGCCAATCAAGAGTCCGCTGAAAATGCCGATAATCATATTAAGGTTTTTATTTGGCTTTATGGGAGCAGTGGGGACCATCGCTTTTTCTATAATACTAACATCCTCAGCTTTTTCTGCTTCCAGAATGCGGGCTTCTTCGTGTTTTGTCCTAAACATCATATAAACATCTTGGTCCATAGAAACATTGCGCTTTAACTGGACAAGCCTGATCTCTTTTGAGGAAAGGTCTTTTTGTTGAGCTGATAATGTGGCTATAGCCGCAGATAAATCCTGTTTAGACTTTGATATTTTCCGCCTAAGGCTTATAACCTTTGGATGTAGATCCGTATATTTGCTCTTTAAGGAAATCAGCTCTAGCTCAGCCTTGATAATTTCTGCCTCAAGGCTTGCTACGCGGGAATCAGCTTGAGTAGGAGAGGCAGTAGTTGAAATTCTCTCCACGACCAATGGATTTTCTTCCCTAAATCTCTGAAGTTCCTCTTCATCTTCGCGCAGTTGCAGAGCATAGCTATCTAACTGCCCCTCAACAAATTCTCTAACATTGGATGCTTCTTTCTTCTTGTTTTCAAAGTGAGTTACTTTGTAAACTTCGGCTACTGTATTGACCAATCTCGCTGCCTTTTCAGGGTCGCTTGAAGTCGCAATAATAGAAATAATATTTGTCATCTCTATTTGTTCAGTAGTGATTTGACCCTGGTAGGCTTTGACTATTGGCATCTCCTCTTCTTCTATCATATTTGGCCGTAGGTAGCCTAATTTTATCACCGCATTCTTTATGACTTCATAACTCGTTATAATGTTTGCCTGGGAAGCCATTTGATCTCCAGGGGACCATGTAATTAGTTCAGTTAATATTTCGGCTACTGATTTTCTTTGCTCGATTTTTACCTTGCAAGACGTATTATAAACGGGAGATTGTTTACCGGTATAGTAGATTGTAGAAGCAAACACTAGGACAAAAGATAAAGCTATGATTCGCTTTCGCTTGCGAATTACTCGCAAGTAGTCGGTTAAATTCATTTCAACTTTTGGCATTTACTTCAATCCTTCATTACCTTTTTTTCATATTATCTTAAATATTAATTATCTATTTTAAATACCAAAAATACCAGGTTAAAGGAAGAGTTATGTCTCTTAGAAATCGCTCTATATCAGCGATAAAGCTTCTTGGCACGTAGACAATATCACCTGCCTCAAGCTCGATATTCAGACCAATATCACCTTTCTTAAAAATTCGTGCCATGTTAACCCTATATCCTTTCATGGCACCTAATTCACCTCTTAAGACTATAACACTGCTCTTAACCGCATTTTCAGTAAATCCTCCTGCCTCCGTGACCGCTTCGACCAGGGTAAGTTTTCCTTTGACAATTATCATTTTAGGCGTTTTTACGTCGCCAAGTACAGAAACTCTATTCATTTCCAAAGGAGGGATAAAGACTGTATCCCCTGCTGAAACGAGAACTTCATCGCTTTTTTTGGGATCGCCTATAAGTTCATTTAAATCGTGAATGGATATTTCTCCATCTTTTTTTATCAATTTTATTTTGGACACATTGGCATTGTCTGTAGGGCCGCCTATTTGGCCTAGAAACTCCACTAAACTAGTCTTTCTTTTCAAGGTGTACATTCCAGTTGTTATCTCACCTAAAGCAATGATTCTCTGGCTGTTAAATTCCTTTACAGTAACAAAAACTATAGGATCGATTAAATATGTGGAAAGAAATTTAGTCAGTTCCTCTTCTAATTGATAAGTAGTAAAAGCCATTACACTCATTCTTCTTATAGGGGGAAGTTTAATTTCACCTCTATAGTCTACGGGGACATCTCTGGATACATCAGGATGACCCCAGACTTCTATGTTCAGGATATCTCCGGGTCCTATAAGATATCCCGAATCAGCAAGGGGATCCTTGGCTTTTGCTTGCGAATCGCCTCCAATTTTTGCTTTCTCCTCAATATCTAAGAGTTCAGATGGCTTGGGATTTTCTATTCGTATTATTATTGAACTGCCGCTATGAGAGATTTTATAAGGTAAATCCTGAACGAGTTCCACTATCACCAATTCCAATTGGCGATTGCCTTCACCTTCAGTCTGGTAATATTCATTTTTTATTCTTTTAATCGGCCCTTTATTTACTATCACCACATCTTCTTCGCTGCTAAAAACTTTTTTATCGGGAAAGCTTAATATTATGCCGGGAGGGTTTTCTAACTTTGTATCTTTATACTGGACAGGCTGGGAGGTGGTTAAAATCACCATTGTGTAGGATTCCGATTCTTTTGCTTCCAAATTTACAAAATGAGTAATTTTAGGAGAAAGACGAGGAATACAAGAAACAAATAGCAAAATTACAATTATTGTTGCAGCTTTTCTAGACAACCCATTCATTGGATCCTTTCCTTTGCGCATAATTTTTTTTAATTATACATACATAATTATAATTTCGTCAACCATAAAAAAAGCTTAAAAAAAAGGGGACAGGCTACTTTTTTTTGAAAGGGCATTTCCTTTTCTCTTTATTTAGGGTTTTGATTCATCAAGCCACATCTTGTAGGGGCATGATTTATCAACGCCACATTAGGTATAGAGCCTTGATTCATCAACCCCACCGTGTTTTTTAAGATTTGATTTCTCAAACCCTACCTTGGAACTAAGGACTGTGCTTTTTTGTGCCAAGAAGTAGCCGGTCCCTTTTTTGTATTTATCTTTTTTTATTTTTTTTATGCGTTAAATGCTGTTTCACTTATAAGGATTTGATCCTATGCACCTTAGAGGCTGTGTTGAAGAGGAGGGCAGGGAGAGGATCCTCAATTCAACCTGCTCCCATTCTGTCTAGTTTACGCCTTGGACAGCCCTCCTCAAATCAAAAAAATTAGCGCCTCAGTTGTAAATAATGGGGCAAAAGGCCTTTTGTTACAATCGCCTTTTAAGGTGGTTTTGATGATGATTTTTTGTATATTTTCTTTCACCTCTAAGGGTGAGATAATAAACGACTTGTTTCCAAATCATAGAGATTTTGGATAAATAAAATTAATCGGATAAAGGAAAATATTGACTTTAGTACCGAAATTATATTTATTGGAAGGAATAGAAAAATAAGGCTTTTCGTCAGGAGACAAAAAGAGACAAAATGAAGAAAGAGAACAGAGGATTTAATAGTGAAAAATATATAAAGGAGCAAGCTTCTGCCATCCTGGAAAGAGTGGAGATGTTCAATAATAAATTATACCTTGAGTTTGGCGGCAAGCTTCTCTTTGACTATCATGCCTCAAGAGTTCTGCCCGGATTCGACCCAAACGTCAAGATGAGACTTCTCCTGCAGCTAAAGGATAAGGCTGATATTCTGCTTTGTATTTATGCTGGTGACATAGAGAGAAAAAAGGTAAGAGCCGACTTTGGAATTACTTATGACGTGGATGCTCTTAAATTGATCGATGATTTAAGAGATTGGGGTCTGGGAGTTTTAGGTGTTGTCATAACTCGCTTTGATGATCAACCAGCAGCCAAGATATTTAAAAATAGATTAGAGCGGCGGAACATAAAAGTCTATACTCATCGATTTACAAAAGGATATCCTACAGACGTTGAACTTATAGTTAGCGATGAGGGTTACGGAGCAAACGAATATATCCCTACTGAAAAACCTCTGGTGATAGTGACAGGTCCTGGCCCGGGAAGCGGAAAATTAGCCACATCTCTTTCTCAGCTCTACCATGATTATAAACGAGGAATAAAAGCCGGATATGCCAAATTTGAAACCTTCCCCATCTGGGATTTGCCTTTAAAACATCCTGTAAATATTGCCTATGAAGCAGCCACTGCAGATATTGGAGATTTCAATCTTATTGATTCTTTTCACTTGGAAGCCTACGGCAAACCAGCAGTGAACTATAACCGCGATGTTGAAGTCTTCCCTGTCCTTAAGTGCATACTAGAAAAGCTTACGGGAACGGAACCCATCTATAAGTCGCCCACGGATATGGGCGTAAATCGAGCAAATTCAGGTATAATCGATGATAAAATGGTGAGCTGGGCAGCCGAGCAGGAGGTGATCAGGAGATATTTCAGGTACTCCTGCGAATATGCGATGGGATTTGTGGATAAAGATACAGTCAACAGAGTAGAACTTCTTTTGAAAAAACTGAATGTTAAGCTAGAGGATAGAAGAGTAGTTAAGCCAGCTATGGATGCAGCCCAGGAGGCAGAGAAGCAAAAAAAAGGAAACAAGGGGATCTTTTGCGGAGCAGCTATCGAATTAAAGGATGGCACAATTCTGACTGGCAAAAACTCTCCACTTATGCATGCTTCATCCAGTCTTGTTTTGAACGCGGTAAAAAAGCTAGCAGGAATTGAAGATCAGATACATTTAGTTACACCCGACATAATAGAATCGATATCGAGTCTTAAAAAAGATATTCTGAGCGCAAAATCGATAAGTCTGGACCTGGAAGAAGCTCTGATAAGCATATGCATCAGTGCAACCACCAACCCTACTGCTAAGAAAGCCTTGAAGAAATTGAAAGAACTCAAAGGTTGCGAAGTCCATCTAACACATATTCCCACTCCAGGCGATGAAGCAGGATTAAAAAGATTGGGGGTTAACCTTACCAGCGAACCAAGTTTTTCCACTAAAGACCTTTTCTCCACCTAAAAAATGGGGCCATAAAAAATGGAGCCAGGCTCCATTTCCTAATTTTCTTGTAGGATTTTTCTTGTAGGGGCTTGATTCATCAAGCCCACCTTATTATATTGGATCGATTTCTTTTTATGTGCGAAAAATGGTGCCAGGCTCCATTTTCTTATGCTGGCCCCATTTTCTTATGTAATGTGAGATTTTGCCTTTTATGTAGGGGCTTGATTCATCAAGCCCACCTTTTAATTATCCAAATTATTTATTAAATGAGAGACGCAAAAAACAAGACCTGACCCCGTCTCTTTTGACAAAATTAAAAAAAGAAAGATTTTTGTTATCATTTTTTCTAAGATAATGTATTATTCCAAAGAAAAAAAAAGAGGAGTTGAACGATGGATGAAATAAAATCTATTGAAGAGAGGATCAAGGAAATAAAAGAAACTGTGGGGTCGGAGAAAGCAATCTCCGCATTATCCGGAGGTGTGGACAGTTCCGCATGCACGGTCCTGGCTCATAGAGCTATCGGCTCAAACCTGAAGAGTGTCTTTATTGATGATGGATTGATGAGAGAAAAAGAGCCTGAGCAGGTGAGAGAGATATTTCGAGACCTGGGAATTGAGGTCGATATTATAGATACTCAAGATGAGTTTTTTCAGGCTCTTAAAGGCAAAATTGATCCAGAGGAAAAAAGAAAAGCTTTTCGCTCGACTTTTTATACTATTTTTGGAAGAGAAGTACTGAAAAGTGAAGCTAAATTTTTAGTGCAGGGGACTATTGCAGCTGATATTCTTGAAACAAAGGGCGGTATAAAGACTCAACACAACATTCTCGAGCAGATTGGAATAGATCCTGAGAAAGGATTCGGATTTAAAGTTGTTGAGCCTGTGAAGGATTTGTTTAAACCTCAAGTCAGAGATGTGGCCAAAGAGCTGGGTCTTCCAGAAATGATTTATGGAAGGATGCCCTTTCCAGGCCCCGGCTTAGCGACAAGAATAGTGGGGGAAGTGACTCCGGAGAGAGTTTCTCTCGTCAGAAAAGCAACCCAGATAGTCGAGGAGGAAATCGAGTCACTAAAGCCCTTCCAGGCTTTTGCTGTTTTGCTGAGTGATAGAGGAACAGGAGTTGAAGAAGGCAAAAGGAAATTTGGGCAAATAGTTATAGTCCGCTCAGTGGAGAGCAAAGACGCTCTGACAGCCGAACCTACTCAAGTCCCCTGGGAAATTCTCATGAAGATATCTAAGAGAATTACCGGGGAAATACCGGACGTGGTGCGTGTTGCCTATGAAATTACGCCCAAGCCTCCTGCAACCATCGAATATATTTAGGGGCGGCCAACTACTTATTTCCTTATAATATGGGGCTTTGCTTTTTTTTATGGCGAAAAAATGGGGTCAGGCCCCATTTCCTAATTATTGTAGTGGTTTTTCTTGTAGGGGCTTGATTCATCAAGCCCACCTTATTGTTGTGGTTCGATTACTTATATTCGTATAATTTACCCGTATCGGTTTAATTCGTCTTTTTCTTGAAAATCTTATACAAACCAACAGTCACAAGGGGAATGATATAGACGATGAAAAATCCCCAGCTTACTGTTCCGTAACCTTT